>Ga0335397_10011560_pt1 | contig 10867 bp, 7 predicted proteins | sample MAT04_FD_205740 | JGI IMG/M metagenome (GOLD analysis project Ga0335397, IMG submission 205740) | Freshwater microbial communities from Lake Fryxell liftoff mats and glacier meltwater in Antarctica - MAT-04 (spades assembly) (version 2) ...
TGGCCAAGTCAGTGGAAACATAGCGGCGCAGGGAAGCAAACATGGAAGGAGTCAAGCGAGTCCGAGGCCTTGAGGCGGCAACGGCAAAAAAGTCGGGAGAGGCCGGGGGAGGTCGTGAGGACGTGTTGGGAGGTGTGGCAGCGATTGCCATTGCGTGTGCGAATGCGTTTGCGTGTGCGTTTGCGTGTGCGTTTGCGTTTGCGGCTAGGGCTTGCAACCGTCGCGTGATCCAGGCTGCCGACAGGGCAGGGCCTGGCTTGACGATAGGACCTTAAGAGCCTTGCACGAGGCGTCACAAGTAACCGGAGATAATAACTGAGCAACTCTTGAACACGAGGCAAACCCGCTGCTTTTTCCAGCGATTGCGGCCCCTGCACTCCCCCCACGCGCACCCCACCGATGGCCTTGACTCCGGACGACGTAAGCCGCATCGCACATTTGGCGCGGCTGCAACTCTCAGCCCCTGAACAAGCCAAGATGCTTGTACAGCTGAACGGTTTCTTCAGCATCGTCGAGCAGATGGGCGCGGTCGACACCAGCGGGGTGGAGCCGCTTTACACGCCGCTGTCGGCGGTCCAGACGGTCGAGTTGCGGCTGCGTGAAGACGTCGTCACAGAAACTGACCAGCGCGAGCGCAACCAAGCCAGTGCGCCGGCCGTTGAGGCGGGTCTGTTCCTGGTGCCGCGGGTGATCGAATGAGCACCTTGCCGATCGAACACCGCGGTGTGACCGAGCTCGCCCAAGGTCTGGCTGCGGGCGAGTTTTCCAGCGTCGAAGTCACGACCGCGCTGCTGGCCCGGCTGCAACAGCATCAAGACCTGGGCGCGGTCCTGGCCACCAACGCCGAAGCCTCGTTGGCACAGGCGCGTGCCGCCGACCAACGCCGCGCCAACGGCACCGCCACGGTGCTGACCGGGGTGCCGCTGGCCCACAAGGACATCTTCGCCACCGACTTCAGCACCTCAGGCATGGCCACCACGGCGGGCTCGAAGATGCTGGCCGGCTACCGCAGCCCGTTCGACGCCACCGTGGTCGCCCGCCTGGGTCACGGTGAAGGTCACGGTGAAAACACTAACGCCCAGGGCGCAGGCATGGTCACGCTGGCCAAGCTGAACTGCGACGAATTTGCGATGGGCTCGGCCAACGAGAACTCGGCTTTTGGCGCGGTCAAGAACCCTTGGGACCTGGCCCGCGTGCCGGGTGGTTCGTCCGGCGGCTCGGCCGCAGCTGTGGCCGCGCGCCTGATACCGGCGGCCACCGGCACCGACACCGGCGGCTCGATCCGCCAGCCCGCCAGCTTCTGTGGTGTGACCGGCATCAAACCCACCTACGGCGTGTGCTCACGCTACGGCATGGTCGCCTTTGCCTCCAGCCTGGACCAGGCCGGGCCGATGGCGCGCAGCGCGGCGGACTGTGCGCTGCTGCTGACGGCGATGAGCGGCTTCGACGTGCGCGACGCCACCAGCGCTGAGCGGCCGGCGCAAGACTTCCATGCGCAGATGCTCACAGTGCGAGCCGGCGCGAGCGCAGCCCGCCCCTTGCAGGGCCTGCGGGTGGGCTTGCCGAAGGAGTTCTTCCCAGCCGCCTTGAGCAACGACGTGCACGGCGCCGTCCATGCCGCGCTGGCCGAGCTCGAGAACCTGGGCGCGTGCCTGGTTGACGTCAGCCTGCCGCGCACCGAACTGTGCATCCCCGTCTACTACATCATTGCCCCGGCCGAAGCCAGCTCAAACCTGGGCCGCTTTGACGGTGTGAAGTTCGGCCACCGCAGCGCCGCACCGGTTGACCTGCTGGACATGTACAAAAGGACCCGCGCCGAAGGCTTTGGGCCCGAGGTCAAACGTCGCATCATGATCGGCACCTATGTTTTGTCGCATGGGTACTACGACGCTTATTACGTGCAGGCCCAAAAACTGCGACGCATGATTGCCGATGATTTCCGGGCCTGCTTCGCACATTGCGACGTCATCGCCGGGCCGGTGGCGCCCACCGTCGCCTGGGCCCTGGGCGAACAGGCCGACGACCCCTTGCGCGTCTATCTGGCCGACATCTTCACCCTGCCCGCCAGCCTGGCCGGTCTGCCCGGCATGAGCCTGCCGGCCGGCTTTGGCAACGGCGGCATGCCGGTGGGCTTGCAGTTGATCGGCAACTACTTCCAGGAGGGCACGCTCTTGCACACCGCACACGCGCTGCAGCAGGCCAGCGACTGGCACCGGGCCGTGCCCAGAGGGTTCTGAGCGTCATGTCCGGCATCCCCAACCCGAGTACTTTCATTCGTGGTTTCGAGGTCGTCATCGGCCTGGAGACGCACGCCCAGCTGTCCACGCTGAGCAAAATCTTCAGCGGCGCGTCCACCCACTTTGGCGCAGCGCCCAACACGCAGGCCTGCGCGATCGACCTGGCCTTGCCGGGCACGCTGCCAGTGATGAACCGTGGCGCTGTTGAGCGCGCCATCCGGCTGGGCTTGGCGGTGGGTGCGAAGGTGGCGCCGCTGTCGATCTTCGCGCGCAAGAATTATTTCTACCCAGACCTGCCCAAGGGCTACCAGATCAGCCAGTACGAAACGCCGGTGGTGCAAGGCGGGCGCATCCCGTTTGTGCTGAACGGCCAGCCGCGCAGCGTGCGCCTGACGCGTGCGCACCTGGAAGAGGACGCCGGCAAAAGCCTGCACGAAGATTTCGCCGGCCAGACCGGCATTGACCTGAACCGTGCGGGCACGCCGCTGCTGGAGATCGTGTCTGAACCCGACATGCGCTCGTCGGTCGAGGCCGTGGCCTATGCGCGCGCGCTGCATGCACTGGTGGTGTGGCTGGGCGTGTGCGACGGCAACATGCAAGAGGGCAGCTTCCGCTGCGACGCCAACGTGTCGGTGCGGCGCCCGGGCGACGCCTTGGGCACGCGGCGCGAGATCAAGAACCTCAACAGCTTTCGTTTCCTGCAGCAGGCCATCGACTACGAGGTGCAGTGGCAGATCGACCGCATCGAAGACGGCCTGTCCATCGAACAAGCCACCGTGCTGTTCAACCCCGACACCGGTCAGACGCGGGCCATGCGCAGCAAGGAAGATGCGCACGACTACCGCTACTTCCCCGACCCCGATCTGCCGCCTTTGGTGATCTCGCCCGACTGGGTGGAGCGGGTGCGCCAGGCCATGCCCGAGCTGCCTGCGGCCATGGCCGAGCGGCTGATGCGCGAAGACGGCCTGGGCGCTGATGACGCTGCCGTGATGACCCAGTCTCTGCCGTTTGCCCGCTATTACGAGGCTCTGCGCGACGCTTGCAAACAACCCAAGCTGGCGGCCAACTGGCTGATGGGCGATATCTCCAAGCGCCTGAATGCGGCCGGCCTGAGCATCGAGCACATGCCCGTGGCAGTGCCAGTACTGGCTGTCTTGCTGGGCCGGGTGACGGACGGTACGGTGTCGCACAGCGGCGCCCGCCAGGTGCTCGACACATTGTGGGCCGACGGCGGCGCTGAGGTTGATGCCGTCATTTCCGTCAAGGGTCTGAAGCAGATGAGCGACAGCGCTTCGCTGCAGGCCATCGTCGACGCTGTCGTCGCCGCCAACAGCAAGTCAGTGGACGAGTACCGGGCCGGCAAGGACCGTGCTTTCAACGCCTTGGTCGGACAGGTGATGAAGGCCAGTCTTGGCAAGGCCAATCCAGCCCAGGCCAGCGAGTTGCTCAAGCGCACATTGGGCTGAGCGACTCTGAGCGCGCGGCACCGGACCGTCGCACGCGGCACCGGGGCTGCCGTCCGGCTCAGCGCGGCGTGGTTTTTGTGCCCGGGCTGGGCGCTACACCAACCGATGCAGAACCGGGTTGGACCAGCGGCCCCATCGACCCCGGCACGGCGCCGGCCCACAAGCGGCGCAAACGTTCCAGTTCCAGGTCGTAGAGCTTGGTGACGCGGCCGAGTTCAGCTTCCTGGTTGGCGCTGGACGAACGTTGTGCCTCCCCGGACGCGTCGTTGGCGTCGAGTTGCTGCTTCAGCTTGGGTGGCAGCGGTCGATCCTGGTAGAACTCAGCCTCGCTCAGCAGCGGTTTGCGTTCGTTGGCCAGTTCGCGAAGGCGAAACTCGCTGGCGCGAATCGCCCGCCGCACGGTGTCCAAAGCCGCTTCGCGGGCACGCTGATGGCTGGCCTCGTCTGGAAAACGTTTGATCAAGTTGCGGTCGCGGCGGATCGCGTCGGCCATGGCACTGCGTTCTTCGGCCAGGCGGCGCTCGCGCTGGTCCCGTTCAGCCCGCTCTTCAGCGGTCAACGACGGCGGGTGAATCGCCCGCAACGAGCCGTCGGCGTTCAGAATCTTCTGCTCTCTGGCCGAGCACTCGGGGATGGGTCGGTCAGCCGTGAGGCGCCGGCCCTGGGCATCGATGCAGGTGTAAATGCCGCCTATGGGCTTGGTTCCCGCCTGGCCTTGGGCCTGGGCTTGGGGCCAGGCCGCCAGCGCACATAGCGATACGGCTGCCAATTGCTGTAACGGTCGGGGAAGCATCAAAGGGTCAAACGCCGTATCGGTCGCGGTAGGTGAGCACCGCCGCGCCGTGCCCGGCCAGGGCCGGGTCTCGGGTGTTGCGAAGGTATTGCAACAAGTCGTCAAGTGTGGCAACCGCGGCCACCGGCAGGCCGAGTTGTTGAGTGACAAATTGCGCGGCGCTCCACGGCGCGTCTTGGCCACTGTCGGTGGCGCGCTCTTGGCGGTCCAGTGCGATGGCCACGCCACACGGTGTCGCCCCGGCGCCGGTGATGAGCGCAATGGACTCGCGCACCGAGGTGCCTGCCGACATCACGTCGTCCACGATCAACACCCGGCCAGCCATGGGCGCGCCCACCAGCAGGCCGCCCTCGCCATGGTCTTTGGCTTCTTTGCGATTGAAGGCAAAAGGCCGGTTGTGGCCGCGCCGGGCCAGTTCAATCGCCAGCGCCGCAGCCAGGGTGATGCCCTTGTAGGCCGGGCCGAAGAGCATGTCGAAGGGCAAGGCCGTCGGCGTGGCGGCACCGGCCTCGTGTTGGGCTTGGGTCTGGGCCAGCGCCAACAGACGACGGGCATAAAATTCTGCCAGGCGGGCCAGCTTGGCCCCGTCATCGAACAGCCCGGCGTTGAAAAAGTAGGGCGACAGGCGCCCGGCTTTGGTCTTGAACTCACCGAATCGCAAGACGCCCGTGGCGACCGCGAACTGCACAAATTCCTGCGCCAACGTGGGGTCGCTGCGGGCCATCATCTGAAGGATTTGGAGTGGGCTTTCGACTGGTCAGTTTGAATCTCAACGGCATTCGCTCGGCAGCCAACAAAGGCTTCGTCGAATGGGCTGAAATGGTGGGCCCAGATTGTATGGGCGTGCAAGAGGTCAGGGCCCAGGCCGAGCAGGTGCAGGACACCTTCGACCGCGTGGCCGGGCTGCGTGGGCATTTTCATCTGGCGCAGAAAAAGGGTTACTCCGGCGTCGGCTTGTACACGCGTAAAAAACCGACTGACGTGATTGTCGGTTTTGACGGCGGCGAGTTCGATGCTGAAGGCCGCTGGATCGAAGCCCGCTTTGACACGGCCAAGCGCAAGTTCAGCATCATCAGCTGTTACTTCCCCAGTGGCAGCAGCGGCGAAGACCGGCAAGCCGCCAAATTCCGCTTTTTGGCGGTGCTGGCCCCGCACCTGCAGCGCCTGCGAGCCGAGCGTGAGTTCATCCTGGTCGGCGACATCAACATCGCCCATCAGCAGATCGACTTGAAGAACTGGAAGAGCAACCAGAAGAACAGCGGTTTTTTGCCCGGGGAGCGGGCCTGGATGACGCAGCTGTTGAGCGCCGGGGGGCTGGTGGATGTGTTCCGCCAACTCAACCCCCATCCCGAGCAATACACCTGGTGGAGCAACCGCGGCCAGGCCTGGGCCAACAACGTGGGCTGGCGTTTGGACTACCACCTGGCGACGCCGGGCATCGCGGCACTGGCGCGCAAGGAGCACATCTACCTCGACCAACGATTCAGCGATCACGCGCCGCTGATCATCGATTACGACTTCAAGCTCTGATAGCCAACCTGCGATGGGTTGCACCGCGACATCGCGCCTGGCGGAGCGCGTCTCTGCCAGCCAGCCAGCCGTCCGCCCCCGCCCGCGGCGCCTACGACACCTTGGTCGACGCAGAGCCTGGCCGCGCTGCGGTTAACGCGTCGTCCATCGGGCGCTCTTCTTCGCCGCCGATCAGGCGATAGATGCCGGCGCCGAGCAAGGCGCCGACGATGGGCGCCACCCAGAACAACCACAACTGAGTCGTGGCCCAGCCCCCGACATAGACCGCCACGCCCGTGCTGCGCGCCGGGTTGACCGAGGTGTTGGTGACCGGGATGCTGATCAAGTGGATGAGCGTCAGGCAAAGACCAATCGCAATCGGCGCGAAGCCGCCCGGCGTGCGCTTGTCCGTCGCACCCAGGATGACGACCAGGAACAAGGCGGTCAGCACCACTTCACAGACCAGCGCCGCCATCATCGAATAGCCACCCGGCGAATGCTCGCCGTAACCGTTGCTGGCGAAGCCGCTACTCACCGGGTCGAAGCCGGCCTTGCCGCTGGCGATCAGGTAGAGCACACCTCCGGCCAAGACGGCGCCCAGCACCTGCGCCGCGATGTACGGCCCGAGTTGTGACGCTGGAAAGCGGCCGCCGGCCCACAGCCCCACCGACACGGCCGGGTTCAGGTGGCAGCCCGAGATGTGGCCGATGGCGAAGGCCATCGTGAGCACGGTCAGGCCGAAGGCCAGCGAAACGCCAACGAAGCCGATGCCCAGTTCCGGAAACCCGGCCGCCAGCACGGCACTGCCGCAGCCGCCGAGAACCAGCCAGAAGGTACCCACGCATTCAGCGCCCAGTTTCTTGATCATGACCACCCCAAAGTAATGAATTATTCGAACGGCACGGAGCAGTTTTGTTTTGTGCTGCCCACGCCAGCGTCAGTGAGAGGATTTCTGAAAAAGAGCCAATCTTTCTCCGCGCCCGAAGCGGACGCGATAGGGAGTATCCCCGCCGATCGAAAGTCGTACAACTGGCTATCAACGATGGCTCCATCAGAGGTTCCGCTGCCCACAAATTCCACCTCGGCCAGCAGCGTCGTCCGTCGACTGAAGCTGCGCCACCTGCACAGGCTGCTGACGATCGCGCTCAGCGGCAGCCTCACCGCTGCTGCTGAAGCCTTGAATGCGAGCCAGGCGTCTGGCCAATGAAAACGCACCCTGCTGGCGCGAAGCTTCAGGCCACGCTTGGCTGCTGCCTCCAGCGGGCGCGGCCTTGCGCACTACCCCTTGGCCACGCCGGGCATCGCGGCGCTGGCGCGCAGGGAGCACATCGACCTCGACCAGCGATTCAGCGATTCAGCGATTCAGCGATTCAGCGATTCAGCGATTCAGCGATCATGCGCCGCTGATCATCGACACTGACTTCAAGTTGTGAGCGCCGGCGGACGCGGGTCCTCAACCGAATCGCTGCTGACGACCCGAAGCAGACGTTGATGGATCGCCAGGGTGCGGCCATGCACAATCACTTGGGCCGCTAGTTGAGTTCATGTAGGTCTCTGGATGCGAACCACGAACATCGGTGTTGAGCAAGCGCACGAGACAATCCTGCGCAGCGCCCCCGAGCGAGCGCCGACGATGTTTGCCTATTGGGACAGCGAGCTGCGCTGCCGTTTTGCCAACAAAGCCTTCGAGCGCTGGTTCGGAGTTGCCACGCATGGCCTGTTCGGTGTCTCGATCGAGGCCTTGCTCGGGCCGACGCTGTTTGCACTCAACGAGCCGCACATTCGCGCTGCTTTGCGCGGCGAGGAACAGCACTTCCAAAGCATCGCGTCCGGCCCTGGGGGAGTGCAGCGCCAGAGCCTGGTCCACTACCTGCCTGACATCGTCGACGGCCAGGTTCAGGGGTTCGTGGTTCAGGTCACCGATCTGATGTCGCTGAAGGAAACCGAAGCGGCCCCGCGCGCCGGGACCACTGGGCGCGACCCGGCGGTTGAGCTGCTGCGCAAGAGCGAGGCGGGCCTCAAACAAGCCCAGCGTCTGGGGCAGATCGGCAGCTGGCATTGGGAAGTCGGCCCCGACATCACGACCTGGTCGGAAGAGCTCTACCGCATCTTCGGTCGCGACCCGCACCAGCTGCCTCCTTCCTATGCGGAGCATGGCGAGATCTACTCGGCGCAGAGCTGGTCCGTGCTGCAGCCCGCCGTGGCGCGAACGCTCGAACACGGCGACGCCTACATCCTGGAGCTCGAGTACGTCCGCTCCGACGGCACCACCGGCTGGATCGAATCCCGTGGCGCGGCCGAGCGCGACGAACACGGCGCGATCGTGGGGCTGTTGGGCACGGCGCAGGAGATCACAGCGCGCCGCGAGGCGCGCCAAGCGCAGCGCGAATTGGCGAGCAGCGCGCATTCTCGCGATCGGCCCGAGAGCGAACGCATCGGCACAGCGGTCGAGAGCGCTGCACGCAAGCAAAGCGAGCAAGCCGGACAAGGCCTGAGCCAGGAGATCACCGAGCGCAAACAGGCCCAGGAAACGATCGCGCGGCAGCTGCGCGAATTGGACGCGCTGTATGCGACGAGCCCGACCGGGCTGTTCCAGTTCGACGCGGGCCTGCGTTTCGTGCGGGTGAATGCCTGGACCGCGGCCATCAACGGGAGGTCCATCGAAGCCCACATCGGGCAGACCGTGCACGACGTGCTGGGCCCGCAGGCGGTTCAGGTCGAACGCTTGCTGCGCCACGTCTTGCAAACCGGCGAGCCGGTGCTGGACATCGACGTGCGGGGGACGACGGCTGCGCACGCCGAGACGCGCGATTGGCTGGCAAGCTATTACCCGATCCGCAATGCGGGCGGCGACGTCGACGGCGTGCATGGCGTCGTGCTGGACATCACCGAACGCAAGCGCCAGGAACGCAACATCAGTTTCCTGGCCGGGCTTCAAGCGGGCTTGCCGGTGTTTGCGCGAACGGCAGACACGATGAAGGCGCTGGGCAAACGCATCGCCGAACATTTGAATGTGTCGTGCTGCAACTTCATCGAGATCGATGAGCAGGCCGGCGTCGCCGTGGTGATTGCCGAACACAACGCTGCGGGGCAGCTCAGTTTTCTCGGTACTTATGACCTGACTCAGTTCAACACGCCGGAAGAGTTGCGCCAGCTTTCTGAAGGTCGAGCACTGGCCATCGATGACGTGCGAGATGCACGACCAGCGGCAGCCGCGGCCGGATTTGAGGCGCTCGGCTTCCGCGCATCGGCAACCGCACCGTATGCCCGCGGCGGACTCTGGCTATTTTCTCTGGCTGTCCAGGATGCACAGCCACGCCAATGGCGTTCCGACGAGCTCGAACTGCTCGGGCTTCTGGCCGAACGGATTTACCTTCTCGTCGAACGCAACCGGGCCGAAGACGCGGTGCGGACAAGCGAGGGGCGCTTCCGCTCGCTCACGACCGCGACGACACAGATCGTCTGGACGAGCACCGCCGACGGCTTGGTGGTCGACGACAGCCCGTCCTGGCGGGCCTTCACCGGGCAGACCTTCGAGCAGTGGCTGGGGTGGGGCTGGGCGAGCGCGATCCACCCCGATGACCAGGAAGCGATAAAGACGTCTTGGCAGCAAGCGCTGGCGTCAATGTCCCCCCTCAAGGCCGATTACCGACTGCGGCGGCATGACGGCGAGTACCGCTGGACAGCGGTCAGCGGCGTGCCGGTGCTGGACGAGGGCGGCGTCTTGCGGGAATGGGTCGGCACGAATACCGACATCACCGACCGAAAACGCGACGAGGAAAGCCTGCGACAACTCGCCGCCGACTTGTCCGATGCCGACCGGCGCAAGGACGAGTTCCTGGCGACGCTGGCCCACGAACTGCGCAACCCGCTGGCGCCGATCCGCAATTCGCTGGAGCTGATGAAGCGGGCCAACGGCAACGCTGGCCTGCTCGAGCGGGCGCGAGCGATGGCGGAGCGGCAGGTGGCGCAGATGGTGCGCTTGATCGACGACCTGCTCGATGTCAGCCGCATCAAGAGCGACAAGCTCATGCTGAGCCTGGAACGCATCGAACTGGCGACGGTCGTGCAGCAGGCCGTCGAGACGAGCCAGCCGCACTGCGACCGGGAAGCTCAGGCCTTGCACGTGGTGCTGCCACCCGTGCCGATTCATCTGCTGGCCGATCCGGTCCGCCTGGCCCAGGTGTTGGGCAACCTGCTGAACAACGCATCGAAGTTCACCCCCGCGGGCGGCCGCATCGAGCTCATCGCAGAAAGGCAGGGCGAAGGGGTTGCCGTGAGGGTCCGCGACACCGGCATCGGCATTCCGGCCGACATGCTGTCCAGGGTGTTCGACCTGTTCACGCAGGTCGATGCGTCGCGCAATCTCTCCCGAGGCGGGCTCGGCATCGGCCTGGCGCTGGCCAGGCGGCTGACGGAAATGCACGGCGGCACCCTCGCCGTTCGCAGCGAAGGCCCGGACCGGGGCAGCGAATTTGTAGTGCACCTGCCCGTCATGAAAGAACAACCCGAGCCCGCTCCGACGGCGGGGACGGGGGCAGATTCGGGTCCGGGTTTGAGTCCGGGTTTGAGTCCGGGTTTGAGTCTGGGTTTGAGTCCGTCAGCCACGACCTCGCCAGTCGCGGCCCGTCGCATCCTTGTGGTCGACGACAGCCGCGACAGTGCCGAGAGCCTGGCAGCCCTGCTGGCGCTACACGGCCACGAAACGCTGTTGGCGCACGACGGACTGGATGCGGTTGAGAAGGCGGCGTCGTTCCGACCCAATGTCATCCTGCTCGACATCGGTCTGCCGCTTCTGGATGGCCATGACGCCTGCCGCCGCATCCGTCAACTAGTCGGGGGCAGGAACATCCTCATCGTGG
>Ga0335397_10011561_pt1 | contig 10866 bp, 8 predicted proteins | sample MAT04_FD_205740 | JGI IMG/M metagenome (GOLD analysis project Ga0335397, IMG submission 205740) | Freshwater microbial communities from Lake Fryxell liftoff mats and glacier meltwater in Antarctica - MAT-04 (spades assembly) (version 2) ...
CTTAGGTTGCCTGGGTATGGCGGACCTGTTCGACGGATACCGGGTGGACGAGGCGTACGACGAGGTGTTCGCCGCCCCGGGCGTGCCCCACGAGCAGAGCCGGGCCCTGCACGCTGCCCTGCAGGCGATGTCGGCCGAGGACCTCGACGGGCGCAGCACCGCGCTCGCCCGCGCCTTCCGCGACCAGGGCATCACCTTCAGCCTGTCGGGGGAGGAGCGCCCCTTCCCGCTCGACCTCGTCCCCCGGGTCATCCAGGCGCAGGAGTGGGCGCACGTCGAGAAGGGCGTCAGCCAGCGGGTGCGGGCCCTGGAGGCGTTCCTGGCCGACGTCCAGGGGCCGCAGGCCGTGCTCGCCGACGGCATCGTCCCCAGGCGGGTGATCACCTCGAGCAGTGCCCACGTCACCGCGGCGTACGGCGTGGTCCCGGCCAACGGCGTGCGGGTGCACGTCTCGGGGATCGACCTGATCCGCGACGAGCAGGGCGAGTTCCGGGTCCTGGAGGACAACCTGCGCACGCCGTCGGGCGTGAGCTACGTCGTGGAGAACCGCCGCGCGATGGGGCGGGTCTTCCCGGAGCTGTTCGCGATGCACCGCATCCGGCCGGTCGACGACTACCCGACGATGCTGCTGCACGCGCTCCGGGCCGCCGCCCCTGCCGGCGTGGACAGCCCCAACGTCGTGGTGCTGACCCCCGGGGTGTTCAACAGCGCCTACTTCGAGCACAGCCTGCTGGCGCGGCTGATGGGTGTCGAGCTCGTCGAGGGGCGTGACCTGACCTGCCGCGACGGCGTCGTGTGGATGCGGACGACGGCTGGCGAGCAGCGGGTCGACGTCGTCTACCGGCGCATCGACGACGAGTTCCTCGACCCGCTGCACTTCCGGCCGGACAGCCTGGTCGGCTGCCCCGGCATCCTCAACGCCGCCCGCGGTGGGCGGGTGACCATCGCCAACGCGGTCGGCAACGGCGTCGCTGACGACAAGCTGCTCTACACCTATGTGCCGGAGCTCGTGCGCTACTACCTCGGCGAGGAGCCGGTGCTCCGCAACGTCAACACCCATCGGCTGGAGGACCCCGACGAGCTGGCCTGGGTCCTGGACCGGCTCGACGAGCTCGTGCTCAAGCCGGTCGACGGCTCGGGAGGCAAGGGTCTGGTGATCGGTCCGCAGGCGACCGACGAAGAGCTGTCCGCCCTGCGCGCGCTGGTCCTGAAGGACCCGCGCGGCTGGATCGCCCAGCGCGTCATCAAGCTCTCGACCAGCCCGACGCAGGTCGGCGATCGGCTCGCGCCTCGCCACGTCGACCTCCGCCCCTTCGCCGTCAACGACGGGGACAGGATCTGGGTGCTGCCCGGCGGGCTGACCCGGGTCGCCCTGCCCGAGGGCTCGCTGGTCGTCAACTCCAGCCAGGGCGGCGGCAGCAAGGACACCTGGGTGCTCGCCGGTGACGACCTGCCGGAGGAGGACGAGACCGACCGCCCCGGGCCGCTCCTGCCGACGACGGCGGCCGGTGCCCACGACCTCGACCGCGGCAACGCCTCGTTCGCCGACCAGCAGCAGCAGTGAGGAGCCTGAGCGGGTCGCACCGCAGGCCCACGGCGGGGTCGACGTGCTGAGCCGTGTCGCCGAGTCGCTCTACTGGATCGGCCGCTACGTCGAACGCGCCGAGGACACCAGCCGGCTGCTGGACGTGCACGTCCAGACGTTGCTCGAGGACCCGTGGGTCGACGAGCGGACGGCCTGCCAGGACCTGCTGAGGGTCATGGGCGTCGCGGCGCCCGAGGGTGAGCTGGACTCGATCCGGACCCTCAACCTGCTGGCCTTCGACCGGACCGACACCAGCAGCATCGTCGGGGCGCTCGGTGGTGCGCGCGAGAACGCCCGCGGCGTGCGCGAGGCGCTGTCGAGCGAGCTGTGGGAGTGCCTCAACGCCACCTACCACTCCCTGCCCGCGCAGCAGGCGGCGGCGGGACGGCACGGGCCGCACGGCTTCTTCCGCCACGTGCGCGAGCGCGCGGCGGTGGTGTCGGGGCTGATGGAGGGGACCATGCCCCGCGACGACGGCTGGCGCTTCCTCGTGCTCGGCCGCTCGCTGGAGCGGGTCGACATGACGGCGCGCCTGCTGTGGGCCCGCGCCGGACAGCACAACGTCAGCGCCGGCTGGGTCGGCCTGCTGAAGTCCTGCAGCGCCCACGAGGCCTACCTGCGGACCTACCGGTCGGCCGTCGAGGCCGAGCGGGTCGTCGAGTTCCTCGTGCTGGACAGGCTGTTCCCCCGCTCGGTCTACGCCGCGCTGGTGCAGGCCGAGACCTGCCTGGCCGAGCTCGACCCCACCGCCGGGCGGACCGGCGTCGACGACCAGGCCCGCCGGCTGCTCGGCCGGGCCCGGACCGACCTGGAGTTCCGCGTGGCCGACGATCTGCTGGTGGACCTCCCGGCGCTGCTGGACTCGCTGCAGCAGACCTGCTCGCAGGTCGGCGACGCGGTGAGCCGGCGCTACTTCCACCACGCCGGGGCACTGGCCTGGTCGGCCGAGGCGGGCCTGTGAGCTGGCGCCTGCGGATCCGGCACACGACCGGCTACCGCTACGACACCGAGGTCAGCCGGTCGTACAACGAAGCCCGCCTCATCCCGCTGACCGGACTCGACCAGACGACGCTGGACGCCCGGATCGTCACCGTCCCCGACTCGCGCCAGCAGCGCTACTGGGACTACTGGGGCACGCAGGTCACCGCCTTCGACCTGCACGTCCCGCACAGCTCGCTGGAGGTCACCGCGACCTCGGTCGTCGACACCGCCGGGCCGCAGGAGCCCGGAGAGGTCCCGACGTGGGCGCTGCTGGGCACCGAGGCGGTCCGCGACCGCTTCGTGGAGCTGCTCGCCCCGACGCCGCGCACGACGTCCGACGAGGCGATGCGCGAGCTCGCCCGCGAGACGTCCGACGGGATGACGCCGTACGCCGCGGCGCGCGCCATCGGCGACCTCGTGCGCGACCAGGTCGCCTACCGGCGTGGCACGACCGGCGTCGCGACCTCGGCCACCGAGGCGTGGGGGCTGCGCGAGGGGGTCTGCCAGGACATCGCCCACGTCACGCTGGCGATGCTGCGCGGCCTCGGCCTCCCGGCGCGCTACGTCAGCGGCTACCTGCACCCCGACCCGAGCGCGGGCATCGGCCAGACGGTGACCGGGGAGAGCCACGCCTGGGTCGAGGTCTGGCTCGGCGCCTGGTTCGGCTTCGACCCGACCAACGGCGTGCCGTCGGGCGACAGCCACGTCCTGGTTGCGCGGGGGCGCGACTACGCCGACGTCACGCCGCTCAAGGGCGTCTACTCCGGCGGCGGCTCGCAGTCGCTCGGCGTGGTGGTGGAGGTCACGCGCGTTCAGTAGCGAGCGCGGTAGGTGACAATGGGGCGTGCCTACGACCGACCCCGCGATCATCCGCAACTTCTGCATCATCGCCCACATCGACCACGGCAAGTCCACCCTGGCCGACCGGATGCTGCAGCTCACCGGTGTGGTCGACGCTCGGCAGATGCGCGCGCAGTACCTGGACAAGATGGACATCGAGCGCGAGCGCGGCATCACGATCAAGGCGCAGAACGTCCGGCTGCCGTGGACGGCCGACGACGGCAGGGACTACGTCCTGAACATGATCGACACCCCGGGGCACGTCGACTTCACCTACGAGGTGTCCCGCTCGCTGGCCGCCTGCGAGGGCACGCTGCTGCTGGTCGACGCCGCACAGGGGATCGAGGCGCAGACGCTGGCCAACCTCTACCTCGCGCTCGAGAACGACCTGCACATCATCCCGGTGCTCAACAAGATCGACCTCCCGGCCGCGCAGCCCGACAAGTACGCCGAGGAGATCGCGAAGATCATCGGCTGCGAGCCCGAGGACGTGCTCCGGATCAGCGCGAAGACGGGGGAGGGCGTCGGCGACGTCCTCAACGCGATCGTGCGCGACATCCCGGCGCCGATGGGCAGCGTCGACAGCCCGGCCCGCGCGATGATCTTCGACTCGGTCTACGACAGCTACCGCGGGGTGATCACCTACGTCCGGGTCTTCGACGGGCAGCTGTCGACCAAGGACCGCGGCCTGATGATGTCGACGCTGAACGCCCACGAGATCCTCGAGGTCGGCGTCGTCAGCCCCGACATGAAGCCGACCGAGTTCCTGTCGGCGGGGGAGGTCGGCTACGTCATCCCCGGGGTGAAGAACGTGCGCCAGGCCCGGGTCGGGGACACGCTCACCACGGTCAAGAACGCGGCGAAGGAGTCGCTCGGCGGCTATCAGGACCCCAAGCCGATGGTGTTCTCGGGGCTCTACCCGCTCGACGGGAGCGAGTACCCCGCCCTGCGCGAGGCCCTGGACAAGCTGCGTCTCAACGACGCCGCACTCGTGTACGAGCCCGAGACCTCACTCGCACTCGGGTTCGGGTTCCGCGTCGGCTTCCTCGGCCTGCTGCACCTGGAGATCGTGCGCGAGCGGCTCGAGCGCGAGGCCGGGCTGGCGCTCATCTCCACGGCCCCCAACGTCGTCTACACGGTGCGGCTCGAGACCGGCGAGGAGGTCGTGGTCACCAACCCGAGCGACTGGCCCGGCGGCAAGATCGCCGAGATCCGCGAGCCCGTCGCCAAGGCCATGGTGCTGCTGCCCAGCGAGTACGTCGGCGCGGTGATGGAGCTGTGCCAGGGTCGGCGCGGGGTCATGCAGGGGATGGACTACCTGTCCGAGGACCGCGTCGAGCTGCGCTACACGCTGCCCATGGGCGAGATCATCTTCGACTTCTTCGACCAGCTGAAGTCGCGCACCAAGGGCTACGCCAGCCTCGACTACGAGCTCGAGGGCGAGCAGGCCGCGGACCTCGTGAAGGTCGACATCCTCCTGCAGGGCGAGCCGGTCGACGCGTTCAGCGCCATCGTCCACAAGGACAAGGCGTACGCCTACGGCACCAACATGACCTCCAAGCTCCGCGAGCTGATCCCGCGGCAGAGCTTCGAGGTGCCGATCCAGGCCGCGATCGGCGCTCGCGTCATCGCCCGCGAGAACATCCGCGCGATCCGCAAGGACGTGCTCGCCAAGTGCTACGGCGGTGACATCAGCCGCAAGCGCAAGCTGCTGGAGAAGCAGAAGGAGGGCAAGAAGCGGATGAAGATGGTCGGCCGCGTCGAGGTCCCCCAGGAGGCGTTCATCGCCGCGCTCTCCACCGGTGCGGAGACCGCCGGCAAGTGACCTGGTAGGCAGGCGTCATGGCTGCCTATGACGACCTCGACGCCTTCTCGTCGCTGCCGCGCACGACCGGGCTGGCGCTGAGTCCCGACGGTGCTCGGCTGGTCACCGCCGTCGCCACGCTGGACTTCGACGCGACGAAGTGGGTCACCGCCCTGTGGGAGGTCGACCCCGCCGGGGTGCGCCCGGCCCGGCGGCTCACGCGCAGCCGCAAGGGCGAGGGCGGACCGGTCTTCACCCCGGCCGGCGACGTGCTGTTCACCTCCGCCCGCCCGGACCCCGACTCCGACAGCGCCGACGACGCCCCGGCCGCGCTGTGGGTGCTGCCGACCTCCGGGGAGGCCCGCGTGCTGGCCACCCGCCCCGGCGGCCTCGGCGGGGTCGCGGTCGCGCGCGACGCCGGCACCGTCGCGGTGCTGAGCGACACGCTCCCGGCGTCGACCGACGGCGCCAGCGACGAGCAGCGGCGCAAGGCCCGCAAGGACAAGAAGGTCTCGGCCGTCCTGCACGCCGGCTATCCGGTGCGCCACTGGGACCACGACCTCGGGGTCGGCCAGAGCCGACTGCTGGTCGGCGATGTCATGGTCGGCGACGTTCCCGCGGACGGCACCCTCACCTGGCGGGATCTCACCCCTGCCCCCGGTCGGGCGCTGCACGAGGCCGCGGTCGACCTGGCGCCCGATGGTCGTACGGCCGTCACGACCTGGGTCGTCGTCGAGCCGCTCGGCTCGAGCCGCACCGTGCTCGTGGCGGTCGACACCGCGACCGGTGAGCGGCGGACGCTGGCCGACGACGGGAGCAGCGAGTTCGGCGGCCCGCGCGTCTCGCCGGACGGCCGATGGGTCGCGGCGGTGCGCGAGAGCCGCAGCACCCCGGTCGAGCCGGTCGACATGCGCCTGGTGGTGGTGCCGCTCGACGGGTCCGCAGCACCCCGCGACGTCGCCCCCGGCTGGGACGCCTGGGCGGGCGGAGCGCGGTGGTCCCCGGACGGGACCGCGCTTCTCGTCACGGCCGACGAGCAGGGTCGCCGCCCGGTGTTCCGCGTCGACGTCGCGACCGGGGCGGTCGTCCGGCTGACGGCGGACCACGGCCACTACACCGACCTGCAGGTCGGTCCGGACGGAACGAGCGTGTACGCGCTGCGCGACGCCGTCGACGCCCCGCCGGCGCCGGTCCGGCTCGACGCCAGGACGCCTGACCAGCAGCCGGTGCTGCTGCAGGGGCCGCCCACCGCGCCGACCCCTCCCGGAGCGCTCACCGAGGTCGTCGCCACGGCCACCGACGGCACCGCCCTGCGCTCTTGGCTCGTCCTGCCCGACGGCGAGGGCCCCCACCCGCTGGTCCTGTGGGTGCACGGTGGCCCGCTCGGGTCGTGGAACAGCTGGTCGTGGCGCTGGTGCCCGTGGCTGCTCGCCGCCCGCGGCTACGCCGTCCTGCTGCCCGACCCGGCGCTGTCGACCGGCTACGGGCTCGACATGGTCCGGCGCGGCTGGGGCGACTGGGGCGGGGCGCCGTACACCGACCTCATGACGATCACCGACGCGGCGCTGGAGCACCCGGCCGTCGACCCGGCCCGCACCGCCGCCATGGGCGGCTCCTTCGGCGGCTACATGGCCAACTGGATCGCCGGCCACACCGAACGCTTCGCCGCGGTCGTCACCCACGCCAGTCTGTGGGACCTCGAGCAGTTCGGACCAACCACGGACGTCGCGCACTACTGGACCCGCGAGATGACACCGGAGATGGCCGTGGCCCACAGCCCGAGCCGGTTCGCCGACGCGATCACCTCACCGGTGCTCGTCATCCACGGGGACAAGGACTACCGGGTGCCGATAGGCGAGGGCCTGCGCCTGTGGTGGGACCTGGTCTCGCGGGCGAAGGACCCCGAGGCGATGCCGCACCGGTTCCTGTACTTCCCGGACGAGAACCACTGGGTCCTCACGCCGCAGCACGCCAAGGTCTGGTACGAGACCGTGCTGGCCTTCCTCGGCCACCACGTGCGCGGGCAGACGTGGGAGACCCCCGAGCTGCTGCAGTGACCTACGCGGTGTTTACGACCCGGTAGGCCTCGGCCAGCCGGCCCTCGGGCAGCCCGTGCTCCCGCGCGGTCCGGCCCAGGTGCTCGCGCAGCTCGACCTCCACGGAGCGGTCGAGCATGGGCGTCTGGCTGTCGTGGGCGCTGCAGGCCAGCACCTTCGCCGGGAAGGCCTCGGTGACGTCGACGGCCGTGTCGTCGTCCGGACCGCCGAACTGCCACACCTGCTCGACCTCCCACGGTGGCAGGTCCAGCTCGGGGAAGGCGAAGGCGTTGCGCGCGTCGGGGTAGACCGCCGCGAGCGCCGCCGCTCCGGTCGCGAGGTGGTCCGGGTGGTAGAGGTAGACGAAGCGGTAGTTGCGCTCCGGCGCGTGGGTCACGACCGCCTCCGGCCGGACCCGGCGGATGGTGCGGGCCAGCTCCAGGCGCAGCTCGCGGTCGACCTGGACCCACCCGTCCGGCCGGCCGAGGAAGACGCAGTCCTGCACGCCGAGGGCCTTGGCCGCGGCCTGCTGCTCGCCCTGGCGGATGCCCGGCACGTCCTCTCGGGCGACCTCGGCGTCGAAGCCGCCGCTGTCGCCGTCTGTCACGCACAGCACGGTCACCTCGCAACCGGCCGCGGCCCAGGTGGCGATCAGGCCGCCGGCACCGAAGTCGGCGTCGTCGGGATGGGCGGCGATCACGAGGGCACGGGTCGGGGTGCGCATGCCAGGCACCTACCCCCGCAGGACGGCCCCGCTACCCCGCGGCGAGCAGGTCTCTCACGTGCGCGGTCTCGTTCAGGCTCGTGATGCCGCGTCGTCCGTCACGCGCGGCGCCGATGCGGTGCACGGAGCAGTAGGCCGGGGGGAACCAGATCGTCTTCTCCTGGCGCAGGACGTGCCCGGCGTAGGCGTTGATCGCCCCGGCGTGGCTGAACAGCACGGCCCGACCGCCGGGGTGCCGGGCAGCGATGCGCTCCACCGCTTCGACGACGCGCGTGCGGAACGCGACCGGGTCAACTCCCGCGCTGTAGAGGTCGCCCTTCATCAGCGCCTCCCACCGCGGGTCGCCGGCGGCCTTGAGCTCCTCGATCGGGACGTAGGAGGAGTCGGTCGAGTCGAACTCGTCGATCCCCGGCTCGACCTCCGCGCTCAGGCCGAGGGCCTGCTCGAGCGGCGCTGCGGTCTGCCGCGCACGCCGCGCCGGCGACGTGTAGAGCGCCGTCACCTCGTCACCCGCGAGGGCGTCCACCACGCGCTGGGCCTGCAGCACCCCGCGCTCAGCGAGCCCGGGGTCGGCGGGACTGCCGTCGTGGGTGGCGTCGATGCGGAGGGGCAGGGCGTGACGGACGAGCACGATCTCCATGTGCGGGCAGGCTAGCCGCGTCGCCGGTGCCGCAGACTGGTCCGGTGCCCAGTGCCCTGCCCGACGGCGAGCCCGTGCCTCCCTCCGGCGCCCTGCCCCCAGCGGCGCTGGCCGGGCTGGGCTCGCGTCCGCTCGGCCTCTACCTGCACGTCCCGTTCTGCGCGTCGCGCTGCGGCTACTGCGACTTCAACACCTACGTCGGCTCCGAGCTCGGCGGTGGCGGTCTGCAGGACTCCTACGCCGACGCGGCGGTCAGCGAGCTGCGCCTGGCCCGGCAGGTCCTGGGGGACGGCGCCTCGCCGGTCGCGACCGTGTTCGTCGGCGGCGGCACCCCGACGCTGCTGCCCGCGGCCGACCTGGTCCGGCTGCTGGACGTCGTCCGCGAGGAGCTGGGCCTTGCCCCAGGGGCGGAGGTCACGACCGAGGCCAACCCCGACTCGGTCGACGAGCGCTACCTCGCCGAGCTGCGCGAGGGCGGGTTCACCCGTGTCTCGTTCGGCATGCAGTCGGCGGTGTCGTCGGTCCTGCGGGTGCTCGACCGCACCCACACTGCAGGTCGCCCGCAGCAGGCGGTGCGGGAGGCGCGCTCCGCCGGCTTCGAGCAGGTCAGCCTCGACCTCATCTACGGCACGCCGGGGGAGTCCGACGACGACTGGCAGGCCTCGCTCGACGCCGCGCTGTCGGCCGGCCCGACGCACGTCTCGGCGTACGCCCTGATCGTCGAGGACGGCACCCGGCTCGCCCGGCAGGTCGCCCGCGGCGTGCTGCCCGCCCCGGACGACGACGTGCTGGCCGATCGCTACCTGCTCGCCCAGCACGCGCTCAAGGACTTGGGCTGGTATGAGGTCAGCAACTGGGGCGAGCCCTGCCGCCACAACCTGGGCTACTGGCGGAGCGACGACTGGTGGGGCGTCGGCCCCGGTGCCCACAGCCACGTCGGCGGCGTGCGGTGGTGGAACGTCAAGCACCCCTCGGCGTACGCGGAGCGGACTGCGGCCGGCCGCTCACCCGGAGCCGGGCGCGAGGTGCTGTCCGACGAGGACCAGCGGGTGGAGCGGGTGCTGCTCGAGGTGCGGCTGCGCGAGGGCCTTCCGCTCTCGGTGCTGCGCCCCGCAGGCCTGGAGGCGTCCCGCCGCCAGGTCGCCGAGGGGCTGCTCGAGGTCGGGCCGCACGGCGAGGGGCGGGCCGTCCTGACCCTGCGCGGCCGCCTGCTGGCCGACGCGGTCGTCCGCGACCTCGTGGACTGAGCGCAGGACCGGGGTCAGCTGACGAAGTGGATGGTCAGCGGATAGCGGTAGGGCTGCTTGTTCGCCGCGGCGACAGCCGCCACGATCGCCATCACGACGCCGAACACGGCGACCGCGATGAGCATGAGGACCCCGATCAGCACGATCACCAAGATGCCGGACACGATCGAGGCGATCAGCAGCGTCAGGTGGAAGTTAAGCGCCTCCGCCGCGTGCTGGCGGGTGAACGGCGAGCTGTCCTTGAACACCAGGTAGACCACCAGCGGGCCGAGCAGGGCAACCACGAAGATCGACAGGTGGGCCAGGATCGACCACACCGTCTCGTCCGACCGGGGGCCGCCGGCCGGCGGCGGGCCGTAGCCGGGCGGCGGGCCGTAGCCCGGGGGAGGCCCGTAGCCGGGCGGTGGCTGGTCCGGCGGAGGCATGCTCATGAGCGCAGGATAGGGCCCAGGTGGTGCAGGACACAGGGACTTCGGTCCCGGGTCGCGCGGCAGGCCCGCTAGTCTGGGATCACTCAGACGTTCTGGTCCTCTCCGATCCGACCGTCACTTCGCGGGCAAGCCGCCCGCTGGTCGCTTCGTGTGTCGTGCGCCGTCGTCTCACCGTCGGCCTGCCGCGTGCGTTCTCGCGGCCCGACCCACAGCAACGGAGCTCCTTCCTACATGCCTGGCCGTCCCACCCCCGCCCGTTCCTCCTCCTCGCGCGGCTCGTCGTCCGGGCGCCCCGGTTCGGGCGCCTACCGCGGGCAGTCGCGCCGCCCGTCGGGCTCCTCGCGCCCGGCGTCGCCGCCGGTGAAGTCCGACCTCGAGCTCGCGCTCGACGCCGCCGCCGACGCCGCGGCCGCCGAGGTCGACGCTCCGGACGCGACGTTCGCCTCGCTCGGCCTGCCGAACAAGCTCGTCGGTGCGCTGGCGCGCCGCGACCTGCATGCGCCGTTCGCCATCCAGACCCGGTCCATCCCGGACGCCCTGACTGGGCGCGACGTGCTGGGCCGCGGCGCCACCGGCTC
>Ga0335397_10011562_pt1 | contig 10864 bp, 9 predicted proteins | sample MAT04_FD_205740 | JGI IMG/M metagenome (GOLD analysis project Ga0335397, IMG submission 205740) | Freshwater microbial communities from Lake Fryxell liftoff mats and glacier meltwater in Antarctica - MAT-04 (spades assembly) (version 2) ...
TTCGCCCAACTACTGCTGGCCAACGTCGTCAGCCAGCCGGGTTGGCTCGACGAGCAGAAGGCGCGCATCGTGCCGATGTATCGCGACCGCTGCGTGGCGTTGGCCGACGCGCTCGACGCAACGCTGGGCGACCGCATCACCTTCCACCGCCCCGACGGCGGCATGTTCCTGTGGACCGAGTTCCCGCACATCGCCGACACCACTCAGCTGCTGCAGCACGCGGTGCGCGAGGGCGTGGCGTTCGTGCCGGGCAACGCGTTCACCATCGACCAGGTGCCGGACTCGAAGGCCCGCTTCTCGTACTCCACGCTCGCGCCCGACCAGTTGGGCGTGGCCGTCGAGCGGCTGGCCCGCGCGGTGGCTGTGCTCGGCTGACGCCACAACTTGCAACGACCGACGCTCGCTGCTGCCACTCGCCTGTCGGCCGTTCGCGACGGTTCAGTCAGGCGTGTGAGTGGTCGTGACGGTGGTGCAGGTCGGGCACGTGGGGGTGCGAGTGCCGCAAGGGTGAGTGATGATGGGTGTGTTGATGGCGTAGCGAGCCGACTGACGCGACCGAACCGGCGGCCTGGTCGTGGTCGCGCTCGTGGTCGTCGGCGTGGGCGTGCTGGTGATGGTGATGGTGATGGCCATCGTCGTGCGTGTGCTCGTGGTCGTGCTCGATCTCGTCGTGTGTGTGTTCGTGCTCGTGTGAGCTGCGCAGGACGAAGCTCACACCGGCGGCAGCGATGAGCAACGACACAACCTGTCGGCTTGCGACCGGCTCGGCGAACACCGTCCACGCCACGAACGCCCCGACGAACGGTGCGGTGGCGAACACCAACTGGCCGCGCGCCGCCCCGAGGTCGCGGGCGCCGGCAACCCACAGTGTGATCGACAGGCCGTACCCGAAACCGCCGACAACCAGCGCAGCCAGCACGGGCCCTGGCGACGGGGCACCGTCGATGACGAGCCCGATGGCCAGGTTCGCGCCACCGGCAACCACCCCCTTGGCGAGCGTGATGTGGGAGGGCGCCAACTCGTCGAGCGTGGCGGTGATGCAGTTGTCGATTCCCCAGCACAGGCACGCCCCGGCGATGAGCACCGCACCCCAGCGCAGGTCGGCATCGCCCGACCACCCCAGTGTTGCACCGGCGATCACCACCAGCACCGTGCCGACGACCACCCGGTTACCCACGTGCTCGTGGAACACGAAGTACGCCAAGACGGTGGTGAACACCAGTTCCAGGTTGAGTAGCAGCGATGCACTCGCTGCGGACGTGTTCGCCAAGCCCGCCATCAGCAACACCGGCCCCACCGCCCCACCGACGACCACGGCCGACGCCAGGCGCGGCGCACCGCGCCGGATCGAGCTGATGGTGACGGGCGTGCGATGCACCACCGGCAGCACTGCCAGCGCTGCCCCGAGATAGAGCAGGCCAGCCAGGGTGAACGCACCGAGGTCGCCCGCCAACCGCGACGCCGCCGGTGCGGAGATGCCGAACAACACAGCAGCGACCGAGCAGCGGATGACACCCAGCCGGTTCACCGGAGCACCTCCCCCGTCAGCCGGGCTGCGGGGTGTAGGGGTCGAGCTGCAGCGCCAGGCTGTTCATGCAGTAGCGCTGGCCGGTTGGCGCCGGGCCGTCGTCGAAGACGTGGCCGAGGTGCGAACCACACGTCAGGCAACGCACTTCGGTACGCCTCATTCCGAGCGACGTGTCGGTGATGTATTCCACGGTCTCGGCGCCCTTGGTGCGAAAGAAGCTGGGCCAACCGCAGCCGGAGTCGAACTTGGTCGACGAGTCGAACAACTCCGCGTCGCAGCCGGCGCAGCGGTAGGTGCCGTCGGCGTGTTCGTCGACGTAGGCGCCGCTCCATGGCCGCTCAGTGCCTGCCTGGCGCAGCACCTGGTACTGCTCCGGGCTGAGCAGTTGCCGCCACTCCTCGTCGGTGCGTTCGATCTCGGGCATCGCGCCTCCCTGGTAGAGCTCTGATCGTAACGGTGCCCGAGCGGTGGGTCACCTCGGGATGATGGTGCCCATGTTCATGATGCCCTTCGGGTCGTAGGCCCGCTTGAGCGCTTCGAGCATCGGGTAGGACGAGCCGTACTCCTCGCGCACCCACGGGGCGCGCGCCTTGCCGATGCCGTGGTGGTGCACGATCGAGCCGCCGAGGCGCAGGGTCTCCTCGCAGATGATGCCGATGATCGGGAAGTAGTACTTGTCGTTCTCCTCCTCGGGCTCGCAATCGATGAGGTCGTAGAAGTAGTTGAAGTACATGTTGGTGCCGTTGATGTAGCTGTGCGACGAGTGGCCGCCGAGCAGGGTGATGCCCTTGATCTCGGCGCGGATGCGCGGCAGCACCGCTTCGTAGATGGCGTTGATCGTGCTCCAGTCGGCGCTGATCTCGGTGGTGCGGTTCACGTTGTGCGTGGTGCGGATGCGCTCGTCTTCGCGGGCCACCTTGTCGGGGCCCCACACCAGGTCGTCGAACCACTCGCTGATCAGCGCGCTGTCGACCGACACGCAGTTCGGGTGCCGGCCGACGATCTCGCGAATGCCCTCGGCGGTTGCCCTGGAGATGCCGGCGTTGCCTTCCGCCATGAACAGCACGATGCACTCGTCGGGCGCAACGAAGTGCGAGAAGTGCAGCTGACCGTCCTCGAAGTCGTACAGGCGGGCGACGCTGGGCTTGAACCCGGCAACCATCACCTCGCGCAGCACCTCGAACCCTTCCTTCATGTTGTGCAGGGTCCAGCCGAGGAAGATGTTGTTCTCCGGCTGGTACGGGAACAACTTCACCGTCACCTCGGTGATGTAGCAGAGCGCACCTTCGTTGCCGATGACGATGTGGCGGATGTCGGGGCCGGCCGCGCGTCGCGGCACGTTCTTGATGCGCGACACCTGACCGCCGGCGAACACCACCTCGCACCCCACCACCATGTCTTCGATGCCGCCGTAGAGGGTGGAGAACTGGCCGATACTGCGCGTTGCGACCAGGCCACCCATGCTGGCGATCGGCTTCGACTGCGGCGAATGGCCGGTGGTGAGGCCCAGCTTGCGCACCTCGTCCTCCAGTACCTGCAGCGGCACACCGCACTGCGCCGTCGCCTGCATGTTGTAGGCGTCGATGTTGACGATGCGGTTCATCTGCCCGCCATCCACCACGATCGAGTTCTCCACCGGGGTTTCCAGTCCGCCTTCGGTGGCGGTGCCGCCGGTGCGGGCCACGACGTTCACGCCGTGCTCCTGGGCGAACGCCAGCACGGCTGCCACGTCGTCGGTGTTGCGCACGTGCGCCACCGCCGCCGGAACCGGCATGGTGTACACCCCGAAGATGTGTTGCAGCTTGCGGAAGTTGTCGATGCTGCGCTCACGCAGCACCTGCGGGTCGGTGACCACCTGACCTTCGCCGAGAATCTGCTGCAGGTGTTCGACGATGGCGTCGCGGGTGAGTGTCATGGTGACGGTCCTTCGCTGGTTCCAGGTTCAGTGGAAGATGGGGTAGGCGCGCTCGAACAGCGCGTCGGTGTGGTTACGAATGTCGTGGTACACGGTCTCGGCCATGCTGGCGTAAATGGCACCGTTGGCAGGGTTCGCGAGGAAGGTCTCGCGAGGCTTCGCCATCGCTGCCGAAGCAGCCTCGATGCTGGGGTGCACGCCAGTGGCGGCCGCGGCACACATAGCGGCGCCCAGGCTGGCGCCACCGCCGTCCACCGACCGTGATGCCGGGATACCGAAGACGTCGGCGAAGATGCTCATGAACAGCGGGCTGTTCGACCCCCCTCCCGAAACGACGATCTCGTCGAGGGTGATGCCCAACTCGGTACACATCGCCGCAACGTGGTGGTGCATCGTGAGCGCGATGGCTTCCAGGATGGAGCGGTAGACGTGGCCGCGCGAGTGACGGGCGTCGAAGCCCAGCATCATGCCCTTGCGGAACGGCTTGTCGGTGGTGGCCAGCCAGTCGAGCACGGTCATCAGCCCGTCGCTGCCGGCAGGCACCGTGGCAGCCTCGCGTTCGAGGTACTCCTCGCGACTCAGCCCCAGCGAAGCTGCCCGCTCGGCCATCTCGTCGCCGAGCAGGTCGAGGAACCAGCTCAGCGTCCACATGCCGCGGCGCACGCCGTTGCTCTCGTAAAGGTAGCGGTGCGGGACGCTCGCGAAGTTGGTCCAGAAGTTGTGGGGCGCATGATGGTTCTGCGAGCCGTGCACCATGGCTGCGATGTAGGTGCCCAGCGACACCAGCGCGGTGGTGTCGCCGAGGGTGCCCGAGCCCAGCATCTCGACGGCCTTGTCGTTGGCGGTGGCCACCACGGGCAGGCCCTCGGGCAGGCCAGTGGCGGCAGCGGCTGCCGCGGTGACCGTGCCGATGACGTCACCGGGCAACTGCAACTCGAGCAGCATCTCGCGTCGAACCCCGAACTGCTCGTACAGCGACGGGTCGTTGCTCCACTGCCAACTGTCGGTGTCGATCGGCCACTGCATCAAGATGTTGTTGGCGGCGGTGTCCTTCAGTTCGCCGGTGAGGCGGTGTGCCAGGTAGCCAGAGGTGGTGGTCGCGAAGGCCAGCCGCGGGTTGTCGGGCAGGTACGGCTGGTAGGCGCGATCGTCCATCCAGCTCATCACCGGCTCGACCAACGAGCCGTCCGCTGCAAGGAACGCCTTGCAGCACCGGATGGGGCACAGCCCGACACCCACGATGTCGCCCACGTCTCCGGTGAACTCGGCCAGCGCCCGTTGGCTGGCGGTGACGATGCAGTCCCACAGGTCGTCGTCGGGGTGCAGCGCCACGCCGTGTCGCGGCCGGCTCATCGGCCGCAGCACCTGCTGGCCGCGAGCCACCGCGGTACCGGTGGCGTCGTACACCACCACCTTCGCACTCTGCGTACCGCAGTCGATGCCGATGAGGAACGGGCCCTGCATGACGAGACCTAGCGGACCAGGTAGCCGCCGTCGACAGCCAGTAGGTGGCCGTTGACGTAATCGGAGGCTCGGCTCGCCAGGAATACCACGGCACCCATCAGGTCGGCCGGGTCGCCCCACCGATCGGCGGGAATGTGCTCGAGCACCTTGCGGCTGCTGTCGGGTTTGCTGCGGGTGTTGGCGGTGATGGCAGTGGCGTAGTAGCCGGGCGCGATGCCGTTCACCTGGATGCCGTAGATCGCCAACTCGTCGCAGTACGCCTTGGTCAGCCCGGCGATGCCGTGCTTGGTGGCTGCATAGGCGGGCGACAAGCGGCCGCCCAGGAAGCTGAACATGGAACAGATGTTGATCATCTTTCCGCTGCGCTGGGGAATCATCACCTTCGCCGCCTCGTGGCTCATCTCGAAGGCCGCGGTGAGGTTCACGCTCACCGTGGCGTCCCACTTCTCGCGCCCGAATTCCAGCACCTCGCCCAGCGGGCAGATGCCGGCACTGTTGACGAGGATGTCGACCGAGCCAAGGCGACCCACGCACTCGGTGATGACCTGGGCGGGCACACCGGGTTGCGTGATGTCGGCTTCCATGAACTCGTAACGCACACCCTCACCCTCCACCAACTGGCGCGTGGACGTGGGCGCAGCCGGGTCGGGGTCGTCGGCCAGGCTGGGCACCAACACGCTGGCGCCGGCCTTCGCCAGCGCCAAAGAGAACGCCTGCCCCAGCCCGGAGTTGCCGCCCGTGACGATGGCGTTCTTGCCGGCAAGGCTGAAGAACCCCATTCCGAAATCCGCGATTTCCATCAGTCCCCCTCGTCGACAACGAGTCCAGATGCTAGTGCCGCACGTGTGTCTGAGCGGAACACTCGTACCGGAAAAGGATCGGGTTCACGGCGACGTCTGCACGCCGCGCCGCACATGCTCGCATGCTGCCAGCCAGGCGGCCGCAGGCGAGGTCGCTGCCACCACCACGGTGCGGCTGTCGACGTGCTCCAACTCCACCACCCACTGCTCGTCGATGGCGACCATGCGACCGTTCTCATCGCGCCGATGGTTCTCGCGGTAGCTCAACCACGTGCGCCAGCCGGCAGCTTCCAGCGCTCGCCGACGGCCATTGCGCACGCGGCGCACTCGCTGGCGGCTGACGTCGGCTCGGGGCAGCGCAACAGTGTTCATACGTGCATGGTGCACCATTGCGCCTGTGGATCGTCAGTGCCAACTACCTGTGAGGGTCCTGTGGACAACTCTCACTGTGACCGACTCCACCACACCTGCACTGAGCGTTCCCGCCCGAACGCTGGCAGGCTGTCGGTCGTGCAGCAGCGAGACTTGGTCATCATCGGCGGCGGCCCGGGTGGCTCGGCGGCGGCCATGGTCGCAGCACGCGCCGGGCTGAAGGTCACCGTCTTCGAGAAAGGCCCCCATGGCCGCGACAAGGTGTGCGGCGACGGCCTCACGCCCCGTGCAGTTGCCGCGCTGAACGAACTGCACATCGATCTCTCCGGCTCGCACCGCATCGACGGTCTGCGCATGATTGCCGGCAAGAAGACTCGCGAGCTGTCATGGCCCACCGGTACCCGTTTCCCATCCCACGGCGCAGTGTGGCCGCGCAGCAAGCTCGACACGTTCCTCATCGACCAGGCCATCGAAGCCGGCGCCGATGTGCGCTTCGGCACCGAGGCACTACCGGCCATCGAGAACGGCCAGGTCGTGGGCGTCGACGCGGGTGGAGAGCGAGTGCTGGCCCCGCTCACCATCCTGGCCGCCGGTGCTCAGGGTTTGGCCGCGACGATGCTCGGTGCCGAGCGCGACCCGGACGAAACCTTCGGGCTTGCGATCCGCGCGTATGCCCCGACGCCACGCCATGCCGAGCGCCACCTGGAGGCCTGCCTCAGCCTGCGCGACGAGCACGGCACGCCGGTACCCGGCTACGGCTGGATGTTCCCCGCCGGTGATGGCACCGTCAACATCGGCGTCGGCGCGCTGAGCACCATGAAGGGTTTCAAGAAGCTCAACCTCAACCGGCTGCTCGATCAATATGCGGCCATTGTTCGCGAGCCGTGGGGCCTGGGCGAGTACGTCGCCAGGCCGCGTGCGTGGCGGCTGCCGATGAGCAGCCTGAAGCGCTTCGGCCCAGGCTGGGTGGCCATCGGCGATGCCGCTGGCTTCGTCAACCCGATGAACGGCGAAGGCATCGACTACGCGCTGGAGAGCGGCATCGTCGCTGTCGAAGAGTTCATCGCCGACCCCGCCAATGCGACCGCCAACTACGACCGCGTCGTGGGCGATCGCTTCGATGCGTTCCTGCGCACCGGGCGCCGGTTCAGCTTCATCATCGGCCACCCGTGGCTGCTGCGGCCCGGCCTGCGCATCGCGGTGGGCACCCAGACCGCAGCCGACATCACGCTGGCCGTGATGGGCAACCTGATCGACGGCGACACACCTGGCGCCGCAGGGCGAGTGATGCGGGTGGCAGATACCACCCTGCGCTGGGCCGACCCGCTACTGCGCCGCACCCGCGCCGCCGCCTGAGCACTGCCCAGGCGACGGCCTCGGAGCGGGCTAGACGAAGGCGGGGGCGAAGATGAGGGCCACCACGGTCATCACCTTGATGAGGATGTTCATCGAGGGGCCGGCGGTGTCCTTGAACGGGTCGCCGACGGTGTCGCCGACGACTGCCGCCTTGTGGGCGTCGGACCCCTTGCCACCGTGAGCGCCGCCCTCGATGTACTTCTTCGCGTTGTCCCATGCGCCGCCGGCGTTGGCCATGAAGATGGCCAGGCAGAAGCCGGTGACGAGGGCGCCGGCCAGGAAGCCGCCCAGCGCGTCGACGTCGATGAAGCCGATGGCCAACGGCAGCACCAGTGCGAGCGCACCGGGGATGAGCATCTCCTTCAGCGCCGCCTCGGTGGAGATGTCGACGCAGCGCTCGTAGTCGGGCTTGGCGTCGGGGTGGCCTTCACGCAGGCCCGGGATCTCGCGGAACTGGCGCCGCACTTCCTCGATCATCTTGTTGGCAGCGCGACCAACGGCGTCGATGGTGAGCGATGCGAACAGGAACGGCAGCATGGCGCCGAGGAACAAACCGATGAACACCTCGACCTGGCCGACGTCGAGCGACAGCACAACACCCTCTTTGGCGAGCGAGGCCTGGAAAGCCTTGAACAGCGCCAGCGCAGTCAACGCCGCCGAGCCAACGGCGAAGCCCTTGGCGACAGCGGCGGTGGTGTTGCCCAGGGCATCGAGGCTGTCGGTGACTTCACGAACCTTGGGGTCGAGGTGCGCCATCTCGGCGATACCACCGGCGTTGTCGGCGATGGGGCCGTAGGCATCGACGCTGACGACTACGCCGGTGGTGGCCAACATGCCAATGGCGGCGACTGCGATGCCGTAGACACCGAGCCCGTCCATCGTCTGCTGGCCGCCCCAGTAGGCAACGCCGATGCCGATACCGATGAGCACCACGCTGGCCGCCACAGAGATCATGCCCGCTGAGATGCCGGCGAGCACCGTGGTGGCCGGGCCAGTCTCGGCCTGCTTGGCGATCTTCTTCACCGGCTTGTAGTCGGAGCTGGTCCACACCTCCGCCACCTTGCCGATCGCGTACCCGACGAGCAGGCCACCGATGACGGCGAGGGCCATACCCCACCAGTGATCAACCCCGTCCTTGCCGTGGAACAGCACCGCGCTCAACACGACGACGCCAACCGTGGTGATGGCCATGGCGACGTTGGTGCCGCGGTGTAGTGCCTTGGCGAGCTGGTGGCTCTCCAGGCTGTCGCCCGACCTCACCATGAAGGCGCCGATGATGGACGCCAACATGCCGACGGCCGCGATGGCCAGCGGGAACACGAAGAACTCGGGCGTCTTCTCCAGCGTGAGAAGAGGGATGAACGAGGCAAGCGCGATGGGGGCGATGATGGCCCCGGCGTAGCTCTCGAACAGGTCGGCACCCATACCGGCGACGTCGCCCACGTTGTCGCCCACGTTGTCGGCGATGGTGGCCGGGTTACGCGGGTCGTCTTCGGGAATACCGGCTTCGACCTTACCCACCAGGTCGGCGCCCACGTCGGCGGCCTTGGTGTAGATGCCGCCACCTACGCGGCTGAACAGGGCGATCGACGAACCGCCCAGCGCAAAGGCGGTGATCACTTCGAACGCATCGTCGATGTCGAGCCACTCGACGAACAGCAGATAGCAGCTCGAGATGCCGAACAGTGCCAGACCGGCCACCGTGAAGCCCATCACAGCGCCACCGCGGAAGGCCAGCGGCAGCGCCTTGTGCGCGCCCTCGATGGCGGCGTTCGTCGTGCGTGCGTTCGCCTTGGTGGCGATGTCCATACCGATGAATCCGGCGAGCGCCGAGAAGAATGCGCCCAGCAGGTACGCAACGGCACCCCACGGGCGGCCGTAGTCGAGCAGGGCGAAGATGAGCACGGTGACGGCCACCACGAAGCCGGCCACCCAGCGGTACTCGCGGTGCAGGAACGCTCGCGCACCCTTCTGGATGGCTTCCATCAACTCGACCATTCGCTCGTTGCCGGGCGACTCTTTGGTGACTGCCCTGTAGAAGTACGCGGCCAAGCCGAGCCCACAGAGGGCGGACAGCGCGGCGATGTACGGAATGAGATCCATGTGTAGGTTCCTTCGGGGGTCGGGGCGTCTGGCGCTCTACGCGCCTCGCCGACCAGACTTCCCGGCACACCTGGGCGGTGAGGATACCGGCATCGCCGCATCACACTCAAACTGAGGTGCCTGAACGGCAAAGGCCCAGGTCGAACGACCTGGGCCTTTCACGTTCGTGGAGCTGTGGGGAATCGAACCCCAGACCCCTTCCATGCCATGGAAGTGCTCTACCAACTGAGCTACAGCCCCGAACGAGTGCAGGACGATACCAGCGCGTCCACGCAACTCAAAACGTGGCTGGCGAGATGACGTCAGAGAGTTCGGCGCGAGCGCAGCTTCGAGCGCAGCGGGCCGACCGCCAGCCGCATCACGGCCGTGATGAGCAACGTGGAGATGGTGACCCGCACCGCAAACGGCAGTTGCGCGATGCGCGGCGCGACGACCAGCGAAGCGACGATGGCCACCGGGTACACCCACGCGACGTCGGTGGCGATGCGCCCCCACAGTGGGCGTCGCGGCTCGGCCCGGTCGGGGAGCTCGAACCAGTTGTCGACACCGACGGTGCGCATGATGCGCTCGCCTGACACGAAACCCTGAGCACGCGCCATGAGCACTGCCCGCTGCGGCGAACGTTCCCATTCGCGCAGATGCACACCGTCGACGAAGCGGAACACGATCTGATGCTCGCCGCCGTCGGGCCCGGGGTGCAACACACCCGCGCCGAGGCACCCGTGGAACCGGCGCAGCGTGGCCACGACGTCGTCGGTCCACCGCAGGTACTCGGCCTCGAGCCCGGGTGCGACCGTACGCGCCACCGTGATGGTGACGGGTTCGGAAGCGATGCGCGGCAGTTGCGCAGTGTCGAACGGACCGGACAGGGTGAGGGCCATAGCACCATCAACACTAGCGATAGCTCAAGCGACTCCATCGGTGACGACGATCACATATGCACGAGATACCTGTATTTCCGCATTGAACAAGCGATATCAGCCCTGCCAGTCGATCTTCGGTACGTCGCGGTACAGGCGCTCGATCTCGTAGTACATGCGAATCTCCTCAGCGAAGATGTGCACCACGACGTCGCCGTAATCGACCAGCACCCATTGCTGCTCGGAAGCACCCTCCGTGCGGATGGGTGACCGGCCCAACTGGTCGCGCACCGCGTCTTCCACGGCGTCGACCACGGCTTTCACCAGCCGGCGGTTGCCGGCGCTGGCGATGACGAAGTAGTCGGTGATGGCCAGCACGTCGCCCACGGCGAGCACGAGGGTGTGCTCCGCCTTCTTGTCGTCGGCGGCGCGAGCAGCCACCTTGGCAAGTTCGAGCGCGGCCTCG
>Ga0335397_10011563_pt1 | contig 10864 bp, 8 predicted proteins | sample MAT04_FD_205740 | JGI IMG/M metagenome (GOLD analysis project Ga0335397, IMG submission 205740) | Freshwater microbial communities from Lake Fryxell liftoff mats and glacier meltwater in Antarctica - MAT-04 (spades assembly) (version 2) ...
AGGGTATCGAGCCCGACGCCATGCGCCGCGCGCGCCTGCGCCGCGCGGCGCGCCACCAGGCCCAAGGAGAGCGCGACATGCTCGCCAGCCTGTACGAACCGCTCGGCGATGCAGCGACCAAAGCGCTTGCCATGTCCGGCGATTTGTGGAGCAAGTACCAGGACATGCTGTCGCACCCGGACCGTGTCGCCGACGCGGCCAAGGTCGCCGCCGATGTCACCACCGAGCTCGCGGCCCTGGCGCTACTGCCTGCCGATTCCGCCACCAGCTTCAAGGGCAAGCCCTCGGCCGTCAAGCGCGTGGCGTGGAGCGAACCGATGCCGCTGACGGACGTGAAGGCGGTCTGCAAGGTCTTGGGCGTGTCGGTCAATGACATCCTGCTTTCGTGCTGCGCCGGGGCAATGGGCGCCTACCTGCGCTCAAGAGGTGAAGCCACCGAAGGGGTGGAAGTCCGCGGCATGGTGCCTGTCAACCTGCGCCCACGCGGCCAGGAACACAAGCTCGGCAACCAGTTCGGGCTGGTGTTGCTCACGCTTCCGGTGGGCATCGAAAATCCCTTCGTGCGCCTCTACGAGGTCAAGCGCCGCATGGACGAGTTGAAAAGCTCGTACCAGGCGATGATCTCGATGGGCATCCTGGGCGCGGTCGGCTTGTTGCCGCGACCGCTGCAAAAACAGGTGCTCGACATATTCTCGACCAAGGCGTCGGCGGTAATGACCAATGTACCCGGGCCGCAACAACCCCTGTACCTGGCCGGCAGCCTGATGTCGCAGCAAATGTTCTGGGTGCCGCAATCCGGCGACATCGGCATCGGCGTGTCGATTCTCTCCTACAACAATCGGGTTCAGTTCGGCCTTGTCACCGACCGCAAGTTCGTGCCCGAACCCGCCAACATCGTTGACCGTTTCCTGCCCGAATTCGAACAACTGCTGTTCTACCTCTTGCTCAATGGCACGCCGCCGACGGCAAAAGACGCCGCCATGGAGGCGTCGCCGGCCTCAAGCGCGCCTGCGCGCACGGCCACGCGCGGCAAGTCCGCCGGCGCGCGGCCGGCAAGAAAGCGCACGGCGCCGATTTCGCCGAAAACCGTTCCCCCCACGTCGCAAAGTCACGGCGCGCCAAGCGCGCCGCCACCCGGAATCCGCAAGGGCGGCATGCTCAAACGCCTGCGCGACCAGGGCAATTGAAACCGGCTGCGTCGCCCGATCCGGCGCCTGCGGCCCCCGCTATCGAGAGCTTGCTGTTCGTCTACGGAACGCTGCGCAAGGGCGGCAGCAACGACATGGCACGGCTGGTGCCGACCGCCGTGCGGATATCAGGCGCGCGCATGCGCGGCCGCCTGTTCGACCTGGGCGACTACCCGGCGCTGGTCGCGGATGCGTCCGCTGGATGGGTCGAAGGTGAAATCTACGCAATTCCCGACCACGGCTGGAGCGCGCTCGACGCGCTCGAAGATGTCGTCAGCGCCACCCACCCGCAAGGCGAATACTTTCGCGTGTGGGGAAGCGCGCATGATGCGCACGGCACGCTCGGCCAGTGTCAGGTCTATGTCGCCAATCCCGCGGTGCTGCGCCTGGACCGGCCGATTGCCGGCGGCGACTGGATCGACTATGTGATGAGCCGCGATGCCGGGCCCTGAGCGTCAATCTTCGAGCTCGGCCTTGGCCGTTTCAACGTCAAGGCGCTCCATCGCATCCACCGGCTTGCATTTCGCGGCATCCGCATAGAGCTTTTCGGCATCTTTCATCCTCGACTTGCCGAACATCATGATCAGGCCGTTGGCCATCTCGATGCGCGCAATGGCCGAATCCGCATTGAGCTTCAACGCCGCCTCGAACATGGCGAGCCCGCTTTCCTTTTTCGCGCCATAGGTCAAGCCGCCGATCATCGCCCCGACCTTGTCGATGATTTCAGCGTGGTAAGTGCCCAGGCCGATATGCGCGTCGGCATGCTTGGGCGCCAGCTTGATCGCCGTGGTCAAAGAGTTTTTCACCTTGTCGCCGACGCCGTCTTTCAGCGCCTTGACGATCGAAATGCCCTGCGCATAGCGCCCCAGTGCATAGGCGTGCAGGTAGTGGGCGTTGGGGTTCCTGGCGTCCGCCTTTTGCTGTGCCTCGCAGCGCGCCGCGACTTCTTCGTAGAGTTTGAGCTTCTTCTTCTCGTCTTCCTCAAGATAGTTGGCATAGATGCAGGCAGCCTTGTTGGCCGCGGTCAAGCCCGCCCCGCCCGCCGCCAGGCCGGTTTCGATCGCGGCGCCAAAGTCGCCCTTGTGAAATGCGATCCAGGCATCGAGTGCGGCAGCGTCCTTGGGCAGGGGCTCGCAATCGCCGCGGTGCAAGCGGTCCCATGACTTCTTGATCGAGGCCGCAGTGTATTCGTAGGCACGGTCAGCATACGGAAACGCGGCCCAGCCTGATTTCTTCGCCATTTGTTTGTCTCCAGATGATTGGCTTGCTTGCGCGGCCCTGTGCCGGTTGAAGCCTGAGTCAAGCAGTCAGATACTCGTGCGACAACTTCTCGAACAGCAATTTCGCGTCGCCGGCAAGATATGGCGCCACCATGCTCATCGCATGATACGCACCGCGCCCCATGGCCGCACCATCGATCGGCTTGCGCGGATTGCGCACATATTCAAAGCTCAGCCAGTAGGTCACCACCAGCACGATTGTATTGGCCAGCGCCAGTATCTCGGCATCGGTTGCCGCCAGTTCAGCGGATTCGCGCATGCCGCCCACCAGCGACAAAGCCACCTTCAGGCTGTCATCGAGAATGCGCTTGAAATGGGTTTCGATAATGCGGTTACGCGACAGCAAGTCGTTCAGATCGCGATAAATGAAGCGGTACTTCCAGATCAGCTCAAAAACAAGGTGCAGGAACAGCCAGGCATCTTCGACCGAAATGCGGCGCTTGACCGGGAGCGCAAGCAGGGTGTCCATTTCGCGCTCGAAGTCGCTGAAAATGGCATTGAGGATTTCATCCTTGTTGCGAAAATGGTAGTAGAGGTTGCCGGGAGAAATGTTCATTTCGTCACCGATCATGCTGGTGGTGACGTTGGGTTCGCCGAAGTCGTTGAACAGACGGTGCGAAAGTTCAATGATGCGCTCGCGAGTGCGCCGTTTTGGTTTGCCCTCCATTGCCTCCCCTTTTTCTGCTGTGGGAGCATACCATCCGGTTGCGAAAATGCCACAAATCGCAACCAATCTTCATAATAAAGTTGTTCAAAACCAATTAGTTATATAAACTTCTTCAAGCGCTACTGTTTTTGATATCGATTACGCCACACCTGTCAGGACGAATTCCAGATGAAAAAATCGTCACCGCGCCGACTTTTGCTACCCGCACTCATAGCCCTGCTGTTTGCCGGGCAGGCGGTGCAGGCCCAGGATGCCACGCTCACTAACGCGCGGCAGATGATCACCGCGCAAGGCGGCAAGGGACGCGCCGCATTTGACCTGCTCGCCCCGCTGGAACAACAGCGCGCCGGCGAGCCCGCATACGACTACCTGCTGGGCTTGGCCGCGATAGATGCCGGCGAATTCACCCGTGCCGTGTTCGCGTTGGAGCGCGTGCTCGCGATCGAACCGAACCACCCGCAGGCACGCGCGGAGATCGCGCGTGCTTATTTCCAGATGGGCGAAAACCGCGCGGCGCGGCAAGAGTTCGAGGCGGTGAAGGCCGGCAAGCCGCCGGCCGAGGTAACGGCGATCGTTGACCGTTTCTTAAGCGCGCTCGACGACCGCCAGGCGCCGCTGCGCTCCGGGGTCTCGGCCTTCATCGAGGCGGGCATCGGCCACGACTCCAACGCCGGCGCGGCGGCCAGCGGTACCGGACTTGCAATTCCGAGCCTCCCCGGATTCGCCTTCAATCCGGGTCTGCGCTCGGACACCTTTCGCACCCTGGCAGGCGGTGTGAACGGTCGCTACATCGTCTCGCCCGCATGGACCCTGTTCGCCAGCGGCAATTTCAACCAGCGCTACAACAACGAAGTGGATCGCTTCGATACCGGCAGTTATGGCGTGGACGCGGGCGTGACGCATCGGCGCAACGCCAATGAGTTCACCTTCGCCTTGCAGGGCCAGGCCTTCGACGTCGACAACACGCGCTTCCGCGACGCCGTAGGTGGTATCGCCCAATGGCGCCATTCGCTCTCGGACCGTCAACAAATCGCCGTCTACGGGCAGTTCACGCGCCTGACCTATCCCACCATTTCCATTCGCAATGCCGACCGCGAGGTGCTGGGTGTGGCGTGGACCAATGCGTTTGATGCCAATCTGGCACCGGTCATTTACGCCGGCCTGTATGGCGGGCGCGAGGAAGCCCGCGGCAGCGGTTTTCCCGAATTGGGACATCGAGTCCTGGGCTTGCGCGGCGGCGGCCAGCTTAGTTTTGGCGATTCCCTGGCCGCCTTTGCCAACCTTTCGTACGAAGAGCGCAGCTACGGCACACCGCAGGCGGTCGACTTGCGCTCGTTTACCAGTCTCTTCCCGTTCGGGCGGGTCGACAAGGAGTACGGCGTTCGCGTCGGCGTCAATTACAAGTTCGCGCGCAACTGGAGTGCGACCCCGGCGGTCAGCTATACCGATAACCAGTCCAACGTATCGGTCAGTGCGTATCGACGCACCCTTTTTTCGGCGACCTTGCGCTACGAATTCCGCTAGTCATGCGCGCACTCAATGCAAAATCTTGTCAAGCGTGCGACAAAGCTCGCTTGCCACGCGCAATAGTGCACGCCAATGGCGTTTTAGCCCTTGGCGCGGCCGGCATTCGAGAGTAGGCTTGCTTTCGAGTTGACCTAAAAATTCTGTAGTGAGTCCACCATGCCAAACGAATCGGTATTCCCCAAATCACTGATGGCAGCGGCCTTGTCGGCCGCGTTTCCCGGCTTGGCCACCGCGCAGACCGCCGCGCGCGTGGATTTCGCCACCGGCAACGTGACAGCGACAAGCCCTGACGGGCGCTCGCGCGCCCTCACACGCGGTGCCGATGTGCAGGTAGGCGAGACCATCAGCACGCAGCAGGGCCGTGCGCAAATGCGCTTTTCCGACGGCGCCTTCGTCTCGCTGCAACCACAGACCGACTTCAAGATCGACAACTACGTTTTCGAAGGCCGCGGCAGCCCGAACGAAAGCGCCGTAATGAGCCTGCTCAAGGGCGGCATGCGCACCATCACCGGCTTGATCGGTCGCACCAACCGCGACGGCTATCGCCTGCAGACCAGCACCGCCACCGTGGGCATCCGCGGCACCGGCTATTCGGTGAGTTACGACGCCGGCGGCAGCGTGACCATTTTCGTAGCCGAAGGCGCCACCACGGTCACCAACCAGACCGGCACCACCACGGTGCCGAGCGGGCGCAGTGCCTCGGTCAGCGGCACCAATTCGCCACCGACAACCAGCGACGAGAAGCCGTTCCTGCCGCCGCCAGGCAGCGGCAACACCAATGTGGCCGGGCCGCAGAATGCGACGCAGGATGCGCAAGCACAGTTGCCCGCCGCCACACTGCTGACTGGAACGATCGTCAATGACGACTCGAACCTCGCCAATTTCGCGTATTCGAACGCTTCACTGGGTGTGGATGCGGTCGCGGCACAACCCGCGATCCTCAATGCCCAGGGCATCCTGACCTCGGTCAACGCCTCCGGCTTCGAGGGCACGCTAGGTAGCGGCAGCGCCCAGCTTTCACTGGCGGGGAACGATGGCGTCATCGCCTGGGGTCGTTGGGTCGGCGGCAACACGAGCAGCGGGACCAATCTCGATTCAAACCGACCGTTTCACTATGTTTTAGGGCTTCCTGTCACTAACCTGCCGACGACCGGGAATGCATCGTATTCCGCACTCGGCGCCACCGCATCTTGTACTACCGGTTGCACCTCGGCCGAAGTGACCGGGTCGACCCTGTCCGTGACTTTTGGCACCAACAACTTCAGCGGCAGTTTCACCTTCGGCATCAAGGTCGATGGCATGCAAAACAACTTCGCCGGCGGATTGACCTCTACCTCCAACTCCACGGCCAAGTTTACTGCCAACGCCTGTGGCGGATCCTATTCGCTGTATGGTCAGGGCTTCCTGGCAGGCCCGGCCGCGGCGCGCGCGGGCATGGCCTATCATGTTTCCGGATATGAAGGACCATCGACCAACATCCACGGCGTGGTCGCCTACAAGAAGCAATAAGCGCCAAGCGCGGCCCGGGGTCGATCCATGCGGTCCGGACGACCAGTCTCAATGGAGTGGGCCGCAGGAAGGCTCCAACCCCTCGAATTGCAGCCATCCGCCTGCCACGGTGGATAACCGTTCCTTCGATCGCGTCGCGATCCCCGCCTCCTCTGTTGCCGGCATCGGCTTTCCGGCCGTTCCTTCGGCACGCGGCCAGACTATGCTGGCCCTTCTGTTTCAGTTCGAGCGCTCCCAATGGCTTGCGCCCCAGCAGATCCTCGGGCACCAGTTCGAACAACTGCGCGCATTGATCGAGCATGCGCGCGCGCAAGTTCCGTACTACCGCGATCATCTTCGACGGGCGCAGATCTTCACTCTGGGCGGCATCTCGCCGGCAAGCTTTGCACGTTGGCCGGTGTTGTCGCGCGCCGATGTGCTGGGCGCCGATGAGGCCCTGTTGGCGCGCAACCTGCCGGCGGCGCACGGCGCGTTTGCCTGGAACACGACGACCGGTTCAACCGGTCAGCCGGTACGAGTGGCGACCAGCACCCTGGGCGCCTTGTTCCAGGACGCGCTGGTGTTGCGCAGCCATTTCTGGTACGGCCTCGACTTGTCTCTGAAATTCGGCGCCATTCGCTCTGGTGACCATGCACCCTTCGCTGCGGATTGGGGCTCCGCCACGCGCGGCACCTTCGATACGGGACCAGCGGCGTTTTTCGGCCTGAGCGAAGACTTGGGCGCACAACTCGACTGGCTATGCCGTGAGACACCGCCCTATCTGCTCTCGCGCGGCCATACACTGCATTCGCTGATCCACGAAAGTCGCGCCAGCGGCCGGCGCCCCGGGGGGCTCAAGGCATTGCTGTCATTCGCCGACCGCCCGCCCGACGATTTGCGTGCTCTTGCACGCGAGGTTTGGGACGTCCCGATGTTCGATACCTACAGCGCGGGAGAATTCGGTGCGCTCGCCCTGCAATGCCCCGATCATGAGCATTTGCACGTGCAGTCGGAAAACGCGTTGCTGGAAATCCTGCGTGAAGACGGGTCAGCCTGCGCCCCTGGCGAGGTCGGCCGGGTGGTGGTGACCGACTTGCACAACTTCGCCATGCCGCTGATCCGTTATGCAATCGGTGACTACGCCGAAGCCGGCGAACCCTGCCCCTGCGGGCGCGGCCTGCCGGTGATACGGCGCATTGCCGGACGCTCCTCAAACATGGCCATCGACGTGAACGGGCGACGCTTCTGGCCCTTGCTCTCCCCCTTCATGTGGATCGACACGCCGATCACGCAACGCCAGTTCGTGCAACTGACGCGATCGCACATCGAGGTACGCTTTGTCGCGCCGCGCGATCTCACGTCGGCAGAGGAAGCGAGCATTCGCGCAGGGCTGCTCTCGACTTTTCGTCATCCCTTCGAGTTCAGTTTCGTTCGCGTGGCTGAAATCGCTCGCGCGCCCGGCGCGAAGTTCGAGGAGTTCATTTCAAGCCTGGAAGGCCCCCAGTGAGGACTGCCGGCCCTGATCTTCCCTTCTACTCTACCGTGCCGGGCATCGTCTGGCCGGCGTTCCCGCCCGAGGCAGGCCAGGCCATGCTGGCCGCGCAATTCCAGTTTGACCAGTCGCAATGGTGGCCTGCCGAGCGCATGCGTGAGCAGCAGTTCCGGCAACTGCACCTGCTGATCGCCCACGCAACGGCAAACGTGCCGCATTATCGCGATCACCTCATGCATGCCGGTTTGTCCGCGCCAGAGCACATCAGCCCCGAGACTTTTCTGCGCTGGCCGGTACTCGACAAACGGGACCTTCAATCCGACGCGCAGCGATTCGAAGCCACTTCGATGCCCGCAGGCCATGGCGATTGGCGTTTGGTCACAACCTCCGGCTCGAGCGGTGAGCCGCTACGCGCGGCGACTACCGACGCGGCGATTTTCGTGCAGCACGCGCTGGTGCTACGCAGCCAGCTCTGGTACGGATTCGACTTCAGCAGAAAGCATGCCTTTCTCCGCACGTTTGGCGCATCGGAGCGCTTTCCCGACTGGGGATCACCGGCGAACGCGGTGTTTCGTACCGGACCATCCACGCTAACTCGCGCTACCGATGACCACAGAACGCAACTGGAATGGATTTGCCGCGAAAAGCCCGAATACCTGAAAGCGCATGCCGTTACGATTCGCGCGATTCTTGAAGAAAGCCGGCGCAGCGGGCGCGTTCCCGACGGTATCCGGGCGATCATCGTATATGGCGAGATGTTGCCGCACGGTACGCGCGAGCTGGCGCGCGAGTTGTGGCACGCGGCACTCTTCGATGTCTACAGCGCAAGCGAAGTCGGCTCCATCGCGTTCCAGTGCCCTGAACATGCCGGGCTGCATGTGCAAAGCGAGCATGTGTATGTGGAAGTGCTTCGCGACGACGGTTCGCCCTGCGCCCCCGGTGAAAGCGGCCGCGTGATCGTCACCGACCTGCACAACTTTGCAATGCCACTGATTCGCTACGACCTGCGGGATCACGCACGGCTGGCCGATCCATGCCCGTGCGGGCGCGGTCTCCCGGTTCTTGAGGAAATCCTCGGACGCTCCGGCCAGATCGCGGTGGATCCGAGCGGGCGCAGATTTCTCGGCCACCTCAATTTGGGCTTCTGGACCACGGTGGCGCCGATCATTCAGCGGCAAGTCGTGCAACTCACGCCCGCCCGTCTGGAAGTCCGCTATGTGGCACAACGTGATCTCAGCCCTGGCGAACAGGCTGAGATTGCGCGCAACATCAGGGTCGCGATGCGCTACGACTATGAAATCGCGTTCACCCGCGTGGCGCACATCGCTCGCAACGCGGGCGGCAAGTTTGACGATTTTGTTTCAATCGCGCCGCGCGTCGGCGTTTGACTCAAAGTAGAGGGGCGTGCGCTGCGGACTGGCAAGCCGGGCGCAACGCGTGTCGAGCGATCTCAGGAGCCTGCCTCGCCATCAGGTTGGCGCGCACAGAATCTCGCGCAATCGTTCGGCATAGGCAGGGCCGAATCGCAGGCAGGCGTCGCGGCGTGCCGCCGCACCAATCGACCGGCGCAGGGCCGGGTCGCGCGCCAGCCGCAGGATCGCTTCGTACGCCTGCTCCTGCGTATCGACCAGAAAACCGTTCTCGCCATGGACGAAAAGGTCGGCAAAGCCCCCGGGCCGCACCGCCACCACCGGCAGGCCGGCTGCCATCGCCTCGGCCACGACCAGTCCGGAAGGTTCGACGAAGATGCCTTCGCCTGCGGTACGGTAGAAGAAGATGTCGATACTTCGCAGAAATACGTCGACGGCCTGCGCATTTTCGGGCAGAAGCGTGACTTCCGGCCGATCCTTCAGCGCGTCGGCCAGCACGGTTGCCCCCTGCAGTCGCACCGCCAGCCCCTCGACGATCAGCGCGCGGTACAACAACGGGTCGTCGGCATGGTGCTTCTCGGGCACGTCGCGGCTCACGCGCCCAAGCACCACCGGGTCGCGGTCGTGCTCTCGCTCGACCGCGAACATGCCGGCCAATCGCGCCGTCGGATAAAGAACCGGGCCATCCAGCGCCGAAGCATTTCGCAACAAGGTCGAGACGTGAATGATTGAAGGTGCTGGCAGACCCGCAGCCTTTACCTTAAGGATCACGCGAAACAGATGGCCATAGTTGAACAATTCGTTGACGATCGCCACCCGCGAGCAGCGCGATGCGCCAAGCCACATGCCGGGATCGAAATGCGTACCCCAGATCAACAGCACACCGCCTTTGGGAAAGCGGCCGGCGAACGGCTGGATGGTCTGAATCGCCACACCCGAGTCGAAAGCCAGCGCCTGCACCGCCTGTGCTGGCCGCACCGTTGACCACAAGGTGACGGGCTGGGAATCCTGCAACAAACGCGCGGCTTCGAGGGCGGCGCGTTCGGAACCGCGGGTCGCTGTCTCGAACGCGTTGATAATGTGCAACATCTCTTTCATCAGCCGATTATCGGTGCAAGCGGATCATGGAAACAAGCCTCGATCGGGCAGCGCGGGATTTCGCGCATGGGCGCTTCGCCGAAGCCTTGCGTCTGGCGCTGCTGGCGAGTGGCGAGTCGCCGCGCCAGGCGCAGGCACCCGCGCTGGCAGCGGCGGCCAGCCACGCACTGGGCCGACCTGAAGACGGCATGCGCTGGTTTCGCCAGGCGCGTGCGCTCGACCCTGACGACCCGGAGCTGGCGTGCGGTCTGGCGGCGTGTCTATTCGATCTCAAGCTGGTAAAGACGGCGCGCACAACCCTGGAGGAAGTGTTGCGTGAGCATCCGCTGCACATCAGGGCGTGGTGCAATCTCGCACTGGCCTGCGAAGCCGACGGCGACCCAAGCGCGGCGCTCGCCGCACTCGAACGTGCCGCCATCCTGGCGCCGGCGGATACTTCGGTGTTGCGCGCGCGCATCGCCCTGGCGTTGCGCAGCGACCTTTCTTCGCAGGCGATGCGACTTGCCCAGTCCGTAGTCGCTGGCCAGGGCAACGACGCGGAAACACTGCACCTGCTGCTCGAAAGCGCACTCAAATCCGCCCGCCCGGATACGGCCATGGCGGCAGCAACCGAACTACTGGCGCTGAGCCAGGGCGACACTTATGCGCGACGCGGGCTTGCTTGTGCGTTTGCCTTGCGCGGCGAGTTCGATCTTGCCGGGCGCGAAGCGCAGCAATTGCCAGATAAATTGCGCGCCGACTTCGATGCACGCCAG
>Ga0335397_10011566_pt1 | contig 10863 bp, 13 predicted proteins | sample MAT04_FD_205740 | JGI IMG/M metagenome (GOLD analysis project Ga0335397, IMG submission 205740) | Freshwater microbial communities from Lake Fryxell liftoff mats and glacier meltwater in Antarctica - MAT-04 (spades assembly) (version 2) ...
TCGGTGGCTTCGCTGGCGATCGCTGCCCATGAACTGGGGCACGCCATGCAGGATTCAGAAGATTACCTGCCGCTGCGCCTGCGCGCCGCCCTGGTGCCTGCCGTCAACATCGGCTCGAACCTGGGCTGGATCATGATCATGATCGGCCTGTTCATTGGCTGGACGCAGATTGCGTGGCTGGGTGTGATAGTCTTTGCCATGGGCGCAGTCTTTTCCCTGGCTACCCTGCCGGTCGAATTTGACGCTTCCAACCGCGCCAAACGTATGCTGGTTGACTCAGGCATCATTATGGATGGCGACGAACGCAACGGCGTCAACGCTGTCCTGAATGCTGCCGCACTCACCTATGTCGCGGCCCTGGTCACATCCGTCATGCAGCTGCTCTACTACGTCAGCCTGGTCGGCGGCGGCAGACGGCGCAGCTAAAACCAGACCTTCTCACGTGTTCCACTCCATCCCGCGGCGAAGCCGCGGGATGTTTTTTCCTTTTTGATATAATTTTCCATATGCCAGCCCGCCATCCGCTTGCCGTCCCCAAAAAACCACAGGGCCAGGTTACTCGCGGCAAAACCGCCCGCAACCGCCTGCGCCAGGTGGATAACTTCCTGCTGCTCTATGCGCCCGGTCTGCTCGCCAGCCCGGACGACTCGCTGTATGTTGATCTCGGTTACGGCGCTGAAGCTGTCACTACGCTTGAGTCGGCTCAACGCTTTCGGCGCATTAACCCAACCCTGCGCGTTCTAGGTGTCGAAATCGAACCCGAGCGGGTCGCCAACGCCTTGCCTTACGCCGATGAAAATACCTTCTTCCGACTGGGCGGTTTCAATCTTCCGCTGCTGCCGGGCGAGAGCGTGCGCGCCATGCGGGCTTTCAACGTCCTGCGCCAGTATGATGAAAGCGAAGTCTTGCCCGCCTGGGAACAGATGGCTCGATGCGTCAAGCCCGGCGGCTTGCTGATCGAAGGCACCTCCAACCCGACCGGCGCGATTTGGGCCGCCAACCTGCTGCGCCGTGTTGAAACTGGCTGGCAGCTGGAAGCCCTGGTCTTCTACCGCAGCCTCGACCAGGGTTTTGCCCCACAGGATTTTCAGGAAATCCTGCCCAAAAACTACATCCACCGCATGCTGCCCGGCCAACCCATCAACGACTTCTTCAGTGCCTGGAAAGCCTCTGCCGCTGAAAGCCGCCCTCTGCAGACCTGGGGTGCGCGCCAATGGTTCCTGGCTGCCGCCCAAGGCCTGGCCCGCCGCGGTTACCGCATCAACCTGCGCCCCAAATGGCTCGCGCGCGGCTGGCTGATCTGGGAAAACCCGCTCTCATAAATTCACCTTATTTACTCACGGTGTGTTGGATTGCCCGTTATCAACCATCTCCGCCAGGAACATGCGGAGTGAAAGAACCCCCAGCCCCCGACCTTCGGTCAAAATCGGAAGGGGGAGACAAACGGTTTTTATGTGGAGTTTTGCGCCTGCTTTTGGCGCAAAACTCCACGGGCGGGGCAAACATCCGATTTTCATTCGCTGCGCGGCCAAATTCAGGATGATTATCACCATTTTGAAGTAACCGTGAGTAAATACAATTCACGATTGTCTTTTCCAACCCTTTGCTTTTCTCCACGGTCTCCCTGGTGAATGCGATAAATAATTTCCCTGCCCACCAAAAGCAAGGATGATTGTATGCTCCCTTACATGACGCTTTACACTAGCAATTTTCTTCCGAAAGCGACATAATTGAGAATGCAGAGCAATCTGCTAAAGTTTGTCCAACTTATTGATAAGGAGTATTGAATGGCTGTAAAAGGTTGGATTGAAGTATCAGACTTGTATTGCAAAGGTTGCGAGTTGTGCATCAGCGCCTGCCCGCAGGAAGTTCTAAGCCTCGACATGAGTCGCCTGACCCCCAAGGGCTACCATCCGGCTCATATTGATAAAGAAGGCTGTACAGGCTGTGCCATCTGTGCTGTCATGTGCCCGGATGCAGCCATTACGGTGTATCGTGAAGTAGTCAGGCCAATACCCGGCGGGGCGTAGCAGTCAAGCCTGCTGCGCGCTTATCTTTTCCCATCACTCCATCAGGAGACAATCAAAACATGCCCAAAGAATTGATCAAAGGCAATGTAGCCATGGCCGAAGCCGCTGTTCGCGCCGGTCTGGAAGCGTATTTTGGTTACCCCATCACCCCACAGACCGAAATCCTCGAACACCTTGCCCGCCGCATGCCCGAGCTTGGACGCACTTTTGTCCAGGCCGAGAGCGAAGTTGCCGCCATCAACATGGTCTACGGCGCGGCCTGCACCGGTGTGCGCGTCATGAGTTCATCCTCCAGCCCTGGCTTTTCGCTGATGAGCGAAGGCATCTCTTATATCGCGGGTACCGAGATTCCCACTGTGCTGATCAACGTCATGCGCGGCGGTCCCGGTCTGGGCAACATCGCTCCGGCCCAGAGTGACTACTACCAGGCTGTTTATGGCGGCGGTCACGGCGATTATCACCCGATCGTGCTCGCCCCCGCCTCCGTTCAGGAAGCGATTGACCTGACCGTGCTCTCGTTTGATCTGGCTGAAAAATACCGCAACCTGGTCTTTATCCTTGCGGATGGCTCTGTGGGGCAAATGATGGAGCCGGCCGAACTGCCACCCATGCGGCCTGTCATCCGCAAAGACTGGGATTGGGCTGTGACTGGCAAGGGCAAGCGCGAGAGGCGCATCCTATCTTCCATTTATATCAATCCCAATGAAGAAGAAATTGCCAACTACCGCATGGTGCAGACCTGGCGCGCCATCCAGAAGAACGAAGTTCGTTACAAGGAATATTACCTGGAAGATGCCGAATATGTTGTGGTCGGCTTTGGCACTGCCGGGCGGATTGCACTGTCTGCTGTGCGCTCGGCGCGCCAGGCGGGCATTAAGGTTGGCTTGCTGCGCCCGGTTTCACTCAGTCCCTTTCCATTTGCCGCGCTCGAAGAACTTGCCGGGCGCGCCAGCGCCTTCCTGGTGACAGAGATGAATTCAGGTCAGATGCTCACCGATGTGCAGTTGGCCGTCAAGGGCCGCATCCCGGTTGAATTTTACGGGCGTCCGGGCGGGGTTGTGCCCTTCCCGGAAGAAATCTTAAAGGAAATCAAGCGCATGGCGAGCAGCCGCACTTTGAGCGCCAACACAGACCCGCGTGAGGCCTGGATCGAACGGGTGATTGCCCGTCAGGAAGGGAGATAATAATGGTATCCACAATAATCAAACCCGAGAATATCGTCTACGCCCGGCCCCAGGCCTTTACCGCCACCACCACCCATTACTGCCCGGGCTGCACGCACGGCGTGGCGCACCGGCTGATCGCCGAAGTGCTCGACGAAATGCGTATCACCGAAAAAACCATTGGCGTTGCGCCGGTCGGCTGCTCCGTCTTTGCCTATAACTATTTTAATACCGATTTTGTGGAAGCCTCGCACGGCCGCGCCCCTGCAATGGCTACCGGTATCAAGCGTGTTCTGCAGGACCGCATCGTTTTCACCTACCAGGGTGACGGCGACCTGGCCTCGATTGGCATGGCCGAGATCATGCATGCTGCCGGCCGCGGCGAGAATATCACCGTCATCTTCATCAATAACGCTATTTACGGCATGACCGGTGGGCAAATGGCCCCCACCACGCTGCCGGGGCAAAAGACCACCTCCTCGCCGCTTGGGCGCGATGTGGAATTGCAGGGCTATCCGCTGCACATGTCTGAAATGATCGCCAAGATGGATGGCGCGGGCTATGTGGTGCGACGCTCGCTGCACGACCCTGCCAACATCCGCAAGGCCAAGAAAGCCATCCGCACCGCATTTGAGACCCAACTGCGCGGACTGGGTTTCTCGATGGTTGAACTGCTCTCCACCTGTCCCACCAACTGGGGGATCACCCCGGTTGAATCGCTCAAATGGGTCGAAGAGCACATGGTGCCGGTTTACCCGCTGGTGGACTGCAAGGTCAGCTCGGCGGTCGGCGATATGCGTTTCTAAAACAGGCTGTCGGCGCGCTGAGACGCACTGACATGAAAACGGAGATATTATGCAAAAAGAAATCATAATTGCCGGTTTTGGCGGGCAGGGAGTCTTGTTTGCCGGGCAGGTGCTGGCCTACGCCGCCATGGACCTTGGCAAGGAAGTTACCTGGATCCCTTCGTATGGGCCCGAAATGCGCGGCGGTACTGCCAACTGCACGGTTGTGATTGGCGACGAGGAGATTGGCTCCCCCCTGGCGGAATTTCCCCCGGCTGGCATCGTGCTCAACCTGCCTTCGTATGACAAATACGAACCCATGATCCAGAAGGGCGGCGTGCTGGTGGTTAACTCATCCATGGTCGACCGCACCGCGCTGCGGAAAGACATCATCACCATTTACATTCCGGCTAACGAAATTGCAGAAGAAATCGGCGACCGCAAACTGACCAACATGGTCACTGTCGGTGCCCTGCTGGCCCTGCTGCCCGAAATCTCGCTGGATGCGCTCAAAGCTGCCCTCAAAGCCCACCTGCCCGAGCGCCATCACAAACTGCTGCCCAGCAACTACGCTGCCCTGCAGCGCGGCTACGAACTGGCTCGCGAACAGTGCGCGGTTTCCTTCCCCGGTGAATTTCGGCCGGTTTAAGAAGATTGATCCCTGATTTAGCCCTTTAATAAGCGGGTTGCCCGAAGTTTGGGGCAGGACTGTCTTATTCCTTAAATACCGATGCCAATTCTTGAGATTGAAATTGTCCTTCGCCCTGGCGAAACCATTCCAACTGCGCTGGCCGCTGAACTGGCTGACGCAGCCGGTAAGTTATTCGACTCGGCTCGCGGCGGGACGTGGGTCAAACTGGGCGCGCTCCCGGCAGAAAACTATGCCGAGAACGCGAGCCCGGCGGGGGTTTACCCGGTTTTTGTGACTATTCTCAAGGCGCACCTGCCTGAGGCAGATGCCATGCAGGTTGAAGTGACCCGCCTGACTCGGCTGGTTGCGCGGTTGTGTGAGCGTCCGGTGGACAATGTGCATATTTTTTACCAGCCTGAAGCGGTGGGGCGGGTGGCTTTTGGGGGCAAGCTGGTTAGCGAATGACCTTTTTTGAGCTGTAAAAAGAGGCTGGTTTTTGCCAACTGGGAGAAACCAGCCTTTTATTTTAACGAACTATTTACGTTAATCTGGGGTGGAAATTAACGCTTGCGCTGCCATTATTGTCTGCTATTTAGCATCCTAACATCCTGCGCGGCGTAGAAACGACCGCTGGGGCAAAGTCTTGCAACAATGCGGGGAGCAGCGCGCCAGGCAGGACGGTTTCAACTTTGCTATCGGCGTTTGGGCGGCCGAGGTCTGTTTTCAACCAGCCCGGGTCGAGGTAATTTACCAGTACGTTGCTGGCGTGGAATTCTGCGGCCAGGTGGCGGGTGTATTTATCCATCGGGCAGGGGGCGGATTGCACCTGCTGGATCAAGGCCTCAACGCTTTTGAGACTGTCCAGCTCGCCGGACACAGCATGGGTTTTGAGACTGTATTCTTTTAGGAGTTGCAAGGTATTTGCGCAGCTGCTTTCTGAGCGCTGGTGGACGATCAGGTTGGATTTACGCTGCGCCAGCCCGAGGGCAATTTGCTGCCCGATGCCGCGGCTTGAGCCAGTGATAAGAGCCCATTTGTTTTCCAGCATTTTCACAGGTGGATTCCTTTTGATGGGTCAAAGTACGATTGGTTGAAGAATGTTTGTACAATGAAAAAGGATCGCATGTATAATTAATTTATGAGGACCCGCACCCAACGCCAGCCCGAGATCATCAATACACCGCTCTCGGAGACCGAACTGGAGCCGATGTACCGTGTCATTATTCATAACGATGATGTGACTCCGATGGATTTTGTGGTACACATCCTGGAGCGCATCTTTTTTGTCAGTGGGCAGCAGGCGGTTGAGATTATGTTTACCGCTCACAGCACCGGTGCGGCGTATGTGCAAAGCCTGCCGCGCAGTGAGGCCAAAACCCGGATTGGCAAGGCACACTTTGCAGCGGGGCTGGAAGGTTACCCCCTGCATTTCTCGCTTGAACAGGAATAAAAGTAACCGGGACAATTTGTGCCTGTGGGTAAACTATAATGAAAGCATGAGCGCTCTCAACGCATTAACTGAAATCAACCTGGATGACCTGGTGACCTCTTTTGGCTGGCAGGAGCAACCGGTGCTGGCGGGGTGGCTGCGCGCCGTTTTTCGCGCACCGGCGACTAAATTTGCGCGCCAGATGCTGGGTTTTGACGAGCAGGTGGCGCAAGTGGGTCTGCAGCAGGCCGGTCTGCGCTTGCTGCGAGATTTCGCCAGCGGGCTGCGCGTCTTTGGCGCGGAGAATATCCCGGCCAGCGGTTCGGCGCTGTTTCTCTCGAACCATCCGGGCATGGTGGATACGCTGGCGCTTTTCGGCGGGATTGCGCGGCCTGATCTGCGCATCATTGCGCTTAACCGGCCTTTTCTGCGTTCGCTGCCCAACGCCAGCGGTCATCTTTTTTTTGTGGGTGATGAACCGGCTGAACGTATGAGCGCGGTCAAACAGGCGGCCCTGCACCTGCGCCGCGCGGGTGGGGCGGTGTTGAGTTTTCCGGCAGGGCATATAGAACCGGATGCCGATGTTTACCCGGGTGCGCTGGAAGCGCTGGATGAGTGGACTGATTCGGCGGGGGTCTTTCTGCGTTTTGCGCCCGAGACGCGCATCGTGCCGGTGTTTGTGCGGGGTGTGCTGTGGGACAAAGCGGTGAAGCACCCGTTGACACGGCTGAAGAAAGACCGAGAAGAACGCGAACGACTGGGCGCGGCGCTGCAACTGCTGACGCACATCCTGTTCGAGGCACACCCGCTGCAGGTTAGCATCCAGGTTGCCGCGCCGCTTAGCCTGGCAGAAATTGGCTCCACGGATACGGCGGAGATTCAAAAGCACATTTTGGCGCGTATGCGCGGACTGGTGAGCAATGCGCCTGTGGGTGCGGGACGGTCTATCTTATGAGTTCCGGATGGAAAAAAACCTTGCTGCGAAGCGGGCTTTTTTTGCTGCTGGGCGCACTGCTGTACTGGGCGTTCAAAAATGCGCCGCTGGCTGATATTTGGAATACGATCCGGCGTTTGCAGGCCTGGCAGCTGGCGGTGCTGGCCGTGCTTAATGCGGTGATCTATACCCTGATCACGCTGCGCTGGTGGATCATTGTGCGCGCTGAAGCGCGGAGCGTACCGTTTGCAGCACTGCTGGCGGCGCGCCTGGCGGTTTTTGGAGTCAGTTACTTTACGCTGGGGCCGCAGGTGGGCGGCGAACCGCTGCAGGTGCTGGCGCTGCAACGCGGCCAGGGTTTGACGTACACGCGCGCAACTGCGAGCGTTTTGATGGACAAACTGCTCGAATTCCTGGTCAACTTCCTGCTGCTGGCTTTTGGGTTGGCGGCTGTGCTGCGGGCTGGTTTTGTGCTGGAAGGCGCGGCACAGGTAACCGGCAGCCTGTTTTTGATATTGGCGTTGGTGGTCTGGCCGCCGGTTCACATCCTGCTGATGACGCGCCGCATTTATCCGCTGAACAGGCTGGCGCGCGCCTTGCCTTTTGGCGGTTTTATTGCGTACAGGCGATTTTTACGGTTCTTGCGCGCTTCTGAATGGCTGGCCGGGAATTTCTGCCGCTGTCATTTGGGCGCATTGCTGGCCTCGCTGGCGGTTTCGCTTCTGGCGGGGGTGGGTATGCTGATGGAGTACGCGTTGATGCTTTCCTTTCTGGGGCTGAGCCTGCCGTTCTGGAGCATCGTGGTGGGTTGGACCTCTGGCTGGCTGTCTTTCCTGGTGCCGCTGCCGGGCGGACTGGGCGCGCTGGAAGCCAGCCAGGTGTTTGCGCTGGGCTTTTTTGGCGCGCCCGCGGCAATGGCGATCAGTTTGACGCTGCTGATGCGGGCGCGCGACCTATTGATTGCCGGGTTGGGGCTGCTGCTGGCCTTTCTCGGCGTGGATAAAGGGTAAAATAGCCTCATGTTAATTCGTAAACTTCTGTATTTTACCGAGCCGCAGCATGTTGAAGTGCGCGAGGAGCGTTTGTCGGCGCCCGGCAATGACCAGGTGCGGGTGCAGAGCATTTTATCGGCGATCAGCCCCGGTACAGAAATGCTGGTTTACCGGGGGCAGTTCCCCGATCTGCCGGTGGATGCCAATATCCAGTCGTTGGGCGGGAAGTTTGCCTATCCGCTGGCGTATGGTTACGCATGTGTGGGGCGTGTAGCCGAAATTGGCCGGGCTGTATCTGCTGAGTGGCAGGACAAGCTGGTATTTTCTTTTCAACCGCATTGTTCGCAATTTATCGCGAGCCCGGAGGCGCTGCTGCCGCTGCCGGATTTGTTTTCGGCTGAGACGGCCTGTTTTTTGCCTAACACTGAAACGGCGGTGAACCTGGTGCAGGATGCTGCGCCGATCCTGGGGGAGCGGGTTCTGGTGCTGGGGCAGGGCATTATTGGATTGTTGACGACTGCGCTGCTGGCTGAGTTTCCGCTTGAGAGTTTGGTGTGCGCCGATATGTACGCGCTGCGCCGGCAGGCGGCGATGAGCCTGGGAGCGCAGGCTGTGTTGGACCCGGCCTGCGCTGAATTTTCTGACCTGGCGCGCTCATTCTTGAAATCTGGCGCGGATGTGACGCTGGAACTTTCTGGTTCGCCCGCGGCGCTGAACAGCGCGATCGCGCTGACCGCTTTCAGTGGTCGGGTGGTGATTGGTTCATGGTATGGTCAGAAGCCGGCGGCGATCGATTTGGGCGGCAGTTTTCACCGTTCGCGCCTGCGCTTGATCTCGTCGCAGGTGAGCAGTATTGCCCCGGAACTTTCGGCGCGCTGGGACAAGGCGCGGCGCTTCGAGGTGGCCTGGCATGCGCTGAGACGTCTGTGCCCTGAGAAGTGGATCACGCACCGTTTTGCGCTGGATGATGCGCCGATGGCCTACCGCATTTTGGACGAAAAGCCGGGCGATGCGATCCAGATGATTTTTGAATATTAGAACGCTCGGGGCTAACGCATGGGGCGCAAATATCGCGAGGCCTGAGCTATGAACTGCGTCGGATAAATCTGACTTGCGGCGTTTATAGCCCCGGGTTTTTTTTCATATAGTGTGGCAGAGTGGATTTGTGTTCTGGTGGTGAGTAAATATTTTGATTTTGCAATGCGTGTAAGGCGTGAAGGTGGTAGGCTTGTGATGCGTCCGATGGGCGAAGAGATTGGGTCGTCATTTTGAACATCTGGAGAACTTATGTATACGCTTGCTGTCCGTAGAGATTTCATTGCCCGCCATGCTTTGACCGGCGGGGATTGGGGTGCGGAAAATAACCCCAATTCGCATCAGTATGTGCTCGAACTACATTTAAGAGGCAAGAGCCTGGACGAACATGGTTACCTGGTGGATATTGTGGAGGTGGAGAAGCACTTGAACGAGGTGGTGGGGTACTTCCGCGAGCAAATGCTCAACGATCTGCCGGAGTTTGCCGGTTTGAACCCATCGCTGGAACATTTTGCGCGCATTTTGGGTGAGGCGTTTCAGCAGCGCATCACGGCTGCCAATATCAAGCGGTTGAAGGTGCAGCTGTGGGAGAACGAGAGTGCCTGGGTTTCCTTCCGGATCAAACGTTAAGCGGACATGCCTGAAACTGCCTTAAACATTGGAGTGCTTATTTACGGCACGCTGGATACGCTGAGCGGCGGGTATCTGTACGACCGCAAGCTGGTGGAATATTTGCGGGCGCAGGGTGACCAGGTGCTGGTAATTTCGCTGCCGTGGCGTAATTACGTTGCTCACCTGGGTGATAACCTGCGCTTCCGCCTGCCTGCCGGGCTGGATGTGCTGATCGAGGATGAGCTGAATCACGCCTCGCTGCTGGCTGCCAACTGGGGGCGGCATCCTTACCCGGTCATCAGCCTGGTGCATCATCTGCGTTCCTCGGAACAACGGCCTGCCTGGCAGAATTCCTTTTATCGGCGGGTGGAGCAGCTTTATTTGCACTCGCTGGATGGGTTGATCTGCAATTCTCTGACGACGCGGCGTGTCGTGAGCGAATTGGGCGGCGAACGCCTGCCTGCGTTGGTGGCTTACCCGCCAAGTGACCGTTTTGGCGCGCCGCTTGTGGAAGAAATTGTCAGTGCGCGTGCTATGGAGAGCGGCCCGCTGCGGATTGTATTCCTGGGGAACTTGATCCCGCGCAAGGGGCTGCGCACGCTGCTGGAGGCGATGCAGCTTTCACAATCTGACTTGCGGCTGGATGTGATCGGTTCGCTGACGGCGGACTTTGCGTATGCGGGTGAAATGCGTCAGCTGGCAGCCAGCCTTGGGCTGGGGGCGAGTGTCTTTTTTCGAGGTGCGCTGGATAATGATGAACTGGCTGAAAAGCTGAAGAGCGCGCAGGTGCTGGTTGTGCCGTCTTCGTATGAAGGCTTTGGGATTGTGTACCTGGAGGGAATGGGTTTTGGGCTGCCCGCGATCGGCAGCACCAGCGGGGCGGCTTCTGAGATCATCAGCGAAGGGCAAACCGGGTACCTGGTGCAGCCGGGCAAAGCAACGGTGCTGGCGGCGCGGCTGCGCGCGCTGGCTGAAGACCGCGCCGCGCTGCTGCAAATGTCGCTGAACGCTTTGCAGCGCTACCAGCAGCAGCCGACCTGGGAAGAGACTGCCGCCAGCATCCGCCAGTTTTTGGTGGAGAGGGTTGAGGCGTGGGGCTGATTTGGAACGCTGATTTGGACCGCAGATTTTCGCTGATTTGGACCGCAGATTTTCGCTGATTTGGACCGCAGATTTTCGCTGATTTAGGGGATTGCGCTGATTTGGACCGCAGATTTTCGCTGATTTAGGGGATTGCGCTGATTTTAAGGGC
>Ga0335397_10011568_pt1 | contig 10862 bp, 11 predicted proteins | sample MAT04_FD_205740 | JGI IMG/M metagenome (GOLD analysis project Ga0335397, IMG submission 205740) | Freshwater microbial communities from Lake Fryxell liftoff mats and glacier meltwater in Antarctica - MAT-04 (spades assembly) (version 2) ...
CGAGGCCGACACAGCGGCATAGCTCTCGTTGAACTGTTCGCTGCGCACCAGGTGCACGCCACGCCAGCTGTAGTCCAGGCCCTTCAGCGCCAGCGCGATGCGCACCCGCCACGAGGCCGAGGAACGGAAGTAGTTGTAGAGCGTCAGCGCCATCGCGTTCTCCCTGTGCGTGTTGCGTCAAGCAGGCCTCAGCGCAGTTGCGGGCTCAGTTGCGGGCCCAGTTGCGCGCTCAGTTGCGGGCGCAGTTGCACGCGCAGCGGCGGCAAGCCGGCGATGTGCGCCTCCATCACGTCACCGGCCACGACCGCGCCCACGCCTGCGGGCGTTCCGGTGTAGATCAGGTCGCCGGGTTGCAAGGTCCAGGCGCGGCTGAGCTGCTCGATGATCTCGGGCACGGTCCAGATCAGATCGGCCAGGTCGCCGCTCTGCCGCGGCACGCCGTTGACCTGCAATGTGATGGCGCCGGCATTCAGCGGCCCGCACTGCGCCAGCGGCACGATCGGGCCGATCGGGGCCGACTGCTCGAAGGCCTTGCCGATGCACCAGGGCCGGCCCTGCTTCTTCATCTGCCCCTGCAGGTCGCGACGCGTCATGTCCAGGCCCACTGCACAGCCCCAGACATGGTCCATTGCGTCGGCCGCGGCGATGTTGCGGCCGCCGTTTCCCCCGTGTCGGTCACCACCGATCGCGACCACCAGTTCCACCTCGTGATGCAGGTCGGCGGTCAGGCTGGGGTAGTCGATGAGCCCGGTCTCACCCGCGGCAACGGGCACCGCCGCATCGGCCGGTTTCATGAAGAAAAAGGGCGGCTCGCGTCCGGTGAAGCCCATCTCCTGGGCGTGCTCGGCGTAGTTGCGGCCGACACAGTAGATGCGGTGCACCGGGAAACTGCCACCGCCCTGCACGGGCAAGAGTGTGGGCGGCGGGGCAGGAAAGACGAGGCTCATGGCGGACGTATCACGGAGGTTCGGCGGTCTTTCGGCGGTCTTTCGGCGGTCGTATCGCGGCCAGATGGCGGCTGGCAAGCAGCGGGGATGCTACGCCCGCCACTACACTCGTCCGCATGATCTTGCCGCGTCGCATCAAGCATTGCCGGGTCTGCGGCAGCACCGTGGCCTACCAGGTGCCGGAGGGCGACAACCGCGAGCGCGCCACCTGCGGCAGTTGCGGCGAAATCCACTACGAAAACCCGATCAACGTCGTCGGCACGGTGCCGGTGTGGGGCGAGCAGGTGCTGCTGTGCCGCCGCAACATCGAACCGCGTTTCGGGTTCTGGACGCTGCCGGCAGGCTTTCTCGAACTCGGCGAAAGCACCGCCGACGGCGCACGTCGCGAGACCGACGAAGAGGCTGGCGCGCAGATCGAACTGCAAGGCCTGTTCACGGTGCTGAACGTCGTGCGCGTCGCTCAGGTGCACTTCTACTACCGCGCGCGCATGCTCGACACGTCGCTGAACCCAGGCCCCGAAACAATCGAGGCGCGGCTGTTTCACGAGCATGAAGTGCCGTGGGACGAACTGGCCTTTCGCACCGTGCGCGAGACGCTGCAGCACTACTTCGACGACCGGCGCCGAGGCAGCTTCGGCGTGCACGCGGGCGACATCGCCTGACCGCACCCAGACGCCGGGGCGCGTCGCTCAGGCGGGGTCGATGCCCTCTTGCGGAGCCACCGCGGCGCCGGTCGCTCCGTCCCATCCCAGCGCCCACAAGGCCGCCAGGTCGCGCGGGTCGGTGATGCCCTCGGCCAGCGCCTGCAAGCCCATGCCATGCACCAGCGCCAGGAGGCCGCTGGCATGGTCACGCGCGGGCACGTCGTCGGCCACGCCGCGCAAGTGGCGCGCGGCGACCTTCACGTAGTCCAGCCCCAGGTCGCTGAGCCCTGCCAGCGCCTGTGGCGCCGCGCCGACATGTTCGACACCGACACGCACACCGCGCGCGCGCCAGCCGGCCAGCGTGTCGCGCAAGCCGGGCAGAGGTGCGTCCTCGGGGTGGCCGACGGCATGCGTGCCCAGATGCTCGGGCAGGTCCAGCCAGAGCTGGGCGGCCGCGGTCGGCTGTGCGGCCAGCGATGCCCCCAGCGCCGATGCAAAACCCGGTTCGGCCAGCGAAGCGGCAGACACCCGCACAGCACGCGGCAAACCGTCGCCGGCAACGGCCTGCAGCGCCAGACGCACGGCAGTCTGGTCCACCTCGGGCAGCAGTTTGCTGCGCCCGGCCAGGGCCAGCCAGCGGCGCGCGGCGTGAAAGTCGCCGCCCGGTTGCAGCTGCACCCGCAGGGCGCATTGCAGATGCAGCAGCCGCCCCCGCGCATCCCGCAGCGGCAAGGCCGCCAGACGCACCCGGCCATCGGCGAGCGCCGCGCTGATCTGCTCGCGCCAGGCACGCGCGCCCGCCGGGTCGGCCACCAGTTCGCCATGGGCGTGGATGACGCTGGCGCCCTCGAGGTCGGCCTCGGACTCGGCCAGGGCCGCGTCGGCCGCCGCCAGCGCAGCCCCGGCACTGCCGCCCTGCAGACCCTCGACGCCGCCCAGGGCCCAGCGCGCGCCGCCATTGCGGGTCAATGGCGATGCCGACAAGGCAGCGCGCAGCGAATCGGCGGTCTCATGCGCCACGCCGCTGGCCGGCAGGCACAGCGCAAAGTCGCTGCCGTTGAGCCGCCCGGCGGCGGCACCGGCCACACGTTGCACATAGGTCTGCAGCAGTTCGGCCAGGGTCGCCAGCAGGCGATCGGTGCCATCGTGGCCGAGGCGGCGGTTGACCTCGTCCAGGCGTCGCGCGCGCAGCAGCAGCAGGGTCGAGGGGGGCGCACCGCCGTCGGCCAGCAGTTCCTGCAGGCGGTCGATGAAGTGCTCGCGCCGCGGCAGGCCGGTGACGGGGTCGGCGTGGGCCTGGCGGCGCAGCAGTGCCACTTGCCCGGCCTGGGCGTCGAACACCTGGCGCAAGCGGTCGACCATGCTGTTCATGCTGCGCGTAAGCTGCGCCAGCTCGGGCCAGCGCGGCACGTCGGCATGCACGAAGCGGCCCTGCTGCAGCGCCTGCGCCTGCGCCACCGCCGCCGCCAGGGGCCGCCGCCAACCGCGCAGCAATACCGTCGCCAGCGCGGTCGCGAGCAGCGCGATCAGCGCCGACAGCCCGGCCGTGCGCAGTGTGGACGACCACAGCTGGACCCAGGCCTGGTCGGTGTGGGTCTCGACCTCGACCCGGCTGACGTCTGCGCCACCGTCGCCGACCCTCGCCGCGCCGGGCGTCACGTCCAGCGGGAGCAGCTGCCGGAACCAGCCGGGCACGGCGGGCGGGCGGCTCTCGTTCCGGCGCTCGAAAAGCACTTGCCCTGCGGGCCCCAGCAGCCGCAGCACACGGTAGTGCCCCAGATCGAAATTTGCCGCGGCTATCGGCTGCAGTGCAGAGAGAAGGGCGTCCTGCTGCGGCATGGACATCGGCATCGACACCGACACCGACACCGACATAGACAGCGACAGCGACAGCGACAGCGAGGCTGCCGCTTCGTCGTTGCGCAGCTGCAGCTGCGTGGCACTGGCATCGCGCAGCGCCGCCAGTTGCAGCGCCAGGCTGCCCAACAGCGCCGGCAGCAACACCGCCAGCAGCAGCAGCGCGAGGCGTTGCGTCATGCTCATGGCAGGCATGGTGCCATGCGCAACGGTCAACGCTGGTGATCGATCCTGGGGATGGTCAGATGTCACGACCTGCAAACCAGGCTTGTCAGCCACAAGGGCTGCCCGCGCGTTACTGGTCACACGAGCCCTTCGCGCGAGCGATGTGGCCGTTTCCACCCCGACCCGGAGTCCCATCAATGACCTCACGCCGCCGATTCATCCAGATCGCACCACTGGCCGCCGCCTCGCTGTGGGCCGCCGGCCCGGTCCACGCCCAACTCGTGGGCGAGAAGGACCCGCAGGCCGCCGCTCTCGGTTATGTGGCCGATGCCGCCCGCGCCGACAAGGCGAAGTTCAAGAACTACGCCGCCGGCCAACAGTGTGGCAACTGCGCGCTGTACCAGGGCAAGGCGGCCGATGCCGCTGGCGGCTGCCCACTGTTCGCGGGGCGCCAAGTGGCCGGCAAGGGCTGGTGCAGCGCCTACTCGAAGAAGGCCGGCTGAGGACACACCCCAGCCCGAGAAAACGGGAAAGCCCGCCGATGGCGGGCTTTCTTCGTTGGAGACCTGGATTCCGACTGCGTTCAGATGTGCGCGGAGCGCAGCTTCATCGAGAACTGCTGCAGCGCGGCGATGCCGCTGTCCTCGGCCTTGCGACACCAGGCCTGCAGGTCTACCACCAGTTGCTCGGCCGAGACACCGGTACGGGTCCACAGGCCACGCAACTCCTCGCGCATCGCCACCAGGGTCGCCAGGCGCGGTGAATCGCCCAGCGCCAGCTTCAGGCTGGGCTTGACACCCTGCGGGATCTTGTCGTCGTCGCGGTGCAGCCAAGCCTGGGCCAGGCGCATGTGGCGGAAACGCTCGCTGCGCTCGGCGCCCTGGGCCTTCAGCCGCTCCAGTTCGTGGGTGGCGGCGCGCTTCAGCTCGTGCGCGTAGCCGGCCATCACTTCATAGCGGTTGGCGATGATGGCTTCCAGTGTCTTGTCGTCGGCCACCGCCTTGACCGCACCCAGGGCCAGCTTGGGCGGCGTCTTGCGCACCTTGGCCATGCCCGCCATTTCGAGCATGCGGATGTACATCCAGCCGATGTCGAACTCCAAGGGCTTGACCGACAGCTTGGCGCTGGTCGGGTAGGTGTGGTGGTTGTTGTGCAGTTCTTCGCCGCCGATCAGGATGCCCCAGGGCGAGATGTTGGTGCTGGCGTCAGCAGCCTCGAAGTTGCGGTAGCCCCACCAGTGTCCGATGCCGTTGATGATGCCGGCGGCCGTGATCGGGATCCAGGCCATCTGCAGCGCCCACACCGCGGCGCCGATGGCGCCGAACAGGAACACGTTGATGATCAACATCAGGCCCACGCCCTGCCAGCTGAAGCGGGTGTACAGGTTGCGCTCGATCCAGTCGTCGGGGGTGTTGTGGCCGTACTTGCTCAGCGTCTCTTCGACCTTGGACTCGGCCCGGTACAGCTCAGCGCCCGTCAGCAGCACCGTCTTGATGCCGCGTGTCTGCGGGCTGTGCGGGTCTTCCACGGTCTCGCACTTGGCGTGGTGCTTGCGGTGGATGGCGACCCATTCCTTGGTCACCATGCCGGTGGTCAGCCACAGCCACAGACGGAAGAAGTGCGAGGGCACCGGCCCCAGTTCCAGTGACCGGTGCGCTTGCGCCCGGTGCAGGAAGATGGTGACGGCCGCGATAGTGATGTGCGTCACACCCAGCGCGTAAAGCAGGACCTGCCACCAAGACGCAGACAGCCACCCGTGAGCCAACCAAGCCACGAGCGAGTCATGCGCCAACCAGAGCTGATCCATGCGTTCTTTCCTTCAAGATATGACAACCGACCATTGTAGAGGCCGGGCTGACACGAAAGTTGCAGGCATTGTTTAGGCAAGGCCACCCATTTCTCGCCGAGGCCGCCTGTCGCGCCGCAACTTGACGTCAATCAGACGACAAATCGCGACCGTTCACAGCAAGTACCGGCTTCAGCCCCGTCGCTGCCAGACAGCCGCGAAGAAACCGTCGGTCTGCTGGCGATGCGGCCACAAGCGCAGGAACGGGCCCGCGACCAGCTCGGCGGCACGCTCGACCCGCGCCGCTTCCAGTGCCGTCTGCGCCGGCAGCGGCTCGAATTCGCGGCCGTGCGTGGCCTCGAAGGCGGTGACGACATCCTCGTTCTCGGCCCGCAGCAGGCTGCAGGTGGCATAGACCAGGCGCCCGCCCGGCTTCAGCAGGCGCGACGCACTGGCCAGGATCGCGCCCTGCTTGGCCTGCAGTTCGGCCACAGATGTCGGGCTCTGGCGCCACTTCAGGTCGGGGTTGCGGCGCAACGTGCCCAGGCCGGAACAGGGCGCGTCGATCAGCACGCGGTCGATCTTGCCGGCCAGGCGCTTGATGCGTTCGTCGCGCTCGTGCGCGATCTGCGCCGGATGCACGTTGGACAGGCCGCTGCGCGCCATACGCGGCTTCAGCGCCTCCAGCCGATGGCCGCTGACGTCGAAGGCATACAGGCGCCCGGTGCTGCGCATGGCCGCGCCCAGGGCCAGGGTCTTGCCGCCGGCACCGGCGCAGAAGTCGACCACCATCTCGCCGCGCTTGGCGTCGGTCAGCAGGGCCAGCAGCTGGCTGCCTTCGTCCTGCACCTCGACCGCACCGCTGGTAAAGATGTCCATGCGCTGCAGCGCCGGCTTGCCCTGCACGCGCAGGCCCCAGGGCGAAAACGGGGTCGGCGCAGCGGCGATGCCGGCTTCGGCCAGGGCCTGCTCGGCCTCGTCGCGCTTCATCTTCATCGTGTTGACACGCAGGTCCAGCGGCGCGGCGTGGTCCAGGGCCGTCACCAGAGGCCAGAAGTCGTCGCCCAGTTGGGTCTGCAGCGCCCCGGCCAGCCAGTCGGGCAGGTTGTGGCGCAATTTTTCGGGCAGCGTGGCGCGGTCGACGGCACGCAGGCGCGCCAGCCAGAGCTTTTCGTGCGGCTGCATGGCGGCCTGCAGGAAGCCCTCGTCGCCCTGCCAGCCCAGCAGCGCCAGGCGACGTTCCAGTCCGCCACCCTTGACCGTGTCGCCCTCGCTGCGGGCCAGGTACTGCAGCACCGGGCGCTGGCGCAGCACGGCATACGCGGTCTCGGCCAGGCTGTGGCGCTCACGCGGGCCCAGTTCGCGGTGCTGGCGGAAGAAGGACGACACCACGCCATCGGCCGGGGAGTCCAGCTTCAGCACGGCGCGCAGCAGTGCCGTGGTGAGGTCGAGCAAAGCGTTGGGGTGCATGGGGCGGATTATCCGGGGCGGCCCCGATGGCACCTGCTGCGCTGGATCAGCGCCAGCGGACCAGCCTCAAATCAGCACCTGCGACGCCCCGTCGGTCTGCACCACCCGCAGGCCGTCCACCCGCAGCCGGCCCTCGACGAACCAGCGCACCGCCAGCGGGTAGATGCGGTGTTCGCTCTGCAGCACGCGGGCCGCCAGCCGGTCTTCGTCGTCGCCGGGCAGCACCGGCACCACGGCCTGCATGACGATGGGTCCGTGGTCGAGTTCGGGCGTGACGAAGTGCACCGTGGCGCCCACCGCCTGGCAGCCGGCCTCGAGCGCGCGACGGTGCGTGTGCAGACCCGGGAAGGCCGGCAGCAGCGAGGGGTGGATGTTCAGCATGCGGCCGGCATAGCGCTGCACGAAGGCCACGCCCAGCACGCGCATGAAGCCGGCCAGCAGCACCAGATCGGGGCTGTGGGCGTCGATGGCGGCGGCCAGCGCGGTGTCGAAGTCATCGCGACGCGCATGGGCGCGGTGTTCGACCGCGGCGGTGGCGATGCCCCGCTGCGCCGCCCAGGCCAGGCCGGCGGCATCGGCGCGGTTGGCGATCACGGCCACCACCTGCGCCGGCCATTCCTGCTGCGCACACTGCTCGACCACGGCCTGCATGTTCGTGCCTCGGCCGGAGATCAGGATGACGATGCGCTTCATGGCGGGCAAGGCAGCCGGGGCAGCGAGGCGAATGGCGAGGCGGACAGCAAGGGCGCGGCAGTGTAGTGGAGGGGGGTCTGCCAGAATCCGCGCCGCCCACATCCTCAGCCTGTCCCTGCCCCATGCGAACCCGCGTCCTCTCCGGCATGCGCCCCACCGGCGCAATGCACCTCGGCCACTACCACGGCGCGCTCAAGAACTGGGTGCGCCTGCAGGACGAGCACGACTGCTACTTCTTCGTCGCCGACTGGCACGCGCTGACCACGCATTACGAGGACCGCAGCGTCATCGAGGCGAGTGTCTACGACATGGTGGTGGACTGGCTGGCCGCGGGCCTGGACCCCGAGCGCTGCACCATCTTCATCCAGAGCCGCCTGCCCGAACACGCCGAGCTGTTCACGCTGCTGGCGATGGGCACGCCGCTGGGCTGGCTGGAGCGGGTGCCGACCTACAAGGACCAGATCGACAAGCTGAAGGACCGCGACCTGGCGACCTACGGCTTCCTCGGCTACCCGCTGCTGCAGGCGGCCGACATCCTGATCTACCGCGCCAGTTACGTGCCGGTGGGCGAGGACCAGAGCAGCCATGTCGAGCTGACGCGCGAGGTGGCGCGCCGCTTCAACAACCTCTACGGCCGCCATGCCGATGCCGCAGCCCGCATCGCCGCGGCGCTGGGCCGGCTGGCCAAGGACGACGCGCGCTACTACGAAAAGCAGCGCAAGGCCTACGGCGAGACCGGCAGCGCCGAGGCGCTGGCCAAGGGCGAAGGCATGGTCGCCAAGGCGGCGGCGCAGGTGCCCGGCTTCAGCGCCGACGACGCCGAACTGCTGCGCGGCCACCTGCGGGGCGCCGGCAAGACCGTGCTGACCGAGCCGCAAGCCCTGCACACGGAGGTGCTGCGCCTGCCCGGCCTGGACGGCACGAAGATGAGCAAGAGCTACGGCAACGCCATCCTGATGCGCGACGCGCCCGAGGTCGTGACGAGCAAAGTGCGCGGCATGGTGACCGACCCGGCGCGCGTGCGCCGCACCGACCCGGGCACGCCCGAGAAGTGCCCGGTGTGGCAGTTGCACAAGGTCTACAGCGATGACGCCACCCAGCAATGGGTGCAGCAGGGCTGCACCACGGCCGGCATCGGCTGCCTGGACTGCAAGCAGCCCATCATCGACGCCATCGTGCACGAACAGCAGCCCTGGCGTGAACGCGCCGCGGCCCTGTTGGCCGACCCGAAGAAGGTGCACTGGATCGTCGAGATGGGCACCGAGCGCGCCCGCACCGTCGCCCGCCAGACCATGAAGGACGTGCGCGAGGCGATGGGCCTGAACTACTGACGCCAAACCGACACCACAGCGACTGACACCGCATCGACCGACCCAACAACAACCCGCTCCCATGACCGACCTCGACTGCTTTGAAGTGCACCCCGGCGCCGGCCCGGCCCGCGCCAGCATCGTCATGCTGCACGGCCTGGGCGCCGACGGCACCGACTTCCTGCCCTTCGCCGACGAACTCGACCTGACAGCCGTCGGCCCGGTGCGCTGGGTGCTGCCGCGGGCGCCGGTGCGGGCGGTGACGATCAATGGCGGGCACCGCATGCGCGCCTGGTACGACATCCGCCAGGCCGATCTGGTGCGCCAGGAAGACGAAGGCGGGCTGCGCGAGTCCTTCTCCCAGGTCGGCCGCCTGCTCGACCGCGAGGTGGCACGCGGCGTGCCGGCCTCGCGCATCGTGCTGGCGGGCTTCTCGCAGGGCTGCGCCGTCACGCTGGGCGCCGGGCTGCGGTACGGCCATCGGCTGGCCGGGCTGGCCGGGCTGTCGGGCTACCTGCCGCTGGCGGTCACGATGCTGGCCGAACGCCATGCGGCCAATGCCGACGTGCCGGTGTTTCTGGGCCATGGCAGCAGCGACGGCGTGGTGCCGGTGGCCCGCGGCGCTGCGGCACGCGACGCCTTGCAGGCGCTGGGGCACACGGTGGACTGGCACAGCTTTCCGATGGAGCACTCGGTCAGCGTCGAGGAGATCCGCGCCCTGAACGCCTGGCTGCGACGCGTGCTGGCCTGATCGATGATGCGGCGGCGTGCCGGCCCGGCGGAGCCTGCTGCCCCACCCGCAACGCCATCACCAGCCCGCATGCGCTGAAGACCATGACCACAGCCGTTTCCGCCTTTCGCCTGGTGCGCCCGACCGCGGTGCACCTGCCGGCCTGTGTGGCGGCACTGCAGCGCGGCTGGTCGGCCGACAACCTGCGCGGCGCGGCGGCGGCGGCCGAAGAACTGGCGGCCATCGCGGCCGACCCCCAGGCCTACCTGGCGCAGATGGACGACCCGCTGGGCGCAGGCCCGCTCGTGACCCTGCCCGACGGCACGCAGCGGCGGCGGATTCCCGGCCTGCGGCGCTGGATCTGGCGCGGGCCCGACGATGACAGTGACGGCTTCGTCGGCAATATCGGCCTGCGCTGGATGCCCGAGGACGCACCCTTGCCGCCCCATGTGCTGGGCCACATCGGCTATGCGGTCGTGCCTTGGGCGCGGCGGCAGGGCGCGGCGACGCAGGCCCTGGCACGGGTGCTGCCGCTGGCACGGGCCCAGGGCCTGACGCGGGTGGAAATCACCACCGACGCCGACAACCTGGCGTCGCAGCAGGTCATCACCGCCAACGGCGGCGTGCTGCTCGGGCCCTTCACCAAGGGCCCCGAGTACGGCGGCGCGCCCAGCCTGCGTTTTGTGATCGACCTGCGCGGCATCGCGCCGCAGCCTGGGGGCTGAAGACGATGCGCTACACGCTGTGCGCCGACGCTGCCGCGGTCGAGGCCGCTGCCGCCGATCTGGACCTGGTGGATGCCGGACTGGACGCCCACAACCACGCCGCCGCGCCGCTGCAGGAGGTGCAGCCGCTGGCGGTGCTGGTGTATGGCGGCGATGACCTGGACGCGCGACCGCTGGGCGGCGCACGGGGCCGCACCTGGGGCCGCTGCGCCGAACTGCAGCTGCTGTGGGTGGACCCGGCCTGGCGCCGCCGCGGCCTGGGCGCCGAGCTGGTGCAGCGCTTCGAGGCCGGGGCCGCCGCCTGCGGCGTCGAGCTGGTGTATCTGGAGACCTTCAGTTTCCAGGCGCCAAAGCTGTATGCCGCGCTGGGCTACACCGTGGCGGCACAGGTCGAGGGCTTTTCGCCCGGCGTGGTCAAGTACTGGATGCAGCACCGCTTGAAGGGCTGAACTGGAGGCAGGGGCACGCCACAGGAGCGGCCTCATCCAAACAGGCCATGCAGAAACCACTCGGCCTCGCCGGTCGCCTCCGGCAG
>Ga0335397_10011569_pt1 | contig 10862 bp, 2 predicted proteins | sample MAT04_FD_205740 | JGI IMG/M metagenome (GOLD analysis project Ga0335397, IMG submission 205740) | Freshwater microbial communities from Lake Fryxell liftoff mats and glacier meltwater in Antarctica - MAT-04 (spades assembly) (version 2) ...
GCCGAATCCGCCGCCCTCACCCTCGCCGTCGCCGAGGCCGCCACCCCCCTTGCCGGCCTGGTAGCGGTTGGCCGTCTCGTCCTCCAACTTGGTGTCGATCTGGTCGATCGGCGGCGGGGCGGCGAAGACGATCGAGCTGTACGGGTTGATGACGTACTTCTTGCGGATCACCTTCTGTACCTTCACGGCGCTCGCCTTGACCGAGTCCTTGCCGCCGCCGGACGGCAACTCGTAGACGTTCTCCTCGGAGCTGCCGAAGCGGAGGTGGGCGACGACGTAGACGAGGACGAACAGCAGCGAGTAGGCGGCGAGGACGGCGAGCGACTGGCTCAGCCGCTGCCCGCTGCGGCCGTAGTACCGGGCGGCCGGGTCGAGCGGGTTCCACCGCCCGCGGACCGCCCCGACCTCGCCGCCGACGGGGATGTGCGGCAAACCCAGGTCGCGGCCGGAGGCGTGGTGGGCGAGGGTGCGCGTCGTCTCGTACTTCCGCGCCGCCCGCTCGACGAGGAACACCACCCAGGCCAGCCCGATGAGGTACGCCAGCCCCCAGCCGACGCCGTCCACCGACCCGACATCGAGGGCCAGCGACAAGCCGGACCACAGGCCGAGGTAGAGGACCGTGAGGACCACGGCCCGGAGCGGGGTGAGGCGGAGGAAGCGATGCACGGGGAAGACTCGGCGGCGGGGGCGGGGCGGGGGCAGCTACTTCAACCCGTCGAGCAGGTCGTCGGTCTTCTTGTCGAGCGGGTTCACGCCCGGCTTGCTGTTCTTCGTCCCGCTCTCGCCCAGCACGTCGGGCAAATCCTTCTTCCCGGGCGGCGACTTGACACCCGGGTCGGGAGTCTTCTTGGCACTCGCGTCGGGGCCGGGGGCAATGGGGCTGGGGGACGGGGCCGGCGACGGGGTGGGGTTCGCGTCGGGCGTGTCGGTCGGGGCCGCCTTCTCAACCGGGGCTGCGGCGGACTGGCGGTCGAGGAAGTAGGGGCCGGCGGTCAGTGCCGCGAACACGATCGCGGTGAGGACCGTCGCCTGGGCGAACGCCTTGCCCAGCCCGGCCGCGTCGTTGAGGCCGAGCGACTCCTGCGGGGTGCGGGCCTGGGCGCGGCGCAGGGCGTCGGACATGACGGGCGGGGGCGGGGCGGTGGTCAGCCCCTTCGGGGCTTCGCCGTTCACGAGGTTGGTGGTCATGGGTCGTGCCGCGGGACAAGCGTCGGGGTGGGTGGCGGCCGAGCGCGTCGGGTCCGCCGCCCCCATAGTACCCGGAAAGCGCCGGGCAGCAATCGTTCCTTTCCGGGAAAATTCCCCCACCCTGCCCGGATTGACGCTTGCATTCTTGCACGCGGGTCGGCAGACTAATGCTTCGCGGAACCGAGCCGGGTACACGACCGCCCAACCTGCGGGATTCAGCTGCCCCCGCGAGGCCGACACCCGACCGCCTGCCAGACACCGCTCCCACAAGGGGCGGCGCGTTCCGCCGAGCTAACCCCGCCCGCCGCCCCGACTGCCTCGGGATCGCACCCGGTTATCACCCCGCAGCCGAGCCGTTGCATGAGAATCGCGACCTTGTCCCGCCGCCTCGCCGCCCCGACCCTCGCGGCCGGCGTCGCCGCCCTCGTGCTGCTCGCCGCCGACCCGTCGCCCCGGCAGGCCCGCGGCCAGGACACCAAGGCGAAGGCCGAGAAGGACAAGGACAAGACCGGCGAGCGCGGGTCGATCGTCGAGGACCGGACCGCCCGCAAGCTGCTCGAAGCCGGCGACGCCCGGCTCGAAGCCGGCGAGGCGGCGAAGGCCGTCGAGGTGTGGCAGTCGGTCGTCGAGCGCTACCCGCGCAGCAAGGTCCGGTTCGACGCCTACCTCAAGCTCGGCAGTCACCTGCTGACGAAGGACCGGGCCTTCGACCGCGCCCGCACCTACTACGAGTCGGCCGCCGCCGAGGACAACCCGAGCGAGGAGCAGCGGGCCGAGGCGACCTTGAAGATCGGCGTCTGCTACTTCGAGGGGCGGAACTTCGGCAAGTGCTTCAAGTACATGCGCGACGTGATCGAGAAGTACCCGGTCAGCCCGCAGGTGAACCAGGCGTACTACTACATCGGCCTCGGCCACTTCCAGCAGGGCCACTACAGCCGGGCGATTGCGGCCCTGGAGCGGGTCGGCACCGCCCTGCCGCCGCCCGAACCGGGGGCCGCCGGCGGCAACGCCGCCGAAGTGCTGGAGGCCGGCAAGCGCCTGTTCGTCCGCATCGAGGACGCCGACCTCGCCGCCCTCGAAGCCGGCAAGACGGTGGACGTGCAGGTCAAGACCGACGGCGGCGACATCGAAACGGTGCCGTGCTTTCCGATCGGCCGGAACGTCCGCGTCGTCGTCGGGTCGATCCCGACCGCGCTCGGCAAGGCGAAGGCGAACAACGGCCGGCTCGAACTCCGCGGCGGCGACGCCGTGACGATCTCGTACCGCGACATCCACACCGCCGCCGGTGCCAAGGAACAGCTGGTGGCGAAGAAGGTGCCGGTCGTCGGCACGGCGACGGCCGCGATCATGGACGGGGCCTACGGCGAGACGCTCCAGGGCGTCGTCCTCGGCCGCGGGATCAACGTCCAGGTGGTGGACGCCGACTTCGACCTGACCGACGGGGCCGACGTGGTGAAGGCCACGGTCGAAGTCTACCGCGAGAAGTCGCCGGAAGAGCTGGCGGCCGAGGCCGGTCCCGCCACCGGCACCCCCGCGGCCCCCGCCGGCACCCCGGCCAAGACCGACCCGAACAAGCTCGACCGCTTCAAAAAGATCGACAAGGTGGACGTGATCCTCACCGAGGCCAAGATCGTCCGCATCGCCCCGGAAGCCGCCCCGATCATCCTCAACCCGGTCGAGGCTCCCAAGGAGGAGCCGAAGAAGGACGGCGAACCCAAGAAGGACGGCGAGCCGAAAAAGGACGAGGTCAAGAAGGGCGAGCCGAAGGTCGAGGAGCCGAAGAAGGAAGAACCCAAGAAAGACCCCGCCACGGAACCGCCCAAGCCGGTCGAGGACGACGGCACGATCCACTCGGGCACGTTCCGCGGCGTCGTCGCGCTGGAGAATGCCGAGACCGTAAACCCGACCGACCAGGTGCTCCAGGCCCAGCCGAACGACCTGATCGTCGTCACCTACCTCGACGCCAAGAACGCCACCGGCGAGGCCCGCACGGTCGTCTTCAAGGCCCGCACGGTCGAAGGCAGCCTCGGCAGCGTCCGCGTCTCGCAGACGCTCATCAACGACCAGGAACTGCGTGTGCGGACGCAGCTCAAGACGGCCAGTGCCCTCACCAACATCGCCAACCGCTACAAGGAATTCGGCCTCAAGCAGCACGCCGACGTGAAGTACCAGCAGGCGATGACGATGTGCGAGGAGATCAGCGCCGAGGCCCAGAAGCTCGGCGGCCGGACCCTCGAAGAGACCTACGTCCAACTCTGGAAGATCTACTTCGAGATGGACAAGCTCGACCTCGCGGCGGCGATGAGCCAGCGGCTCCAGCGCGACTTCCCGAACAGCGAGTTCGTGGACGCCGCACTCGTCTCGCTCGCCACGGTCGCCCGCAAGCAGGTCCAGTACCAGCGCGCCATCGGCATCTACACGAGCGTGCTGCGGCTGGAGAAAAGCCCGCTCCGGGGCGAGGCCCAGTTCGGCATCGCCGAGTGCTACGAGGAGATGGCGAAGGCCGCCGAGGGGCCGGCCGCCGTGCAGCTCTTCGACCAGTCGTTCCAGGAGTACAAGAAGGTCTTCGACCAGTTCCCGGACAGCGGGCGGGTCGGCGAGGCGGTCGCCAAGATGGCCAACTACTACTACGTCCAGAAGGACTACGCCCGTGCCATCGACGTGTTCGAGACCGTGTTGCGGACCCACCCGGACGCCAAGTTCCTCGACGTGATCCTGTTCAACTACGGCCGCTGCCTGTACCGCCTCGACAAGAAGGCCGAGGCCCGCAAGCAGTTCGACCAGCTGATCGGCGACTTCCCCGAAAGCCCGCTCGCCCCCGACGCCAAGAAGATTTCCGAGGCCCTCCGCAAAGGCGGGAGCTGACCCGCCCGAAAGCCCACCCGTCGCGACGGGTGGGCTTTCTTTCGAGACTCTCGTCGAACACCCGACCTTCCCCCGGTCCTTCCCCATGCTCACCCGCACCTTCGCAATAACCGCCGCCTTCGTCGCCCTCCTCGGCATGGTGTTGGCCCAGCAGCCGACCCCCGCCGACAAGGACAAGAAGGCCGCCCCGCCCGCCGCGAGCGAAACCGACCTCGACCCGGTCAGCAAGCAGGCCGCGGCCCTCGAAGCGCAGCTCGCCAAGACGAGCAACGCCGGCAAGGAGGGCGGCGAGCTGCTGCTCAAGCTCATCGACCTGTACCACGACAACGGCCGCCCGTTCGGGCTGGTCCGGGCGGCGCAGACCTTCGTCGGCCTGCACTCGACCCACCCGCGGCACAAGGACGCGATGCTCAAGCTGATCGACGCCCTGGAGACGACCGGGCGGAACAAGGAACTCGTGGCCACCGGCCGCCAGTTCCTGACCCGCCACCCGGCCGACCCCGCCGGGGCCGACGTGGAAAAGTGGCTCGCCCGGATGCTCCGCAAGGCGAACGACGTGCCCGGGGCCGCGGTCGTCCTCGAAGCCCGGTGGAAGCGGCTCGGCGCGACCCCCGACGGCCAGCGCGCCGGCCGCGACGCGATCGCCCTGAACGCGGCACTGAACACCCCGGCGGCGCTCGACAAGGCCGCCGCCCTCGGCGAAGAAATGCTCGACAAGCTCCCGGCCGGCGGCCCGGCGACCGCCGCGGGGTGGGCCGCGGTGGACGCCCACGAGCGCAAGAGCCAGTGGGCCAAGGCCAACCTCGTCGGGGCCAAGCTCCTCGCCAAGAGTCCGCCGGCGGTGCCGTACTACCTCCAGTACCTGCACGCCCGCATGGCCGAGAACTCCAGCCGCCTCGGGCAGCGGGTGAACGCGGCCGAGGCGTGGAAGAAGGCGCTGGCCGTCCCCGGCCTGCCGGCCCGCCCCGACCTGCACGCCCGGCTGATCGAGGAGGTCTTCCAGTCGAACCCGAAACCGGCCGAGTTCGAGCCGCTCGTCGCCGACTACCTCAAGAAATACCCCGACCGGGCCGACCGCTTCGCCCCGCAAATCCGCCTCGCCGCGGTCTACGTCGCCAACAAGGAGCCGGCGAAGGCCGAGAGCCTGCTCGCGGCCGTCATCCCGTTCGACGCGCGCTCGCATAGCGCGAGTTCGGCCTTCGTCCAGCTGTTCGGGGCCGAACCCGACGTGAACGCCCGCAAGGCGCGGCTGGCCGTGGCCGAGCAAACGCTGCGGGCGGCGATCGCCAAGAGTACGCCGGCGAACGCCGCCCCGCTGCGGTACAGCCTCGCCCTCGAACTCCTCCGCGACAAGGCCGCGAACGTCCCGGCGGCGAAGGCAGTCGCCCGCGAGGTCGCGTTCCAGGTCGTCTCGAATGACGGGTACACGGGCGGGGCGGTCGGGTGGCTGCTCGACGCCGCGGCCGACGACGCCGAGTTCGCCGCCGACCTCGCCCGGACGGTCGAGGCCCGCCGCAAGTTCCCGTGGGTCGGCACCTACCGGGCCACCCTCGCCGCGTGGGCGCAGGGGCGGCTGGCGAACAAGGACTTGGCCAAGCGGGCGCAACTCGTCAACGCCGAACTCGGGAAGTCGGACCGGGAGGCCGAAAACGCCCTGTGGGTGGTCTTCGACGCCGCGGTCGCCGCGAACGTCTGGTCGCCGCAGGCGGCCGCCGCCCGCGAGAAACTCCTGGTCCCGGCGAAGGTCGCCGCCTACCCCGACGACGTGGCCGGTGCATTGCTCTACCAGCAGCACTACTACCTCCGGCACTACGCCCCGGACGCCCAACGGGTCAAGTCGATCGACGCCGCCAAGGCGTGGGCCGCCCGCTTCCCGGCCTCGTTCGACGCCGCCACCGCCTACCTCGGGACCGCGACCGACTACGTCAAGCCGGACGCCTTTCGCGACGCCGCCCCGCTCGTCCTCAAACTCGACCCAGCCGGTTCCTACCCGGACATCTCCCGCCGCCTCCTCGCCGTCGCCGCCCACTTCAAGGACGCCGCCCTCGCCGGCCAGACGTGGGCTTGGACCAAGAAGATGTTCGACAAGTACGGGTACGACAACACCTCCGCGACCGCCATGGGCGACTCCCTCGTGGTCGTCGGGCTGAAGGACCAGGCGAAGGAGTGCTGGGAGAAGGCGCTGGCCGGCAACCCGGACTCGCAAGACTTGGTCCAGAGCGCCCTGCGGTTGCTCGCCCTCGTCCCGGACGCCGACAAGCCGAAGTTCCTCGACGCCATGCTGGCGAAGGACACCGGCTGGCAGTTCAGCTTCGCCGTCCTCCGGGCCGACTACCTGATTAAGGCCAACGACATCGACGGGGCCGCCCGCCTCCTCGTCCCGGCCGCCGACAAGGTCCGCGACCGGGCGTTCGGCGGGCAAAGCCCGGACGGCGAGTACAACGCCCTCTACCAGTGGGTCGCCGCCGCCCGGGCCGACGTGAAGGCAGTCCCGGCCAACAACCGCAAGCTGTTCACCTTTGTCCGCGACCTGCAAATCACGCGGGCCTCAATGGTCGCCCAGGCCGCCCTGATCGAACTCGAGGACGGGCCGAAGCTGCCGCCGATGAAGCGGCTCGTCGCCCTCGGCGAGGCGTCGCAGCTCGGGGCCGGCGACAGCACCGACTTCGACATGCTCGCCCCCTACGTCCAGGCCGCGATGGGCCGCAAGGACTACCTCGCCGCCGCCACGCTCGTCAGCGGGATGATGGCCAACTTCGGCCTCGACGAGTCCCGGAAGAAGACCGGCCGCGACCTGCTCACCCAGGCGTACACCCGCCTCGGGGCCGCCGGCGGCGCGGTCATCGACGAGAACAGCCCCATCGCCCCGCTCCTGACCGCCGCCCTGCAACTGCGGCTCGGCGACCAGAAGCTGGCGTTCGAGACGTACCTCGCCAACAAGGTGCTCTTCGACGAGCACCGGGCCGACGCCCCGGTCGATCTGATCCTGTTCGTCTGCGAGAGCCACGTCGCCGCCGGCGGCGACGACAACCACACCCGCGTCGAAGACATCCTGCGGGCGTGGCTCATCAAGAACGCCGACGTGGCGGGGGGCGACGAGGTCGAGAAGGCCCGCATCCAACTGCTGCTGGCGCGGAACTACTTCAAGGCCAAGCGGTACGACCTCGCCCGGGCCGAGTACACGACGCTCAAGAACCGCTACGCCAAGACGGCCCAGGCGGTCGAGGCCGACTTCGGGATCGGCGAGACGTTCATGGAACAGAAGGTGTACGACCAGGCCGAGCAGGCGTTCGAGCGGCTCGCCGGGAGCCGCGACCGCGACGTGGTCATCCGGGCCGAGTTCCTCCGCGGGGTGCTCGCCAGCCGCCGCGGCGACCGCGACGAGGCCCGGGCCATTTTCAAGGCCGTCCTCGAACGGGTGCCGAACATCGAGGTCGCCAACCAGGCGCTGTTCAACCTGTCCGAAGTCTACGGGGCCGAGCAGCGCTACGTCGATCAGCTCGAACTGCTCCGCACCGTCGGCCGGCTCGGGCGGGCGAGCAAGCGGTTCCACACCCCGGGCGAGGCCCTTTCCATCGTGGTGCAAGACAGCGACCTGGGGGTCAGCCGCGGGCACAGCCGCATCCCCGTCCGCGTCACGACCGAGCCGGGCGGCGACGTGGAGACGATCTACCTGCTCTCCGGCGGGGCCGGGAAGGGGCTGTTCCGGGCCGACCTGGAAACCCGCCTCGGCACGGCCGCCAAGAACGACCGCGTGCTGCAACTCACCGGCAAGGACGTGATCCGGGTGGACTACCCGCCGGAGTTCAAGAAGGAGTTCAAGGACGCCCCGCTGCCCGACGCCGAGATCCGCATCGCGGCCGACGGGAAGCTCGAAGTCGCGTCGAGCAAGGTGATCGACGAGGACGAGGAGACGTTCAGCCAGCGGCTCGCCCGGGAGGCGAAGGGCGGGGCCGACGACGAGGACAAGCGGAAGGGGCTGGCCCGGCCGAAGGACCAGATCAAGCCCGGGAACGTCGTCTACCTACGGATCAAGGACGCCGACCGCGACCTGACCGACCAGCCGGACGCGGTCACCGTCCGCCTCGCCTCGGCCAGCGGCGACGCCGTGACCGTGACCCTGACCGAGACCGGGGCGCACACCGGCGTCTTCGAGGGCACGGCCAAGACGGGCGAACTCCCGGCCGGGGCGCTGGCCACGAACACGGCCATCGACCACAACCCGCTCATGGCGATCGACAAGGACCGCAAGACGGCGTGGCTGAGCGAGCCGGACGGCGTGACGCCCAAGATTCTCAGCATCGACATGAAGGACTTGAAACGGACCGACCGGGTGACGGTCTGGACGCCGGACGCCCAGAAGAACGCCCCGATCCGGATGACGCTCGAAGGGAGCGACGACGGCCGGCTGTGGTTCCGCCTCGCGGCCACCCAGCCCGACCCGAAAGCATTCCCGGTCGTCGGCGAGGCCGCGGCGATGAGCGCCCGCGTCTACGACGGGGTCAACGCCACCGGGTATACGACCTGGGACCAGGTCGTCGCCCTGACCAAGACGGCGAAGGCGACGGCCGAGGGCAAGGCCGCCGACCTGTTCTGGACCCGCCAGCCGGACGACAAGGTGAAGCAGCGGCCGGTCGCCGTCGTCTGGCACGGCAAGGTCGTCCAGGCCAAGGCCGGGGCGGCCCGCATCGCCCTGACCGGCGAGACGACGGCCCTGATGATCGACGGGCGGGTGGAACTCGCCCCCGGCAAGACCGGCCGGCACGCCGACGTGTACCTCGACGCCGGCACCCACGACCTGACGATCTTCGCCGCCGCCGGGGCCGTCACCCCGACCCTCGAAGCCCGCTGGACGACCGGCGACGCGACCTCGGCGCTGGTCACGCCGGTCCCGTTCCGCGAGGCCGACTTCGACCTCGGCCGGCCCGAGGCCAAGACCGCCGCCGCCCCGCGGGCGCTCGGCGAGGGCACCATCGACAAGGACGGCACGGCCTGGGAGTTCAAGTTCCCGGCCGTCGGCGTCCGGCACGTCCGCGCCGTCATCCACGAGTACCGCGGCGAGGCGGTGGCGATCAACCACGTCGAGATCCGGGACGGCGAGAAGAACGTCACGCACATCCCGACCGAGGCCGACCTGCTGTCGCTCGCCACCAACGACGTGCTGGAAATCTCCGGCGGCGACACCGTCACGGCGACGTACATCGACGACGTGAACCAGACCGGGGCGTCGCGCCTGCTGGCCGCCAAGCTGACGGCGACGTACCACAACGCCACCATCACCGCCATCGCCTACGACTTCCTCAAGGGGCCGAACGGCGAGGTGTACAACGTCCGCAAGGAATTGCTCCGGATCGACCCGGGCGAGCGGATCGTGATCGAAGTCACCGACTTCGACCAGGACGTGACCGCCGGGCCGGACAAGATCAAGGTGCAGGTCGCCGTCAACGACGCCCCGCCGGTCGAGTTCGAGGCGACCGAGACGCAGGAGAACAGCGGGGTGTTCACGAAAGAAGTGGACACCGCGGCCGCGGCCGCCGAGGGCAAGTTCGTCGTCAAGCCCGGCGACCGCGTGGCGATCCGCTACCTCGACCAGCAGAACACCGTGCCCGGCCACGCGGCCTTCCGCGAGGCGGTCGTGTACGTCTCCGAACCGACCCCCGGCCGCGTCCGGGTGATCGAGACCCGGGTCACCCGCCCGCCGGTCCGGCTCGGCGTCCCGGTTCCGGTCGTGGCCGCCGCGCCGGTCCTGCGCTACCTCCCGCCTGGGGCCGGCGACCCGGACCCGAAGGCCGTCGGCGGGGTCGCGTTCGAGGCCCCGTTCACCGTCGAGGTGATCGACCGCGACGCGGCCAAGGACAGCCGGAGCAAGGTCGCGGTCAAGCTCAAGACGACGAGCGGGGCCGAGGTCGAAGTCGAGTGCGTGATCGACGACCGCCGGCTCGGCACCTCCGGCACGGCCGACCGGCCCGGCACCGCCCTGCTCGAAGGCCGGTTCACCGGGCAGGTCGTCATGCAGCTCGGCGGGAAGGAGAGCCTGTCGCTCGTCCCGCTCACCGCGTCGATGCCCCGCGACCTGATCGGCGGGCCGAAGCTGCCGAAGGAGGAGGAGGGCGACGCCGCCAAGAACCGCGACCAGACCCTCGTCACCCGCGTGCTGAACCTGACCGGGGCGGACGTGGTCGAGGCCACCTACCTGGACGAGCGGCGGCCCGGCGGCCCGGCCGCCCCCCTCGCCGCCAGCGCCCGCCTGCTGACCGACGGCAAGTTGACCGTCACCGACGCCGAGTACGTCAAGGACTTGACCACCGCCCACGTCGGCGAGCGGCTGTACCTCAAGGTCGTGGACGCCGACCTCGACCGCACCCCGGACCGGGACAAGGCGAAGGTCCGCATCACCACCAAGCGGGGCGAGAGCGAGGTCGTCGAGCTGGTCGAGACGCTCAACCACAGCGGGGTGTTCACCGGGTCGGTCGTCCTCAGGCCGGCCGAGACGCCGACCCCCGGCAACCTCAAGCCGGACGCCCCGGAGATCGAGTGCTACTTCGGCGACACGATCGAGGCCGCGTACACCGACGAGCGGGCGAGTTCGACCGCCGGCACGTTCGAGTCGGTCGTCGCGGTCGCGGTCGTGATCGGGACCGACGGCAAGGTGCAGGCGTTCAGCAAGGCGTTCTCGGACGAGGCGCTGGCGGTGGAGACGCAGTTCCACGTCGCCGAGAGCCACTTCGAGCTGTTCAAGAGCCACAAGCTGATCGGCCGGGAGGCCGAGGCCCGGGCCGACCTGGAGGCCGGCCGGCGGGTGCTCCGGG
>Ga0335397_10011571_pt1 | contig 10862 bp, 9 predicted proteins | sample MAT04_FD_205740 | JGI IMG/M metagenome (GOLD analysis project Ga0335397, IMG submission 205740) | Freshwater microbial communities from Lake Fryxell liftoff mats and glacier meltwater in Antarctica - MAT-04 (spades assembly) (version 2) ...
GCGCGGCCCTCACCGCCGGCACCACCTACACCGCCACAGTGTCCATCGACGGCACCGTCCTCGCCGGCAGTGCCTGGACCTTCACGACCGCGGCGGCCGCACCGACCACCGTGACCGTCACCTCCAGGACACCCGCCAGCGGAGCGACCGGTGTGGCGCCGACCACAACCGTGACGGCGCAGCTCGCGAACGTCGGAACCAGAACCCCGACACTCGCACTCACCGGCCCGTCCGGCACGATCGCGGGAACCACGAACTGGAACGCGACCGCGGGCACCCTCACCTTCACCCCGACCGCACCTCTGGCGTGGAGCGCGTCCTACACGGCGACCGTGTCCATCGACGGCACCGCGCTCGAAGGCGGAGGTTGGTCGTTCACGACCGATGCGGTGCCGCCGACGGTCGCGGTGACGACGATCTTCCCCGAGAACAGCACGCCGGCGAATGCGAACTGGGACGACCCGAACGCGGTGCAGGTCGGCACGCGATTCCAGACGTCCGTCGCCGGATCCATCACCGGCATCCGCTACTACAAGGGAGCGCTCAACACCGGCACCCACACCGGCTACCTCTGGAACGCCGCCGGGCAGCGGCTCGCGCAGGTCTCCTTCACGAACCAGACGGCAAGCGGATGGCAGGTGGCCACTCTGAACACCGCCGTCGCGGTCGTGCCCGGGGTCGAATACCGGGTGACTCTACACTCGACAACGGGGCGCTACGCAGTTGACCTGAACGGGCTCTCAACGTCCGTATCGAGCGGACCGCTGACCACCTTCGCTCCGGGCGGCGCGTATACCTACAGCACCAATTACCCCGGCACGGTGACCGCACACAACTTTTGGGTGGACGCTTTGTTTGTGGCCGATCGGTGAGTATTGTTTCGATTGAGTGTGGGGGATTTATGACAAGAAAACTAAACGTGGCCGTCGTTGGGGCCGGGTATTGGGGCCCCAACCTTGCGCGAAACTTCCGCAATAGCCGGGAGTGGGATCTCGCCGCTGTGTGCGATCTCGATCGAGACCGCGCGGAGCGGGTCTCTGACCTAGTCGGCGGCGTCGCCGTCATGACGAGCCTCAAGGATGTGCTCGCGGACCCGAGCATCGACGCCGTCGCGGTCGCGACCCCGGCGAAGACCCATCACTCCATCGTGCTCGCGGCCCTGAGAGCAGGCAAGCACGTCGTAGTCGAGAAGCCGCTGGCCCCATCCCGCACCGAGGGCGCCGAAATGGTGGCGGTGGCGGCAGAGCTCGGCCTCGTCCTGATGACCGACCACACCTATTGCTACACCCCCGCCGTGATGAAGATTCAGGAACTCATCGCGGACGACGCGCTCGGTGAGATCCTGTTCATCGACTCCGTGCGGATTAACCTTGGACTGATCCAGCCAGACGTCGATGTCTTCTGGGACCTCGCCCCACACGACCTCTCGATCATCGACTTCGTTCTGCCAGGCGGGCTCGCCCCGGAGACCGTGTCTGCTCAGGGAGCCGACCCGCTCCGCACCGGCAAATCCTGCATCGGATATCTCTCAATGCCGATCGGCGACGGAGCCATCGCCCACGTGCACGTGAACTGGCTCAGCCCCACCAAGATCCGACAAATGGTCATCGGAGGCACGAAGCGCACGCTCGTCTGGGACGATCTCAACCCGCAGCAGCGCTTGAGCGTCTACGACCGCGGGGTGGAGATCAGCCACGAATCGCTGTCGAGCGCCGAACGCGCCGCCGCGTCGGTCTCCTACCGGCTGGGCGACACTTGGTCGCCCGCGCTCCCGGAGACTGAGGCTCTTTCGTCAATGGCTACCGAATTCGCGCACTCGATCGCCGAGCACAGGACTCCGCGTACCGACGGCTCGGCGGGCCTGCGTGTGCTGTCCGTACTCGATGCCGCGACCCGCAGCCTTGCGAATGCCGGAACTGCATCGGTAGTCCACTCCGAACTGAGCGCCCTGGAGGTAGCTTCATGACATCGATTTCCGGATCCCGCATCCTCGTAACCGGTGGCGCCGGTTTCATCGGAAGCCACCTGGTCGACACCCTGCTCGCCCGAGGCGCTGCCGAAGTGCGTGTGCTCGACAACCTGACCAACGGCACGGAGGAGAACCTCGCTCATCTCCACGGCGAGGCGAGGTTCTCCCTCACTGTCGGAGACATCCGCAGTGCCGACGTGCGCGCGGCCGCCATGAACGGCGCCGAGGTCGTCTACCACCTCGCATGCCTGGGAGTGCGCCACAGCCTGCACGACCCGTTCGAGAACCACCGCGTCAATGCCGAGGGTTCGCTGCAGATGCTCGAAGAGGCACGCGAGCGGGGTGTTGGGCGCTTTATTTACGTGAGTACGAGTGAAGTCTTCGGCACCGCCCAGTACGCGCCGATGGACGAACGTCACCCGACGTGGCCGGAGACCGTCTATGGCGGAGGCAAGCTGGCCGGGGAGGCCTACGCGCGGGCATACTTCCGCACCTACGGCATGGACACCGTGGTAGTGAGGCCGTTCAACACGTACGGCCCTCGTAGCCACTTCGAGGGTGACAGCGGCGAAATTCTGCCACGGACCATCGTTCGGATGCTCTCGGGTCAGAGGCCCGTCATCTACGGAGACGGCGAACAGACACGTGACTTCATGCACGTGTCCGACACCGCCACTGCGTTGGCGCTGTTCGGGGACGCCGACGGGGTCAGCGGCGAGACCTTCAATCTCGGTTCAGGCACCGAGATCTCGATGAATGAGCTCTGCACGGTCGTCGCGAACACAATAGGTCGGTCCGATCTCGCAGCCGAGCACCTCGAGGCGCGACCCGGTGACGTGCGTCGCCTCATCGGAGATCCATCCCACACGCATGAGCTGACCGGGTTCGCGCCGCAGGTCGGCTTCGCCGAGGGCATCACGGAACTCACACAGTGGTTCCGAGCACGGCAGCAGGAGTCGCCCGAGATGATCGACCAGGTTGAAGTCCGCAACTGGCTGCCGGCGGGCGTGAACTGATGGGTCGCGTCAATGTCATGATCCCGTGGCTCGGTGACGAGGAGATCGAAGCGGTCGCCTCGGTCATCCGCTCCGGCTGGGTTGCGCAGGGGCCGCGCGTTGCTGCCTTCGAAGTGGCCTTCGCGACGGCGATGGATGCGGCACACGCGGTCGCCACGTCCAACTGCACGACAGCGCTGCACCTCGCGCTCGTTGTGGCCGGGGTGAAACAGGGCGACGAAGTGGTCGTTCCGTCGTTCTCATTTATCGCGACCACGAACGCGCCCAGCTATGTCGGCGCCGTACCCGTGTTCGCCGACGTTGAGGCCGCGACCGGCAACGTAACTGTCGAGACGATTGCCGCTGCTCTCACCGACCGCACCCGCGCCGTCATCGTCGTCGACCAGGGTGGGACCCCAGTTGACCTCGACCCCATTCGCGCGTTGTGCGACCCGCGCGGCATCACCGTGATCGAGGACGCCGCCTGCGGCGCAGGATCACGCTACAAGGGTCGCCCTGTCGGGGCCGGAGCAGAACTTACCGCGTGGTCGTTCCACCCTCGTAAGGTGCTGACCACGGGCGAAGGCGGAATGCTCACAACGAGCCGACCCGAGTGGGCCGCGCGGGCGCGACGGCTCCGCGAACACTCGATGAGTGTGTCGGCGGCGGACAGACACAGCGAGCTTGTGTCCGCGCCCGAAGTGTATGAGGAGGTCGGTTTCAACTACCGGATGACCGACCTGCAGGCGGCGGTCGGGATCGTGCAGCTCGGCAAGCTCCCGGCGATGGTGGAACGACGCCGTGAGATCGCGTCCGCGTACGCCGCAGCGATCGCCTCGATTCACGGACTGCGCTTGCTCACCGACCCGGCTCATGGCACGTGCAATTTCCAGTCGCTGTGGATGGAAATCGGAGACGAGTATCCGCTCAACCGCGAGGAGCTCCTCCTGAAGCTTGCTGACGAGGGAATATCGGCGCGTCGGGGGATCATGGCGGCCCATCGCCAGCCGCCCTACGCGGGTGGCCCGTCGATCCGGGGTCCGCTTCCGGTGACCGAACGGTTGACCGAACGGACCCTCATCCTGCCGGTCTACCACCAGCTCAGCGAGGAGGATCAGCGCTCGGTCATTGATGTCCTGCTCGCACCAGCCGCGGTTCCGGCAAATGGCTGACGTCATTCTCGTCGCGGCAAGCGGGTTGGCACGCGAAGTGCTTGCAGCCATCCGCTCCGCGGGGCGCGACCGTGTGATCGGCTTCCTCGATGACGACGAGTCGAAGTGGGGAACGATGCTCAGCGATCTGCCGATCTTGGGCGGCATCGTTGCAGCCGAAGGGTTTCCTGGCGCCCAGCTGTTGCTGTGCACGGGAAAGGGCGCGCACCGCGAGAGCCTTGCGCGTCGACTGGGTGCCCTCGGTTATCGGGATGATGACTACGCGACAGTCGTGCATGAGTCGGTTGAGGTCCCTCCGACCTGCTCAGTGGAGCACGGGAGTATCCTCCTCGCTGGGGTAGTCCTTACGACAGAAGTCACCGTTGCCAGACACGTTGTCGCCATGCCGCACGTCACGCTCACGCACGACAACGTGATCGGATCCTTCGTCACGCTGTGCGCTGGGACGACCTTGGGAGGGGGCGTCACCGTGGGTGAACGCGCCTACCTCGGAATGAGCTCGAGTGTCCGCGAGGGTGTGCACATCGGTGCCGACGCCGTGTTGGGAATGGGTGCCGTCCTGACCCGCGACATGCCGTCGGCCGAGACATGGTACGGTGTGCCGGCTAGGCCAGACGTCGCGACCTCTGAGGTTCCGCGATGAAGGTACTTGTGTATCCCCACATGATGGAGATGGGCGGGAGTCAGATGAATGCCCTTGAACTCGCCCGCCAGATGAGTGAACGAGGGCATGAAGTGGTCGTGTTCGCGCCGGACGGGGAACTCGTCGAACTCGCGAGTGCCTGGGGTTTGGAGGTCGCGCGCGCCCCTCTCCCCCACTCATGGCCATCGATGCGTAACATGATCGCACTTTGTCGCCTCATCCGTGAGCGTGGCATCGATGTCACGCACGCCTACGAGTGGGGCCCCGCGGTGGAACTCGCCTTCAGCTCCCACCTGCTACGTCGCACCCCGCTAGTGGTGTCGGTCATGTCGATGGACGTTCCCGTCCATATTCCGACCCACCTCCCGCTCATCCTCGGTACCAGGAGCATGATCGCGGCTCAGCTCGGGTTGCGCCACGATCTCCAACTCATTGAACCTCCCGTTGACACCACGGCAAATTCGCCGACGGACGCCGTGACGGCGCGAAGTCGCTGGAAATTCCGCACCGACGAAATTGTCATCGCTGTCGTCTGTCGTCTGGTAACGGAACACGAGAAGGTGCAGGGAGTGCTGGCCGCGATCGACGCCGTCGAGGCGCTCGCAAACAGTCACCCCGTCCGGCTTCTCATAGTGGGCGATGGGGAGGGACTCGAAGAGGTCCGCGCGCGCGCGAATGCGGTCAACTCACGACGCGGAACGGACATCGTGATCGTCACCGGGCGTCTGCTCGACCCGCGGGAGGCCTATGATGCGGCGGACATCATGTTCGGCATGGGCGGGTCCGCGATCAAGTCGCTTGCTTTCGGTAAGCCCCTGGTCGTTCAGGGCAGCGGTGGCTTTTGGCGGCTGCTGGACGAGCACTCGCTCCCGATTTTCCTCGAACAGGGCTGGTTCGGTCACGGCGGCGGTGGAACGTCAGATCTTATCCGCGAACTCCGTAAGCTGCTTGACAACAAGGACCGCCGCAACCGTCTCGGGTTACTCGGCCGTTCTCTCGCCGTCGAACGATTCAGTCTCCTGAGCGCGTCGTCACGCCTCGAGGGGATCTATCAAACCGCCGTGGACGCACCGACGGTAGCGGCAGCCAAGGCACTGTCGCTCGGCCGATCCGCGATCGAACTCGCAAAGTACAAGACCGTTATGGGGTCGCGCAGGTTGCGCACCTCTATGGTCAGGAGGAAGTCGACCGGGACACCGACCGGGGCGCCATCATGAAAACCGAAAATGAGGGCCTGCACGGCAGCGTACGTCGAGGGGTGATGTGGAGCTCTGGGAGCAATCTGCTGTTGCGGCTCGGTGGGCTGATTGTCGGAATCATACTTGCGAGGCTGCTCACGCCCGAGCAGTTCGGCGTATACGCCATCGCACTAACCGTGCAAGGCGTCCTCATGGCCCTCGCCGACTTCGGGTTGAGCGCAGACCTCATTCGAGCCCGCAACCCGGCTGCCCGGGCGCCGACCGTGGCCTCACTCGGCCTCGCAACGGGAACGATTCTTACCCTGTCGATGGCATTCAGCGCACCCACCGTGTCCACCGCACTCGGAAGCCCGTCTGCGGCTCCCGCGATCAGCGTGCTCGCCATTACACTCCTCCTGGCCGGTGCTGGCGTTGTGCCGTTTGCGATGCTCCAGCGACGATTCGACCAAAAGACCCTATTCCTGATCGGGATTGTCGACTTCGCGGTCAGCACGACGATTACCCTGCTGCTTATCGTCGCGGGCTGGGGAGTGATGGCCTTGGCCGTCGGTAGGGTCGTCGCTCAGGTGGGATCGCTGATACTTCAGTTTGGTCTGTCAGGCGAGCGACCGCGGTACGGCTTCAACCGCGCGGAGATCGGCTCGATCCTGCGGTTCGGTGTGCCCGTCTCTGCCGCGAATGTGCTGTCGTGGGCGCTTCTGGGAATCGACAAAGTCGTGATCGCAATCCTGCTTGGCCCGGTCGCGCTGGGCGTCTACGTGTTGGCATTCAACATCTCAGCCTGGCCGATGACAGCAGTCGGGCAGGTCGTGCGGTCGGTCGCGATGCCGATGTTCGCGCGAACGATGCACCTGCCGCGCGATCGCAGCCTTGTCGGCGCCGTTGCCCTGACGTGGGCGCTCTCCCTACCTATCGCGGCCGGGCTTGGGACCCTGGCCAGCCCCTTGGTCAACGTCGTCTATGGGGAGCGGTGGGCGGAAGCGGCCACGGTTCTCGCCGTACTTGCACTCTTCGGTGCACTGAGGGCGACCTTTGACGTCTTCGTCGCATATCTGCTTGCGCACGGAGCCTCTGGCGCGATTGTGATCGTGCAGGTGCTCTGGATCGTGGCGCTCCTGCCCACAATGTACTTCGGAACGATGTGGTTCGGGATAGTCGGCGCCGGAGCCGCGCACGTTGTCGTGTCACTCTTCATCGTCGCCCCTGCCTACCTCTTCGTGCTCCGGCGCGTGGGCGCTCACCTTCCGTCGATCGGTTCTGCGGTCTGGCCGCCCATCTTGATGGTCCTCCCAGCCGTCGGCGGCGCGATCCTGGTGTCAGCGTTGATTGGCGAACAGTGGATCGTCCTCGTCGCCGGAGGAGCATTCGGCGCCGCTGCCTATTCGCTTCTGAGTTATCGCTGGATCCGGCGACGCCTGGAGCGCATGCGTAACACCGAAACGGCCAGCGACCCGCATCTCGGCAGCGAAGATGTCGTGACCACATGAAGCGCGCACCAACGAACAAGGGATTGTCTGATGCGAGTCCATGAATAAAAGGAATGAAACGGTGACGCTTCCGCTGCTTGACCTGAGCCTCTGGCCCGAGTTGATAATTGTGGAGGACGCAGCACAGCCTCAGGGATCACTCCAACACGGCACCCGGGGCGGTCTAGAGGGCAACGGCGCTGGCACTAGGTTGTGCCCCGGCAAGAACATCGCCCGCAGTGATGCCTGTGCGATAACGACGGAGCCGCTCCGGTCTAGTCCTTGGCGCGCTCGCCAGAGGTGCGACATACATGCTGGACATATACCGCCGAGCTTCCTGGAAATGCGCAACGAACACGATAAAAGTACGGGTGGAGGGACAATCGTGAGTGACTGGAACGGTAGTTTTCTGATCGAAGGTGCGTTTCTGTGAACCGCGAACGGGGGACTGGAATGAGATCGAAGTCGCCGAAAGCGGTGGCCAACGTTCGAGGATCGGAGGTACGCCAATCGCCGAAAAACTCTCCCACGGTGAGCGTTGTCATCCTCTGCTACAACTACGCGCAGTTTCTGCCGTCGGCCGTAGGGAGTGCACTGAGCCAGATTGGCGTAGAGATCGAGGTCATCATTGTTGACGACGCCTCGACCGACCGCTCGATTGAGGTCGCCCGTGCTCTGGCTGCGAGGGACCCGCGGGTGCGCGTCGTCGAGAACGGCCGAAATCAGGGGATGGTCGCCACCTTCAATAACGGTCTGGCCGTGGCGAACGGCGATTACCTCATCCGGCTGGATGCCGACGACATGCTCACGCCGGGCTCGGTGGGCCGAGCCATTGCCCTGTTCGAGGAGTTCCCCCAGGTGGGCCTCGTGTACGGGCACCCTCTTCATTTCTCGACCCCCGTTGCGCCCCAGCATCGCGACCGCGCCACCTCCTGGGACATTTTCGTCGGCAGGAGCTGGCTCGAAATGCGGTGTCGACTCGCCCAGAACTGCATCACCTCTCCCGAGGTTGTCATGCGTGCGAGCGTCGTTAACCGGGTCGGCGGCCAGCGGGACCTGACTCACACTCCGGACTTCGAAATGTGGCTTCGGATGGCGCGGGTGTCGGACATCGGCTGGATCGGCGGTTCGGATCAAGCCTGGCACCGGGACCACGCCGACAGCATGTCCGCGCAGGGTCTCGACGTCATCACCGACTACCACGAACGCGCACGGGCGTTCGAGATATTGCTGACCGATGGGGAGGGCGACCCAGCCGAGGACGCGCGTCTGCTGCAGCTGGCGAGAACGACTCTCGCGGGTGAGGCGCTGGCGAGTGCGGCGTATTCCTTCGTGCGCGGGCGCGGCGCTACCTCGGAACCTGAAAAATATATCGAGTTTGCCGACAGTATGGGTGTCGATCCAGCCAGCCTGCGGCACAGCGGGTCGCTGCGCTCGGCTCAGCGCGCGGGCGCTCGCCTCGCGCCCTTCTCGCCCCACCTCGTCCTCTGGGCGACCCGGTACCGTGTTTCGCGCGAGCTCGGAGCATCGCGCTGGCGATCGCGCGGGATCTGAGGCGTTGCCGTTCAATGGGGGACTTACGCATGAGGTTTATTGAGAATAGCGTGACGCGCCTTCGCCAAATCGTTCGACTACTCAGGACGGCGGGGGTGCGCGGTGTCGCCCGTCGGATCGTGCGCATAGGTGAGCGACGCCTTGGCATGGTGTCGAATGACTTCCCGCTGCGGGCGCCGGACGTCGCCGACTCCGCACGCCTGAATTCCCCCGAGCCTCCGGCCGCCACCCGGGCGCGTCCGCTGCGCATCGCATGGATCACGACTCCGCCGGGCGCCGGGTCAGGCGGGCACACGACGATGTTTCGGATGATCGAGGGCCTCGAGCGAGCCGGACACACGACGAGCCTCTATCTCTACGACGTTTACAACGGGGACTTCGCCGCACAGGAACACCTGATCCGGGAGCATTGGCCGTCCGTCACGTCGAGTGTGCACGATTCGCGGGTCGGCTTCGGCGACGCAGACGTCTGGATAGCCACGTCGTGGCCGACCGCTCATGTGCTCGCGAGCCACCCGGAGCTGCGCGGGCACCGCATGTACTTCGTGCAGGACTATGAGCCGTTCTTCTACCCGCACGGGGCCCTTTACGCCCTCGCCGAAGACACCTATCGCTTCGGTTTCAGCGGCATTACCGCTGGCGCCTGGCTCGCGTCCGAGCTCGCCGAGCGCTTCGGAATGCGCACTAACCATTTCGAGTTCGGAGCCGACACCGACGTCTACACGGCCACGCCCGGCCCACCACGAGACGGCGTCGTGCTCTACACGAAGCCGGGTGTCGCCCGTCGAGGCCACGAATTGGGCATACTCGCGATGCAGCGCTTCGCGCGCGCACACCCGGAGGCATCCATCCACCTTTTCGGCGACCCGCCCGGCGCCCTGCCATTCGAGGCCACGAGTCACGGGAAGGTCAGCCCCGGCACTCTGAACGAGTTGTACAACCGGTGCAGGGTCGGACTGAGCCTCTCCTTCACCAACGTCTCCCTGATCCCCTGGGAGCTTCTCGCGAGCGGCGTAGTTCCCGTAGTCAACGATGCGAGACACAACCGGATGGTGCTCGACAATTCGAACGTTGTCTGGGCCGACGCCACCCCCGGGTCCCTCGCCGATGCCATGGGCCGCGCCTGGGACGCCTATCGGATCGACTCGACCCCTGGCGCCCTCTCCTCCTCCGTCGCCGGAGCGACGTGGGAGGATCCTTCCCGCGCCGTCACCGCACACATCGAAAGGACCGTATTCGGATGAACATTCCACTCGTCGACCTCATCTCCCAGCAGGCGGAAATTGCGGAGGAAATCGCAGGCCCCCTGCTCGAGGTACTGCAGAACGCGCAGTTCATCGCCGGCGTGCCCGTCGGCGACTTCGAAAGGGCCTACGCCGAGGCTATCGGGGCGCGGCACTGCATCGGGATGGCCAACGGGACGGATGCCCTTGAGCTCGCCCTCCGCGCTGTCGGTGTCGGGCAGGGAGACGAGGTCATCATCCCGGCGAACACGTTCATCGCGACGGCGGAGGCGATCACCCGTATCGGCGCGGTGCCAGTGCTCGTCGATGTGGATCCGGTACACCTGCTCATCGACCCCGAGAAGGTGCGCTCGGCCGTGACCGGACTCACCCGGGCTATCGTGCCGGTGCACCTCTTCGGGCAGGTCGCCCCCGTCGAGAAGCTGGTCGCTATCGCCGCGGACGCTGGTGCGATGATTGTCGAGGATGCCGCCCAGGCGCAGGGTGCACGGCGGCACGGGCGCGCGGCCGGGACTCTCGGTACGGCGGCAGGAACGAGCTTCTACCCGGGAAAGAACCTTGGCGCCGCCGGCGACGCGGGAGCAGTGACGACAAATGACGACTCGGTTGCAACGACCGTA
>Ga0335397_10011576_pt1 | contig 10859 bp, 7 predicted proteins | sample MAT04_FD_205740 | JGI IMG/M metagenome (GOLD analysis project Ga0335397, IMG submission 205740) | Freshwater microbial communities from Lake Fryxell liftoff mats and glacier meltwater in Antarctica - MAT-04 (spades assembly) (version 2) ...
AGATATGGTGAACATTAAGAGCCGGGTAGATGACCTGTTTAAAGACGGCGGGCTGAAATGGTAGCGGAGATTGCCGCAACGACAATTTAAAAATGTACCCCTGCAAAAGTTTGATAATTAATAAAACCTTATTTTTAACCCTGCCGAGAGTTGCGGCAATTAACGAGTTAGCTGCTATGCTATTGGACAGCATTAACTTTAAACTAAAAATATGGAACAAATTTTTTCAAACAAATAGCTTTTAACTGACGGAATAAAATTTAACTTCGACAAATTTGAACAAAATCTTATGGCAGCAACAAAAAAAATAAACTTAACCGACCTTCATGCAAACACAGAGAACTATAGGTTTGAGCCTGTAGCCAGTCAGAAAGAAGCAATTGACCAAATGGTAAACGACCAAGGCGAAAAACTTTTTCATCTTGCAGAACATATTATCGAAAACGGTTTAAATCCAAATGATAAAATTCAAACAGTTACTTCAAGTCACGATAAAACAAAGTTCAATGTGGTTGAAGGTAACAGGAGAACAATCTCTTTGAAACTGCTGAATAATCCGGATTTAATTGATAATCTCAAACATAATTCTTTAAAAAAGAGATTTAAAAAACTTCATGACGATAATAAGTCTAAAATCATCAAGATAGTTGAATGCACCGTTTATGATAACCCTGCCGAAGCTGATATGTGGATTAAATTAAAACATGCGGGCCAACTTGAAGGTGCAGGAACAGTAACATGGAATGCACAACAAGTTGATAGATTTGAAGAAAAAGTAGAAGGAAAATCTTCTGTCTCTTTGCAAGCTATAAAGCTTTTAGAAAATTCAGCAATTGTCCCTAAAGAAGTAAAATCAAATTTAAAACAATTAAAAGTTTCAAATCTTGAAAGATTAATTTCTGACCCAAATGTTCGAGCCTTTTTAGGTATTGAGATTAACAACGGCATTATTCAGTCCGAGGTTGAAGAAAAAGAAGTAATCAAAGGACTAACTCACATTGCCAAAGACCTTCTTAACCCTAAGTTTAATGTAAAGAAAATTTACACTAAGGAAGATAGAGAAGATTATATCAAACAAATTCCAAAAGCAAATCAGCCCAATATAAAAAGCAAAGCCAAAAAACCTTGGCAGTTTAATAATACAACACCACCATCTCCAAGCCCAACGCCAAAGCCAAAAGCAAATCCTAAAGACAGAAAAACATTAATTCCAAAGTCATGTTCTTTAGCAATCACTAAACCGAAAGTAAATTCAATCTATCACGAGTTATTAAAAATTGAAGTTTCAAAATTTACCAATGCAGCTGCTGTGTTACTAAGAGTTTTTGTTGAACTTAGTGTTGACTGTTATCTTGAAGAACACGGTTTGATTTCTACTCCATCGGCTGCAAAATCAGGTTTGGACTTCCAACAAAAAATTAATGTAGTTGCAAATCATCTTGACTCAAAAAAGTTTGCTGACGCTGCAATTTGCAAAGGGATTAAATCAGCCATTAAAGATAAAAATGACATACTTGGTATTGATACATGGCATGCATATGTTCACAACAATAAATTTTCTCCTAAAGACACACACTTAATAATTACTTGGGATAACATTCAAGCATTTATTGAAAAAGTTTGGGCTAACATAAAATAATTATGAACTTTTATTCACCACTTCGCTACCCAGGAGGAAAAGGAAAAGTAGCCGATTACTTCAAACAAGTTTTCAAAGACAATTTTTTGTATGACGGAGTTTATGTTGAGCCATACGCAGGTGGTGCATCAGTTGGACTTTCGCTTTTATTCAATGAATATGCGTCTAAAATAATCATCAACGACATTGACCGTTCTATTTTTTCTTTTTGGCATTCAGTCCTAAATAGAACAGACGAATTATGCAAGTTAATACACGACACACCTGTAACAGTTGATAATTGGGAAATACAAAAACAAATTCAAAAGTCAAAACAACGATACGGGCTTTTAAAAGTTGGTTTCTCAACTTTCTATCTCAATCGAACAAACCGTTCAGGAATTTTGAATGCAGGAATTATCGGTGGCCGCCAGCAAACAGGAGAATGGAAAATAGATGCTCGATTCAATAAAAAAGAATTAATAAGTCGGATAGAAAGAATTGCACAATACAAAGACAAAATAGAACTGCACAACTCCGATGCAGTTGAACTTGTAAAATCCTTACGAAACTCACTTCCTCAAAAATCACTTTTTTACTTCGACCCACCATATTATGTAAAAGGGAAAGACCTCTATCTAAACTACTACGAAGGCAACGACCATCAAGACATCGCAACTGAAATTAGCAAAGTAAGTAATCAAAAATGGATTATTACTTATGATGATGTTGCTCCAATAAGAAAACTTTATTCAGACTACAGAAAAAAACCTTTCAAATTATTTTATAGTGCAGGTAGTTCCAACAAAGAAGGAAAGGAGGTAATGATTTTTTCAGACAACATTTATATTTCTAAACATCCTATACTTTCATGACATCACATTATCGACGAAGAAGCACAGCAGCTAACAAAGGTATTGCTGCAAGCAGGGCACGTTGTTATCTTCGGCTGCAGGTCACTATCAGCTTCGGTTTGGGCAGGACAAGCATCATTGGGCTTTTGTTTGTTATCTTTTACTTTTATAACTTTATTCATCAGCGGTTGGGGGCGGACACAGCAATGAATTCCCTGCCTGCAGCAATACTCAACGTTATGTGCAATAAGACAGCCGACAGCATATTCAGACATCTATCAACTGTTGAAGATACTTGAATATTAAATTTTATTTTTCAAAAAACCAATTTTCAATTCTTTTAATTATAACTCCTAACAAAAACAAAATTTATGAAATACAATTTGCTTAATTTAATTATAGTTTTTTTTAGTCTAAACGTTTTCGGACAAAATGTAGAAAAATTTGAATCTATGCCTTATGATTCAATAGAAAAAAAAATAGAATTTAATAAAATAATTTTATTGGAAGGGAATACAAAAAATGAAATATTAGGAGGAATAGATTACTTAAAAAATAAAATTAATACAGGTGGTGATTTTAACACAAAGACTTCCTTAAAAAATAGTGAATATTATTCCCCCATCCTTATGATTGATTTGCAGACTAATTTTTTACCACAAACAAATGACTCTTTAATAATTAGGAGTTATGAACTTCGTATCAGGCAAAAGAACCTAACAAACGTAAGAGATGCTCTAGCAATAATGACCTTATTAATAAAAAATAATAGAGTTAAATTAATCTTTAGTGACTTTACTTCAGAAACTTTCTCAAGTTTAGCGATAATGCAAAATAAATCACAGAATAATAATGACAACATAAGGAAAAACAAGAAAGGATTGACAATTGTAAACGCTTATTTAGGAATTTCAAATATGATGAGTGAAATGTTAATTTCAAATCTTTCTAAAAAGAAACAAAGTTTTTGATAGAAGTATTCATTAAGAAATCAAGTATTAAAATTGGTAATTTGGAAATGATACAAGGTTAATTTAAAAAAGTAAGAAAATGACTAATATAACTTCTAATGGTGAAAACTTCGATGTTTTAAAAACAATCAAGATAATGTTGAACGGTTCAGAACAAAATGCACATTTGTGTTCAAACAACGAAATATATATTCAGAATTTAAAAGGACAATGGGTTAGCAATAGAAACTTAATTGACGTTCAGCCCTATGGTAACTTTTTGGATATACAAGAGGCCTTAAACCAAGCGGAACTTGAATTTAGTAAAAGTGCTGAATAAAATAATTTTTTCTTCCAAAACTTGAGTGTTTCAAAAAATAGAAGTTAAAAAGGAGTGAGAAATCTTTTTTAATTGAATAATACTGCACATACAGGGGGTTTGCCAAAATACGGGCAGACGGAAGTTATCTTCAACATTTTGTTCGCTATTGTACTTCATATCGGGCAGACGTTTTTCAATTTAGCTTTTGTTTAATGTCTTGTACATTTGTTTTTCAATCGGCAGCGGTTCCGGGCGGACGTTTTTCAAAACCCCAACATCGCCAAGCCCTATCGTTGTACGTCACCCTAAACGAAATCCTATAAACATTTAAACATCCATGACTTTGCCGACACGACCCCACGCTATTTTTAGCACATTGCAAGGCACACAAAACCTTGACTCAAAGCGAACCTTGCAAAGAGCTAAAAATGCCAACGCACAGCCCACCCAACCCAGCAGACGAACATCTATCAACATTAGCAAAGCACATCGGCATAAATCACAATTCAGCAGCCAAGCCCTCCCACCACCCAACTTGCGGACAGAGTAACACTTCACAAGACAATAAATGCTTAAATTGCTGATTATCAAAATTGACTGTAAATAATAGATGATACTAATAACACAACCACCAAAACGGACACTAAACAAAGCCTTTTTAAAAGTAAAGCCGAACAGGACTGAAATTGAAGGTTTCAAGACTAATCTAATTGCTTTGCTCGACAGGACAAATGACACCGAAAGCGAAGAGTTTCATAAAAACCTTGTCATTGACTTTTTAAAAAAAACTTATTACGACCCAAACCATTTTATAAATACCAAAGGTCGAAACGACCTTGTTATTCATAATGGTAACAATGCTAAAAGTTCCGTTGGTGTAATCATTGAAGCCAAAAAGCCGACCAACAAAACGGAAATGATTACCACCAAAAAACTGAACGCAAAAGCGTTTCAGGAATTGGTGCTTTATTATTTACGAGAAAGAATTACTCATAAAAATCTTGAGGTAAAACATTTGGTGGCGACTAACATTAACGAATGGTTCATTTTTGACGCTACACTTTTCGACAGACTTTTTGCTCAAAACAAAAATCTTGTAAAGCAATTCACAGAGTTTGAAGGCGGACGTTTGGCGGACACAAAAACCGATTTTTTCTATAAACAAATTGCAGAGCCTTTTATCGCTGATATTACCACAGAAATTGAATTTACATACTTCAATATTCAGGATTATCAAAAGCCACTTCGCAATGCTGACAAGGCGGACGATAATACGTTAATTGCTTTATTCAAACTTTTATCGCCTGAACATCTTTTAAAACTTGCATTCACCAACGATAGCAACAGCCTTGACAAACGCTTTTATAGCGAGTTGTTGCACATAATCGGTTTGACAGAAACCAAAGAAGGAAACAAAAAACTGATTGAACGAAATAAGTCAGGCGAAAGAAATTTAGGAACAATACTCGAAGATGCAATCATACAGCTTGACAGCTTAGATAAACTAAGCCGACTTGAAAAACCAAACCAATTTGGAAGCACAACTCAAGAAAGACTTTTCAATGTTGCCCTTGAACTTTCAATCACTTGGATAAATCGCATTTTGTTTTTGAAGTTGTTGGAAGCACAACTTATAACTTATCACAAAGGCGACAAATCATATTCGTTTCTCAACCTTGACAAAATCAAAAACTATGACGACCTAAACAGCTTGTTTTTTCAGGTTTTGGCTCGTAAGTATAGCGACAGAAACGATGATGTAAAAAAAGCGTTTGAAAAAGTTCCTTACTTAAACAGTTCGCTTTTTGAACCAACCGATATTGAACAAGTAACCTTATTCATCAGCAATTTAAAAGATGATAAGAAAATACCAATCATTTCAACCACAGTATTAAAAAACGACCAAGGCAAAAAGCGGACAGGAAGTTTAAATACTTTGAAATATTTATTTGAATTTTTGAATGCTTATGATTTTAGCAGTGAAGGTTCAGAAGAAATACAAGAGGATAACAAATCGCTTATTAACGCTTCCGTTCTTGGTTTAATCTTCGAGAAAATAAACGGCTATAAAGACGGTTCATTTTTCACTCCGGGTTTCATTACAATGTATATGTGTCGTGAAACTATTCGCAAAGCTGTAGTTCAAAAATTCAATGAAACGAAAAAATGGAACTGCAAAGACATTGAAGAACTTTACGACAAAATTGAAGACCGCAAGGAAGCTAACAAAATTGTAAACAGTATTAAAATATGCGACCCTGCCGTTGGTTCAGGACACTTTTTAGTTTCGGCACTCAATGAAATGATTGCTGTAAAAAACGACTTAAAAATTCTGCAAGACCGTGACGGCAAACGCTTGAAGGAATACCAAGTTGAAGTCGTAAATGATGAATTGATTGTAACTGATGAAGAAGGCGAACTTTTTGAATACAACCCAACCAACAGAGAAAGCCAGCGAATACAAGAAATGCTTTTCCACGAAAAGCAAACAATCATTGAAAATTGTCTCTTTGGTGTTGACATCAATTCCAACTCGGTGAAAATTTGCCGTTTGCGTTTGTGGATTGAGTTATTGAAAAACGCTTATTACAAAAACACAACAGAACTTGAAACACTTCCGAATATTGACATCAACATCAAATGCGGAAATTCACTTATTAGCCGATTTGCAATAGATGCTGATTTAAAACAAGCTCTTAAAAAAAGCAAATGGACAATTGACAGTTACAGAATAGCTGTTGACACTTACCGTAACGCTGAAAGCAAGGAACAGAAAAAAGAAATGGAACGACTGATTGCCGACATTAAATCGGATTTCAGAAGCGAAATTTCATTGAATGACCCAATAGTAAAAAAGTATAGAAAATTATCAGGCGACTTGTTTCAAATGACACAACAGACTCAGCTTTTTGAAATGAGTAAAAAGGAGAAAGATGATTGGAATAAAAAAGTATCTGAACTAACTCAAGAAACCAAAAAACTAGAAACCGAAATTGAAGAAATAAAAGCCAACAAGATTTTTGAAAATGCTTTTGAATGGCGTTTTGAATTCCCTGAAGTGTTGAATGATGAGGGCGATTTTGTGGGGTTTGATGTGGTGATTGGGAATCCGCCTTATATCAGACAAGAAGAAATAAAAGAATTTAAGCCTCATTTTAAATCTCAATTTAAACTCTACACAGGCTCTGCAGATGTGTATGTTTTCTTTATTGAAAAAGGCTTTGATATTTTGAAAGGCAAAGGAGTTTTTACATTCATTATGCCCAATAAATTTATGCAAGCAGGCTACGGACAACTTGCACGTAAATTTTTGTTGGAACAAAATTTACTTGAGATTATTGACTTTGGTGATTTTCAGGTTTTTGAAGAAGCTACTACATATCCTTGCATTTTGACAGCCAGTAAGGAGCCAGCAACGGGAACTTTCAAAACTGCAAAGATAGATTCTATTGATTTAATTAGTGACTTCTCAGTTTATGTTTCAAGTATAACCAATTTAATAAATCACAATTCACTAAATGATGAAACTTGGGTTGTTTCTACATCACAAGACCAAGCCCTTTTACAAAAAGTTATCTCTAAAGGAAATAGGTTAGAAGAATATGTTAAGGGTGAAGCAAAACGGGGAATAGTTACAGGCTTAACAGAAGCTTTTGTTATTGACGAGGATAAAAAAGAAGAGCTAATTGCTTTAAACTCAAAAAACGAAGATGTTATAAAACCATTATTACAAGGAAGAGATATTAAACCCTACCATTCGTCAATCCCTAATAAAAGTTTACTATTTATTCCCTGGCATTTTCCATTGCATCAAAGTGCTAAAATTACAGGTGTTTCTAAAGAGGCAGAAACAGAATTTCAAAAACAATACCCTGAAATTTATAATCATTTACTTGGGTTCAAGGAAAGTTTAAGTGCACGAAATAAAGTAGAAACTGGAATAAGATATGAGTGGTATGCTATGCAAAGGTATGCTTCGGACTACTATCAATACTTTGAGAAACCAAAAATAATGTATCAGGTTCTTCAAGTAAAACCTTGTTTTATATATGATGAAGATGGTTTATTTTGTAATAACTCAATGTGGTTTATTCCATCAGATGACAAAGTGCTTTTAGGTATTTTAAATTCAAAACTTGGATGGTGGCTAATTTCAAAATATTGCACTGCCATTCAAAACGGTTATCAATTGATTTGGAAGTATTTTAGTCAAATACCGATAGCCACTGGGCAGAAAACAGTTCGTATGAAAATTTCAGATTTGGTAAATGAGGTATTATTTATCAAAAAACAGAACTCAATTGCCGACACAACAGACTTAGAAACCCAAATCGACCAATTGGTTTACCAACTTTACGACTTGACAACAGAAGAAATTAATATCATTGAAAATATTTAGATAAAATGAAGGCAAACGAATTACAGATAAATAACTTTTTACAAGCACCAAATGTGCAATTTGTAATTCCTGTATATCAACGCAATTATGATTGGACAAATACGGAATGTAAAGAACTGCTCAATGATATTATATCGGTAGAAACAGAAGACAGAGGAACACATTTTATTGGCAGCATTGTATTTGTACACGAAGGCACTTACAGCACCAGCGAAGTAAAAGAATTGGTAATTATTGATGGACAACAGCGACTTACCACCATCAATATTTTATATGTTGCACTTTACCGCTTTGCCAAAGAAAATGGAAATGCACAGGATTCAGAACGATTGTATAATATGTTTTTAACCAATCAGTATGTTAAAAACGAATCGAGCAAATTGAAACTAAAACAGACGGACACCAATTCACTGGCTTTTAAAGCCATTATGCTTGGCACAGATAGTGAATCAAGTGCATTTTCAAACGTTACAGAGAACTATAACTATTTCAGAAGCATTATAACTGAAGAGAATTTTGAATTGATTTTAAGAGGTTTAAATCGGTTAATTTTTGTAGAAATATCTTTAGAAAGAGACAAAGACGACCCACAACGAATTTTTGAAAGTTTAAATTCAACGGGTTTAGATTTATCTCAATCAGACTTGATAAGGAATTTTATATTAATGGACTTGCCACCAAAAGACCAAAATAGAATTTTTGAAACCATTTGGAATCCGATTGAAGAAAATGCAAAAGACCTTGTAAAACAAACTTCTTTGGTTTCGGATTACATCCGTGATTACCTGACGCTTCGCAACAAAAAAATACCAAATAAAAATAAGGTTTACGTTGAGTTTAAAAGTTTGTACACGAATAAAAAAGACGAAGCCTATCAGCAAGAATTAGAGAACATTAAATCATTATCAATTCACTATAAAAAGTTTGTCAACCCTACAACAGTTGCAGACACAGCCATTAAGAAAGAGTTAGAATATATAAATCGCTTGGAAATTAATGTGGCTTATCCTTTTTTATTACAAGTATTTGAAGACACCGAAAACGGATTGCTTGCAAAAGATGAATTGATTAAGGTTTTAAAATTGATTCAAAGCTATGCTTGGAGAAGATTTATTGTTGGGCTACCAACCAGTTCGTTGAATAAAATATTTATGACACTATACTCAGAAGTGGACACAGAGGAATACTACGATTCAATTGCAAAGGCTTTAATTAAAAAGAAAGGCAGTGCTAAATTTCCAAGCAATGAAGATTTAAAAACTGCCTTAAAAGACAAAGACCTTTACAACACACAACCAAAAAACAGAAATTATTTATTTGAGTTATTGGAGAATTACAACAACCGTGAATTTGTAAATACCAATAACGAGCAAATTACAATAGAGCATATTTTCCCAAGAAATCCGAATGGAAATTGGAGTACAGATTTGCCTGCAGAAGAATTTTTTGTTTTTAAAGAGAAGCACTTAAATACTATTGGAAACCTAACACTTTCGGGCAACAACGGTGCATTAGGCAACAAATCATTTTTAGCAAAAAAGGGAATGAACGTTGATGGCAACGAACAAGGTTATCAGTTCAGTAGATTATGGTTAAACTCATACTTAAAGTCGATAGACACTTGGAATGTTACTAAATACGAGGAAAGACTGAACATTATTTACGATAGATTCTTAAAAATATGGGAGTTCCCAGATGTAGAAATTTTAGAAGGTGACGAATCGGAAGAACAAAATATTTATGATGCTGAAAGTCCGACACATAAAAAATTGGAATACTTTATTTTTGAAAACACAAAAGTAGAGGAAGACACAGTTGCTCAAATGTATTTTTATGTGATTAAAAATCTTTATGAAAAAAATTCGCAACTATTACTCAGCAATCAAGATATTTTTAAAATAACAAGGACTGCTTCTGATTTCAGAGCTGCACAAGAAGTTGTAAATGGTTGGTATATTGAATCAAACATAGACAGCAATTCAAAATTTGCGGTTTTAAAGAAGTTACTTTCCTTGTTTGAAATGGAAGATGAATTGTCAATAAGATATTTGTCAAGCACTGAAAGCGAAACAGAGCCAAACCGTTTTGGAATAAGAAAAAAATATTGGCAACAGATTTTACCGCTTTTAAATGATACTAATTTATTCGAGAATGTAAGCCCATCAAAAGACCATTGGTTAAGCACTGGTGCAGGAATCGGTGGACTTGCTTTCACGCTTATCATTACAAAGTCAAACATTAGAATAGAGTTAGGCATTTCGACATCGAGTAAAGAGAAAAATAAAGTTTACTTCAAAAAGCTATTTAAGAATAAAGAAGGCATTGAACAATCTTTTGGTAATCCTTTGGTATGGGAAGAGTTACCTGACAACAAAATGAGCAGAGTAAAATTTGAACTTCAAGATGTAAACCTATTCAATGAAACAGATTGGAAAAAAATGAATGACTTTTTTGTACTCTATCTTCCGAAATTTGAAAGTGCAATTAAAACCTTTATAAAACAGTTGAAGTAGAATAAAGTAATAACAATTAACCTACGCACCAAGTCAGGCACATTTGCAAGGCACACAAAGCCGACACACAAATGCCAACCTTGCAAAAGAGCCTGCCTTGTGCCAACGCACAGGCAACACTCTGCGGTTGGACACAGACCCACATTATAGATGACCGAGGAGAAGGGCGAACGTACAATAACTAAGCTTTCGTTTTGCCCAAC
>Ga0335397_10011584_pt1 | contig 10852 bp, 12 predicted proteins | sample MAT04_FD_205740 | JGI IMG/M metagenome (GOLD analysis project Ga0335397, IMG submission 205740) | Freshwater microbial communities from Lake Fryxell liftoff mats and glacier meltwater in Antarctica - MAT-04 (spades assembly) (version 2) ...
CGTTGTTCGATTTTCAAAGACCCAGGCGAGGCCGACTGACCGCGCTATCCCGGGGAAATAGGACGAACGCAGCGGCGGTCAAGGCCAAGGGAGGAATAAATTCCTGATTCCGCGTCCGCTCGACCGTTAAGAGCGGAACGCTGAATGTTGATTGGTCTTCAACCGATCAGGTTCTAGCGGGGCGACCCCGCCGCCTGCCAGGCCTCGATGAAGTCCAGCCGGCGCAGGACCTTGTTGTCCGGGTCGATCAGGATGTGGGCGGTCGCGGGCGCGGCGATGCGGCCCTGTCCGCCGGTCATGGCCACCGTCTCGCGGCGGCCGTCGATCTCGATCTCGACCGGCATGGGGAAGACACCGCCGTCGCCCGTGACCCATTCCAGCACGATGTCGTCGCCCTTGCGCGTCTGTTTCAGGTCAGGCAGGGCGGCCTGATACAGGTAGCCGCGGAAGAACCAGGTCAGGTCGCGGCCCGTCTCTTCATTGATGATGGCCAGCAGCTCGTCGGTCGAGCCGAAGCGGGGGCGGAAAGAACCCGGGCGGGGGTCCGCCGTGCCGTAGACGAGGCGCGTCAGCGAGCGGAAGAAGGCTTCGTCGCCGATCAGCATGCGCAGCGAATGGGCGATCAGCGAGCCCTTGTTGTAAATGTCCAGGCCGGGGCCGACGTCGCTCTTGTACACCTCGTCTTCTGGCTTTCCCGTGCCGGAGACGACGGGGAATTTGTTGACGAGGTCGCGGCGCTGTTCCAGCAGGCTGGACTGCATGAAGCGTTCGCCGTTCAGCCAGCGATCGTACAGCGGCTGCATATAGGAGCCGAGCCCCTCATGCAGCCACATGTCGTCGGCGTTGCGGTTGGTCAGCTGGTTGCCGAACCACTCGTGGCTGAGCTCGTGATGCAGCAGCCAGTCAAAGCCGCGACCGTCCAGCTTGTAGGCGTTGCCATAGGCGTTGATGGTCTGGTGCTCCATGCCCAGGTGGGGGGTCTCGACCACGCCCATCTTCTCGTCGCCGAAAGGATAGGGGCCGACGGTCGCCTCGAAGAATTCCATCATCGGCGCAAACTGGTCGAACAGGGCCTGGACCTTGGCCGGGTCGTCCGAACGCAGGTGCCAGTAGGACAGTGGGATGACGTTGCCGAACCGGCTGTGGTAGTCGGCCTTGACCTCGTCATACGGTCCGATGTTCAGGGCGATGGCATAGGTGTTGGGATGGGCGGCGCTCCAGTTCCATGTAGTCCAGCCATCGCCGTGATCTTCTGTTCCGAGGAAGCGCCCGTTTGACGGGGCCGACAGGTTCGACGGGACGGTGATGTGCAGATCGACCCGCCCGGGCTCGGCCAGCGGGCTGTCGATACAGGGCCAGAACAGGTCGCAGCCCTCGGGCTGGACCGCGGTCGCGATCCACGGCGAACCGTCGGCCGTATTGGCCCAGACGAAGCCGCCGTCCCAAGGGGCGTGCGGGGCCACGCGGGGCCGGCCTGAATAGGCGATACGCACCGAAACCGTCTGGCCGGCGGCGAGGGGGCCGGGCAGGGGGATGGTCATCCGGCCCTCGGGATTGGTCCAGTCGCCGGCGGCCACCTCGCCCCCCTCGACCTGGACCGATGAGACGGTCAGCAGGGTGTCCAGCTCGACCACCACGGCGCTCACCGATGCGGTGGCGGTGAAGTCCAGAATGGCGACGGCCTCGATGGCCTTGTCGTCGGGGATGACCTTGATCGACAGATCGGCCTTGTCGAACCGCAGGGCCAGTTGTTCAGGCGTTCGGGGCTGGTCGGTGCCGAGGGTGAAGGCGGTCGATTCGCGGATCGGCGCGACAATGGCGGCCGGCTCAGTCGACAGGGGGACCACGAGGGTCTCAACCCGAGCTGTGGCGCAGGCGGTGAGGGCGAACAGCGAGGCACCGGTCAGGGCGGCGCGGACGGCGGTGAAAGACACGAACGGCTCCCGGGGAACAACCCTCTCAGCCTAGAGGCGCGCGCCGTCCGCGCAAAGAAAAAGGCCGGCGTTTCCGCCGGCCCCTTCAGATCGTGGTGTCGTCGCCCGATCAGACGGCGGCTTGCTCGGCGATCTTGGCCTTCACCTGGCGCTTGATGCGCTGGGCGGCGGTCGAGAGTTGCTCGTCCTTGGCCTTGACGATGAACGGATCGAGACCGCCCTTGAAGTCGAGGGTGCGAAGAGCGGCGTTGGAAATGCGCAGGCTGAAAGACTGGCCCAGAGCTTCCGAGGCGACCTTGACCGTTTTCAGCGACGGCAGAAAGCGGCGCTTGGTCTTGACGTTCGAGTGGCTCACGCTGTGGCCGACCATGGGGCCGATACCGGTGAGTTCGCAGCGACGCGACATCTGACTATCCTTGACGGAGCGGCCGACAATCGATGCGGACGCAAGAAACAGAGGCGCGCAGGGACCGGGGTCCCCGCGCGAGAGGGGGCCGTATAGTGGAAGTCACCGCGCCACGTCAAGGCTTGTGGCGGTGCCGGGTCCGTTCAGCCACTGTTCAATTCCCGCCATATATTGCCTCTATTCATGCAGCGAAGCGCCGCTGCCGAGGGTCCGTCACATGAAGCTGTCCATCCTGATCCGCACCGCCCCTGTCCTGGCCGGTGCCCTGTTGCTGGCCTCGGCCCCGATGGCGCGGCCGACCCCGCCCGTCCAGACGGCGTCACAGCCGGTGCTGCCCGGCTATTGGGAGTACACCACCCGAGCCCTGGGTCAGGGCGACACCGAGACCAAATGCGTCCGTCCCAGCGAGATCAACCGCTTCTTCGGCGGCCTGTCGACGCGCCGCTGGCAATGCACCTATCCGGTGCGCGAGGTCGGTAACGGCAACGCCCGCTTTGAGGGGACCTGCGAGGATCGCAAGGGAAGGCGGGTCAATGTCCGCCTGAACGGTCCCTACGAGCAGGAAAGCTTCTCGTTCCGCGGCGGTGCCCAGCTGGTGCGAGGCACGCCATACATCCCGGCCAGTATCACTGCCCGCAGGCTGGCGGCGCAATGTCCCGCGAACGCCGAGTATTTCTAGGGAATCAGACTTCGGACACCCGCGCCACGACATAGGTGTGCTGTTCGCCCGAGGGTAGCGTCAGGCTGACGTACTCCCCGACCACGAACCGCTCTTCGCTGAAGCGGAAGCCGCGCGCATCGGCCGCGTCAGCCCCTTCGAGGTCCAGCGCCCAGCGACCGCCGGGGCCGTGCCGCAGGCGGCCGGTCCCGACCGTCTGGCCGTCAGAGAAATGCCGCACATGGCCGCGCTCCGGCTCGGCACTTAGCGCCTCTCCGTCCAGTCGGCCGTCGGCATCCAGCGGCGCGACGATGTCATAGCCTTCGGTCGGGTCGCCCGCCGGGTGACCGCCCTCGCGCGCGAGTTCAAGGCGGACATGGTGAAACTGGGTCATGGTATCGCTTTCGCGGGTCGGATTTCGGAAGACGGAAGGGTGGCCCGTGGTGACGGCTTCCGCCTTGCTCTGGATCAAATCGGGCGCGGGTCGCGTATGTTAGTCGCGGCAGGCCGCCAAAGCGGTCCTGACCGGGAGTTCGAGACGATGACGGGTCGACTATGGTTCTTGCTGGGAACGCTGGCGCTCGCGGGCTGCGCCGGCCACCCCGTCCGCCAAAATGGCACAGAGCCCGCTGTCATGGGGTCGGCGGACCGGGGCGCGATCCTCGTGCAACAGAAGTGCGCGGGTTGCCACGCGGTCGAACGGTCCGGAAGCAGTCCGATGGGCGCCGCCCCGCCGTTTCGCGATATGGGCGTGCTGTATCCGGTGCGGGATCTGCAGGAAGCTTTTGCGGAGGGGCTGGTCACCGCCCACCCGGCCATGCCCGCCTTCGAGTTTGAGCCGGACCGGATCGCCGATGTGATCGCCTACATCGAACATGTGTCCGGGACCGGCCCGGGGCGGTGAAATGACGAAGGCCCGGGAACGATCCCGGGCCTTCTTTCCGGTTCGGCTTCGTGCCCGGATCAGGCGGCTTCGGCCTCGGCTTCCTCGGCGGCTTCGGCGGCGGCGATGACGGCCTTCTTGGCGCTCAGCGACTTGGCCAGCAATTCAACGGCGGCGACCTTGTCGATGCGGTTGGCTGCGGCGACTTCGCGGGCCATGCGGTCCAGGGCCGATTCATAGAGCTGGCGCTCCGAATAGGACTGTTCCGGCTGACTGTCGGCGCGGTGCAGGTCGCGGACCACCTCGGCGATCGAGATCAGATCGCCCGAGTTGATCTTGGCTTCATATTCCTGGGCGCGGCGCGACCACATGGTGCGTTTGACGCGGGCGCGACCCTTGAGGGTCGTCAGCGCCTTGATCACGACATCGTCGGCAGCCAGCGAGCGCAAGCCGGCGGTCTTGGCCTTTTTGGTCGGGACGCGCAGGGTCATCTTCTCGTGGTCGAAGGTCACGACATAGACCTCCAGCGACATGCCCGCGACTTCCTGGGTCTCGACCGCCGCCACCTTGCCGACGCCGTGCGCCGGATAGACGACCGCGTCTCCAACCTTGAATTCCAGAACGCTCTTGATGGTCATGTCATTCCTTTCCCGGCGCAGGGAAGGCGAGGCGCAAACACCGAAAACACCTGTGCGCTCTCCGAAGACGGTCACCCGTCGGCGGCGCTGCAAATTCAGGTGTCAGCTGCGGAAACGGATCACCAAACCTCTGGCCGACCCCGCCTTCTTGGGCGGAGTTCTGTCGCAAACGCGGGCGGCGCGAGAAAATCGCTTGCCGCCCGACCCAATGACAGGAACCTATCACAAAATTGCAGAAATTCAAAACGTCCAGAGCGTCAGCGTACGGAGGACTGTAAAACCTCTCCGGATAACGGTGATGTCGCAAGCGCCCGCAACGTCAGGACGCGCATGCGGCGATCAGGAACCCTTGCCGGGCTTTTCAGAGAAGTATTTCTCGAACTTGCCGGTCTCGCGCTCGAACTGTTCGCCGTCGGCGGGCGGGGTGCCCTTGACCGTGATGTTGGGCCAGACCTTGGCGTATTCGGAGTTGACGATCAGCCATTTGCCGTCGGGCTCGTCCTCGGTGTCGGGCTTGATCGCGTCAACGGGGCATTCCGGCTCGCAGACGCCGCAGTCGATGCATTCGTCCGGCGCGATGACGAGAAAATTCTCGCCCTCATAGAAGCAGTCGACCGGGCACACTTCGATGCAGTCCATGAACTTACATTTCACGCAGGCGTCGGTGACGATGTAGGTCATGGGGCGGTGGGGATGCGTTCAGCGGGCTGGAGGACGGGCAGGGCAAATGGCCCTGCCGGTGGACGCTGTCAACCGGCGGGACGTCGCGGCCGGTATAGTCCGCTCGCTTCTTCCGGCGGACCGCGCCGCTCGCCCAGCCCCTCGACGGTGACATCGGTCAACCGCCCGCCGATGGCAAAGACCAGACCGTCGCCGACGTGGACGCACCGGCTGGGCTTGTCGAGCCGGACCTGGAGACCGTTGTGGGTCAGACGCACCGCCCCGGCTTCAACCATCGCCGCGGCCAGCGACCGGGTCCTGGCGAACCGGGCTCGCCACAGCCAGACATCGATGCGGCAGGCGGCAGGGCTCATCCCGTTGCGGTGCCGGGCGCGCGGGCGCGTCGGGGGCGCCGGCGCTTTGTTCGGGCCGGAGCCGGGGCCGTGGTCAGGGCCGAAAGGACGGCGAACGGCGAATCCATGACGGCCCGCGCATCCGGCTTGTCCGGCTTCTGCGCGCGCGTGGCCTTCAGCGATGCCGTCAGGGCCTTGGCCTGATCCAGTGAAAGGCCCAGCGCCGCCAGGTCGGCGTCGGTCAGCACGCCTTTCCCCAGCGCCTGCCGTTCACTCATCGCCTCCAGGGTCTCCACGCCGGCGGCGACCTTTCCGACCGCTCGCAGGCCAAAGGCCGACAGCAGGCGCGGGGAGGGGGCCGGTTCGGGCAGAACGGTCAGGGCCGTCGGGCCGGGGCGGAAAGGTTCACCGGCGACGAAGGCCTGGGCCAGCATCCGAGCGCGGGTCTTCAGCACGCCCGGCAACCACACCGAATGGGTGCCCATCCGCACGGCAAAGGTCCTCAGCGTTCGTCGCTCGACCTGGCTCAGGGCGGCCAGATCGCGCTCGACGTCGCGCCGGTCGATGGCCCCGCCGGCCTCCAGCAGACGAAAGGCGAGGCCGCGCGGCAGGCCCTTCAAGCTTCCGTTCTCGATCGCCGCCTTCAGTCGCGCCAGCGGCCTGAGTGCTCGCCCCGCCTCGCCTGCGAGCCACGCTTCCAGCCGACGCTGCGCCCGCTCGCGAGTCGCAACCGGTCCCAGTTCGCCCAAAAGACGGACCCGTGGCGCGAACCAGTCGCCGCCGGTCAGTTGGCCCGCCTGGACGCCTCGCCACAGCACCGCACCATCCGGCGTGACCCCGAACGCGTCGTCCGCGTCCGCCGCCAGCCGGCCCAGCCGCCGCGCGATCTCAGGCGTGACCGCCTGCCGCGCCGCGTGCCGCAGGGCCCGGTCCTCAAGCGCGGACGAGCCCTTGTCGATCTGGAACTCCACGCCGGTAAGCCGCCCGACCGGATGACCCTCGACCACCACAGCCCCGTCGGCCTCCACCTCGGCGACCGCGTCTTCCGTCACATTCAGTGCCCGCATCAGGGCGGTGGTGCGCCGGTCCACGAACCGGGCGGTCAGCCGCTCGTGCAGCACGTCGGACAGCCGTTCCTCCAGCGCCTTGGTGCGGTCGCGCCAACCCTGCGCCTGATCCAGCCAGTCGGGCCGGTTGGCGATGTAGGACAGCGTCCTCACCCCCGCCAGCCGCGCCGAAAGCTGGTCGATCTGGCCATCGTCGCGGTCCAGCTCGGCGAAGCGCGGCGCGATCCAGTCGTCGGTCAGCCGCCCGCGCTTGCCGGTCAGCGCCTGGAAAATCTCCTTCGACAGCCGCCCGTGTTCGTCCAGCGTCGTCTTCTGGAAGTCGGGCAGCTGGCAGGCTTCCCATAGCCGCATGAGGGCCCCGCGCGAGCGACCGATCCGCGCCACCTCCTCATCCTTGATCAGGCGGCGCAGCAGGGTTTCGTCCAGCGCCGGTTGCGTCAGGTTCAGGCCGGCGCGCCCCGGCGTCACGACCAGAGAGCGCAGCAGGTCGGGCAGGGTGTCAAAGTTCAGCCGGGCGTTTCGCCATTCCGCGCCTTCGACCGGATCGAACCGGTGTTCGACCACCTGTTCGACCAGGTCCTGGTCCAGTTCCAGTGCCTCGCCGGTCACGCCGAAGGTGCCGTCGCGCAGGTGGCGTCCCGCTCGCCCGGCGATCTGGCCGATCTCGTGCGCGTGCAGCCAGCGCGTCCTTCGCCCGTCGAACTTCCTCAGGCCGGCGAAGGCGACATGATCGACCTCCATGTTCAGCCCCATGCCGATAGCGTCAGTCGCGACCAGAAAGTCGACCTCGCCCGACTGGAACAGCTCGACCTGGGCGTTGCGCGTCCGTGGGCTGAGCGAGCCCATGACCACCGCCGCGCCGCCTCTTTGCCTGCGGATCAGTTCGGCGATGGCATAGACCCGCTCCGTGCTGAAGGCGACGATGGCGCTGCGGGCGGGCAGGCGGGTCAGCTTTTTCGACCCGGCGTAGCTGAGCGTCGACAGCCGGTCGCGCTGAACGATCTCCACATCGGGCACCAGCGCCCGGATCAGCGGGGCCATGGTCCCGGCCCCCATGAACATCGTCTCGAACCGGCCGCGCGCGTGCAGCAGCCGCTGGGTGAAGACGTGGCCCCGCTCGGGGTCGGCGACCAGCTGGATTTCGTCGACGGCGAGGAACTCCACCGACCGCTCCAGCGGCATGGCCTCGACCGTGCAGACGAAATAGTGGGCCCGCGGCGGGACGATCTTTTCCTCTCCGGTGACCAGGGCCACGGCGGCGGCCCCGCGCCGCTTGACGATCCGGTCGTAGATCTCGCGCGCCAGCAGTCGAAGGGGCAGGCCGATCATGCCCGAGGCGTGACCCAGCATCCGCTCGACCGCCAGATGGGTCTTGCCGGTATTGGTGGGGCCCAGGACCGCGACGATGCGCGAGGGGGCCTGACCGGAGGGGCGGTCGCTCATGATGGGCTGAAGGTGGCGTGTCCCGCACCCTTCCTCAAGCGGAACCGCTGGCGGCCTTTTGACCTGGCTCGCTACGCCCAAGAGCGGCCCTCACCGCCAGATAGACCAGCAGGCCGATCGGCCCGGCCATCAGCGTCAGGAACAGCGCCGGAAGCATGGCCCAGTGCGGCACGCGCCGCCGACCCGCGTCTTCCACCGCCCAGGCCCCGACCCACAGATCGAAGGCCAGGTAGTGGACCCAGCCGACCAGTACCGCTTCCGGACGGGCGAAGCCGGCCGTCAGCCCTGACAGGGTGGTGAAATCCACTTCCATCGCGCCGCCGCCTGTGACCGCGCCGATCAGAAGGCCAGCGTAAAGCACTGCCATCCCCACCGCGACGATCCGCGCGCCGAGTACCAGCGCCGCCCGCCGCAGCGGCGCGAACGCCAGCAGGACCCAGCCGATCAGGGCTGTGGCGTTGGCGGCAACGAAAAGGGTTTCTGCGGACACAGGCGACCTCGCGGGTGGCGGCGGACGGGACGGCTTAACGGCGGCATGGCGTCAGGCGGAACAGGGGCGAAACGAATCAGGACCGAATCAACGACACGGCCCGATTCGGGGTTTGTTCACCCCAACATATTGTATCTTAAGACGGATTAACCACAATCGTAATCAGGCCCCGGCGACCTCGGCCTCGACCTGATCCAGCCGTTCCTTGCCGAAGAACATCGCGTCGCCGACGAAGAAGGTCGGAACGCCGAAGACGCCGCGCGCCACGGCCGCCTCGGTATTGGCCGCCAGCCGCGCCTTGCCCACGTCGGTCTGCGCCCGGGCCATCAGGTCCGCGCCGTCCAGCCCCGCCTCGTCCAGCACCGACTGCAGCACGGCGGGATCGCCCATCGCCAGACGACGCTCCCAGAAGCCAGCCAGAACGGCCTCGACATAGCGGTCGAACGCCTCGCCGGGTTCGAGCGCGCACAGGCCGCGCATGGCCGTCAGGCTGTTGACCGGGAAATGCGGGTTCATGCGAAACGCCGTCAGGCTGTGACGGGCGACGAAGCGCCGGATCTCCAGCATCTCATAGTCCATCTTGCCCTTGATGCCGCCGAAGGCCACGAACGGGGCTTGGTTGCCGGTGGCCTTGAAGATGCCCCCGAGCAGACAGGGGATCAGATTGACCCGGGCCCCCGTCCGGTCGGCGACACCCTTTAGGGCGCGATGGGCGAAATAGCCGTTGGGGCTGGCGAAATCGAAGATGAAGTCGATGGTCCGGTCGCTCATCACCAGGTCTCCTTGAAGGGTCTCAGGTCCATTTCGAACGTCCAGGCGCTGCGTTGCTGATTGTGCAGCCAGACATAGTTCCGGGCGATCTCGTCGGGCTTCAGGATGTCGTCGGCGTCCAGCAGGGGCTGGATGTCGGGCACGAGAGAACGGGCGAAACTGCCGTCGATCATGCCGTCGATCACCACATGGGCGACGTGGACGCCCTTCGGCCCCATCTCGCGGGCCAGCGACTGGGCCAATTGCCGGAGCGCCGCCTTGGCCCCCGCGAAGGCCGAGAAACCGGCGGCCCCGCGCGTCGAGGCCGTGGCCCCGGTGAACAGGATCGTGCCCCGCCCGCGCGGCCCCATGACCCGCGCCGCCTCCCGCCCGGTGAGGAAGCCGGCGAGGGCGGCCATCTCCCAGACCTTGGAATAGACCTGGGCCGTCGTCTCGACGACGGAGAAGCGCACATTGGCCCCGATGTTGAACACCACCACCTCCAGCGGCCCGACCTCGGCCTCGATCCGGTCGATCAGGGCAATCATGTCGGCCTCGTTGCGGGCGTCGACGCCATAGGCATGGGCCAGGCCGCCCTCCGCGCGGAGGGTCGCCGCCAGCGCCTCCAGCTTGTCGAGATGCCGGGGGCGACGGGTCACGCAGACCGCCAGCCCTTCCCGCGCAAAGGCGCGCGCCACCGCCGCCCCTACGCCGTCCCCGGCTCCGATGATCAGGCAGGCAGGCGTGGTCGTCACGATGCGTTCTCCCGATGCCCAGAGAGTTTCATATCACTACGGACCTTCTGTCAAAGCGGGAAATCCGTTCGCCGTCTTCCGCCGCACGGTGCGACCCGCTAGGAACGCCCGCGTGACCCCGTAGCTCAGCCGGATAGAGCAAGGCTTTCCTAAAGCAGAGGTCGGGGGTTCGAGTCCCTCCGGGGTCGCCATCCTGTTCTGATCGTCCGGATTCAGGGGCCTGTAGAGGAGCCTGCTTACGGATCGGGGTCTGTTGAACCGGTGCCCGCCAGACCGGCCCGACCGGTCAGGACCGGCAATGTCGTTCCGGCCGCCGAACCCGTATAAAGACCGTCCGCACGGCTAACCGCCGCATGAGACGCACCATGACCGATCACCAGTCCGGCGACCGCAGACCCAGCCTGTTGGGTCGCCTCGGTCCGGGTCTGATCACCGGGGCGGCGGATGATGATCCCGGCGGGGTCGCCACCCATTCCCAGGCCGGGGCGATGTTCGGCCTGAACATGCTGTGGACCGTAGTGCTGGCCTATCCCCTTCTGGCCGGCATCCAGCAGATCGTCGCCCGGATCGGCCGGGTCACCGGACACGGGCTGGCGGCCAATATCCTGCGGGCCTTTCCGGTCTGGCTGCTGGCGATTCTGGTGTTGCTGCTGCTGGTCGCCAACACCATCAACATCGCCGCCGACGTGGCCGCTATGGCCGCTGCGGCGACCCTGATCGCGCCGGGTGTCGACAAGGTCGTCTATGCGGTCGCCTTCGGCCTCGTCTGCCTGATGCTCGAGGTCTTCATGAGCTACAAACGGTATGTCGGGGTG
>Ga0335397_10011589_pt1 | contig 10848 bp, 6 predicted proteins | sample MAT04_FD_205740 | JGI IMG/M metagenome (GOLD analysis project Ga0335397, IMG submission 205740) | Freshwater microbial communities from Lake Fryxell liftoff mats and glacier meltwater in Antarctica - MAT-04 (spades assembly) (version 2) ...
GGCCGTGCTTGTAGTCGCGTTGGATGCAGCGTCCGCTGGGCGTAAAGTAGCGGGCGATGGTCAGCCGCAAGGCACCGTCGTCGCTGAGCGGGTACTGCTCCTGTACGAGTCCTTTGCCAAAGGAGCGTCGGCCCACGATCCAGCCCCGGTCATGGTCTTGAATAGCGCCCGCCACGATTTCGCTGGCCGAGGCGGAGTTTTCGTCAATTAAGACCGCGACGTTTTGAATATTGAAGCGGGCACGACCCGTGCTTTTATACTCCTTGCGCTTGTCCGTGCGCCCTTGTGTGTACACGAGCAATTTGTCTTCGGGAAAAAACTGGCTCAGCATCTGCGTGGCCTCTTCCAGGTAACCGCCGGGATTGCCGCGCAGGTCAATAATGAGGTCCTGCATGCCTTGTTCTTCCACCATGGGGCGGATGCCCGACATAAATTCTTTGTGGGTGTTGGCGTTGAACCGACTGACTTTGACATAGCCTGTGAGACTGTCGAGCATATAAGCCGCCAACACACTGTGCACGGGTATTACGTCCCGAATGACGGTGATTTCGCGCAGCATTGCTTCCGCATTCCGGCGAATGCCCAACTTGACCGGCGACCCCTTGGATCCCCGCAACTTTTTGTAAATCAACTCGGTATTAACTTTCACTCCGGCCATGGGCGTATCGTCAATCTGTATAATCCGGTCGCCCGCAACGACGCCGGCTTTCTCCGCTGGACCGTCGGAAAGCGGCGCGATCACCTGCATGGTGTCGGCCACCATCAGGTATTCGATGCCAACTCCCTCGAATTCGCCCTGCATCTCATCGTCCAGCGCCTTGCGTTCTTCCGGCGAGATATAATTCGAGTGCGGATCGAGGTGATCGAGCACGGCAGCGATGGCTTCGTCTTTCAATTCAGCCACATTCACCGAGTCCACATACTTGGCTTCTACATAGCGCAAAATCTCGTCCAGAGTACCGTTGGTGCCAACCGACCCGCTGAGCAAACGCACCTGGTGATCGTAACGCGGAAGTTTCTGGCCGATGAACATACCGATGGCCAGCGTGGCGGCGAGGATCAGGGGCAGGCGGACCTGAAATTTCGGCGTGGGATTTGTGTCAGACATATTTTGATTTATTTTGCTTTCGCAAAATCATTTTACTTTTGTTTCAAATTTTTCAATCTACTCCGCTTTCACTCCGCTTTTTTTCAACACTTCTACCCATTCAATTCGCTTTCGGTTATGACAGAAATTCCAGAAATTGACGCTTTGGACAAACAAATCCTTGCCAAACTCATCGAAGAAGGCAAAACGCCTTACACCGAGATTGCCCGCCAATTGTTCGTTTCCAGTGGCACCATCCATGTCCGGATGAAAAAAATGGAAGACATGGGCATCGTGACCGGCTCCACGCTCACCGTGGATTACCACAAACTCGGCTACGATGTGACGGCTTTTCTCGGCATTTACCTGGACAAAGGTTCACTGTACGATGAAGTGGTGGAGCAACTCAAAGGGATTCCGGAAGTGGTGGAAGCCAACTACACCACCGGTGCGTACAGCATCCTGACCAAAATCGTGTGCAAAGATACGAATCACCTCCGCCTCATCCTCCACGATAAAATTCAGAAAATCCCGGGGATTCAACGCACCGAGACATTCATCTCACTGGAACAAAGCATTGGCCGACCGGTTGATTTTTTATCAGTACAATGAAAAAGCACCTTTCACCTTCCAACTCCAAATTCCAAACCCTCCTGCTCCTGCTCCTGCTTCCTTGCCTGTTGCAAGCGCAGCCTGCTATCTACAAAGGCTTGCGCGTCAGCCTGTTTGGTTTTGAGACCATCAAGCAGGCGCCCAAGTCGCTCACCTTGCGATACAACATAGCCAATACCGGACGCTACCCGTTGGCCTATGGGAAGAGCGGCGAAGCCCTGCCTCCATCGTTGGTCATCGAACTGGACACTCAAGCGGTACCCCTGGTACTGCGCGGACGGGAACATCTTTTATGCGAAGCCATCAAAAAAGAAAAAATCAATCTACCGCCCGGCGGTGTGCGCAAAAAGTTGGAGATGAAAATCAACTTTCAGGATGTAACACCGGATTCCCTGAGCCACACTCCAAGTCTGCAAAACCCGCTGGACGGTTGTCCGGATCTGGTGTTCGATACGGTATTTATCACGCAATACACCGATAAAAAAATGACGCTCGACTATGTCGTCCGCAACCGGGGCAACCAATCGGCGCGACTGCTGGGCGACAGCCCTTCGAGGGAAGACAATCTGGCCATCAACGTTTATTTTTCAGGCAGTTTGCGACTCACGCGGGGCGCTGTGCTGGGCGACGGCATTTTTGTCCGCGAAGGCCGGGAAACTCTCGATGGCGTCCTGTTACCCGGTCAGCAATTACAGGGCTCGCTCGTCGTCAATCTAAAAGACCGCACCAGTTTCTCCCCCAATTTGATTCTCGAACTCGATCCGTTCCAGACGGTCCGGGAATGCGACAAGGCGAATAATACCTGGGGAGTGAAGGTGGAGTTTTAGGTTTTAGCATTTTCTTCGTGCTTGCTCCAGGGCGCATGCTCCCGCTTTTTCCCGCTTAAAAACGTGTACATCGCCGGAATCACGAACAATGTAAGCACCAGCGAGAACATCAGCCCGCCGACCACGACTACCCCCAATCCGATCCGGCTGGTAGAAGCCGCGCCCAGGGAGAGCGCAATGGGCAATGCGCCCAGGGTCGTTGCCAGCGAAGTCATCAGGATGGGTCGCAACCTGGCCTGTGCCGCTTCCCAGACCGCCTCTTTTTTAGGCATACCTGCGTCGCGCTTTTGGTTGGCAAATTCAACGATCAGAATGCCGTTTTTCGTCACCAGACCGATGAGCATGATCATGCCGATCTGGGAGAAGATATTGAACGTATTGCCCGCCAGGAAAAGGCTGAGGTAAGCGCCGGCCAGGGCAAGCGGTACCGTGAGCATGATGATGAACGGGTCGCGGAAACTTTCGAACTGTGCCGCCAGAATCAGATAGATCAGTCCCAGCGCCAGCAGGAAAGCGAACGATGTGTTGCTGCTGCTCTCCTGAAAATCGCGCGAAGGGCCGCTCAGGTCGGTATCGAATGTTTCGTCCAGCACCTGCGTACCAATGCGCTCCATCACTTCAATGCCTTCGCCGAGCGTTTTGCCGGGCGCCAGGGAAGCGCTGATGGTCGCCGATTTATAGCGGTTGTAGTGGTAAAGTTGAGGCGGATTGCTGCTTTCGTCGAAGTGGACGATGTTGTCCAGTTGCACCATCTGGCCCCGGTTGTTGCGGACATGGAGTGCCGCGAGATCAAGCGGCTCGTCGCGGTCGGTGCGGTCCACCTGGCCGATCACCTGGTACTGCTTGCCATTCATCAGGAAATAACCGAACCGCCGCCCGGAGAGCGCCAGTTGGAGTGTTTGACTTACATCCAGCACGTTAACACCCAGTTCAGCGGCTTTCAGTCGGTCAATAGAAACCTGTAATTCAGGCTTGTTGAATTTCAAGTTCACGTCCACATTGGCAAACGTGGGATCTTTGCGCGCCTCGTCCAGAAATTTGGGAACGGCCTCTTTCAATTTTTCGAAGTCCAGATTTTGCAGGACGTATTGCACCGGCAATCCCTGACCAAAACCTACCTGGATCGTCTGTTCCTGGTTGGGAAACATGCGGGCTACCGGCATTTTTTTGGTCATTGCCTGCAGCTGGTTATAGATCTGCATCTGGCTTCTTTTGCGCTCTTGCGGATCACTCAACAGCAGGCTCACAAAACCGGAGTTCGTACTACCTGCGCCGGCAAAACCGGGCGATGTGATGCCGAACACCATCTTGTATTCCGGTACGGAGTCCATGATGCTTTGAGAAAGGTTGTAAATGATGGTCTCCATTTGATCATAGTCCGTTCCTTCAGGTCCGGTCACTGACGTGCGGATGATGTTGCGGTCTTCGAGCGGTGCAAGCTCACTTTTAATTTGTTTTTGAAAACCCCATATCATACCAAAACAAGCCGCCAGAATGATCAAACTCAGCCAACGAAGCCGCAAAAAGGAGCGCAGGGCATTGCCGTACACCCGATCCATGCCTTTAAAGAAAGGCTCCGTAAAGTTGTAGAACCAGCCATGACTGGTGTTTCCGCCCAATTTTACGTTCAACACAGGAGTCAGCGTCAGGGACACGAATGCTGAGATCAAGACGGCACCCGCTACCACGATCCCGAATTCGCGGAACAACCGTCCGGTGAACCCTTGCAGGAAAATAACCGGGATAAACACCACCGCCAGTGTAATGGACGTACTGATGACTGCAAAGAAAATTTCCCGCGTGCCCTCCCGGGCAGCAGTCCATTTGTCCATGCCCTGTTCCATTTTTTTGAAAATATTTTCCGTCACCACGATGCCGTCATCCACCACCAAACCAGTCGCCAGTACGACGGCCAGCAACGTTAACACGTTGATACTGAACCCAAAAACGTACATGATGAAGAACGCTCCGATCAGGGAGACCGGAATATCAATGAGCGGGCGAAGGGCGATGGTCCAGTTGCGAAAAAACAGGTAAATGATCAGCACCACCAAACCGATGGCGATAAAAAGGGTCTCCGATACTTCGCTGATGGCCCGCCTGACAAAACGGGATTTATCAATACCGACGTTCATCACAATATCGGAAGGCAATTCTTTCTGGATCTGATCGAAGCGGCGGTAAAATTCGTTGGTGATCTCTACCCAGTTCGAGCCAGGCTGCGGGATCACGGCCAGCGAAACGCCTTGTACCAGGTTGCGCCGCGCGCCGGTCTCTTCGTTTTCAGGTCCCAGTACGGCGTCTCCAATGTCCTTAAAGCGGATGGTCCCACCCTGCCCGTCAATGGCAGGTACCGCGCGAATGATCATGTTGTTGAATTCTTCTTCCGTGGCGAGGCGGCCAAACGTTTTGACCGTCATTTCTGTCGCATCGCCGCGCACTTTACCGCCAGGGAGTTCCACGTTTTCGCGGCTCAAGGCATCCAATACATCTTGAGCGGTGAGGTTGTGCGCATTCATTTTGGCGGGATCCATCCACAGGCGCATGGAAGGGCGCTTGGAGCCAAAAATGTTGACCGCCGAGACGCCCGGAATGGTCTGAATTTTTTCCAGAATCACGTTTTCAGCATAGTCCGACAATTCCATGATGCTGCGGGTGCTGCTCTGGATCGGCACGAACAAAATCGGATCGCCGCTGGCGTCGGCTTTGGTCACAACCGGCGGAGCGTCAATATCTTGCGGCAAGTTGCGCTGCGCCTGGCTCACCTTGTCGCGCACGTCGTTGGCGGCTTGCTCCAGGTCTATAGACAGGTCAAACTCAACCGTGATGTTGCTGTTGCCCAGTGCCGAAGAGCTCGATATCGTGCGGATGCCTGCGATCCCATTGATCGCTTTTTCCAGTGGTTCGGTAATCTGACTCTCCACGACATCGGCGTTCGCGCCGGTATAACTGGTCCGTACTGTAATGTTGGGCGGATCAATAGCCGGGTACTCGCGCACCCCCAGAAAACTGAACCCAATGCCACCAAAAACAACGATCAAAATACTGAAAACGGTCGCCATCACCGGGCGACTAAGGGAGAGGTCGGAAAGATTCATGCGGCAAAAAACATGGAACGGGGGGATAGGTTGCCCGGGTTGAATACTTGTTTTTAAAAATCAGTTGGAGATCCGGCTCCAAAGTTAGATGTTCCTGACAAGTTATCGCGTTGAAAAAATCTCTTCCAAAGCCGCATCCAGCTTCGGAAATTGAAATTCAAAGCCTGCTGTCAGTGTTTTCCCTGCCGAGACATGGTTGCTGTTCAGAACAACCGCTGACATTTCCCCCAGTACAAGCCGCAATGCAAAAGCGGGAACCGGGACAAAAACCGCCCGTTGATGCATGGCGCGGGCGGTGGATCGAACCAGCTGCTCATTGCGCACCGACTCCGGCGCAACGGCATTGAACACACCTTCAACAGATTGATTTTCAATCGCCCAGATAAACATCCGGCATAGATCGTCGCGGTGTACCCACGAATACCAGGCCCGGCCATCGGCGAAATACGTCCCCAATCCGAACCGCAGCGGCTTGATAAATTCTTTCAATGCGCCGCCCTCTTGGGCCAGCACCACGCCAATCCGGAACTTCACCGTGCGGATACCGAGGGCAGCCACCTCGTCAGCGACCTGCTCCCATTGACGGCAACATTCAACCATAAAACTGTCGTCCGTTGGCAGATCGGGTTCGTGCATCAACTGTTCGCCAGAGTTGCCATAATAACCAATGGCAGCAGCCGACAGGTATCCCTGCGGCCGATGGCCGATGCGCTCGAACGTATCGCGCAACAGCCGGGTGCTTTGCACGCGGCTGTCAATCAACAACCGTTTGCGGGCTGCCGTCCAGCGTTTATCCGCAATACCTGCCCCGGCGAGATTGATGACCACATCCGCACCTCGTACGGCTGCTTCATCTATGGTGCCCGCAGCAGGGTCCCAGGCAAACTGGTTTTTGCCCTTCGGCGAGCGGCTGAGCAGCCGCACCGTGTAGCCGCGATCCTGGAGCAGGTCGCTCATCCGGCTGCCGATCAGACCGGTGCCGCCTGCCAGGAGAATGGTGGTTGCTTTTGTCATTGCCTTTTAAAAAATTAAAAATTACTTCTTAGAAAATTACCTAACAAAATTACCTAAAAGAAATGACTGCCTCCGCAAACCCTACCGAATCGTCAATTCCCAGGGCATCCGCGCAAAAATCATCGTCCCTTGATTTTTTCGCGCCTCCTGTAAAGTCTTGTAAAGCGGGTACATCTCGCCCAATTCGGTGCGCACCAGCCAGGCTTTTACGTCATCATCCGTCTTGCCCTTGTTTTTAGTAAAGCGTTCAATGAGTTGTTCGAGTCCGGTTTGTGCCTGCGGATACTCGGCGGTGCGGTATTTTTCAAGGTTGGCCAATTTGGCGGCGGAAGCCAGGGCTCGGTCCAGACCGCCCATGTCGTCCACCAGGCCGATTTCCTTGGCCTTCATGCCCGCCCACACCCGGCCTTGTGCGATCTCATTGATTTCATCGCGTGTCTTGTGGCGGCCCGTGGCTACTTTCTGTATAAAGTCTTCGTAGGTCTCGTTGATGCGCGCCTGAATGATTGCTTTTTCTTCTTCCGAAAACGGCACAAACGGCGATCCGAAGGCTGAAAACTTTCCGGTGCGCACGGTATCGTAGGTGATGCCGAATTTGTTTTTCATGGTTTTGTCCAGCATGGGAATCATGCCGAACACACCGATAGAACCCGTGATGGTCCCGGGTTCTGCAAAAATGCTGTCGGCCTGGCAAGCGATGTAATAGCCGCCCGATGCCGCCACGTCGCCCATGCTGACCACAACCGGTTTGCCGGCCTGTTTGCATAGCATGACTTCACGGAAAATATTTTCGCTGGCCAGCACACTGCCGCCCGGCGAGTTCACGCGCAGCACAATCGCTTTGATGTTGTCATTTTTGCGGATTTCGCGCAGTATTTTTACATATTTCCCATCGTACGTATCGCCCGGTTCGCTATCGTCGCCGTCGGATATAGTCCCTTCAGCATACACGATGGCAATCTTGTCTTTCACTGAGAAATCTGTCTTAGGCCCTCCTTTTGCCGTAAAATAATCTTCGATGCTCACGCGGTGGAGCTTGTCTTTGGCATCCAGCCCGATTTTGTTTTTGATCAGCAAAAACGCCTGGTCTTCGTGGGCGAGGCGATCCACGAGGTGGTTGCGCAAAGCGCCTTCTGCACTGCTGCCATCGAAACGATTGGCCACCTGACGCAATTCAACCTCTGTGATATGACGGCTGGCGGCGATGTCGCGGACGAGGATGTCATTGAGTGCATTGAGGTATTGGCGGACCTGCAAGCGGTTTTCATCGCTCATGTGGTCGGCGCGGAACGGCTCGGTGGCACTTTTGAACTTGCCGACATAAAAGATCTGCATGTCTACGTCCAGTTTTTCGAGCAGTCCCTTGTAGTAAGCGATCTGGCTGGAATAGCCGCGAAAATCCACCGCCCCGACGGGATTGAGCAGCACACTGTCGGCAGCCGAAGCCAGGTAGTAAGCGCCCTGTGTATAGTAGTGGGCGTAAGCGACGACGAATTTGCCGGAGGTTTTAAAGTCCAGCAAAGCCTGGCGCAGGGTAGCAGCGGTCGCCTTGCCCGCCATCACGAAGGTGGCGTTCAGGTAGATACCCTTGATATCCGGATCGTCTTTGGCGCGGCGGATGGCAGCCACCATGTCGGTCAGGCCCAGCACCTTTTTCTGGTCGAGGTTAAAGGCCGGCATCGGTGTGTTGTTGGTCTTTTCGGGGATCAGGTTTTCCAGATTCAGTTGCAACACAGAGTTTGGCTCCACCGAGACCATGGTCTCTTCCGTGGCTTTGCCGGCCATTTTGGTGAGCCAGCCAGCGCCAATGAAAAACAACAGCAATAAGGCCAGCACAGTGCCCAGACAGGAAGCGAACAGAAACTTGAAAAATTGAGACATCTTGCAGGTAGTTATCGGTTAATGGTGATTGGTCAACAGTCAATGGTCAACAGCCAACAGTCAACAGTCAATGGTCAAGCAAACAACCGCAACAACTTGCTTTTGGATGTCGAAATTAGATGAAAGGTGATTTTCAGGGGATTGGCGGTGCTGTGGGTGGGTGGAACGCCGGATATTTATTCACACGAAGACACGGCGACACGACGACGGCGACACGCTTCAATGCTTCAAACCGGTTCGTTGTGGCGGCGTGTCGTCGTGTCGTCGTGTGAAACCGACGTCCGGTACTAAGGAACGGGCAAATAATAACTTGTAAATTTGATATGCTTTCTTTTCACCCAGATGACCCATCTTTTTGATTAAATAGCCCCACTATTCGCTCAAAAAGATAGCCCATCTGAGCAAAAACCAATCTATCTGAAACTTACAAGTTATTATTTGCCCGTCCCTAAGTGCCAAACATGGCAAAAAGCACCTGATCTTGTTCATGACTTCTCGCCAGTTAGTGAACTTTCGCAAAGACAACAAAATGTATTTTAAAGTATGGTGATTCCTCTTACGGGGGGGGTGATTTTGGAGATTAGGTCCCCTAGTGCCCCGTCCGGTAGTTGGCGTATGAATCCAGCGCCCCATTTCCCCTTCTTCTGCGTTGCTCGTCGGTTAAAATATCCCGTATTTCGCCCTCCTCGCGCCTTGAGGAAGGAAAAACATGTCTCCTGGATTCCTACGCCAACTACCGGACGTGGCACTAGAGCAAGTTCTTGGAGTTCTTTCTGACTACAGCCCAGCGTATGTGCCCATTCCTTCATCCGATGCGGTGGAACAGCCTTTGCTCCGCGTTCCCACTTGCTCACTCTTTCCTGCGACACACCGAGATTGGATGCAATATGCCCTTGAGTCAGGTTGAGCATACGGCGCATTATTGAGATTTTCCACAGCATGGTAAGGAACGCGGCACCAATAACTTAGTCATTTGATGCCAGCCTTTGTTCCATCATACAGCCGCTATTTTTCTTTAAATAGCCCCACTATTCGCAGAAAAATAGTGTTGTATGATGAAAAAATGGTTGACCTAATTTGAACAGGACCACATGGCGCAATTCCCGTTCGGGTGTTGCTGTGGTTTTAGCCACCGGAGCGGGCTGGTTTTGCTGGCAGGAAATAACCAGCAATAAACAGGTGGCAAACAGGAAGGAAGTGGTCCGAATCATTTCTTTTGTTGTTGAATTTGGGTAGGTAAGTATCTCGCCAAAGGCACAGAGCGACATGAATATCTCGCAAAGGCGCAAAGGCGCAAAGTTTTAACAAATCGAATTTTTGCGCTTTTTCGAGATATTTTGGTATCGGTACTGATCAGCAAAGCCCCTCAATGCTCCACCTGCTTCGCACCTACCGGTGCCTTTTCTTTCTCTTCATTCTTCACCTCCCCCGACCCCGGCGCAATGAGCGCCAGCGTCACACGCCGGTTCAGTTTTCGCGATTCGGGCAGGTCTTTGCCGTCGAGGTCCTGATTAGGCGTGAGTGGATCAGACTCGCCGAACACCCGGATGGACATCCGTTCGGAGCGTATGCCCTTGTTGAGCAAATAGTTGCGCGCGGAGCGGGCGCGGTTGGTCGCCAGTTTCAGGTTGGAGTCTTTGTCCCCTACCCCGTCGGTATGGCCGAGGAGTTTGAGTTTCACGGTCGCATCGGTCTTCATGGCCTGATACACCCGATCCAGCTCAGCCTTGGACTCCGGATTGAGGCTGTAGCGGCCAAAATCGAAGTAGACATTGAACACGCTGTTCTTCTGGGACGGATCCTGCACATACATCATGCCTTCGCGGAAATACGGGCAATTGGCCCCGCAGAGGATGCGCTGCTCCGCCAAATCAATGATGGCAGCATTCGGAAACCCTTTGCCGACCAGTTCCTGCTGCACCTTGGCGGCCTCATCGCGGGTATTGTAGGTGCCGACAAAATAGCGATACAGCCCCATCTGGTCGTAACTCAGGTACACCTTTCCCACGCCCCGCGTCTTGAAATAACTCATAGAAATCGAATCAGCGAAGGCCGCGGCCTGCACCCGAAAGTCCTGAGCCGAAGCGACGCCGGCCAGGCACAACAAGATACCGGAAATGAGTAAGGTTTTGGATAGCATGGTGGTTGTTGACTGTTGATTTTTGACTTTTGACCGTTGACTTTTGACCGTTGACCGTTGACCGTTGACTTTTGACTTTTGACTTTTGACCGTTGGCTTTTGACCGTTGGCTTTTGACCGTTGGCTTTTGACTTCCATGCGGCAAACACTCTTCAATGGAGTCACCAGTCAACGGTCAAAAGTCAAAAG
>Ga0335397_10011592_pt1 | contig 10847 bp, 10 predicted proteins | sample MAT04_FD_205740 | JGI IMG/M metagenome (GOLD analysis project Ga0335397, IMG submission 205740) | Freshwater microbial communities from Lake Fryxell liftoff mats and glacier meltwater in Antarctica - MAT-04 (spades assembly) (version 2) ...
CGGCGCGCCGAGATGAAGCAGTCGATGGAAGCCCTGATCCATCACTTCAAGCTCTATACCGAGGGCTTCCACGTTCCCGCCGGAGAGGTCTATGCCTGCGTCGAGGCCCCCAAGGGCGAGTTCGGCGTGTTCCTGGTCGCCGACGGCACCAACAAGCCTTACCGCTGCAAGATCAGGGCGCCAGGCTTTCCGCACCTGCAGGCCATGGACTGGATGAACCGCGGTCACATGCTGGCCGACGTCTCGGCCATTCTCGGCTCGCTGGACATCGTCTTCGGGGAGATCGACCGGTGAGCGTCCGCCGCCTTTCCAAGGTCCAGCCTCCAAGCTTCGCCTTCCGGCCCGGCGTGCTCGAGAAGGCGCAGTGGTGGGTGTCAAAATATCCTGACGGCAAGCAGCAGTCGGCGGTGATCCCGATCCTGTGGCTGGTCCAGAAACAAGAAGGCTGGACCCCGGAGCCGGCCTTGCGCGCCGTCGCCGATATGCTCGGCATGGCCTATATCCGCGTGCTCGAGGTCGCCACCTTCTACACCATGTTCCAGCTCGAGCCGGTCGGCTCTGCGGCCCTGATCCAGGTTTGCGGCACCACGCCCTGCGCTCTGCGCGGGGCGGGCGAGCTGATGGCCCTGTGCAAGTCGAAGATCGGCGCCAAGGACCATCTGTCCGCTGACGGCCTGTTCACCTGGCAGGAGGTCGAGTGCCTGGGCGCCTGCTGCAACGCGCCCATGGCCCAGATCAACGACTACTATTACGAAGACCTGACGCCGCAGTCCCTCGGCCAGATCATCGACGATTTCCGAGCCGGAAAATCTCCCCCGCCCGGGTCCTATGCCGGCCGCCGCAGCTCCGAGCCGGCGGGGGAGCCGACCAGCCTGACCGACCCGGCGCTTTATGACGGCAGCGCCGCGCGGCCGATCAAGATCCCCAACCTCCCGGAGCCCGCGCAATGACGGACATCGACGTCCAGAAGCGCCGCTTCAAAATCTTCATCGCCATTGACGTAGTTATGGCCGTTCTGGTCGCGGGCGGTCTTTACGCTGAACTGGTGCGGGGCATGGCCCAGGCGCGCCCGGCCTGGGTGCTGGCCCTTCTGGTCGGTTTCGCCGCCCAGGTCTGGTTCATCATGGGGTTCAGGAAGCCCAAGTCCGAGGAGGGGAGCTAGCCCATGGCCGGCGTTCTCGAGGACAAGGACCGCATCTTCACCAACCTCTACGGCCACCATGACTTTGGCCTGGACGGGGCCAAGCAGCGCGGCGCGTGGAACGGCACGGCGGACATCCTCGGCGCCGGGCGCGCGTGGATCATCGACCAGATGAAGGGCTCGGGGCTGCGCGGCCGCGGCGGCGCAGGCTTCGCCACCGGGGTCAAATGGTCGTTCATGCCCAAGGAGCCGCGCGAGGACCGCCCCCACCTGCTGGTCATCAACGCCGACGAGTCCGAGCCTGGCACCTGCAAGGACCGCGAGATCCTCCGCCACGATCCGCATCTGCTGATCGAGGGGGCGATGATCGCCTCCTTCGCCATCCAGGCTCACCGTTGCTACATCTATGTTCGCGGCGAGTATGTGCTGGAGCGCGAGCGCCTAGAAGCGGCGGTCAAGCAGGCCTATGAGGCCAAGCTGATCGGGCCCGGCAACGTCCACGGCTGGGACCTAGATATCTACGTCCATCACGGCGCCGGGGCCTATATCTGCGGCGACGAGACGGCGCTGATGGAGAGCCTCGAGGGCAAGAAGGGCCAGCCTCGGCTCAAGCCGCCGTTCCCGGCAGGCGCAGGAGTCTGGGGCCTGCCGACCACCGTCAATAACGTCGAGTCGATCGCCAATGCGGGCACGATCCTGCGCCGCGGCGCCGGGTGGTTCTCGCAGTTCGGCCGCCCCAACAACACCGGCACCAAGCTGTTCTGCATCTCCGGCCACGTCGAGCGGCCGTGCAATATCGAGGAGGCGATGTCGATTCCCTTCCGCCAGCTGATCGAGGCCCATGCCGGCGGGGTGCGCGGGGGCTGGGGCAATCTGAAGGCGATCATTCCGGGAGGCTCATCCACGCCGATGCTGCCGGCAGAGCTTTGCGAAGACCTGCTGATGGACTTCGACGCCTTGAAAGAGCTGAAGACCGGCCTCGGTACCGCCGCCGTCACCGTGATGGATAAGGACACCGACCTAGTCCGCGCTATCGCCCGGCTGAGCTACTTCTACAAGCACGAGAGCTGCGGCCAGTGCACCCCCTGCCGCGAAGGCACCGGCTGGATGTGGCGGGTGATGGAACGCATGGCTTCCGGCGAGGCGGAGATGCGCGAGATCGACCTGCTGCTCGACGTCGCCAGCCAGGTCGAGGGGCACACCATCTGCGGCCTCGGCGACGCTGCGGCCTGGCCGATCCAGGGTCTGTTCCGCCATTTCCGTCCAGAGATCGAGCAACGCATCACAAACTACCGCGCCGGCAAGCCCCACGTGATGGGCGCGACGCTGGTCGCGGCGGAGTAGGGGCCCATGCCCACAGCCAAAGTCAACGGCGTCGAGGTCGAGTTCGAGCCCGGAATGACGGTCCTGCAGGTGGCCGAGCTCGGGGGCGCTGAGATTCCGCGTTTTTGCTACCATGAGCGGCTGTCGATCGCCGGCAACTGCCGCATGTGCCTGGTCGAGGTGAAACCGGGCCCGCCCAAGCCCCAGGCCTCCTGCGCCCTGCCGTGCGCCGAGAACCAGGAGATCTTCACCGAGACGCCGATGGTCAAGAAGGCCCGCGAGGGCGTTCTCGAGTTCCTGCTCATCAACCACCCGCTCGACTGCCCGATCTGCGACCAGGGCGGCGAGTGCGACCTGCAGGACGAGACCCTCGGCTATGGCCGGGATGACAGCCGCTACGCCGAGAACAAGCGCGCCGTCGAAGAGAAATACATGGGTCCGCTGATCAAGACGGCGATGACCCGCTGCATCCAGTGCACCCGCTGCGTACGCTTCATCACCGAGATCGCCGGACAAAGTGAGATCGGCATGATCGGCCGCGGCGAAGACGCCGAAATCACTACCTATCTGGAATCCGCCGTCACTTCTGAGCTGTCCGCCAACGTCGTCGACCTGTGTCCGGTCGGCGCCCTGACCCACAAGCCCTGGGCCTTCAACTATCGGCCCTGGGAGTTGAAGAAGACCGAGTCGGTCGATGTGATGGACGCCGTCGGCTCGGCCATCCGGGTGGACTCCCGCGGCGCCGAGGTGATGCGCGTGCTGCCGCGCACCCATGAAGGCGTCAACGAGGAGTGGATCAGCGACAAGACCCGCCACGCCTGCGACGGGCTGATGCGGCAGCGGCTGGACCGGCCGTATGTGCGCCGGGACGGCAAACTGCAGCCCGCGACCTGGGCGGAGGCCTTTGACGCCGTGGCCGCCGCCATCCTCAAGGCCGGCCCGGCGCGCACCGGGGTCATCGCCGGCGACCTGCAAGACGCCGAATCGATGAAGGCGGCCCTGGACCTGTTCAGGGGCCTGGGGATTGCGAGCCTCGACTGCCGTCAGGACGGGGCGGCCATCGGCGGCGGGGCCCGCGAGGCCTATCTGTTCAACACCACCATTGCCGGGCTGGAGGAATGCGACGCCCTGCTGATCGTTGGGGCCAACCCGCGCCTCGACGCTCCGCTGATCAATGCCCGCATCCGCAAGCGGTGGGTCGCGTCGCCCCTGCGCGTCGGCCTGATCGGCCAGCAATCCGACCTGACCTATCATTACGACTATCTCGGCTCGGGGAGCTCGACCCTGGCCGACGTCGTCTCGGGCAAGCATTCGTTCGCCGAAGTGCTCAAAGGCGCCAAGAACCCGGCCATCATCGTGGGCGCCTCCGCGCTGGCCGGGGAGGGCGGTGGCGCTCTGCTGCGCCAGGTCGCCGAGGCGGCGTCCGTGTTCGGCATGGTCCGCGAGGGCTGGAACGGCTTCAACGTCCTGCACACCGCCGCCGCCCGCGTTGGCGGCCTGGACATGGGCTTCCTGCCTGGCGACGGCGGTCTGACCGCGCCGCAGATGGTCGCCAAGGGCGCCCTGGACGTGTTGGTGCTGCTGGGCGCCGACGAGATCGACCTGTCGCAGACCGACGCCTTCGTCGTCTATCTCGGGACGCACGGGGACGCGGGGGCCCACCGCGCCGACGTCATCCTGCCGGGCGCCGCCTATACAGAGAAGGCCGGCCTCTATGTGAACACCGAGGGCAGGGTGCAGCTGGCCAACCGCGCCGTCTTCCCCAAGGGGGAGGCGCGCGAGGACTGGGCCATCCTGCGGGCCCTGTCGGATCGGCTGGGCGCTACTCTGCCCTACGACACCCTGACCGCCCTGCGCGCCAAGCTGTTTGCCGACCACCCGACCTTCGGCCAGGTGGACTATGCCCCGGGCGCAGCCACCGCCGCTGGCTTCGATCTCGGCCAGGTCGGCGCCGCTGGGGACTCCGTACGGGCGTCCATCGACGCGGCCGCCATCGACTTCTACCTGACCAACCCGATCGCGCGCGCCAGCGTCACCATGGCCGAGTGTTCCGCCTTGGCCGCCTCGTCGCGGGCCAAGCCGGTCGCGGCGGAGTAGGGGGATGGAAGCGGTGAACTTCTGGACCACCCCCATTGGCTGGACCCTGACCACCCTTGGCGGTGTGCTGATCGTGACGGTCGGCGTGCTGCTGTCGCTGGCCTTCCTGCTGCTGGCCGACCGCAAGATCTGGGCGGCCGTGCAGTGGCGACGCGGGCCCAATGTCGTTGGGCCCTTCGGACTGCTCCAGTCCTTCGCCGACTTCTTTAAGTTCGTGCTGAAGGAGATCGTCATCCCCGCAGGCGCCGACAAGGTGGTGTTCCTGCTGGCGCCCCTGATCAGCTTCATCCTCGCTTTCGGAGCCTGGGCGGTTATCCCCTTCGCCCCGGGGTGGGTGGTGTCCGACATCAATGTCGGGGTCCTCTACCTGCTGGCGATCTCGTCTCTCGGCGTCTACGGCATCATCATGGGGGGCTGGGCGTCCAACTCGAAATATCCGTTCCTCGGCTCGCTCAGGTCGGCGGCGCAGATGGTGTCCTACGAGGTCTCGATCGGCTTCATCATCATCACGGTGATCCTGCTGGCCGGGACCATGAACCTCACTGGAATCGTCGAGAACCAGAACGGCGGGCTGCTGCGCTGGCACGCCTTCCAGGTGCCGACCGTCGTGGTCATGTTCCCAATGGCGGTGATGTTCTTCATCTCGCTCCTGGCCGAGACCAACCGCCCTCCCTTCGACCTGCCCGAGGCGGAGTCCGAACTGGTCGCCGGGTATCAGGTCGAATACTCCTCGACCCCGTATCTGCTGTTCATGATCGGCGAATATTCGAACATCGTGTTGATGTGCACGCTGATCACCATTCTATTCTTCGGCGGGTGGCACGCGCCCTTCCCTGAGACTTGGGTCGGCATCGCCGGCTGGCCGCCGGTGCTGGCCCAGCTGTGGTATCTGGCCTGGTTCCTGGCCAAGGGCGTGTTCTGGTTCTTCATGGTGGCGATGGTGAAGGCCATCGTCCCGCGCTATCGCTACGACCAGCTGATGCGGCTGGGCTGGAAAGTGTTTCTGCCTACGTCCCTGGCGGCTGTGGCGCTCATCGCCGCCTGGCGCGTCTTCGGCCCGGCGGGGGCTTAGGAGTCACCGATGTCGTTCGCCGCACGCATAGGCCAGGCCGTCCGGGGCGCCCTCCTGCTCGACTTCGTCGGAGCCTTCGGGCTGGGGATGAAATACTTCTTCCAGCCGGCCAAGACGATCTACTACCCCTTTGAGAAAGGGCCGCTGTCGCCGCGTTTCAGAGGCGAGCACGCCCTGCGCCGCTATCCGAACGGCGAAGAACGCTGCATCGCCTGCAAGCTGTGCGAGGCGATCTGTCCCGCCCAGGCGATCACCATCGAGGCGGAGCCGCGCGCCGACGGCTCGCGCCGCACCACCCGCTACGACATCGACATGGTGAAGTGTATCTACTGCGGCTACTGCCAGGAGGCCTGCCCGGTCGACGCCATCGTCGAGGGGCCGAACTTCGAGTTCACCACCGAGACCCGCGAAGAACTGCTCTACGACAAGGACAAGCTGCTGGCCAACGGCGACCGTTGGGAGCGCGAGATCGCGAAGAATCTGGAACTGGATGCGCCCTACCGATAAGACACGGGCGCGAATCTAAGAGGGCCGGCGCGGCGACAATGCCGGGCGGCAAAAGGGGTTTTCAGGCGTGAGCGTTCAGGCGGTCGCCTTCTATCTGCTGGCTCTGGTGAGTGTGGCGTCGGCGGGCTGCGTTGTTGCGGCGCGCAATCCCGTGCACTCGGTCCTGTTCCTGATCACCACCTTCTTCTCCGCCGCCGGCCTGTTCGTGCTGATGGGCGCGGAGTTCCTCGCCATGCTCCTGGTGGTGGTCTACGTCGGCGCCGTGGCGGTCCTGTTCCTGTTCGTGGTGATGATGCTGAACGTCGACTTCAGCGAGTTCCGCAAAGGCTTCGCCCGCTACATGCCCGTCGGCGGACTGGTGGCCGGGGTGCTGCTGATCGAGATGATCATGGTCTCGTCCATCGTCGCCACCCGCGGCGCGGCGGCGCGCAACGATGCGCCCTTCGTCTCTGGAGCCGGAATCAGCAATACCGAGGCCATCGGGCGGGTGCTCTACACGGACTATGTCTATTTCTTCCAGGCCGCCGGCCTGGTGCTGCTGGTGGCCATGATCGGCGCCATTGTTCTCACCCTGCGCCGCCGCACCGGCGTGCGTAAGCAGGTGATCGCCGATCAAGTCGGCCGCACCCCGGCCACGGGCATGGACATCGTGCAGATCAAATCCGGCGCCGGAGTTCCCGAATGATCGGTCTGCCGCAGTATCTCGGCGTCGCCGCCATGCTGTTCACCATCGGGGTGTTCGGCATCTTCGTGAACCGCAAGAACGTGATCGTCATCCTGATGTCGATCGAGCTGATCCTGCTGGCAGTGAACATCAACCTCGTCGCCTTCTCCGTGTTCCTGCATGACGTGGTCGGGCAGATCTTCGCCATGTTCGTCTTGACGGTGGCCGCCGCCGAGGCTGCGGTCGGCCTGGCCATCCTCGTCACCTTCTTCCGCAACCGCGGCGACATCGCCGTGGACGACGCCAGCCTGATGAAGGGCTGAGCGGGTGGAAAATCTTCTCATCGCAGCGGTCTTCGCCCCGCTCCTCGGCGCGCTTGTCGCGGGCCTCGCCGGACGGCGTATCGGCGACATCCCGTCCCAGGCGGTGACCACGGCTCTGCTGTTCGCGTCCTGCGCCCTTAGCTGGGTGATATTCGCGCAGTGGACCTGGGGCGGGCTGGAGCCCTTCACCCAGCAGATCGCCCCCTTCATCAATGTTGGCCGCTTCCAGTCCGACTGGGCCCTGCGCCTGGACGGGCTGTCGGCGGTCATGCTGGTGGTGGTCACCACAGTGTCCTCCCTCGTCCACCTCTACAGCTGGGGCTACATGGCCGAGGACGACAGCCGGCCGCGCTTCTTCGCCTATCTGTCGCTGTTCACCTTCGCCATGCTGATGCTGGTGACGGCCGCCGACTTCATGCAGCTGTTCTTCGGCTGGGAAGGCGTGGGCCTGGCCTCGTACCTGCTGATCGGCTTCTGGTACAAGAAGCCCACGGCCTCGGCGGCGGCGATCAAGGCTTTTGTCGTCAACCGCGTCGGCGACTTCGGCTTCGCCCTGGGCATCATGACGGTGTTCTGGATGTTCGGCACGATCCAGTTCGCCGAGCTGTTCCCGATGATCGCCGCCAAGGCCGGAACCAGCTGGACGTTCGTCGGCCATGAGTGGAGCGCGCTGGATCTGGCGGCGATCCTGCTGTTCGTCGGCGCCATGGGCAAGTCGGCCCAGTTCTTCCTCCACACATGGCTGCCTGACGCCATGGAGGGCCCGACGCCGGTCTCGGCCCTGATCCATGCCGCCACCATGGTCACCGCCGGCGTCTACATGGTCTGCCTGCTGTCGCCGCTGTTCGAATATGCGCCGCAGGCCAAGCAGGCCGTCGCCTTGATCGGCGCCATTACCGCCCTCTTCGCCGCCACGGTCGGCCTGGCCCAGAACGACATCAAGCGGGTGATCGCCTATTCGACCTGCTCGCAGCTTGGCTACATGTTCTTCGCCGCCGGGGTTGGCGCGTATCAGGCGGCGATGTTCCACCTGTTCACCCACGCCTTCTTCAAGGCGCTGTTGTTCCTGGGCGCGGGCTCGGTGATCCACGGCATGCACCACGAGCAGGACATGCGCCGCATGGGCGCCCTGTGGAAGCTGCTGCCGGTCACCTACGCAGTGATGATGATCGGCACCATCGCCATCACCGGCTTTGGCATCCCGGGTCTGGGCGGTTTCGCCGGGTTCTATTCCAAGGACGCCATCATTGAGGCGGCCTACGCCGCCGGCCAGGCCAACGGCGTCGCCTATTTCGCCTTCGTCATCGGCATCCTCGCCGCCGGCCTGACATCGTTCTATTCGTTCCGCTTGGCCTTCATGACTTTTCACGGCAAGGCCCAGTGGGACACGCCTCATGGCCACGATGCGGCGCACCATCATGTGCCCGAGGATCACGCCAGCCCGCCGCAGATCGAGACCCACGACGAGCCCCTGGCCGCGCACGACGAGCACCATCACAAGCCGCACGAGAGCCCTTGGGTGATGATCGCGCCGCTGCTGGTGCTGGCGGTGGGGGCCATCGCGTCCGGGTTCCTGTTCCACGAGCAGTTCATCGGCGAAGCGCAGACTGAGTTCTGGCGCGGCGCCATCTTCACCGCCCCAGCCAACCATGTGCTGCATGACATGCACAACGTTCCGACCTGGGTCGTCTGGGCGCCCCTGCCGGTCTCGGCGCTGGGCCTGGCTGGAGCCGCCTTCGTCTATCTGTTCAATCAGGGGATGGGCGCACGGATCGCGGCCAACGGCGGGCCAGCGTGGCGCTTCTTCTACAACAAGTGGTTCTTCGACGAACTCTACGACTTCGTCTTCGTCAAAGGCGCCAAGGCGATCGGCGACCTGTTCTGGAAGGTCGGCGACCAGAAGATCATCGACGGCCTAGGGCCCGACGGCGTGGCCAAGGTCTCGGCCGCGGCGGGCAGGGGGCTTGGCCGAATCCAGTCCGGGTACCTCTATCACTACGCCTTCGTCATGCTCCTCGGGGTGGCGGGCCTGCTCAGCTACGCCCTCTGGGCCTGGGCCTAGGGGCGCGCGAATGACCGGATTGCTCAGCCTCATCACCTTCGCGCCCATGATCGGCGTCGCCGCCATTCTTGGCCTGCGCCTCACAGGCAAGGGCCGAGACGAGGCGGCCCTGGAAGGCGCCGCCAAATGGATCGCGCTGGTCACTACCCTGGCGACCCTGGCCCTCAGCGTGCTGCTCGTCGCCCAGTTCGACGCCAAGGTCTCCGGCTTCCAGTTCGTCGAGGACGTCGCCTGGTTCGCGGGGGCCCGCTACGCCATGGGCGTGGACGGCATCTCGGTATTGTTCGTGCTGCTCACCGCCTTCTTGATGCCGATCTGCATCCTGGCCAGCTGGACCTCCATCAAGACACGCCTGCTGGAATATCTGATCGCGTTCCTACTGCTGGAGACCTTGGTCATCGGCGTCTTCTGCGCCCTGGACCTGGTGGTGTTCTACATCTTCTTCGAGGGCGGCCTTCTGCCCATGTTCCTGATCATCGGGGTGTGGGGCGGTCAGCGGAGGGTCTATGCCGCCTTCAAGTTCTTCCTCTACACCCTGCTGGGTTCAGTGCTGATGCTGGCCGCGATCCTGGCCATGGCGACGACGGCCGGCACCACCTCCATCCCCGAACTACTGGCCTTCAAGTTCGATCCAGCCCTGCAGACCTGGCTGTGGCTGGCATTCTTCGCCTCGTTCGCGGTGAAGATGCCGATGTGGCCTGTGCACACCTGGCTGCCCGACGCCCACGTCGAGGCGCCGACGGCCGGCTCGGTGATTCTGGCGGGCATACTGCTGAAGCTCGGCGGCTACGGCTTCATGCGCTTTTCCCTGCCGATGTTCCCCAATGCGTCGGACTATTTCACCCCCCTGGTGTTCGCCTTGTCGGCCATCGCCATCGTCTACACCTCGCTGGTCGCTTTCCGTCAGACTGACATCAAGAAGCTGATCGCCTATTCCTCGGTGGCGCACATGGGCTTTGTCACCATGGGCATCTTCTCGGGCAATGTTCAGGGCGAGCAGGGCGCAATCTTCCAGATGCTCAGCCACGGGCTGATCTCGGGAGCCCTCTTCCTCTGCGTCGGGGTGGTCTATGACCGGATGCACACCCGCGAGATCGCCTTCTACGGCGGCCTCACCCAGCGGATGCCCTGGTATGCGGCGGTGTTTCTGCTGTTCACCATGGGCAATGTCGGCCTGCCCGGAACCTCGGGCTTCGTCGGCGAGATACTGACCCTCACCGGGGCTTACGGGGCAGCGACCTGGGTCGCCCTGATCGCGGCCACCGGGGTAATCCTTTCGGCGGTCTACGCCCTGACCCTCTATCGCCGCGTCATGTTCGGCGAGATGATCAATCCCAAGCTCATGGCCATTCAGGACCTGACCGCCCGGGAGGTGCTGATCTTCGCCCCCCTGATCGCGGGGACCCTGTGGCTGGGCGTTCAGCCGGACGTGGTCTTCAACCTGACCGCCGCCTCGGTCGATAATCTGGTGGCGGGCTACCGCGCCGCCACGGGCCGGTAGGAAGCGCGATGTTGAACTTGTCCAGCGCCCTTTCCCTGGCCCTGCCCGAGCTGTTCCTGGCGGCCGCGGCCATGGCGCTGCTGGTGCTCGGCGCCTTCCGGGGCGACCGGTCGACCTGGCTGGTGTCGTCCCTGTCAGTCCTTGCGCTGATCGTCTC
>Ga0335397_10011593_pt1 | contig 10847 bp, 12 predicted proteins | sample MAT04_FD_205740 | JGI IMG/M metagenome (GOLD analysis project Ga0335397, IMG submission 205740) | Freshwater microbial communities from Lake Fryxell liftoff mats and glacier meltwater in Antarctica - MAT-04 (spades assembly) (version 2) ...
TGGGGGCACCAATGGCGGCAGCGTCAGCGGCGGTGAGAACCAGGGCGGTGACGGCGGCGACGCTGCAGCCGGCGGAGCCAGCGGTGGCAATGGCGCGGGTGCAGACGGCGGTTCGGCGACCGGTGGCTCGGGAGCTGGTGGTGATGGTGGCAATGCAGGAAGCGGCGGCGATGGCGGAAGCGCGGGCAGCGGAGATGCTACTGGTGGCGATGGCGGCGATTCCGATAGCGGCGCTTCTACTGGCGGTGGAGGAAGCGCATCGTCCGGCGGCGGCGGCGGTTCATCCGTTGGCGGTAGCTCTGTCGGTGAAGCCGAGTCCGATTCTTCAGATGGTGGTGGATCCGGTTCGAACGGTTCCAATTCAGCATCCTCTGCGCCGACGACCTCACGCACACCATTTGGTGATGGAACTGGAGGATGGAGCCCGTGGAGCCCATACTACGATCCATCGATTCGCCTCGGAACCGACAGCGCATGGCGTCGCCGGGAGTAGATTCCAAATTCAATTGAATCGAACTCACCAGACGATGAGCCGGGCAATTGCCCGGCTCGTTTTCATTAGAACCGCGGGTCTCAGTCGCTTCCGAGCCTATTGGACGATTGTCACCGGCGGTTCATCGTGATAGTGTCAAACCGAAATTCGCAAGCGTACGTATCCTTACGTGAAGTGCGGTTTTATCGCGTGCGCGGGCGACATTTTCTCCGACGACTGTCTCCGGATGCACGGCGGGAAAGGGGAGTTCATTGTCTGATTCAGAAATCTACATGAAGTCTATCGAGGAACGATTGTCTCGGCGCCACCTCCTGCGGCGATTCGGTGTCGCCGCGGTTGCAGCTGGTGTTGTCACGACAGGGCTCGGCCGCGGCGTTCTTGCCGACGAAGAGGGTGACGGTCAAGCCGGTGAAACCACAGCTGGAGTGAATACATCAGAAACGACCGGCGGCGAAAATACCGGCGGTGATGCCACAGGCGGGGAATCGCAAGGTGGCAGCAGCGAAGGCGGAGACTCCGAAGGAGCTGATGCAACCGGTGGCGACGCAACCGCAGGTTCAGTTCAGGGCGGAGACACCACGGGTGGCGGCAACCAGGGCGGCGCAGGTGGCGACTCAACAGCTGGCGGCGGCACTGGTGGAGACGGTGTTGGTGCAGATGGCGGTACGGCAGTTGCCGGTGACGGAGTTGGCGGCAATGGTGGCGATGGCGGAAACGCGGGCAATGGCGGAAACGCGGCAAGCGGTAACGCGACGGGTGGCGATGGCGCCAACGCCAGTGCGAAATCCGTGACCGCAGCATCGGCGAGCGGGGGGTCCGGCGGCGGCGCCAGTGGTGCGTCCGGTGGCTCTGGCGCGAGCGGCGGGTCGACTAGTTCCAAAGCCAAGGTCGTGAAAAAGAAGAAAGCCAAAAAGAAGAAGAAAAAGGTCGCGAAGAAGAAGAAATAGAGTCTGAGGAAACAGGGGGCCAATTGGCCCCCTGTTTTGTCGATGATGGTTTATAGCAAGGAGGGCGTTCGCTCTTCTCGCACAGAGGTGTGGCTTAGGAGCGCGCCTTTAGAGAGCCTTTCAAGTATTTTTGGGTGCATCACGAAGGTGCCCAGTGGAGGGGACAACGCGGGTCGTTCCCCCGTGGATCGCGGCAAGCTGGGCTTGAAACGCTCCACGTTGACCGACGCCAACGGGATCCCACTGGCGCTGGTCTCGGCTGGTGCGAATCGCAATGATGCGCCGTTGCTTGCCCCGACCCTGGAGGGACTGACGCCCTACCAACCACTGAGCCCGTTGATGACGATTCATCTCGATCGCGGGTATGGTGGCGCTCCCGTCCGCAGGGTGTGTGCCGACCTCGGGATCGATGCCATCATCGCCCAGAAAGGCATTCCCGCACCGATTCAAGTCGGTCACCGATGGGTCGTGGAACGGACGCAATCGTGGATGAACGGGTTCGGCAAACTCAGGCGATGCCCCGAGCGATCCGGTCTCGTGGTTGATTTCTATCTGTACCTTGCCGCCGCCATCGTGACCACGCGGCGGTTGATCAGCGAAGCGCGACACCGCTATCGCTGGCCAAATCAACCAACGGCGCGGCGACTCGCGTGTCGCCTATTGCGGGTCGCTCTTAGGTCGAAGTCGTGACTATGCGGGGTAAATGGACAGCGCCATCCCATCGAGGACGGACCAGGCATCCAGAAACCAGCTCCAACTGAGGTAACCATAAGCGCCATTGCCAGGATCCGAGATGTAAACACCGCCATTGTCGTAGCCATACACCACGACAACATGCTCATAGGGCACGAGTTTGAATGAATTCCCGTTGGCATCTGTCTCGTAAAAACTCGTGTCCCCGCGGGTCGCAAACCAAACGAGAGTCGGGTGGCCAGCATCCAACTGCGCTTGAAGGTATCCGGCGTCAGCACTATAGGAAACTTCAGCGATATACCCATGCAATTGAATGTGGGGTACGAGCGCTTCCGCGTAGATTCCGTAATCGTCGGTAATCCCCCAGGGACCATCGATATCGCCTCGGAAACCCAGATGAGGGTTGTCGTCCTGTCCAATTTCTGCGAATGAATCGTCTTCCCAGATCGGGTCGCCAAAGGACATGGTTGCAATTTGAATCGACGCATATTCACAGGAGAGGCTGCGCGCCTGTTGATATTCCGGAATTCCATCGATGAGCACTGCATCTCCGGCAGTTTCCGAGACTTTCGCCTGGTCGGTCGATATCGTTGTCTCAAGCGCGATGAGCGTGCCGCCGCTCGCACAGTCGCCGTTTGATCTCGGAGCTATGTCTTTCCCGCCCGCATAGGTGCCGGCCAAATTAATGTCGAGCCATCCATTATCCCCATCACGAGCAGAACTTGTATCGAACGCCAGGTAGGCAATTCCGTCACTGTCGGTGACCGCTTCATCTGACGATGCAAGGGACGCACCATCATTGAAAAAGGCAATCGCGACTGACAAACCGGATACGGCTTCACCTTCCCCCAGAACCTCAACGCTCACGTCCACCGAACAACCAATACCAGGCGATGTGCTGGCAATCGTTATCCATGCCCGGACATCGCGCGTTCCTGAAGCGGTTACTGGATTAACCGTCCCCAATTGGGGCGCCAAAATCGCCGTCATGAGCAGACCAACAACCAGACCTTGACGCGTCTGGAAAAGACCTCTCAGCTGCAACGTCACGTTCGACTCCCTTTTCAAGATTGAGGTCAGGTGACCTTTGTCTGGATGTACGTACATTTCTACTATTCGACCATCGTAGCATTGCGGGCATATGCAGGCAAGACGATTTGGCGCGGCGGACACCGCACTTCAACGCAATCTAGTGGAATTGATCGCAACCAGAAATGACATTCTGGATCACTCGTGAACCCAAACCATGGTGCCGAGCGGTGCCCAGCCATAGAGAAACGTGGCAAAATCGAGCGGAAGATTGACGCAACCGTGGCTCATTGGGGTCCCGAAATTGTTGTGCCAGTAGGCGCCATGAAGCGCCTCGGCATCGAGATTGAAATACATCACATGCGGTACATCTTCAACCGCATATGGGATCGCCCCGGCCGGAGCGTCGGCGCCGGTGCCGAGCACTTCCCCGCTGTCGTCGGTAAAGCCCTGCATGTCCTGTTCGAGATATTTCAGTCGAACGCGAAAGAGTCCTTGCTCTGTGTCGTTTGGAGATAATCCGGTACTGACGAGCGTGGAGGAGATCAGATTCGCTCCGTGGTACACCCATAACTGCTGTTGACCTATCCCAATTTCAATCCACTTGCGTCCAACGGTATATGGATCGCCCAACGGATTAGGATTATTTGCTTCCCAGAAGAGCAGCTCGTCGAACGCTGGTAACTCCGCTTGCCTGACACTCCGGGTGTCGATTTTGAGACGACGAATAAGCTCATTGTCAAGCGGGGCGAGTCGAACACGATCCTCGTCTTCTACCAGGAGACCACCCTCAAAAAACTGAGACCAACGTCCATGATAGGTATGCCCTTCACTAACTGCATGACCCAAATAGAAATGTCCTTCATGCTCCTGATACCAGTCGAGGAGCGAACCCTTCAACGTGTGTCCGGTTTCCTCGAAAAAGACTCCTCCGGACTCAATCGCGCGGGAGACCGAGCTACTCTCGGAAGGAAGTGGCCGCCATGCCGGAGCGCGACGATTTCCACCTCCGTTGTCTCGACGTTCATCGCGTCGAAACTCCTGTACGGGTAATCGAATGGAACCATCGAAGATTGGCATCATCCTGACAATGGGCTCCTCTGACCAGAGAAACTCTGGTCGGAATTGCAAGATCGCGCGCTGGAACGCCTGACTGTAGTAACCATCGGGAGATGCGAAAGGTTCAGAGATCGGGTTACCGAAGGTGTATGCCGCACCATTTGCGCGCCAGTAGTCCAGCATGGTTCCGCGAATGGTATGTTCTGTTTCTGGGATGTAAACCTGAAACCCGGATTGGCCAAGGTCGGGTGGCAATTCCACGCCTTCAACTGCTGCACTGGCTTCGCTGGAAAAGACGGAAGTTCCCGAGAGACTGAGTCCAATCGCGCCCGCGATTGCTCCGCCAACGAGGTCTCTTCGACTTCGTCGGCTGTTACACACGCTTGAATACGCAGTTTGTGTCATTGTTAATTCCTCTCAGCCTCGGGGCACGGTGTACAGTTGCACTCCATGCCCTCGGAGTAGATGCAGGGTGCTCCAGGCAGCATATGAATCTACTACGATTGAATAGTATCATCGGATGACGTCGTTCGGCGAGACTGCTCAGGCGAATTGACTAGAGTCACTGAATCTCACAGGTGAGTCCTAAAAAAGAGAGGTATACGCCGAAATGGCGACGGCGACACCGCAGGATAACGTCATCGATCACAACCTGGGGGAACTCGAGGCTCCTATTATGCGCTTGATGTGGAACAGGAAATCGGCATCAGTTCGTGAAATCGTTGCCGAATTGAATGTTGGCGAAAAGTCACTGGCATATACCACCGTCATGACCGTCATGGCGCGGCTTGCAGAAAAGGGGTTCCTCCTGCGGGAACGCCGGGGAAAAATGCACCTGTACCGTGCCGCCACGACATCAGACGGATTCGTGCGTTTGATCGCTTCACGCCGAGTCCAGGAGCTTGTTGCAGAATTTGGCGACACCGTTATGGCTCAGTTTCTTTCAGAGGTAGCCGAGCTTTCCCCTGAGCGACGACGGCAACTCGAAATCATCAGCCAGGGCGATGGAACGTGAAAGTCCCCTCACCCGGTCAAGGGGTGCTTCGACTGTTGCTGTACGCCCTCATCGTTGTCGGTTCGTTGGGTATCGTTGGGGTGTCAGCACTCTACGGCGGTAGCCTGTCGACGGTCGGCGGCATGCGGAACCTCTGGTGTGTGATTGCACCCGCCTCGTTCCTTGACTGGGCCATCCACTCATCGGGATTCGGCGCTTCTCTTCTCGGGATTTTCGCAATGTTGGCGGCACTTCGTACTGCAGGTCGAGAACGAGAGGCGGCAGCGATACTGCGGTCTGCAACGCGCGACGCACGCGTATATCCACTTCCTCACAATGTAATGAAAACGGTCGAGACTGTCGGGGTCAGCGGCGTGCTCGACCTTATAGATGCGCCAACTCCTGTCGCCTTCGTCCACGGCTGGTTCAAACCACGAATTTGTATTTCAACGGGATTAGTGGAGAGGCTCACACTCCGCGAACTCGAGGCTGTGCTCTTTCACGAACAATGGCACCTCCAGCGTCGGGATCCGATTCGCCTCCTGGCGGTTCGTACGATCTCGGCTGCATTCGCAATCGTTCCACCGATCCACACAGTAGCTCGCCACTATGCGCTTGCCACTGAAATTGCCGCTGATCGCCATGCTGTTGAAGCCATGGGAAGTCAACGTTGGCTGGCAAGTGCGCTGATGAAATTGATGAATGAAGGACGGCAACGTGCGGGGGTGGCATTTCTCGGATCCACCGAAGCACGAGTCGCCGCACTTGCAGGGGACCGTTCATACGAACGGGGCATCGGAGATGGGTTCATCACCCTTCTGCTGAGTGGCGCGACGTTGACGACTGCCGTGTTTTTGGCCGGTGGTGGTTTGGGAGTGTTATCTACTCTTTGGCTCCATCCCGTTTGCTGACCTCTGATGCGTACGACAGTGGCTCCACCTGCCCCTCAGCTCAGTTATACTTGTTTTCCGATTTCGCTTTGGCTTGGGGCGGATCTCACGTTTGCACCGCACCGCTTTCACAGGGTTCCCCAGCAGCGGTCTTTCATCACCGGGATTTTCTATCCCATATTTCACGTCCGGCGATCCGAGTGCGTTTTTTTGATCGTTTTGCCTCCTCCTACACTCATCCCTGCTCGGAAGGTCGCGATCTTGCGGGACTGGTCCTGTTTCGGAATTTTAACAACGCGCGTTCATTCGTAACGAAGATGGAATCTATTCTGTATACCCTAATGGGGTATCGTGAGTTTTTCGAGCCGCTGCATTGCAAGCTTTCCCGGAATACAGCAATGCAGCGATGACTGGAGGTTCACCATGATGGACGGTTGGGACATGAATGGGTGGGGTTGGGGATGGATGGTCGTCATGATGACCATCGCGATCTTGCTTGTCACCCTGCTCGCGGTAACACTCATGCGAAGTGATTCGCGGGGACCCGGCGGCGCTACGGAAGAGGACCCAGCACAAGTCCTGGCACTCCGCCTGGCCCGCGGTGAAATAGATGAGGAGGAGTATCAACGTCGGAGGACTCTGCTGCAGCCTGGAAACGGCTCTGCACACCCTTGAACCAGACATTGGATGTTGAATGAAGACGGTAATCGGAGAGCAAGATGTACGTCACCCTGGCCTGGAAATGAGCCAAGGAGGAGTTTCTCTCGTGGGTCGGCTCATGGCGATTGTCTGCGTTGCCATTCTCGCCCACCTCATTCTGATGACCAGCGCGGTGGACGCAGAAGGCCACCATGCTGTTTCGCAGAACCTGCGAGGGCACGTCGTTGGCCAACTGCATATTGCGACGCCGATCGACGCCTCTCCGTGCTACACGACCCGATTCTGGGTAGAACCCACCCGATTCACTCTCCACACCCAACTGCAGACAACCTTTTTGACGATTCACCCTTTTGGCTCGTTGCCGACAGATCGTTCGCGGCTCATCACCCCAAGTCGCCCGCCTGGTGTCACCCGTGCCCTGCTGCAGGTTTATCGAATCTAGGCCGGAGAACTCCTCGCCATCAGCACCAGGTTGGTCTCATGACCCGCTCAGGTGTCGCTTTCGTCCTCCGATGACAGTTTCGTGAAGGAACATAACCATGAACATCACAGGAATTCGACGTCTCGTTGTTGCCGTGGGGCTAATTGCCCTGGTCGCGATACTCACCTTTGGAGGGGTCGTACAGGCGACGACTCCAACGCCCGTTGGTCACGACACGCATCACGCCGCCGCCACACCAGCGTCTACAGGAGCCTGCGCCGCTCCGGCGATCGGAACTCCAACCACGAGCGACAAGATGGGTGGCGAGATGATGACCGGCAGCCCTATGAGTGGACAGGCAATGCAGACGGAATTCGATCTCATGTTCATCGACATGATGATCGTCCACCATCAAGGCGCCATTGAAATGGCCGACGTCGCACTCGAACGGGGTGAACATCAGGAAATCCGCGATCTCGCCCAATCGATCATCTCGAGCCAACAGGCGGAAATCGATCAAATGCGAATGTGGCGCGACGCGTGGTACCCAGGCGCAGCCGCAATGCCAATGGAGCAGATGACCGGAATGATGGGAGACATGACTCACTCCATGCCCGCAGTGATGGGCAGTCCAGCATCTGAAATGGGAGATATGGGCAACATGATGGGCATGATGGACCCGCATGCTGATCGTCGGGCACTCTGCTCGACCACTGAGGACTTCGATACGGCATTCATTACCATGATGATCCCGCACCACGAGAGTGCCGTTGTCATGGCTCAGGTTGCGCTGAAGATGGCAACGCATCCAGAGATCAAACAGCTGGCACAGGAGATCATCGACGCCCAGCAGACAGAAATTGCCCAGATGCAAACATGGCTCGCGACCTGGTAATACTGCAAGGCGCTTGACACGATCGTGTCTTCCCTGCAGTCCAGAGATCTCGAGTAGGGACGGTAAAGAAGACCGAATAACAACACCCTCGCCGCTTCGCGTCAGAACGCGACAAATAGACCAGAAGGCGGCCGCCCGCAAGCGGCCGCCTTCTCCATTCTCTGCTTACGCCATCGAAAACGCCGTTCTCACGTTCCTTACGAGCAAGCATTGACACGAGTACCGGGTGGGGTATGTTGCCTGAGAATATCTACATGGGGTATATCGAGGTGATAGCGGAAGATATTAATGGAATGGCAGCTACAAAATTTGAGAGGCGGTACGTTCGTTTGGGCGCTTAAAGCGCTGGAGACACCACAACCAGGATGCTGAAAAAGGACATGTACGCTTCCATCACCTGTTCGATAGCTATTAAATAGAGTTGATGGGATGGTCGAGCGACATGAAGCGGGGAGCAGCAGATCTATAACGCGGGGACGACGGAATCCACAGGTCAGTATGTTGGCGTTCGTCGATCTGGAGAAGCGGGTACCACGAGACCACCCGCTGCGGGCGATCAAGCGCCTGGCCGATGCGGCGTTGGAGGAACTGGGTCCGGTCTTCGGCCAGATGTTTGCGCTGAATGCCCGCCCCTCGATCCTGCCAGAACGCCTGCTCAAAGCTGCCGATCGCCTTATTCTCGGTGCGAAGCGAGCGCGCCTTCTGGGAAGAGTTGGAGTATCACCTGCGCTATCAATGGTTTCTGGATATGGACCTGATTGAACCGAGTTTCGTCCTGGCCAGCTTCACCAGGAACCGGCAGCGGTTGCTGGAGCTTGATGTCGCCGCCCGCTTCCTCGACGAAGTCGTTGGTCATGTAGACACGCTGCAACTGCTCAACGACGAGCACTTTACAGTGGACAGGACGTTGATCGAAGCGGCATCGAGTCTGAAGAGTTTACGACCCAGTGATGCCGCTCCCGCAGAGCCGACCGACGATCCCGGGAATCCCACGGCGACCTTTCTCGGCAAAAAGCGCTCCAATGCCACCCAGGTCAGTACGACCGATCCCTATTCGCGGCTGGCGAAGAAGAGCGCGGGGAAAGATGCGAAGCTTTGCTTCACGGGTCGTGCATTGAGGGAGAACCGACATGGACTGCTGGTGGATTTTGAGATCAGCACGACCAGCGGCACGGAGGAGCGGGATGCAACTTCGGTGCTTCTGGAGACGGCGCGGGCGCGGGTTCCATCCGCGTATCGTCGGCGCGGACAAGGGATAGGACATCAAAGCGTGGGTGACGGCGGTGCGGACGCAGGGGGGCAAACAGCACCCCGCGCGGAACCAAGCCGCCACACGGTCGCGTGCGATCGATGGGCGAACGACCTGTCCTCCGGTGTACACCATCCCCCAGCGCAGTCTCAAGGGGGTGGAAGAGATCTTCGGGTGGATGAAAACGGTGGGCGGGTTCCGGCGGACCAGGTTTCGCGGATTGGCGCGGACGCAGCTCGCCGGGTAGTTGGTCGCCACCGCCTACAACCTCGTGCGAATGGGCCGACTGGCGACGATGACAGCGTCCCCAACCACAGGATAACCGCGAGACCACGCGGCGTCGTGCCTGGGGCGGTCCGTGAAGGCACCGGCGAAGCAAACTCAAGACGACCAGATCAGTACTGCTGAACCGCGCCGATCGCTCAACAGGTGCCAGCGGAATCCAATAAACGACGTCAGAACCGATTGATCAGCTGCCTGGTAGGGAAGATCAATGGCTCCCCGAAGTGACGATCGCAAGAACGATGTTCGGGAATGCGAGAAGTATTGCCGATCGTTACGGAGATCAAAAGAGTGGACCGAGGAACTTCCGCCGACCCAGAATTGAAGTCTTGTCACAATAACGGGGACTAACGTTTGCTCGATTTCAGGGATTTGCGTAACCACTGGAAACAGAAGAGCAGGCTAGTGGTCCCCGTAGTTCCGAGGGGCGGAGGAGCGACGGTCGGAAAAGCACTCGCGACAGAAGACAGGTTTCTCTGAGCGAGGCATGAACGGCACTTCAGTCTGTTGGCCGCAGTTGGAGCAGGTGGCAGGGTACCTCTGGCGCGGTGCACTGGAGAACCCGCCAGCTCCACCTCCGCCGCCTGAATAACTTCCACCGCCACCACCGTGGCCGCCGGAAGAGTAATCGCCGCCACCGCTTTTATATCCGCCGCTGGACGATCGCTGGGACTTCCGCGCCGCCCGGCAGGCCGGACAACGTTGCGGTTCCGAGAAACCGCGTTCGAGATAAAACGCCTGTTCACCGGCCGTGAATGTGTACTCTTGCCCGCAGTCGCGGCAGTTGAGCGTCTTGTCGCTCATTTTTCCTGGAACTCCATGTCGTGCCCGCGCACGACTCGTGCGAAAAGAAAAATAGAAATGGCGGATCCGGCGAAACGGTACAGACAGATCGCTGTGCAAAGCGGATCCGACGGAAGCGGGCGCTCGGAAATCATCCGGAATCCGTCGTATCGTATGGATGAGCTTTTGTCAACAGATTTGATGGAGAATTGACAAAAGATCAGTGAAAATGGCTCTAATTGCGGTCTAAAGCAGGCACTCGTCGCGAGCAGACTCAAACAACAGGGGTTGATCCGTGAAATCCATCACAATCGAAGTCACGCCGCATGAGGGGGAACGTCGGGCTGTGATACGATGCCGACGCTTCCGGCGGTGATGGGATCACGCCGGCATTTGCAGGAAGGTCCGGGTTCGAGTGCCCGCCAGGAGGAAGTCAGTGGAGCGCCGTCGCC
>Ga0335397_10011594_pt1 | contig 10847 bp, 11 predicted proteins | sample MAT04_FD_205740 | JGI IMG/M metagenome (GOLD analysis project Ga0335397, IMG submission 205740) | Freshwater microbial communities from Lake Fryxell liftoff mats and glacier meltwater in Antarctica - MAT-04 (spades assembly) (version 2) ...
TTTAGCAGGGTCGGAGAAAAGCTGCCAAATGCGGCGTGATTCAGGCTGCGTTGCGCCGCAAAAGGTGTTTTTCCCATGCCAGCGCCGAGGCGACAATTTCATCCAGGTCATTGTACTTGGGCTTCCATCCCAAAATGGTTTTCACCCGGTCGGCACCGGCAATGATTGCGGCAGGGTCGCCGGCGCGCCTGGCCACCCGGTTGGCCTTGACCGGCCCGCCATGGGCCTTTTCAACGGCGCCGATCACTTCGAGAACCGAATAGCCCTGGCCATAGCCGCAATTGAAGACGCCGCTTTCACCGCCGCGGCGCAGATGCGAGAGTGCGTCCATATGGGCCGCGATCAGGTCGCTCACATGAATGTAGTCGCGCAGGCAGGTGCCGTCGGGGGTGTCATAGTCGGTGCCAAAAACATCCATGGAGGGGCGCTGGCCAAGCGCCGTTTGACATGCCACCTTGATCAGGTGGGTGGCATTGGGCGTTGACTGGCCGGACCGGCCCTTGGGATCGGCACCCGCCACATTGAAATAGCGGAGCGCCACATAATTCAAGCCGTGGGCGGCATGGGTGTCGCGCAGCATCCATTCGGTCATAAGCTTTGAAGTGCCATAGGGAGAAATTGGCTGAGGCGCCACGGTTTCGAACACGGGCTGGGTTGAGGTATTGCCGTAAACTGCGGCAGTCGAGGAGAAGATGAAGCGCGGGATTCCGGCCTTCACGGCACAATCCATCAGGGTTCGCGATTTCACCGTATTGTTAAGATAGTAGCCCAGGGGATCGCGCAAGGAGTCGGGGACAATGAGCGAGCCGGCGAAATGCACCACCGCATCGAACTTATGTTCCGCCATCAGCCGGGCGAAAAATTCCGCATCGCCGATATCGCCTTCGACCAGTTTTGCCTGGGGAGCCACGGCCCACCAAAAGCCGGATGAAAGATTGTCGAGCACCACGACCTCTTCACCGGCATCAACCAGAGCCAAAACCATGTGGCTGCCGATGTAGCCTGCGCCGCCCGTTACCAAAACTGTCACGATCAAATATCCCTTTACTTGTCACATCCTATGCTAGATTGAATTTTAAGAAAACTGTACTGCCGCGCGCCTCCCCTTCAATTTTTGGTTAAGAACCCGTTAACATGCAACGCCCGATCAAAAAGGCAATCTTCCCCGTCGCCGGCCTGGGCACGCGGTTCCTGCCCGCCACCAAGGCCATGCCCAAGGAGATGCTCACCGTCGTTGACCGGCCGCTCATCCAGATTGTTGTCGATGAGGCCAGGGAAGCGGGCATCGAGCATCTCATCTTTGTCACCGGGCGCAACAAGGGCGTGATCGAAGACCATTTCGACAAGCAGTATGAACTGGAATCAACGCTCCGCAGGCGCGGCAAGTCGGCTGAGCTTGATATCCTCGAGCAGAATTTGCCGGCGGCAGGGCAAACCAGCTTTACCCGCCAGCAGGAGCCGCTGGGCCTGGGCCATGCCATTTGGTGCGCACGCAACCTGGTGGGCAATGAACCCTTCGCGGTTCTGCTGCCGGACATGGTGATGCATGCCAAGCCGGGATGCCTCAGCCAGATGATTGCCACTTACAATGAGCGTGGCGGCGGCAATGTCATTGCCGTTGAGAAAGTGGAACCTGACCAGGTGCATCGTTATGGCGTGGTGGGCGCCAAGGACTGGCGCGGCAATGGCTTTACCATTGACAAGATGGTGGAAAAGCCGCGCCGGGAAGATGCGCCGTCGAACCTGATCATTTCCGGACGCTACATTCTGCAGCCCGAGGTCTTTGATGAAATTTCGGCCCAGGCCCCAGGTGCCGGCGGAGAGATTCAGATTACCGACGCCATGATACGGCTGATGGCGCGGCAGCCCTTCCATGGCCTTGCCTATGAAGGCACCACCTATGACTGCGGCGACAAGCTGGGCTTCCTTGCGGCCAATGTTGCTTATGGCCTGGAGCGGGATGATCTCGGTCCGGGGTTCCGTACGGTACTGGAGAAAATTATTTCGGAGCACGGCGGCCGCGTAACCTGGAAATCCGCGTGACGCCGCTAGCGGCGCAATACAATGCCGGTCATGAGGCGCTGCTCGTTGTAGTTTCCGCCTGAGGCAGCCGCTTCAAGCCAGGTGCCATCATAACCCGCGGTCCATGCAAGATTTGGATTGATCTGCCATTCGACACCGATATTCGACGAGAATGTCGTATCGGTGCCGTCCGAATACTTTTCAAATTCCACACCGAGGCCGCCGGTCAGGGTCACGTTCTCGCGCAGTTCATGGGCAGCATCGATGCGGCCCGACCAGGTTTTGGTTCCAGATGAGGTGGCCGAGGACGATTCGTCCAGGGAGGTTGCAAGCGTCATGACGACGGACGTCAAATCCGTCGGACTCCAGGTGAGATTGCCGTTGATGCCGACGGCATCAAGTGTGTCCAGGGCGGAATCTCCATAATCGCGCATGGTGTAAACCAGCGCCATCTCGCCCAGCCAGAGGGGGCCTTGATCGAGGGACACGCCCAAGGCTGCCGTTATCCCTTGCGAGTCACGGCGCAGGCCATTGCGGTCAAGCTTCTTGTCATGGAAACGCGGCGCATAGGCAAGCTCGACGAAGGGCTTCAGGGCCGGCGGGTCCGTATAGGAAAGCCTCAGGGCAAGGGATGGCGTGTAGTTGTTGCGGTCAGAATTGTCTTCGCTGCCGCCGCCGGAGAGTTTCACGTCTTCAAAGATCTGCCGTTCGAGTCCCAGTTTGGCGCGGCCTTCAAGCCCGCCAAAATCATGAATGACGGCGGCGTTTGCCGCCAGCACATGGTCGGTGCGGTTGCCAACGGCTGTATCCGGCACTTCGCTATCGGCAGAGTTCTCCTGGCCAAGCGCATAGCTTGCGTCGAACTCGGCGCGCGTGGTGTGGCGGATGTCCAGGCGGAATTTGCTTGCCGCATCTATTTGGGCCGAGTCGAAGGCATCGTTTTCCAGATATGCGGTGAAATCGCCGGAGACCTGGCCTGTCCAGGAATGGCGAACCCAGTCACTTTCGAAACGCAGGGAAGGCCTCAGCGACAGGCCAACATCAGACTTGGCAGCAGTGGGGGAGCTTGCAACATTGCTGGTGTAGACCGTTGCCGCTTCAAGCTCGGGGTAAAGGGTCATTCCACCCACTTTTATGCCCGGGGCGGCATAGGGATCGCGTGTTGGCCGCTTCGCTTTCAGCGGCGCCTGTTCTTCTTCGGGAGCTATCGTGAGTGAAGGAACTACGGGAGGCTCTTGCGCCAGTTCAATCTGCGCTTGGTCTTCGGCAATCGCCGGGCGAAGCAGATCGACGGTTTCGCTATGTGCGGTGACAGCTCCGCCAAAAAAGCCTGCCACAACGCAAATAGACACCAGCCGCAGACCCAAAGCCACGTCGCCATTCTCCTCAAGCCGGGGAAAATAGCGAGGTTATGGTTAATAGGGAGTTGACGGAGCTTAAGCTTGAGTGACCCGCAGTTTCATGCCTTCGACTGCTGTCACCTTCACCGTTGTGCCCTTTGCGAGATTTGGTCCCAATACATCCCAGCGTGTACCTTCGATATCGAGCTTTCCCTCGCCCTCAACAATGGGTTCATGGAGCACATAGGATTTTCCCACAAAACTGTAGATGCGCTGGTTGAGATTGGGCTGGTCGCTGTTCTGCAGTTTGTTTTTCGAGTACCAAGGCCTCGCAAGATAAACATAGACCAGAGAGAAACCGGCAAAGGCCAGCAACTCGAGTTGCCAGTTCAGATCAAAGAAATAATCTGTAATGCCTACGGAAGCCGCGGCAAGGGCGAGCCACATCGCGAACACGCCGGGAGTCATCAGCTCGAGAAGCAGGAGAACGCCTGCCACAATCCACCAGAACCAAATGCCTACCACGGGAAACAGTTCTTGCATGACCTGATGTCCCCTATGATTTCTGGGTTACGCCGGGAACCGGCGAGGCGCCTTTGCGCCTTGGCGTTTCGGTTGAGCCGCCGCCAAAAGCTTCGCGGGCAATTTCGGCGATGCCACCAATTGAGCCCAGGATGGACGTTGCATCCAGCGGCATCATGAGGATTTTCTGGTTCGGGGACTGGGCGATGGCTTCCAGCGCCTTCACATAGTTGTTGGCGACAAAATAATTGATCGCCTGGACGTTGCCATTGGCAATGGCGGTGCTGACCAACTCCGTTGCCTTGGCTTCAGCTTCGGCGGAGCGTTCGCGGGCCTCCGCATCCCGGAAGGCTGCTTCCCGGCGTCCCTCCGCCTGCAGGACAACCGCTTGCTTTTCGCCTTCGGCCTTGAGAATGGCGGCCTGGCGCAGGCCTTCGGCTTCAAGAATCGAGGCGCGCTTTTCACGTTCGGCCTTCATCTGGCGGCCCATGGAATCCACGAGATCGCGCGGCGGATTGATGTCCTTGATTTCAATGCGGGTCATCTTCACGCCCCAGGGGTTGGTGGCCTGGTCAACAACGCCGAGGAGCCTATGATTGATGTCGTCGCGCTGCGACAGGAGGCTGTCGAGCTCCATGGAGCCCATGACGGTCCGGATATTGGTCATCACCATGTTGATGATCGCATTTTCAAGTTCGACCACTTCGTAGGTTGCCTTTGGGGCATCCATAACCTGGTAGAAGGCCACGCCATCCACGGTCACCATGGCGTTGTCCTTGGTGATCACTTCCTGTGAGGGAACCTGGATGACGCGCTCCATCATGTTCATCTTGGCGCCGATGCGGTCAATGAAGGGAACAATCAGGCCAAGGCCGGGGCCGAGGGTGCGGACATAGCGGCCAAATCTTTCAACCGTGTAATTATAGCCCTGCGGTACCATGCGGATGGCTCGCAGGAGGTAGAACACAACGACGGCAAGGATTACCAAAACAAATATGCCAGGGCCTTCAAACATCGTCAGTCTCCTTCAGTTCAAGCGACTACCCCATAGATAGGAATTCATTCTGTAACTTGCAAGGGTTTTTATTGCCCTCAATAGGCAAAATCGCGGAAAACCCGCTCAATATTGCCATTCCATGCGCCATGGTAAAGATCGAGCAAATTTTCGGCGGCGGTTTTGCCGGTCGCCACGGTTTCATCAAGCACGTCGAGGAATGAGGCCTCGGTCTTGCCCTTGCAGCCCTGCTGGTTGCGCTGCTCCAATCCGGCGCGGGAAAGTTTCAGCATATCCCTGGCAATATCCTGAATCGTCCGTCCACGGATCACTGCTTTCAGTCCCTCGCGGGGAACCGCGTCGCGCAGGGCCTGGCGCTCCGCCGCGGTCCAGTCCTTCACTAGGTCCCAGGCCGCGTCAAGCGGGCCGTCCTCATAAAGCACGCCGGTCCACAGGGCCGGCAAGGCGCAGAGCCTGCGCCACGGTCCTGAATCGGTGCCGCGCATTTCCATGTATTGCTTCAGGCGCACTTCCGGAAAAATCGTGGTGATGTGATCGGCCCAGTCCTTGGCCACGGGTTTTTCACCGGGCAGTTGCGGCAGTTTCCCGTCGAGGAATTTGCGGAAGCTTTCACCCGCCGTGTTGATGTACTTGCCCTCTCGCATGACAAAATACATGGGCACGTCGAGGGCATAATCCACGTAGCGTTCAAAGCTCATGCCCGGCTCGAAGGCGAAGGGCAGCATGCCGGAGCGGGCCTTGTCCGTGTCGGTCCATACTTGCGAGCGGAAGGAGAGGAATCCATTGGGCTTGCTTTCAAGGAAGGGCGAGTTGGCAAAGAGTGCCGTGGCGATAGGTTGCAGGGCCAGTGAAACGCGAAGCTTCTTTACCATGTCAGCCTCGGAGCCGAAATCCAGATTGACCTGCACGGTGCAGGTCCTGAACATCATGTCGCGGCCATAGCGGCCAACCTTGTCCATGTAGGGGGCCATGATCTTGTAGCGGCCCTTGGGCATCACCGGGGTTTCTTCGCGCGTCCAGGTTGGCGAAGCGCCAAGGCCGAGAAATCCAATGCCCAATGCATCGCCGATTTCACGCACCTGAACCAGATGCTCATGCACTTCCTCGCAGGTGTCGTGGACACTTACCAGCGGGGCACCTGACAATTCGAACTGGCCGCCGGGTTCGAGCGAGACATTGCCCATGCCATGGGGATCGCTCAGGGCGATGATGTTGTCATTCTCATAAACGCCCTGCCAGCCAAAGCGGTCACGCAGGCCTTCGAGAAGGGCGCGGATGGAACGGGCGCCTTCGTAAGGCACGGGTTTCAGCGTGTCGGTGAGGAAGGGGAATTTTTCGTGTTCGGTGCCGATGCGCCAGTCTGCCTTGGGCTTGGAGCCCCGGCTCAAGGCCCCGATGAGCTGGGCCTTGTTTTCAATGGGCTCGCGCGCTTCCTGGGTATCGGGACTTGGTCCGCTCACTGTATCATTCCTTGTTGCCGTTTTGCCTAGGATTTAGGCGGTGGGGCAAGTTCCGGCAAGCCAAAGATTAAGTGGCCATCCATCAGGAAATATCATGGGTTCCCCAGTCTCCGGCCAGGGCCTGAACAAGGGTCAGGGCCGCAATGGCCGCCGTATCGGCGCGCATGATGCGCGGGCCCAGGGAGATGGGAATGACAAAGGGATGTGATTTCAGCAGGGCTTTTTCCTCATCGGTAAAGCCGCCTTCTGGGCCGACCAGAACGGCGGTGGGCGCCCGCAGAGATTTGAGCCTTTCAAGGGGATTGTGGTCAAGCATGGTTTCATCACAATACACCAACGACCTGCCCTTCTCCCAGGTGGCCAGAATTTTCTCCAGCTTTTCCGGTTCCAGCACTTCCGGAACATGAACGAGGTTGCACTGCTCGGCAGCCTCAACCACGTTGGCACGCATACGCTCTAGATTGACCCGCTCAGCCACGGTGCGGCTGGTCATGACGGGACGCAAACGGCGGGCGCCCAGTTCCGTGGCCTTCTGCACCACGTAATCCAGGCGCGCATGTTTGAGGGGTGCGAAGATGTAGTCGATGTCCGGGGGCAACTTCGCCTCGGCGACGCGGCGCTCGCAGCGGAGCGACACCGATTTCTTGCTGACGCTTGCCAGATAGGCCAGCCATTCGCCATCGCGGCCATTGAAGGCACGCACGGCATCGCCCGAAGACAGCCGCAGCACGCCGGTCAAATAGTGCCCCTGTTCGCGGCTGAGGATGATTTCGCCTCCTGCCGAGAGGGGCGCTTCGAGGTGAAGGCGGGGTGTGGTTTTCATAATCCGCCTGATGTAACACGGGCCCCATGACGGAGACCAGCCATCACATTGCCGATGCGGGCCGCGACAATTGGGTGGAACGCCTGCTGCCTTTGGCCACGCAGCCCTATGCCCAGCTCATGCGGCTGGACCGGCCCATCGGCTGGTGGCTTCTGCTCCTGCCGTGCTGGTGGGGATTGTTCCTGGCGCAGGTTTCGCAAGGCGGCGGCCTGCCAAACCTGTGGTTTGCCTTCCTCTTCTGGGTAGGCGCTATTGTCATGCGCGGCGCGGGCTGCACGCTCAATGACATGGTTGACCGGAATTATGACGGACGCGTTGCGCGCACAAAGGGCAGGCCCATTCCATCGGGCCGGGTGAGTGTAAAGCAGGCCTTCGTCTTTTTCGTAGCCCAGTGCCTGCTTGGCCTTGCGGTTCTGCTGCAGTTCAACTTCCACACAGTTGTGCTGGCCATAGGGTCCCTGCTCATCGTTGCGATCTATCCCTTCATGAAGCGCATTACCAACTGGCCGCAATTGGTACTGGGCCTTGCCTTCAACTGGGGCGCGCTGGTGGGCTGGAGCGCGGTTCAGGGTTCGCTGTCCTGGCCACCGGTCCTGATCTATCTCGGCGGGATTTTCTGGACGCTGGCCTATGACACGATCTACGCGCATCAGGACAGGGAAGACGATGTGCTCATCGGGGTCAAATCAACCGCCCTGCATTTCGGCGAAAACACCAAGGCCTGGCTAAGCGGCTTCTTTGTTCTCGGCCTCATTTCAATCGATGTGGCGCTTTGGCTTGCGGGCGCATCTTTCATTGCCCATATGGGAGTGGTGTTTGCGGCCCTTCACGCCGGGTGGCAGATCAAACGATTGGAAACAGATAATTCCGCCCTTTGCCTTCGCCTGTTCAAATCCAACCGCGACTTTGGACTCATCATTGCCACTTTTCTTTTTCTGGATTGCCTCATCCCATGACTGACGACCTTCTCACTCTCGCCGAAGATGTTTTAAAGCGCGCCCGGAAGCTTGGCGCCGATTCCGGTGATGCCCTTGCCATTGACGCGCAGGGCACCGACATCGAAATGCGCCAGGGCGAAATTGAAAAGCTCGAGCGCACGGAATCGCGCGGCGTGGGCCTGCGGGTTTTTGTGGGCCACTCCTCGGCACTGATTTCGGGAAGTGTTTTTACGCCGGAGTCGCTCAACCGCCTGGCGGAAACAGCGGTTGCCATGGCGCGGGCCGCGCCGCCTGATCCTCTTGCCGGGATTGCCGCTGCTGAACTTCTTGCAAGAAACCTGCCGCAGCTTGATCTGGTATCGGCCTACCTGCCGGAGTCCGGCGAGCTCAAAGCCCTTGCGCTGGCGGTGGAAGGCGCTGCCTTGGCGGTACCGGGCGTGAGCAAATCGGGAGGGGCCAGCGCTTCAGCCTCGCAACGGAAAATTGCCCTGGTGACGAGCGCGGGATTTGGCCAAGCCTATCAGCGCACCGGCGTATCGCTGAGCGTTTCCGCCATTGCCGGCGAAGGCACGGGCATGGAGCGCGACTATGATTATTCCGCCGCCTGCCATTTTGAGGATTTGAAGACGCCGCAGGAAGTTGGGAAAAGTGCCGGCGAGCGGGTGGTCAAGCGGCTCCAGGCGCGGAAGATCGCTTCGCAGGCGGTAACAGTGATCTATGACAAGCGAGTTGCTTCAAGCCTGCTCGGGCACTTGTCTTCAGCCATCAATGGTGCTGCCATCGCGCGGGGCACGAGCTTCTTGAAGAGCAAAATGGGCCAGCAGATTTTCGCAAAGGGTATTTCTGTTGTGGACGATCCCCTGCGCCGGCGCGGGCTGGCGTCGCGACCCTTTGATGGGGAAGGGCTTCCCAGCAGCAGGCGAGAGTTGATTGCGGACGGCATTCTCATGGGATGGGTACTCGACCTGCACTCGGCGCGGCAGTTGGGACTTACCCCCACGGGCAATGGTTCGCGGGGCCTCGGCGGCCCGCCCGGCCCTTCCACTTCAAACCTTCATCTGGAACCGGGGCAGCTCAGCCCGGAGCAGATGATCGGCTCCCTCAAACAGGGGCTCTACATCACCGAGCTTATCGGCAACAGCGTCAACATGGTGACCGGCGATTACAGCCGCGGCGCATCGGGCTTCTGGATCGAAAATGGGGAGCTGGCCTTTCCGGTCAGTGAAATTACCATTGCCGGAAATTTAGGCGACATGTTCATGACGCTTGAACCGGCCAATGATCTCATCTTCAAATCGTCGACAAATGCGCCGACCTGCCGGGTGGAAGGATTGACCATTGCCGGTACCTGAGCTAGGAGCGAAACCATGAAAAGCCCCGAGAAAAAATACGCGCTTCCGAAACAACTGGTTCATCTCGTCTTTGGCGGCGAGCTCCATGACATCAAGAATGTTGATTTCAAGGATCTCTCGAAGCTGGATGTGGTGGGATTTTTCCCGAACTACGCGGAAGCGCACAAGGCGTGGCTTGGCAAGGCGCGCGAAACCATCGACAACGCCCAGATGCGCTACTTCATCGTGCATCTGCACCGCCTGCTCGATCCCGCGACGGAAAAGGCTCCGCGCAAGAAAACCTAAACCATTCCATCTTCCTGGGCGCGGCCGAGGGGATAGGCGGTGCAGGGATTATCACGCGACAGAACTTGAAGGCGGGCTTTCGCCTGGATGCAATCCTGCTTCATCTGCTGCACCAGGTCTTCCACCGAATTGAACTTCTGGTCGGGGCGGATGAGGTCGATGAATTCCACCAGCAGAGTCCGGCCATACAGATCTTCATTCATGTCGAAGAGATGGACTTCGAGAAAGGTCCGGTTGGTTTCAAAGGTCGGGCGATTGCCGAAATATCCAGCCCCGCCCCAGGCCTTTGAATTTTTCTGCGCGCCATCGCGCACCCGGACCGCATATATGCCGCGAATGGGTTCGGCGCCTTCTTCCAGAATGATGTTTGCCGTTGGAAAGCCAATGGCGCGGCCGCGCTGGTCGCCCCTCACAACCTTGCCCATCACAGTCCAATAGTAACCCAGCTCGCGGGCGGCGGCGGCCATGTGGCCACGGCGCAGGGCCGAGCGAATTGAACTCGATGAAAACGGCGAATTGCTGTCGCCCTCGTCGGCCACCTGGTCTACAACGGTGACATCAAATCCCAGTTGCTGGCCGAGTTCCTTGAGAATGGAAGGATTGCCCTTGCGGCCACGGCCAAAATGAAAATCATAGCCGGTGACGACATGGGCGGCTTTCATTTTTCCAATCAGGTATTGCTTGATGAAGTCCTGCGGCTCCAGCATGGAAAGGGCCCTGTCGAAATTCAGACTCAGGACAAAGGAGGCGCCAAGCACCGCTGCCAGGCGGGCTTTCAGGGGAAGCGGCGTCAGGCGGAACACCGGTTCATCGGGTTTGAAAAAACTTCGGGGATGAGGCTCAAAGGTCACGATGCCCCAGGATTTTCCCAAACGAGCCGCCTGCTCCTTGGCAACAAGGAGCAGTTCCTGGTGGCCGCGATGCAGTCCATCAAAGTTTCCGATCGCCACCACGGCATGATGAAATTCCAGGGGAACGGGCTCATGGGCCCCAAGCAAACGCATTCATTCTCACTTCAGCCACGCGACGGCACAAATACCGTTGCTTCGCCTTCAACCACAATCTTGCCATTCACTTCGCAATGGCAGGC
>Ga0335397_10011595_pt1 | contig 10846 bp, 12 predicted proteins | sample MAT04_FD_205740 | JGI IMG/M metagenome (GOLD analysis project Ga0335397, IMG submission 205740) | Freshwater microbial communities from Lake Fryxell liftoff mats and glacier meltwater in Antarctica - MAT-04 (spades assembly) (version 2) ...
CTGATGTCTGATTTTTTGATGTCTGATTTCATTATCATTGTTGGCGTAATTTACTACACAAATAGTACTTAACGAAATGGGGAATATAGGATGTCTGATGATTGATCCGATAGCTATCGGATCAGCCATCAGACATTCTATAGATTGCCCCTTGCATCCTGCTCCCTTTCCAGCGCTTCAAACAATGCTTTAAAATTTCCTTTACCAAAACTCTTTGCTCCTTTACGCTGAATGATTTCAAAAAACAGGGTGGGCCTGTCTTGCAGCGGCTTGCTGAATATTTGTAACAGGTAACCTTCTTCATCCCGGTCAATCAGTATTCCCAGTTTACTCAATGGTTCAAGGTCTTCGTCAATTGTACCCACCCGGTCTAATACATTGTTGTAATAACTATCCGGTATATTTAAAAACTCAATCCCTCTTTTCTGTAATTCAGTTACTGTCTTCACAATATTCGCCGTGGCAATGGCTACATGCTGCACCCCCTCCCCATTATAAAAATCAAGGTATTCTTCTACCTGGCTCTTCTTTTTTCCTTCCGCAGGTTCATTGATAGGAAACTTTACAAAACCGTTTCCGTTACTCATCACCTTGCTCATTAATGCCGAATATTCAGTTGAAATATCGCTGTCATCAAAGGTTAAAATATTTCGGAACCCCATCACCTCTTCATAAAATTTTACCCAGGGGTTCATCTGGTTCCAGCCTACATTTCCCACACAATGATCCACATATAAAAGCCCGGTATCGGTGGGATTATAATCCGATTTCCACTCCCGGAAACCCGGCATAAAAACACCGGTGTAATTTTTTCTTTCAATGAATAAATGCACGGTATCGCCGTAAGTATGAATACCGCTGATTACCACTTCACCACAATCATCTGTAAGCCGGGTTGGCTCCAGGTAACTTTTACCGCCCCGGCTGGTAGTCTCGTTCCAGGCACTGGTAGCATCATCTACTTTTAATGCCAGCACTTTTACACCATCCCCATGTTTTTGAATATGATCGGCGATGGCGTTGCCCGGTTTTAAGGGCGTTGTTAATACAAATGTGAGTTTGTTTTGCCTTATCACATAACTCACTTTATCTTTCATGCCCGTTTCCGGACCGGCATAGGCAAGGGATTGAAAACCAAAAGCGGTTTTATAAAAATGGGCCGCCTGTTTGGCATTGCCTATATAAAATTCCACATAATCGGTACCCTGCAAAGGAAGAAAATCGTTTACTGCAGCGGATACATTTTCGGAAGGAATGGTTTCTGTCGTCATAATCGCACTTTTAGAAATATTTAAACTATTTATTGCGGAATTTTATACTACAAGCGTTGAGCGCTTAAGAATCAAAATCTTTATCGGCCATTTCAGGATTTTGGGGCATCCATAGCAAGCGCCAGCATCAGCAAATTATAGCCGGTACGCTTATCAGCAAATATTTTATGTGGGTAATCGGGGAGCATATCTTACATCAAAGTTAAATAGTACAAAGTAAAATGGAGGATATTTTTGACAACCAGGAAAACCGCAGTTGCCATCCCGAATGAAGTGGAAGGAATTTTTGCCGGTTTAAGGTAATTCCGCAAACGGGCTATTCAAAACGCGGCTAAGACCAGCATGGTAACATTTGAAAAACAGGCGGGTTTATAATTGAATAGAATAAAGTATTTTGCACCCGTGCTTACAACAACCGGCAGAATGTATATTATATGCATTATCATTTTATGTGATGATAGCGGGTAATTTCCATTAACAGTTTTGCCTTCGTAATGCAATAATTTATCACATCAAAAAAATAAAGATTTGGAAAAAGCTCCCGACTTCGCCCGTTCCACCAAGAACCCTAGTACTCCGCCCAGGGTTGGAATACTTGGCGGTGGCCAGCTTGGAAGGATGTTATTACAGGCTGCAGCAAATTACCCGGTTGAAACCTTTGTAATGGAAAATGACCCCGAATGCCCGGCTGCACATTTGTGTCATCATTTTATTAAAGGCGATATTACCAATTTTGATGACGTATATAATTTTGGAAAAAGGTTACATGCATTGACCATAGAAATAGAAAGTGTAAATGAAGATGCACTGGAAAAACTGGAGGCCGAAGGTGTAAAAATATATCCCAATCCGGCTGCGTTAAGAACGATCAAAAATAAAATATTACAAAAGCAGTTTTATAAAGATCACGAAATTCCTACCAGTGATTTTGTGATCACGCAGCATTTATCCGAATTAAAGCAACAGGTAAATTTTTTACCGGCGGTACACAAAATAGGCATGGGTGGCTATGATGGCAGAGGTGTTCAGGTAATAAAAACGAAGGAAGATATTGACAAGGGATTTGATGCACCCTCGGTATTGGAAAAGATGGTGAACATTAAAAAAGAAATTGCGGTAATGGTGGCGGTAAACGATAAAAGAGAAACTACTGTGTACCCATCCGTTGATATGCTTTTTGATCCACGGCTTAATTTATTGGAATACCAGGTAAGCCCCGCCGACCTGCCCGAAAAAGTACTCTGGAAAGTAGAAGCCATTGCCATGAAGGTAGTGAAGGATCTAAACAGCGCAGGTATTTTTGCTGTGGAACTTTTTGTTGATTTTGATAACAATGTATTTGTAAATGAAACGGCGCCAAGGGTACACAATAGCGGGCATCATACCATTGAAGCCAATTATTCATCCCAGTTTGATATGTTGTGGAGAATAATGCTTGGCTTTCCTTTGGGAAGTACGGAACATATACTGCCTGCAGCCATTGTGAATTTGGTGGGAGCAGAAGGGTATAGCGGCATAGTATGCTATGAAGGCCTGCACGAGATTTTGCAATTAGAAAACGTATTTGTGCATATTTATGGAAAGAAGGAAACCAGGCCCGGGCGCAAAATGGGACATATCACCATACTCAGTAAAGAAAAGCAGGAACTGATACATCAGGCAAACCGGATAAAACAGACTGTTAAGGTTGTTAGCTAGTAAAAACCGGATGCCCGATTGTTGATCCGACAGCGATCGGATTTTTGATGTCGTATTGCGGCCAGGTATTGTTGCAGGTGGGGGATTCAATGTTCGTTCAGACCGGAACTGCTGTCAAATTGAAAATATAAAGTACAAGTTAACAACTAAAAGCCACATTGAAACTCGTCTGCCGGAACAAAAGTACAGCGATGCAAAAAGCCGATGTCTCAACGTCCCACTTGCTGCAATACTAATGTTTACGCCGTTTTATTGTCCTACGCTAATGTTTAAGTTTGGCAATTCTACTTGTAATTTCACCTTTGCTTTCAATGCTGTAAAAACCCTCATTAAAGTGTCCATAGTTGCATTGCTGGCATTACTTTCAAGTCTTCAAATTTGAGCTTTTTGTACGCCGATTAGTTTGCCCAATTCTTCCTGTGTCAAATGACGTTCTTGACGTGTTTGTTTAATTGCTTTACCTATCAGTTCCATTTGTAATTCATACTCAAATTTGTCTCTATTGGCTGTACCAACTTTGCCAATTAGTTTGTTTTGAACTTGGTCTAACGAATATGTTTTCATTTGTTTTTCTTTGTAAGTTGTTTGTCTTTGTCATCAAAATATTTTGTCCGAAGCTGTTTTGCTTTTAGAATTTCGTTGTCTGGAACTTTACTGCGTTTCTTGATAAATCCGTGTGTTGAAATTACCAAAGTGTTTGCTGTGTTTGTCTTGTCCCAAAATGCTAGCAACCGATATTGTAAACCTTGGTACAACGTTCTGAATTCCCAAATTTCGTCTGTAAGTTTTTTAAAAAATTCAGGGTCGTGTTCGTTTTGTGCTTTACGAATGTTGTACAATTTTTTCATAGTGCTTCTTGTCAAGGTCACGCAAAAAAGCAAATGCATCTTCTAAAAATATTATGTCGAAAAGTTTGTCCATTCATGTTTTGTTGTCTGGGCAAAGATGAAGGAAGTTTCGTTAAAAAGAAACTTTATAATTCGCTGGATGCCCACAAAAAATGGCGTACAAGGGATGTCGAACAGACTAATCTTTACAGTCTCAGTTGATTCCCCAGCCGCTTCAGTTCTATTTCAGCAGCCTTTGCCGCATATTTTAAATTAACCAACCGGTAACCGGATTCCTCAAAACTTTGCTGGGCATTTTTAACATCTACAATGGTGGCTTGTTTATATTGAAACCGTAAAAGTACCAGGTTGAGTAATTGTGCAGATAAGTTATAATTCTGTTGTTCTGTCTCTAATTGTTTTAGCGTAGATGTATAAGACTGGTAAGATTTAACTACCTGGGAACCGTAGTCTCTCATCAATATTTTTTTATTTACTGCTGCATTGCGCACATTAATCTCTGCTACTTTCTTTTGCCGTTTAAAAGCGGAGCCATTGTAAATTGGAACTCCTATTGTAAACCCTAAAGATGGTCCATAACTCTGGTTTAATAAAGTAAGGCCTGCTGCCTGCTGATTTCGGTTAAAATTAAAACCCGTGTTGGCTCTTACTGAAGGATAACGGAGCGCCGAGGTTTCTTTCACAATCAGTTCATTGATTCGTACCTGGTCGTCGGAGGCCATGATATCTGGATTTTGATAAAGGCTGTTTAGCACCTGGTCAAGGCTGATCGTTTGATCTACCAATATCGTATCCTTTATTGAAATAACAGAGTCGGGCCTCAATGTTAACAGGCGAAGCAATTCCGTTTTTGCCTGGTCAATAATTAATTGTTGTGATAAACGGGCCTGCTGCAACGCATTTAAATCAATTTGTGCCTGGAAGAGATCGGCATTATTTGCAAGGCCTGCATCCTGCCTGGCTTTTACAATTTGCAGTTGCTGATTAGATGCATCAATTGATAGCTCTATCGTTTTAAGATAGCTCTGCTGGCGAACAATATCGTAGTAACCCGTCATTACCGAACCAATAATATCCTGCACCTGCGAATTGAGTAAGGACTGGCTTTGCTTTTGTAATTGTGCCAACCGGCTTTTGGTAGCCACTACCCTGTTACCATTGTATAGCAACATACTCACTGCCAGGTTGGAATTTAAGCTATTAGTGGCAGCCGCATTCCGGTTTATGTTAACACCCGTATTCAACTTTTGATTGATGGTGGATATCTGTTCATTATCCGTTACAGCCGCAGTTACCACCGGCAAACCACCGGCTATTCCAATATTATTTAAAACCGTATTGGTTTCTACCAAATTGTTAGCCAGTTGAATATCGAGGCTGTTCTTCAGGGCGATATTAACTGCATCGGATAACTGCAACGTATCCTGCGCACTGCACACAACCGGTAACACCCATAAAAAAAAATAGACTATCCGTTTTGTCATTCCTGTTTATTATAGAAGAATTAAATAATTTCCCCGTTTATATTCCCTGCTGGCCCTGTTTAAAAACAAGTCATCCATCTTTCAGTTCCGATAAATACCACCGGATAAATTGTAATGACACGCTCTTTTATTGTACGCTTTGTACACTTCGCAACTGTCTGCGAACCATCAACCTTCCACCTTAATCCATCAACCATCAACCACCTCCACCCTTGCTTCCTCCACCTCCACCTTGTGTTTACCTGATAAAAAAGTATAGATCGCTGGTATAATAAACAACGTTAGTATCAACGAAAACAGGATTCCCCCCACTACCACAATACCCAATGGCACACGACTGGTGGCCGATGCACCCAGGCCCAACGCAATTGGTAAAGCCCCCAGCGACGTAGCCAGGCTGGTCATTAAAATAGGACGTAACCGCTGCTGGGAAGCCTGTAACACTGCCTGCACTTTATCCAATCCCTGCTCCCTCTTCTTATTGGCAAATTCTACTATTAATATACCATTTTTGGTTACCAGCCCAATCAGCATGATCATCCCGATTTCGGAAAATATATTGAGGGTTTGACCAAAAACAGACAGGCTGAGGAGGGCTCCCGCCATCGCCAATGGTACGGTAAGCATAATAATCAGGGGATCTACAAAACTTTCAAACTGGGCGGCCAGGATCAGGTATATCAGCATCAGTGCCAGGCCAAATGCAAAGGCTATGTTGGAAGAACTTTCAGCATAATCCCTGGATGGGCCTGTTAAGGAAGTCTGGTAACTTTCATCCAATAATTTTTTGCCAATTTCATCCATCGCCTTTACGCCATCTCCAATTGTTCTGCCTTCTGCCAGGGAAGCAGAAATAGTAGCGGCTTTATACCGGTTGTAATGAAACAAGGTAGAAGGACTGCTGTTTTCCTCCAGCTTTATAACTGAACTTAATGGAATACTTTGACCCTTATTATTCCTCACAAACAATTTAGAAATATCGCCGGGTTTAGTCCGGTCATTCCGGTCAACCTGCGCAATTACAGAATACTGGTATCCATTCATGATAAAATAGGCAAGCCTTCCACCGCTGAAGGCAGATTGCAAAGCAGATACCACATCCTGAGATGATAACCCGAGATCTTTCAACTTTAACCGGTCCAGCGTTAATTCTACTTCCGGCCTGTTAAACTTTAGGTTCACGTCTACGTTGGCAAAGGTTTTATTTTTCCTGGCCTCATCCAAAAATGTTGGAATTACTTCCCTCAATTTACTCAGATCCTGATTTTGCAAAACATATTGAACAGGTAATCCTCCTCTTGAACTTGCACCTACTGCAATGGTTTGTTCCTGTACCGCAAAAATCCTTGCTTCATTAAAACGGGTCAGTTTTTTCTGCAGATCATTTGCAATTTGTGCCTGCGAACGTTGCCGCAGGTCCGGTTCCACCAATCCCAGTCGAGGTTGTGAGCTACTCACTGAACCACCGGCCGGTGTTCTTACAAACACAAAATCCCTTTCCGGCACAGAATCATACAGGTAGTTACTGATTTCATCCGATATTCTTTGCATGCTGCTAAAACTGGTCCCTTCAGGAGCAGTAGTAGTAAACCGAACACTGCTCCTGTCTTCCAATGGCGCAATCTCACTTTGCAAACCGGTAATGATAAAAGCGATCACTACCACACAAGCAGCCACTATCACCCATGCCAGCCATCTTACTTTAAGAAACCCTTTTAACCAACGGAGATAGCCATTCTCCATCCCGGTGAAAAATGGTTCTGTCTTCATGTAGAATTTACCATGCCCGGCATTCTTCCTGCTTAACACCACATTTAAAACGGGTGTGATAGTGAGCGAAACCAGTGCGGATATTAATACAGCGGCGGCAAGCGTTACACCAAATTCCCTGAACAACCTACCTATAAACCCTTCCAAAAACATAACCGGCAAAAAAACAACCGCCAATGTAATGGAAGTGGAAATTACGGCGAAGAATATCTCTTTACTTCCCTCTACCGCAGCCTGCCGGATGGGCATTCCTTTTTCAAACTTGCTGAAAATATTTTCTGTCACCACTATACCATCATCTACCACCAGACCGGTAGCTAACACAATACCTAACAGGGTTAGTATATTAATTGAAAACCCGGAAAAATACATGATAAAAAATGTAGCCACCAATGAAATTGGAATATCTATCAAAGGACGGATAGCAATTAACCAATCTCTGAAAAAGAAGAAAATAACCAGTACCACGAGTGTAAAAGAAATCATTAATGTCTCCTTCACCTCACTAATTGATTTCCGGATATTGGTGGTGTTATCCAATAATACGTTCATTTCAATATCCGACTTGTTGGTTTTTTTGATGACCTCCAGCTTTTTATAAAAATCATCTGCAATCTGAATATTGTTGGCACCCGGTTGGGGTATCAATACTATACCCACAGCATTTACGCCATTGTATTTCCAACTCTGCTCCAATGTTTCAGGCCCTAATTCTACCCTGGCCACATCACTCAGGCGCAATATGCCCGCACTATCAGAACGAATAATCAGGTTGCGGAAATCCTTTTCTGAAGTAAGCCTTCCGAGCGTTTTTATGGTAAGTTCCGTATTATTGCCGTAAATTTTACCTGGCGGTAAATCAATATTTTCACTGGTGAGTGCAGTTCTGATATCAGTAAATGAAATGCCCTGTGAAGTCATTTTATCCGGGTCAATCCAGATACGCATGGCATAGCGCTTTTGCCCGAAAATATTAACCGAACTTACCTGGCCAATTGTTTGAAATTGCTGCTGCAACACATTTTCCGCATAGTCACTTAACTCCAGTAAACCTTTGGTTCTGCTCTGTACTGCCAGTATCAGGATAAATTCGCTGCTGGCATCCGCCTTGGTTACCACGGGTGGTGCATCAATATCCTGGGGTAAGCCCCTGCTTGCCTGCCCTACTTTATCCCTTACATCACTTGCAGCAGCCTCCAGGTTAACATTTAATTCAAACTCTACGGTAATATTGCTGTTGCCCAGTGTACTGGATGAAGTAATGGTTCTGATTCCCGGTATACCATTGATTTGCTTTTCCAGGGGTTCCGTTACCTGGCTTTCCATAATATCCGGGTTGGCTCCCGTATAAGAAGTACTGATATTAATGATGGCCGGATCAATTGCCGGGTAATCTCTCACAGCCAGGAAAGTGTACCCCACCACTCCAAACAGAATGATCATCAGGTTTAATACAGTGGCAAAAACCGGTCGCTTTATCGAGAATTCAGAAATATTCATGCCATCAAAACGGGATATAGAATTTTTGAATCAACAGTTAACATTATCAATTTGTTTTTAAAAGGAATTACTTCAATAAAAAGGCAAATTGAATTCATTGGTTACTGCTATTTATTTAAAAAAAATAAACGACTAAATGAAAATTGTTAAATACATCTTCATGATAACTTAATCAGTTAATCTGTTTCTGTAGAATCGGTTAATGCGGATAAATTTTTGACTTCCCTCACATTCAGCAACCCACCGGGCCTGGCAAACAATACGCCGGTAACCACAACTGAATCACCTACATCAACGCCTTTTATTACTTCTACTGAATTTGCTTCCCGCACGCCTGTTTGTATGTTTACAAACCTGGCTTTCCCGTTTTTAACCAGTATTACCTGGTTATTTTTATCATCCGGAATGATACAGTTTGCGGGCACTTTGATGGAAGACCTTCCTTTTCCTGCATCAATATAAACTTTTACAAAAGCGCCCGGATTTGCTTTTGCTCCTTTTAGTAAAGCCCTCACCTTTAAATTCCTGGTATTGGTATTGGCGCCGGGTTCAGTTGCCAGGATCATTGCCCGGCCTCTTTCTTTTGTAACCGCATCTACCTCCACATCTACCAGTTTACCTGTTTTGATGACATTTCCATACATTTCAGGTAATGTAAAATCTATTTTTACATCGCTTACCTGTTGCAAAGTAGCAATAATGGTATTTGGGGTAACATAAGCACCCGGACTAACCTGCCTTAAACCTGCCACCCCGCTAAAAGGTGCCCTTACGATTGTTTTATCAATCAAAGCCTGGGAATAAACTATATCTGCCTTTAATGTATTTACCTGGTTCAGTGCAACATCATAGTCGGCTTGGTTCAGTCCGTTTATATCCAATAACTTTTTAAAACGGTCTACTGTTTTTTGAGCAAGATCCAGTTGAACTTTACTTCTGGCTATCTGGGCCAGCAAATCCGCATCATTCACCCGTGCCACCACCGTACCCTTTGCAATCATTTTTCCTTCTGCCAGGTTTAAATAAATCAGCCTGCCACTCACTTCCGGCCTCAGTTCTACATATTCATTGGCAATTACAGTTCCATTGGCCTCTACCACATTGCTAATGGATTCCTTTTCCGCTATGATGATATCCACCTCTACCGCAGTATTGGATTTGGATGTATTGGCTAAGGTTTTCGTTTTGTTTTTACAACTGGCAAATAAAACAATTAGCAAAAAAGAATAGAAAATAAGACAGGGCCTTTTAAAAAAATCGTGCATTTTGAACTGCTTAATTAGAAAAGTAATCAAATATAGGAAGTTTTATCACTTACACCATATCATCCAATATATACATATCATGTATATATAACGAGGTACAGGTAAGACGACAAAAATTTTATTAACCGTTGATTTATTTAATAAACTATGCAATTTATTTAATGAATTGTAAAATGTATCTGCTTGTAAATTGTTACAGGGAAATATTAAACAGCCGGATCTGCTCATTATATGACAGCTATAGTTGCAGCATAATTGTATTTTTAACGGCATGAGCAAAACGCCCTCCGTGCAGCGATGGCCTCTGAAAGGAAAGGGCCAACTCATGCTGTTAGCAGCGAGCGGGGTTGCTATCCAAGCATATTTGATGTGTAGTGCCTGCTTAAAATTTCTACACGCTGATGAAAGTTTAGCCATGGTGATTTGCTATTTTTACCTTTCTTTGCGTAAAATTTTATAGCATGAATCCTCTTGTCGGAATTATAATGGGCAGCGAAAGCGATCTTGAAATTATGAAGGGTGCCGCTGAAATGCTTCGCCAGTTTGAAGTAGAACCCGAATTAACCATTGTATCCGCACACCGTACACCAGAGCGTTTGCGTGAATATGCCAGCAAAGCAAAAGAGAGAGGATTGAAAGTAATTATTGCAGGTGCAGGCGGTGCGGCGCATTTGCCGGGCATGGTTGCTGCCAATACAATATTACCCGTAATTGGTGTTCCTGTTAAATCTTCCAACTCGATTGATGGGTGGGATTCGATGCTATCCATTCTGCAAATGCCTTACGGAGTACCCGTGGCTACCGTAGCACTAAATGGCGCCAAAAATGCCGGCATATTAGCTGCGCAAATTTTGGCATTGCACGACCCTTCCATTGCGGGTAAGCTGGAAGCATATAAAGAATACCAGGATGATATAGTGATGGAAAGTGTAAAAAATGTTAAGCGTCTTGGATTTACCAATGAGTTTGATAAGTAGCGAGTCAAGGTTGATGGTTGATGGTTGATGGTT
>Ga0335397_10011602_pt1 | contig 10842 bp, 10 predicted proteins | sample MAT04_FD_205740 | JGI IMG/M metagenome (GOLD analysis project Ga0335397, IMG submission 205740) | Freshwater microbial communities from Lake Fryxell liftoff mats and glacier meltwater in Antarctica - MAT-04 (spades assembly) (version 2) ...
GCTGGAACTTTATAAATATCAGGGTAGAACCTTGCGACTTTAATAAAATCCGGGGAAACAGAATAGATATTTTAGCTGTAAAGCCATACTTCGAAGCATTACATGCAAAAACCGGGTATGAATACTGCATGAAAATGGTAGATAAAATTGATGCTATCCAGCTTTCGGGTATTGTTAGCGTTCCTAAAATGGAAGCGTTTATTACGGATAACCTTAAAAAGATTAAAGAAATGCAGTCATTTGATGCAACAGATTTTTATAACCTGAATAAAGGCACCGCTTTTAAAGATATCCTTATTGAAAAAGCCATTTTTAAAAAGTTTAGCTAACTCATTCATTCATTTCTTTAACTCTATAATACCTTTGCTACATGTTTAATAATTACGATGTTATAGTAGTGGGTGCCGGACATGCAGGTTGTGAAGCTGCTGCCGCTGCCGCTAATATGGGAAGTAAAGTGCTTTTAATAACAATGAATATGCAAACCATTGCACAAATGAGCTGTAATCCGGCAATGGGTGGAATTGCAAAAGGGCAGATTGTGAGGGAGATTGATGCAATGGGTGGATATAGTGGCATCGTTTCAGATAAAAGTATGATTCAGTTTCGTATGTTAAACCGGTCCAAAGGTCCTGCAATGTGGAGCCCAAGGGTGCAAAGCGATAGAATGTTATTTGCAACTACCTGGCGTGAAATGTTAGAACAAACACCCAATGTAGATTTTTACCAGGATATGGTAAACAGTTTGATTATTAAAGATGGTGTGGCAAAGGGTGTTGTTACAGGGATGGGCCATCATATTGAGGCTAAAGCGGTTGTTCTTACCAATGGAACCTTCTTAAATGGTGTAATTCATATAGGTGAAAAGAATTTTGGTGGCGGAAGGGTTGCAGAAAAAGCTGCAACAGGTATAACTGAACAGTTGGTAAGCCTTGGTTTTGAAAGTGATCGTTTAAAAACAGGCACTCCGCCAAGGGTTGATGGTAGAAGTCTTGATTACTCCAAAATGGAAGAGCAGAAAGGAGATGACAATATTATTGGGTTTAGTTACCTGGCAAAACCTTCCTTAAAGCCTGAAAATCAGCTTAGTTGCTGGATTACCTATACCAGCCAGGAAGTTCATGATATTTTAAAAACGGGCTTTGAAAGTAGCCCAATGTTCCAGGGAAGGATACAGGGAACAGGGCCGAGATATTGCCCAAGTATAGAGGATAAGATAAACCGTTTTGCAGAAAGAGACCGTCACCAGCTATTTGTAGAACCGGAAGGCTGGAATACGGTTGAGATTTATGTGAACGGATTTTCAACTTCATTGCCGGAAGAAGTGCAGTTAAAAGCCTTGCAAAAAGTGCCTGGTTTTGAGAACTGCAAGATGTTCCGTCCCGGTTATGCCATTGAATATGACTTTTTTCCGCCTACCCAACTTAAACATAGCCTGGAAACAAAAAGAATAAAACACCTGTTTTTTGCTGGCCAGATAAATGGAACAACAGGGTATGAAGAAGCCGCTTGCCAGGGATTAATGGCCGGAATTAATGCCCACAAAGCCTCAATCAATCAGGAACCTTTGGTTCTTAAAAGAAGCGAAGCTTATATTGGTGTTTTAATAGACGATCTGATAAATAAGGGGACGGACGAACCATACCGGATGTTTACGAGTCGGGCCGAATTTAGAACTCTTTTGAGGCAGGATAACGCAGATTTCCGTTTAACCGAGATCAGTTACCGTAATGGACTGGCCAGCCAGGAAAGAATGGATAGGGTAATAGAGAAAAAAGCAGCCGTTGAAGAAATAAAACAAATCTTGTCATCGGTTCAGATTGAACCAGGAGAATCAGCCGACTTTCTAATTAATATTGGTTCATCGGTATTAACCTCAAAACAAAAAGCTGCTCAATTATTATTAAGGCCGGGTATAGACCTTTTATTACTGATAAAAGCAATACCAGCCCTCAATGAAAAATTGGATAAATATGATAGAGAAGAATTGGAACAGGCGGAGATCCAGATAAAATATGACACTTATATTGAAAAGGAAAAAGAACTGGTAAGTAAAATGAGTCAGTTGGAAAACCTCATGATTCCAGAAAATTTTAATTACGATAAATTAGTATCGCTAAGTAATGAAGCAAGGCAAAAGTTTACAAAAATTCAGCCGGGCACGCTTGGGCAGGCCTCCCGTATATCCGGCGTAAACCCAAGTGATGTGCAGATACTGATGTTATATATGGGAAGATAAATTACAAATAAAAATAATATAAAATGTTGTTAAAGAATTTTATAGAAGAGCATTCAAAAGAAGAAGTTTTTGAAGAAGTTGAGAAATATATTTCTTCGTTTGTGCGTATCCGTTATAAAGATATCAGCAGGCCATGGGGAGGATTTTTAGTGATAGAAGAAGACGATGCAGAAAAATTTATAACACAGTTTTTCGGTCATCTTACAAAAAATGAATTATCAATTTCAGGTAAACTGAGTCCCAAGATTTTACTCGTTGAACCCTGCAAAAAACTGAGCTGGCAATATCATCACCGCCGTGCAGAAATTTGGAAACTTATCAGCGGCCGTGCAGGTGTTATTAAGAGCGATGATGATAAAGAAAAGGATGTGATTATTTTAGAACCCGGTGATTTGGTAGAATTAAAACAGGGAGAGCGTCACCGCTTAATCGGTTTAGATAAATGGGGAATTGTTGCAGAAATATGGAGGCATACAGATGTTGAAAATCCAAGCGATGAAGAAGACATCGTAAGGTTGCAGGATGATTTTGGCAGATAAGAATGATAAAAAATGACTGTTCTAAAAAATAAGCGCCCATTTATGGGCGCTTATTTTATGCATGATTTGAAGTATCTTTCTCAGCCGCCAACACCATTTTTATTTCCCCATAACTAATATTCGACGGTAGATTGTCTATGAGTGTTTTATGGCTAAGCGATCCGTGAATTTTAACCGCATCCCGGATGAGTTGCTGTTTTGCTGAGGGTACCATTGCATTAATATCTATTTCGCCCAGACCTACATAATATGCAAGATGGCCTTCAATGGTATTGGCGGTAAGTTTTCTTTCTACAGCAATATCCGCCAGTGCCTTACCCTCTTTGAACAAATTAAAGCTTACGAGTTTTGTATCCACCTTCATAGCTGTGGCAACCTTGTTTTCCTTTGATTCCTTTTTTGCATCTAAAGGTTTTGCATCCATATTGCTGGCAAGGGAATTCCTGCTGCAGTAGCTTTCAATGGCTTCTAAAATTTCATCGCCATACTTATCCACTTTTGCTTTTCCAAACCCGGAAATCTTCAAAAGGTCTTTTTTATTCATAGGAAGATAAGTACTCAATTCTTTTAAGGTTTGCAGGTTGGCAACCATGTAGATAGGCAGGCCCGATTCTTCGCAAGCCATGTCTCTCCAGCGTTTGAGCGTATCAAATAATTCTCCGTTGCTTGTGTCTGTTACAGTTTGTTTTTTTCCGCTGGCATAACTGCTGATATTAAACCGGGGCAAAACAAAGTTTAGTTTATGCCGCAAAAAGGAAGAAACTTCAAAAGGTTGTTTGCAATATTGAATAAAATAATGAGCCGTATAAATGGCTAATGCGGTTTCCTGTAAAGATTCGTTTACCCGTTCTGCGGCTTCTTTGTGTTCTGTAATTAATGGTTGATTTTTTACCTGTGATAACAAATCTGACAATCTTTTCTCAAAATGAGTAGCTGCATCACTAATCCTTTTTTGCAGTGCCGCATTTTTTTCTATCACTCCCTCTTCCTTCATCATCAAAGCTATATGTCCCTGGAATTTTATGCCCACCGTTTTATCGCTTTGGAATTGTTGATCAAACTTAAGCGCCCAATCAATTCCTTCTTTATTAAATTTTTCGCTGTGTTCTTTTAAACTGTATAACAAATGTGAAATGCCAGTATGAATTTCTTTAAAAGAAAAAATTTCTTCCAGCAATTGTTGTGTAAATGCCTGCCTCGCCCCGGCAAATCTTTCTGCCAGTGACCCACGGTGGGTAAGCGCCTCCTGTCCTTTCACCACATGTTCATTGCTGTAAATAGCCGCCTGCGGAATTTTTGATAAAAGCACAATGCCATCCAGGCTGGTACAACGGCTTAAGGCAACATATACCTGGCCGCTGCTAAATGCAGCACCGGCATCTATCATTACTTTTTCAAAAGTAAGTCCCTGGCTTTTGTGTATGGTAATGGCCCATGCAAGCCGTAAAGGAAACTGTGTAAAAGTTCCCAGGCTTTCCTGTTCCAGCTTACCGTCGTTTCGGTTTAAAGTATACCGGGTGTTTTCCCATGTTTCCATAGATACGCTTATATCTAATCCATCACATGCAACCACGATATTATCCGCATCAAGCGATTTTACCACACCTATTTTACCATTAAAATATCTTTTTTGTATGGTATCATTTTTAAGGAACATAACCTGCGCACCTTCTTTTAAAATTAAAGATGCTTCTACAGGAAATAAATTTTCAGGAAAATCTCCCTCCACTATAGCATTATAACTAAAAGTACCGGTAAACAATCTTTCCAGCTCGGTGGTATTAATCAGGTCAGACTGTTTGTTATGGGAAGTGAGTGTTATAAAATTTTCACTTGATGCAGGCCTAAAGCCAGGATCATACCTCATATGCAAATCTTCAAAATCATCTGCATCCATATTATTATTTCGCACTTTATTCAACAGCCTCACAAATGAATCTTCTTTTTGACGGTAAATTTTATTCAACTCTATCAGTAATGGCATTTGCTCTTTAATGACCATACTGTCAAAAAAGAACGGGGAACTGTAGTACTCCTGTAAAATACTCCACTCATGGTTTTGTGCTACAGGAGGCAACTGGTATAAATCACCAATACATAACAACTGCACACCGCCAAATGGTGCAGAATGGTTTCTTCTAACAGAACGCAAAATGGTATCAATCGCATCCATTACATCTGCACGAACCATACTTATTTCATCAATTACCAATAGCTCCATTTTGCGCAGCAATTGTTGCCGTTGTTTGGTAAACTTCATTTTACCAAGCATATCTTCTTTGTGATTTTTTGTTGGCAAAAAAGGATAAAAAGGCAATTGAAACAAACTATGCAGGGTAACACCACCGGCATTGATAGCCGCAACGCCTGTTGGCGCAGCTACCACTATATTTTTTGCACAATGCTCTTTCAGGTATTTTAAAAAAGTAGTTTTACCTGTGCCCGCCTTACCCGTAAGAAATATATTTTCACTCGTTTCTGTTACAAAGCCAAAGGCAAGGTCAAAGACTTCATTTCTTTCAATAGCTATATTTGTTTCCACGCTTAATATTTATTTGTGTAAAAATACAGGATGTTTAAGTTTCCCGCAGAAATCGCAGATCATCGCAGAAAATAGATCAAATCATTTTATAGTCGATTAACTTTTCTATAAATATTATCAATAATATTATCAGTATTAAAATTAACCAGGATACCAAGTTTTGTATCAGATAATCTTAGATAGGTAATAACCTGTTTATGGTGAACCTCCGATAAACGCTCAATAGATTTTATTTCTATCAACACTTTATCGTTCACCATTAAATCTATCCTAAATCCAATATCAAATTTTTTTTCATCGTAAACTACCGGTAAAGAAACTTCAATTAATACAATAAGACCTGCCTTTTCTAATTCATACTTTAAAACGTGCTTGTAAACATTTTCAAATAATCCTGGTCCAAGTGTTTTAAAAACCTTTAGAATAGCCCCTCTGATTTTATACGATATTTCATTTTCTGTCATGGCAATTCATATTAATTGTTAATGAACTTATTCCGCAAACCAGTATATTGATAAATTTAGTGCCTAGAAAATTATATTCCATCTAATAGTGAATTTTTTAATCCCGCAGATTGCGCAGGGTATTGCAGACTATAAATCGAATTTTTATTTGAATTTATAGTCAAAAATAATTTGATACTTATCTGCGATCATCTGCGCCATCTGCGGGAAAATTCTTATGCTGCGTTTTTACCTCCCAGCATCAGCAACTCATTTACCTGTATCTCGGTAATGTATTTTTTGTTGCCCTCTTTATCCATATAATTGCGGTTTACCAGTTTGCCTTCAATGCATACTTCCGTTCCTTTTACTAAAAACTTTTCTGCAATATCTGCCACGGCTCCCCAGGCAATAATATTGTGCCATTGCGTTTCTGTTACTTTTTCACCTTTGGCATTGCGGTAGCTTTCATTGGTAGCTATCGAAAAACGTACAAGCTTTTTTCCGCTTTCTGTGTTGCGTACTTCCGGTGCGTTACCTAAATTTCCAATCAGTTGAACTTTGTTTTTTAATGCGAACATAGCTGTAAAATTTGTGCTCATCCTTTATGGGGTAGAGCGGTTTAAAAATTGATTTTTGTTTGTGCCGAAAAACAAATTGCTTCGTTTCATCAACACCACAAAGATGCTATTGCCGGAAAGCGTTACTCGTATTTTAATCGTTTATAGACGTATGTAGCCGTTTGTAAACGCTTGTAATTGTAAAAATTTGGTTGTACCTTATTGTCTAAAATCAATACCAGACTGCATGACAACGATTAATGAACCCAAACTTTGCCTTACCTGTGAGAAGCCATTAAAGGGGCGTACCGATAAAAAATTCTGCGATGATTATTGCCGCAACAATTACAATAACCAGCTAAAGGCGGATACAACAAACCTGGTAAGGAATATTAATAACGCTCTGGGAAAAAACCGGCGCATACTGGAGAGCTTATTTGCCAATGGAGAAGAGATGGCAAAAACCACCAAGGATAAATTGTTGCAAAAGGGTTTTCAATTTAAATACATCACCCATATTTATACCAACAAAAAAGGCAATACCTATTTTTTTGTGTACGACCTTGGTTATCTGCCACTGGAAAATGACTGGTATCTTGTAGTAAAAAGAAAAGAAGACTGATTAATAAAGCCAGTCTTTAAAATACTGTTTAAAAACAGCACATAGTTTTTTATCAGCAGCTTCAGCTACGGAAATTATTTCTGAAATATCTACCGGCTTTAAATTTTCGGGCTGGCATTCATCTGTAATAACGCTGATGGCAGCACATGGTAAACCAATATGATTGGCAACAATAACTTCAGGAACAGTACTCATTCCTACCATATCTGCGCCGGCTGCTTTAAGGTATTTATATTCTGCTCTTGTTTCAAGGTTTGGACCCTGCACGGCAACATATACTCCTTTTTTTAGTGGAGTTTTTACTTTTTTTGCTGCATACAATAATGCTTTATTCAATTCTTTATTGTATGGAGAAAACATATCAACAAAGCGGTTACCAAATGCAGGATCATTTAAACCCCGCAGTGGATTTTCCGGCAGCATATTAATATGATCTTCTATTAAAACAAGATCTCCTTTTTTATGTTTTTTATGCATGCCACCGGCAGCATTGCTTAACAATAAAACCTGTACACCCAATTCTTTAAATACCCTTACGCCAAATGTTACCTGCTGCATTGTATACCCTTCATAATAATGAAACCGCCCCTGCATAACAATAATTTTTTTCCCATGCAGTAAACCGGTTACCAATCTGCCTTTATGAAATTCAACTGTGGCCTGCGGAAAATTTGGAATATCGGCATAAGAAAGAAAATGGCTTTCTTCAAAATACTGTAAAAATTCTCCTAAGCCCGTTCCCAAAACAACAGCAGCCTGTGCAGCATTAAAACCATTGCTGTTTAAAAAAGCAGCAGTCTCCTTTATTTTATTCAGCATATTTTCCATTTATATCAATTTTTGCCAAAAATATAGTTTTGTTTTTTACTTCATCTGCACATTTATTGCAGGCACAAGTGTCAAAAATATATATTTGATAAAAGATATTTGGAAAACTCTTTAGTGATTAAAAACGTTATTAAGCTAAACAACTTATAGATGCCTAAGTTTTGCCTGGTTTTATTTATTTCCTTTTTTATTTATCCCGCTATGGGCCAGAAGGTTTATAGATTAGGAGATGAAGTAAAAAGCTTTCCGATAAATAAGATATTAAATCAAAATAACGAACCCAAAGATCTAAATGCGATAAAATCCCAAATAACGATTCTTGATTTTTTTGGTACCTGGTGTGTGCCATGTATTAAGGCGTTGCCCGAATTAAACAGTCTGCAACAAAAATTTGCCGGCAAGTTAACGGTGTTGCTTATTTCTACAGAAGATGAACAGCGCCTGACTAAATTTGTAAATGCAAGAGCAGGTTTCCCTTTCCCCATAATAATTGATGAAAATAATACTATCAGTAACTTGTTTCAGCCGCCTTCATTTCCCTACACCGTTATCATTAATGAGGCTAATAAAATAATAGCCATCACAGATGCTGGATCTATTAACGAAGCCACGGTAAATAATTGGCTTGCCGAAAAAGTGGGTAACACTGAAGCGATACCTGTGATTATTGAAAAGACACCTCCTTTAACTACAATAATGAATAGTACAAAAAGAAGTAGTAATAATCTTGTAGCCTTGTCGCAGGATTTTATGTATGCTGCAAAAACCGGGGAAGAAACGAATGCGCTCATCAAAAAATTAAAAGAAATTACTTTTGAAGAACTGCAGGAGGGTTTAAAAAATGATGATGAAAAAAAAGCCTTTTGGATAAATGCATATAATGGTTACACACAGGCGCTTTTGAGAAAAACCCCGGAGGCATTTAAAAACAGGGGCCGCTTTTTTAAAAGCAGGCAAATAGAAATTGCGGGAAAAAACTTTAGCCTTGATAACATTGAGCATGGAATCTTAAGGCGTAGTAAAATAAAATGGAGCCTTGGTTATTTAAATAAATTATTTCCTGGTAAAATAGAAAAAATACTAAGGGTAAATGACTTAGATTACCGCATTCATTTTGCATTAAACTGTGGGGCTAAAAGTTGTCCCCCGGTAGCTTTTTACGACCCGGCTATTATCAATTCACAACTTGATATTGCCAGCACCGCTTACCTGGCAGGTGAGGTTATTTACGATAAAAAAAATAATAATATTGGATTGCCGGCAATTATGAGTTGGTTCAGAAAGGATTTTGGCGGAAAGAAAAAAATGCTGGAGTTGGTAAAACAAAAAGGTATTATTCCGGCTGATGCTTCTCCTAAAATTAAATTTAATAAATACGATTGGACATTACATTTAAACAACTTTTAATTATACATTTTATGAGTAATCATTATTACAATGCAACCGATTTAAATAAGTTTGGCAATATTGGGGATTTTCAAAAACCAATGGCAGATAAATTCTTTGACTGGTATGCGGAGGTTTTTAAAGATGGCGAACTTTCTGCAAAAGAAAAATCGCTTATCGCCCTGGCAGTAGCACATGCGGTGCAATGCCCATATTGCATAGATGCCTACAGCGCAGATGCATTTGAAAAAGGATACAGCGAAGCGCAGATGATGGAAGCTGTGCATGTGGCAGGCGCTATTAAGGGTGGCGCTGTGCTGGTGCATGGGGTGCAAATGATGAATAAGGTAAAAGAGATAGCGATGTAAATTTCTGAAGCAAAAAAAATTTTAAACGCTTTAAAGGGGCATCATGAAAGTATCAATGAAATCATTAAAATCACAAGGAAGTATTTTGGCAGATAGCCATGAGCAGATAGAAATACTGGAGCATGGACAAAATCATGATGATGCATTTAAACTGGTTCCGTTTCAACAAAAACTGGAAGGCATAGGATTGTATCCTTTAAAACCTGTAGGTATAGAAATCTTTCAGGTTAATGTAGGAAAAATGTGCAACCAGGTTTGCAGGCATTGCCATGTAGATGCCGGGCCAGACAGGAAAGAAATAATGACAAGAGAAACCATGCAGCAATGTATTGAAGTGATTAAAAATAATCCTTCTTTAAAAACGGTTGATCTTACCGGCGGAGCTCCTGAAATGAATCCTGATTTCAGGTGGTTTGTAAAAGAAATCAAAAATGCCAGTGCAAACATTCATATAATAGTAAGATGCAACCTTACTATTATAAGAGCCAATAAAAAATATTACGACCTGCCCGAATTTTTTAAGTTGCATAAAATAGAAGTAGTTTCTTCTCTTCCTTTTTATACCAAAGACAGAACAGACCGGCAGCGGGGAGAAGGTGTTTTTGAAGATTCCATACAAGCATTACAAATGCTTAATGAAGTTGGCTACGGAATAGAAGGCAGTCCTTTGCAATTAAACCTGGTGTATAATCCGGCAGGTGCATTTTTGCCACCCTCGCAGCAAAGTTTGGAAAAGGAATTTAAAGTTTCTTTAAAAAAAGATTTTGGAATTGAATTTAATAATCTGTTTGCCATTACCAATTTACCCATTAGCCGTTATCTTGATTATTTATTACAAAGTGGTAATTATGAAAAGTACATGGAAAAACTAATCGCTGCATTTAATCCTTCTGCTGCCGCCAACGTGATGTGCAGAAATACAATATCAATAGGATGGGATGGTTATTTATATGATTGCGATTTTAACCAGATGCTGGAATTAAAAGTAGATACTCCGTTAAACCATATCAAACAATTTGACAGAGAAATATTAAATCATCGCAATATCGTTTTAAACCAACACTGTTATGGGTGCACAGCAGGTGCAGGCAGTAGTTGTGGCGGAGCTGTAGCTTAACCCGTTAATCAAAAAGATGTAATAATTTTTATCAGCATTCACTTTATTTATAATTGTGGGAGATGTTATTTATAATTTTATAGCATCATTAAAAATTGTACATGATCGAACAAAATGCATTGATAGTTTTTGTACGAAATCCTGTTTTGGGATCTGTAAAAACAAGGGTAGCCAAAACGATTGGCGACGAAGCTGCAC
>Ga0335397_10011603_pt1 | contig 10841 bp, 9 predicted proteins | sample MAT04_FD_205740 | JGI IMG/M metagenome (GOLD analysis project Ga0335397, IMG submission 205740) | Freshwater microbial communities from Lake Fryxell liftoff mats and glacier meltwater in Antarctica - MAT-04 (spades assembly) (version 2) ...
ATCCTTAAGGACACCAGCCCCTCAAGCTGGCGTGTCTACCAATTTCACCACCTGGGCATATTATAAAGAACTTTTTGTACGCTGTGTTTTACCAACTCTGAATCTGTTCTGGTTTTCGAACTGATGATTCTATTCAATACCTCCTCTTCAAAGCGGGTGCAAAGATAGTACTTTTCTGAAACGATAAACAATGAATCTTGAAATATTTCTATTTTGTGAAGGAAATTTGAATTTTGATATTTCACCTCTGATACTGCCTTTTCCTTACATACGTAATCAGCAGCATATGTGCAATATAAAACCATAATTGATTTAAATATTACGCTAATTCATAGTTTAAATAAAAAAATTATGGCTGTATTATATTTTGATGTGCTGTAAATATTAAGACATCATACTAGTTCCATGCTTAATTCGAAAATTGAATTAGAATTTATTTCTTTGTCCTTTTTGCTGGATCAAAAAGTACCAACTTAGCAAAGCGATCTCATGAGCTCCTTTAAAAATAAGCAATGGGCGAATAAAAAATCAATTCTTTATAACAATGCTGGCGCATTTTTATAAGGCCGGTCCCTTCTAAGAGAGCTTCCTTTTATGGCAACATGGAGGAACATCGGTTTGACTTTTTAGTATAATTTTCAGGGTTTAGGGACCGGCCTAATAGAAATTTCACAACAGCTATAGACGAAGGTAAACGGCGCGGGCATGTGCGTAGCAAAACACCAGCCTCAAGTGCTGCCCGGATATGGGAAACTCTAACAGGCCTTGTTTTGCGAGCCTTACCAAGTCGTACATCTGTGTGAAATTTCTATTAAGCCTAGACTTTTTGGTTCTTTTGTGTCATGACAAAAGAACAAGGAAAAAAAATCCAGACTTTTCTCAGCACATCAAAATAATATTTAGCCAAAATCTTTCAGTTGAGCCAATTTTGTTAACTTTGACAACTGCACATAAAATCCAGACTTATGTTTACCAAAGACGACCTAAAGCAATTGCAATCGCGCGGAAGCGACCTGAAAGTAGTTGAATCACAGATAGATAATTTCAGAAGAGGCTTCCCTTTTATTAACCTCGACCGGCCAGCGATTGTTGGCGATGGCCTTAAAGCATTCAACCAACGCGATGCCAAGAAGCTTTCGTATTACTACGATTCCAATTCGAAACGGTATGAGGTGCTGAAATTTGTACCGGCTTCGGGAGCCGCCAGCCGCATGTTCAAGCATCTGTTCGAGTTTATGGAATCCTACACAGGCTCTGAAGCAGACCTGAAACAACTTCAGACTTCACCAAAGTTAAAGTTGGTAAAAGATTTCTTTGAAAGGATCAAGGACTTTGCTTTTTACGAACAGCTTTCAAAAATTTTACAAAAGGACGATTACGATATCAACGAATGCATTTCAAAAAAAGAATACAAAATCATTATCAATTACCTGCTGAACCCGGTCGGACTTAACTATGCCAATCTCCCGAAAGGATTGCTACTCTTCCATTCATATCCCGACGGTGCACGTATGTCGATTGGAGAACATATGGTTGAAGCCGCAAACTATTGCAAGGATAAGGAAAAACGCTCGGCAATTCACTTCACAGTTTCACCGGAGCATGCGGATATGTTTCTCGAAGAAATTAACCGTGTGAAAGGAAAATACGAAGAGCTTTTTGATCTGAAGTACGAACTTACTTTCTCGTTACAGAAGGCTTCGACGGATACCATTGCCGTTGACTTGAACAACAAGCCTTTACGCGAAGCCGATGGCAGACTGATGTTCAGGCCGGGCGGACATGGCGCACTGATCGAAAACCTCAATGATCGCGAAAGTGAGATCGTTTTTATCAAAAATATTGACAATATTGTACCCGACAGCATGAAACCGGATACTTTTCTGTATAAAAAAGTATTGGGTGGATATCTTTTCGAGTTGCAGGATGCTGTTTTTGAACACCTTGAAACACTCGATGATAAGCCGGACGATGAAGATATCCGTACCATACTGCGGTTCATAAAGTCAAAACTCGGGTTCGTGGTTGATCCCGAAATCAGCACCATGAGCCGCGAGGATAAAATTGAGTACCTGCATCACAAATTAAATCGTCCCATAAAGGTTTGCGGCATGGTTAAAAATGAAGGCGAACCCGGTGGTGGTCCTTTCTGGGTAAGAGAGCCAAACGGCGAAATCTCGCTACAGATTGTCGAATCATCGCAGATTGATCCGGAGGATACTATGCAAAAAGACATACTCAGCAAATCCACCCATTTTAACCCGGTTGATTTGGTTTGCGGGGTGCGAGACTACAAAGGCAAAGTTTTTGATCTGCGGAAATTTGTTGATCCTGCAACCGGTTTTATTTCCTATAAATCGAAGGATGGAAAAGATCTTAAAGCTCAGGAGTTACCAGGATTATGGAATGGCGCCATGGCCAACTGGATCACGGTTTTTGTTGAAATCCCTATCAGTACTTTTAACCCGGTGAAAACGGTAAATGATTTGTTGAGGAAGGAGCATCAGTAAAATATAAAATAGTTGACTTCTACGGTGCCAGCCTACTGATACTCCACACATTCCCTTTCAGCAAATATTGTATCCTGTCGTGAAGCCTGCCGGGTCTGCCCTGCCAGAACTCAATGCGATCGGGTTTTAAGCTGTAGCCGCCCCAGTGAGCCGGACGCGAAATATTTTCGTTCCCTTCATTAAACAAGAGCATTTCGCGTTGTTCTTCAAGCTTTGTGCGAGAGGATATCGTTGAACTTTGCGGCGATATTACCGCGTTAATGCGGCTTTCGAGCGGGCGCGAATAAAAATAAGTATCTGAATCATCAGCATCGGTCTTGCTCACAATTCCTTCAATACGGACCTGCCTTTCGGTCAAAGGCCAGAAAAAAGTGAGTGCCGCAAAATGATTTCCGCTTAACTGTACTCCTTTGCGACTCATGTAATTGGTAAAAAATACAAATCCATCCTCATCAAATGATTTTAATAAAACCACCCTTGCCGATGGCCGCAATTCGGCTGAAACGGTCGAAATAACCATGGCAGTTGCCTCTGGCTCACCCGAATCCATGGCTTCATTAAGCCACTCGCTGAACCAATTCACTGGCTCAACGGGAAATTCTTCGCGAAGTATGGCACTGTGTTGGTAATCTTTGCGGATATCTCTTAAATCCATAGTATTGTTTTGAAAAGTATTTGGGTCTGGTTTTTAATTAGCTGTTTTAAAGATAGTCCGAAGTCGGAAGTCTAAAAAGCAGATTGCTTCTGTATTTGGTCTCCGGACTCCTATCTCCGGTCTTCCGACTTCAGACTTCGGTCTTCCGTCTTCGGACTTCGGTCTTCCAACAACATAAACAAAATTTGCACATCAATGTTTTGAACATACCGCTTCAAAGTAATTGCAGGTAGCTTCTGATTTAGTATCTTCGCACTGAATTTAATATTCGCTTTTTACCCCTATTTATGAAATTCCTGCCTGCTTTTATTTTTCTCGTTTTGATTTCGGCTGTTGCTACACTGGCGCAGGTTAAAGAAGATTTTAATCCTGCGAAATACGCCATCGAAATCATGAATGAGCGAACAGTAAAGGATAATGAAATGCGGACTGATGACCATTCACCCATTCCGGATGAAGAAAAGGTGTCGTTTCAAAAATTAAATTATTATAAGCCAAATGCCGCATTCCGTAAAGTAGCCAGTTTCGGGCGTTTCGACCAAGCAACCCATTTCTTGATGAAAACCTCTACCGACAGGCTACCTGAATATTCTATTTATGGGAAAGTTACCTTCCGGCATAAAGGTAAAAGCTATTCGCTTAATGTATATCAGAACATAGAGCTGATAAAGAAACCTGGCTTTGAGAAGCATCTGTTTGTCCCTTTCAACGACGAAACCAACGGCCACGAAACCTATGGAGGCGGAAGGTTTCTGGATGTATCCGAAACCGGTGCAGAAACATTGATAATCGATTTCAACAAGGCGTATAATCCATACTGTGAATACAATCATAAATACTCCTGTCCTATTCCTCCCGAGTCAAATAACTTAAAAATGAAAGTGAAAGCCGGAGAAAAGAAATGGCATAAATAAAATAACGAAACTCTAAGAAGAAAAATCACATATTTACTCTTTATACCAAGCAGAAACAGCAAATTAAATCATGGCAAGAGTTGTTGAAACATCAGGTACCAGAATGACACTCAGGCGGTTGCTGCGGAGGCCAAAATACCGGTACATGGCGGTGAACCGCATAGTACCGCATTTGCCCTGGATGGTACTTATTGCTATGGCGACGTTTTTATATAAAGCCAGGATTTTTGCAGATTCAGGATTTTATATCGCCGAGGTAATCAACAACCAGAATTTTTACATCGAAAGTCTGCGTATTGTTTCGGTAATTCCGCAAATACTACCTTTGATCGGAGTATGGACTGGTATTGAAATCAGGTATATCCTCCTGCTGTTTTCGCTGAGTCATGTTGTGTTCTTTTACTTTCTTTTTCTTTTTGTTTATTACGGTTTGCGCGACAGGCGGTCGGGGCTTCTGATTATTTTATCGCAGACAGTGGGCATTATGTTGGGATTTTTCACACCCATGTTCGAACTTTACTATGGTGTGCCACTGCTGATTACATTCTATGCCATCTGGCGGTTGCCTTTCCGTTTCCGAACAATCTTCGTACTTCTTATCCTCGAAGTTCTTGTACTATTGAGTCACCCTTTGGCTTTTATGCTGTTTGCTTACGTGTTGTTGTACGACTTCACAAAAAAAACCGCCAAGCCACTTAAGTTCTATATTCCTGTTATTCTGGTATTTGCAGGATCAATGCTGCTCAGGTATTATGTGAAGTCCAATTATATGCCGGCAATAATAGCAGGGATAGTAAACAATAACCTTCCGGATCTCATAAACCCGGTAAATTTTAAAGCGTTTGGAATATTCATGTTGAGCAATTATGCTGAACTACTGATTGCTTTTATCCTTGCAATTTACCTGCTGGCAACCCAAAAACAATGGTTCAGGCTATTTATTGTAGCAGCTACTTTTTCTGCTTATGTATTCCTTGTAAATTCAGTATATCCCCTTCCGCAGGAACACAACATGGAACAATTGATGTTTCCCTTTGTCCCTTTAATTTTCATTCCACTGGTTTACAGCTTTCCCACAGTTAGGCAGGGACTGTTGAATATCTCAATTTTGCTGGTTTCGGCACTTATTGCTTACCGGTTGGCAGTTATTTATAACGGCGGCGAAAAATTTGCAAAGCGTGTTGCCCAAATGGAACAACTTATTCGAGTAGCCCGGCAAAAAGGTGGCAATAAATTTATTGTTTCGAAACAAGCTGTTGATCATGGGTACACGAGGCTTACCACCTCGTATCCGGTTGAAACTTTGCTTCTGAGCGCTATTGATGGCAATGATATTTCGGCAACTATCATCCCTGATGAAGATTTCAGATATGACAAAACCATTCGTGCCGACCAGTTTGTTTTCCGAATAGATGAACTCAAGCAACAAAGCTGGCTCAACAAAAGGTATTTCCACCTGGATATTGGTGAATACCGCATACTCAACGATTCCACCCCGAATTTCAATATCAATGCTACAGCCGGCAATCTTCGTATAACAATTAATTCGAAAAACATATATGGTGCCGGTGATACTGTCTGGATTCCGGTTACAATCATCAACAAGGGCAAGACACCGCTTTATTCGGGAATAAAAAACAACGTATTTTTGTCCTACTTTTGGATCGTAAATAATGATGTATTGAACTGGAACGAAATCAGAACTCCTTTGCAGGCAGATATTAAAGGCACACTGAAACAGGATATTGAAGTTATCGTACCACCCAATAAAGGCCGGATGCAAATTAAGGTTGATATACTTGCCGATGGTAATTGGTTGGGAATTTACAGTCAGGAGGATGTAATGGTATATTAATTGCTTTTGGAGAAAGTTAATATCACGCTAAAACAGAAACAAATAATTTTTGAACGGAAATGAAAAAAACAATTGCTTTTCTTTTTGCTTTATGCATAGTTACAAACTTGCTGGCCGAAAAAGGTTATAAAATTACCGTAAAACTTACAGGATCGTCAGATACATCTTTGCTTCTGGCTCATTATTACGGCACAAAACAATACCTCGACGACACTGCCTTCCGTAACAAACAAGGATTATTTATATTTCAGGGCAACGAAAAGCTGACAGATGGAATGTACATTGTTGCCGGTCAGAATAAAAGCAAGTATTTTGATTTTTTCGTTACCGGAACACAGCAGATGGAATTCGCCTGCGATCCCGCCAATATTGTGAATACCATGCAGGTTAAAGGATCGGACGACAACAAGGTGTTTTTTGAATATATAAAATACCTGGGTAGTAAACAGGCTGAAATTGAACCTTTGAACAACTGGATGAAGGCTAACCTTACCCGCACCGATTCCATCGAAATCGTTAAATCCCGCATCGGAGCCATTGATAAGGATGCCAAAGCATATATCAAAAATTTCTATACTTCTAATCCGGATTTCCTGTCGGCAAATTTTGTTAAAGCAAACAATGAACCCGAATACCTGCAATATATAACTTCCCCGGATGGCAAAGTCGATTCCACAAAACTCTATCAAACTTATAAGGCTCACTTTTTCGATAATTTCACTTTTGCCGATCCAAGACTTATTTATACCCCTGTTTTCGCTCAGAAAATAGATTTCTATTTCGATAAAATGGTAGTACCGGTTCGCGACTCATTGGAAAAGGACATTGACAGGGTAATGGCACTTTCGGCTGTAAATAACGAAATGCAAAAATACATGGCCTGGTTTCTTTCGCTCAAATACGAAACATCCCAGGTAATGGGTCATGATGCCATGTTTGTTTATTTGGTCCGTAAATACCTCGAAACAGGAAAAGTGAGCTGGCAATATCCCGAGGTAAAAGACAATGTGATAAAAAGGGTAAATACACTAGAGCCGTTGTTGCTGGATAAAGTGGCACCCAATCTCATTTTGGTTGATACCAACAATGTGGCACACTCGCTTCAGGCAATCAAAGCACGTTATACCTTGATATTTTTCTGGGAAAGCACCTGTGGCCATTGCCAGCAGGAAATGCCGAAAGTGCTGAAATTTTATGATGAATTTCATTCAAAATATAATCTGGAGATATATGGCTTAAGTACAGATACTTCGTTGGTGAAGTGGAAAGCCTACATTAAAAAGAATAATATGCCATGGATCAATGTGAATGGCCATATGAGCGTCAGCGGGAATTATCATACACTTTATGATATCCGGAGTACACCAATTATGTACCTGCTGGATGAGGATAAAAAAATTCTGACCAAATTCCTGCTAATTGAGGATATTACCAATGTAATCACAAAACGGGAAGAGGAATTGGAGAAGAAGAAAGAAAAGAAGCCGTAGAGAATAGTTTTTGGGCTACAGGTCGCTGAGTGAAGCCGAAGCACAGGGTTTCAGAGTTTCAATGTTTCAGATTTACAGAGTTACAGGGTTACAGGGTTACAGTGTTACAGTGTCAAATTCCAAACTATACACAAAATTTGCCGAAGAGTTCTCCCCAACGGGGAGATGTCCGAAGGACAAAGGGGTCTTTTCAATGTTTCAGAGTTACAATAGTTCCAGAGTTACAATGTTACAATGTTACAATGTTTCAGAGTTTCCAGAGTTTCAGAGTTTCAATGTTTCATAGTTTCAATGTTTCAAGGTTTCAGAGTTTAAGAGTTATAAAGTTTAAGAGTTTCAGGCCATTGAGCCCGAGAGAGTTTCATGTTCCTTAATCCAAAATCGGGGAATAAACGACGATTTCTCTGAATCCCGACACCATGCACCATGCACCATACTCCATGCACATAAAGAACTAACTATATAAACACCCCACAATCACCCATGACCCCATCACGAACCATATGGATTACAGGAGCATCATCAGGAATAGGCGAAGCATTAGCCATGCACTGGGCTACGGCAGGAACCAGGTTAATTCTTTCCAGTTTTGACAAAAAGCAGCTTGATACTGTTGTAATTAACTGTGAAAAGAAGGGTGCAACAGTCCATGCAATTATTTTCGATCTCACCAAAGAAAATGAAATCACACAAGCTGTTACGAAAGTTCAGACCATGGCTCCGAAAATTGATATACTCGCCAACGTGGGTGGTATAGGTCAGCGGTCGCTCATTATTGATACGCCGGCAGAAGTTTCGCGCAGAATTATGGAAACCGATTTCTGGGGCCATGCTACACTAACATCCCAAATACTGCCATTTATGGTGAAAACCGGTGGCGGAACCATTGTAGTAATGAGCAGTTTGTCGGGTTTATTTGGTTTTCCGCAACGCTCATTTTATTGTGCCGCCAAGCATGCCCTTCATGGATTTTTCGAAACCCTGAGACTAGAGCATCATAAAGATAACATCTACGTTACAATGGTTTGCCCGGGAAGAGTAAAGACAAAATTCTCACTTTCAGCACTTACTTCAACCGGTGGTGCACACGGGCTAATGGATAAAGGCCAGGAAAACGGTGTAAGCGTTGAATATGCTGCGGCTAAAATTGATAAGGCCGTACGAAAACATACAAAACAAATCATAATCGGGGGAAAAGAAATACTTATGCCGTACCTCAAACGGTTCACACCCTGGATTTTTTATAAAATTGCTTTGAAGATAGATCCGAATGCGTAATAGCGGATGGCGGAATGAATAGTGAATAACGAATAGTGAATAATGAAAAGTTACGCATTTAGATTTAACTTTGAGCTTCCGCTCCGCTCAGCGGACGGAACTCTGACCACGAAGTATTGAACCCTTGAACACCACAGGCATTGAACGTTTGAAAAACATAACATTTGAATAAATGAATAATAGAACTAGAACAATTGAACAATTGAATAATAGAACAATTGAACAATTGAATAATAGAACAATTGAACAATTGAATAATAGAACAATTGAACAGTAGAACAATAGAATTGGGAGCAAGGAACACCCCAACCCCTGAATCACAACCCCTAACCCCTTTAAAAATGGATCAAGTTACAATCAGCGGAATACAGCAACTCGGAATCGGAGTATCGAATGTTGCAGAAGCATGGAAATGGTATCGCAAATACCTGGGAATGGATATCAAGGTTTTTGAGGAAAGCGCGACGGCAGCCCTAATGTTGCCATATACGGGTGGTGTACCGCAGAAACGTCATGCTGTTCTGGCGCTAAACCTGAGCGGTGGCGGTGGATTCGAGATATGGCAATATACCGAACGTGTGCCGCAGCCTCCAAAATTTACTCCTGCCATTGGTGATCTGGGAATATTTGCAGCAAAAATAAAGTCACGCGATGTGCGTAAAACCCACGACTATTTCACATCCGAAAAACTTAACGTAAGTCCGGTGACAAAAGATCCTGATGGCCGTGCTCATTTTTTCCTCACTGATCCGTATAACAATATTTTCCAGGTCATTGAATCCAACAACTGGTTTGCCGATGAGAAAAAAAACACCGGCTCGGTTTATGGTGTGGTTGTTGGCGTAAGCGATATCGATAAAGCCTTGAAGGTATATTCTGATATTCTTGGCTATGACAAAGTTGTGTTCGATACAAAGTCAATTTTCCCGGATCTTGCTTTTCTGAAAGGCGGTGATGCCACTTTCCGCAGAGTGCTGCTCAAAAGCAGTAAGCCCCGTCTGGGAGCCTTTGCACGCGTGTTCGGCGAAAGCGAAATTGAACTTGTTCAGGTTGAAGACCGCACTCCACGGAAAATATTTGAAGGTCGTTTCTGGGGCGATCTGGGTTTTATTCACCTTTGTTTTGATATACAGGGAATGCAGGCTTTAAGAAACGGCTGTGCCGAACGAGGATTTCCGTTTACTGTTGACAGTGCCTCAAACCTCGGAGAGAGTTTTGATATGGGCGAAGCAGCCGGTCATTTCTCCTACATCGAAGATCCTGATGGCACGCTGATTGAATTTGTGGAAACACATAAAGTCCCAATCCTCAAAAAATTTGGCTGGTATCTAAACCTCCGTAAGCGCAACCCTGAAAAATTCCTGCCCGACTGGGTGGTAAAATCGCTGGGTATGAATAGGGTGAAGGACTAATCCTGTTTTTTATTTTTTAAATTTCCCGGATGGTTTTAATCCCCCGCTTAAAAATTAATACCCTTATCTTTGCATCCGGAAATCTTTCCTCAAAATTCCAGGAACAAACAACCATGCCCTTTTCGTCTTTAGGCCTCACTCCTACTCTGTTAAAATTGCTGGCAGGCCAAAATTACACTCAGCCATATCCTATACAGTTGGAGGTGATTCCTGCTATTCTCAACAAAAAAGATGTTCTTGGTATTGCTCCTACCGGCTCGGGAAAAACTGCCGGTTATGTTTTACCTGTATTGACAAATTTACAGAAGAACGTAATTACAAAAAACAGGTTTGTTAATGTGCTGGTGTTAGTCCCAACACGAGAGTTGGCGGTTCAGGTGCGTGAGGTTTTCCGGATATTCAGCCCCGGACTTCCTGAGCCTGTAAAAACCCTGGCTGTTTTTGGAGGTGTTTCCATTAACCCCCAGATGATGGCTTTGCAAGGTGTAAATGTTTTGATTGCTACTCCTGGAAGATTACTTGAATTGGTTGAGGCAAATGCTGTGCATTTGTCAGAAATCAATACACTTGTTTTGGATGAAGCAGACAAAATGCTTAACCTTGGTTTTAAGGAAGAAATGACCCGTATTTTTGCACTATTACCGCAAAAACGTCAGAACCTCCTGTTTTCGGCTACGCTGAGCGATGATGTCAATCACATCAATCAAATCCTGTTGCACAATCCTTT
>Ga0335397_10011604_pt1 | contig 10841 bp, 9 predicted proteins | sample MAT04_FD_205740 | JGI IMG/M metagenome (GOLD analysis project Ga0335397, IMG submission 205740) | Freshwater microbial communities from Lake Fryxell liftoff mats and glacier meltwater in Antarctica - MAT-04 (spades assembly) (version 2) ...
CACCGGCCGCCGCGGCGGCGTTCCAGCGCCCGACGGACCCGCAGGCGCGGGTCGCGGCGTTGTCGTCCCAGAACAGCCAGACGATCTTGCCGGCGATCTCCGCCGAGCGGTCGGTCAGCGGGGTGCAGCCGTCCACCGTCGGGCCGAGGTAGACGACCGGGGCCGTGACGTCGGTGGTGCCGGCGTAGTTGATCGTGTTCTGCCCGGCATAGGTGCCGACGATGGCCGGGTCGGCCGCGGCGACGACCTCGACGGCATCGAAGGTCTGGGTGCTGGACACCGAGTTCGCCACGGTCAGCGAGCTGCGCGCGTTGCCGGGGCTGCCACCGATGTCGATGACGTCACCCGCGTTGCCGGACGCGACGACGGACAGCACGCCGAGCTCGGCGAGCTTGTCGACGAAGGCGTTCTCCGGGTCGTCGGCCGCGCTCGAGTCCGAGCCGAGGGACATGTTGATGATGTCGAGGTGGTCGGACGTGTCGCCGTCGCCGTCGGGGTCCGCCGCCCACTCCAGCGCGCTGATCACCAGGCCGGTGCTGCCGCCCTGGTCGCCGAACACCTTGAGCGCGTACAGGCCGGCACCGGGCGCCGTGCCGGGGCCGATCTGCCAGTCGGCGATGTCGGTGAGCGTGGCGTAGTCGCCGGGGAAGGTCGTGCCGTCGGCCTGGACGCCGAAGCCGGCGGCGGAGCCGGCGACGTGGGTGCCGTGACCGCCGACGCCGTCGGGGGAGTCGATCGGGTTGGCGTCGGGCGCGGGGGTGAGGCTCGCGGCGTCGGAGCCGTCGGCGTCGTAGAGCGGACCGGCGAAGTCGTAGCCGCCGAGGTACTTGGCGGGGTCGAACAGTCCTGCCGGGACCGGCGCGGTTCCGTCCTCGCCGTAGGCCGTCGCGAACGCCTCGAGGGTGCCCGGCCCGCCGAAGTCGGCATGGGTGTAGTCGATCCCGGTGTCGATCACACCGATCGTCACGCCCTCGCCGGTCTGGCCGGTGGCCGTCCAGGTCTCCAGCGCCCGGGTGAAGACGTCGGCGCCCTTGTTGAGCGGCGTCTTCGGGACGATGAGGTGCACCGCGACGACCGCTGGGTTCGCCGCCAGCGCCCTGACCTGCCCCGCGTCACCGGAGACCACGACGCCCGCGACGAGGGTAGTGGTCACGTCGAGGACCTGCGGCGCCGCACTGCTCGCGCGGCTCGTCGTGCCGTCGGGCACGACCTGCTCGGCGAGCGCCTCGACCTGCGCCTCGGCGGCCTGGACGTCGGCGAGGTCGCCGCCGGCCTGGCTCGTCTCCAGGCCGCTGGTCGCGTCCAGCTCGACGAACGCCGTGACCGGGCCGCTGGCCTGCGCCAGCGTGGCGCCGATGACGGGGCTCTCGGCAGCCGGGCGGTCGAGCGTGCGGCCGCTCACCACGGGCAGGCCCTGGCCGGGGGACGGATCGGGGTCGGGCGTCGCGGCGGCGGCGCCGAGGGTGAGCGGGAGGGCCAGGGCGGTTCCGGCGAGCGTGGCGACGAGTCTTCTCATGGTGCTCTTCCCCTCGGAGGCGGCCGCCGACCTGCCTGTCGTGCGGCGCAGCCACGTGTCGACCGCGGGTCGAGCTCGCGGCGGCACGGGCCTCGTCGCACCCTAGTCGCGCCCGCCGACGCTGGAGAAGGGGTCAGGACACCCGAGTTCGTCCGGTTCTGTCCGGGAGGCCGTGCTCGCGAAGGGTGCTGGGGAGAGGCGGCACTCAGGAAGCGCGCAGGTCGTGCATCGGCGCGAACTCCGGCGCCGGCCCGCCGACGAAGCAGTGGCACGCGCCGTCGAGGTGGACGAAGGCCGTCGAGGGTCGCGCCGCGCACGGCACGGCCACGACGTCACCGGCAGCGGGCTGCTGCTCGGCGAGGGGGTACTCGGTGGCGATGCTCATGACATCCCAGTCGGCACGCCGAGGCCGTCCTTGAGGAGTCTGGGCGTCGGCGGATGTGAGCGTGAACACGCTTGCATCCTCCCCCGGCGGGGCTGACCAGCCAACTCCCACCGCCCCCGCGTGTCGGAATTCACCCGATCGAGCGCCGCGCCGGAGGTCGTCCGCTTCTAGCCCTACCCGCCGGCCGACCGGGCCTGGTGCGACAGCGAGGCAGAACGCCGGTCGACCGATGGCGACTTCTGGGCCGTGGCGCTGCGCCGGGACGACGACGACGGGGCCCGGCTGATCGGCAACCTCTGGTTGGACCGCACCGAGCCGGCGGCGCACCGCACCGTCGAGCTCGGCCAGGTGCTCGGCCGGGCCTTCTGGCGTCAGGGATTCGCCCTCAAGGCGTGCCGTCGGCTGGTGACCACGCCGTGGGCGACCTCGGGGTCCGTCGGGTCGTCGCCCGGTGCGACCCGCGCAACGAGGCCTCGTTGCGGCTGCTCGAACGCCTGGGTCTGCGGTGCGAGGCCCACCACCTGCAGGGCGCAACGTTCCGCACCGGCGCCGACGGCGAGCCGATCTGGCACGACACCTCCGGCTATGCCCTGCTGGCCGAGGAGTGGGACCGGCCCTCGCGCGCGTAGCGGTGCACGAACGCGGCCAGCAGCCGCGGCGGCTGGTCGACGACGGCGCGGCGAACGGAGGCGACCACCTGCTCGATCTCTGCGGGCGGGAAGTACCCCGAGTACCGGTAGGCACGGACGCGCGCCACGATCCCCGGCACGTCGAGCTCGGGGTGGAACTGGGTCGCGTAGAGGTTGTCCTGGACCCGGAAAGCCTGGACCGGGCACGACGGTGAGCCGGCGAGAACGACGGCGTGCGGTGGCAGCGTGCGGATGGCCTCCTTGTGCCCGACGAACGCGGCGAACGTCTCGGGCAGCTCACCGAAGACGGGGTCGCAGCGCCCGGCTTCGGTGAGGGTGACCGGTACCGCGCCGACCTCCTCGCCATAGGTGCGGTCGACCACGGCACCCTGGTGCACGCCCAGGGTGCCGACGCCGTAGCAGGCGCCGAGGAACGGCAGGTCGCGCGCGACGATCTCGTCGAGCAGGGTGGACAGCTCGGCCTCGACGCGCACCTGGACCGGCGACTTGTCCTGCAGGGGGTCGCTGAAGGTGAACGGGCTGCCGCCGACGATGACCCCGGAGAAGTCGTCGAGGTCGAGGTGTGGCATCGGTGCGGCCTCGAGGCGGATCCGGACGAGCGTCGCGTCGGTGAGCCCGCCGAACCGCCGGATGGCCTCGTACTCCCCGTCGGCGGCGTCGTCCAGCTCTCTGGTCGCCAGCAGGAGGAACGGCTTCACGGGGGCCGAGCCTACCCACCTACTGGTGCGGAGCGTCCCGATGGCGTAGCGTGAGCCTCGAAGTTGCTGTGCTTGCACGTCTCGAGTGCGCCCGGCCTCCGGCCAGGCGCATTTTCCTTACCAGGAGCGGACGACGAACACCGCGATTGATCGGACCCGACAAGCGGGTTCGTGCGAATACTCCTGAAGGAGACCCGCCATGGCTACTGGCACCGTGAAGTGGTTCAACGCCGAGAAGGGCTTCGGCTTCATCGCCCCCGACGAGGGCGGCGCCGACGTCTTCGCCCACTACTCCGCGATCGCGACGAGCGGCTACCGCACGCTCGAGGAGAACCAGAAGGTCGAGTTCGAGATCAAGCAGGGCCCCAAGGGTCCCCAGGCGGACAACATCCGCGCGCTCTGATCTGCTGCTCCTCCGGATCTCCGTGGTGAGCTGAGCTCACCCCGATCCACCACGAACGCCCCGGTCCTGCGACCGGGGCGTTCGTGCGTCCGGGGTCAGGCGCCGTTGCGGGGGCCGGGCACCCGGGACCGGCGCGCGCGCTTGGCCTCGTACATGGCAGCGTCGGCCGCTGCGAGCAGAGACGTGCCGACGGGGTGCGCCGACGAGTCGGCGACGCCCAGGCTCGCCGAGCAGGTCACCCAGGTCCCGTCCGGCAGCTCGTAGGGGGGCTGCAGGGACTCGGCGATCCGGCCGGTGGTGGTTTCGCGGGAGCTGAGGTCACCCTCCTGCGCGACGACGAACTCGTCGCCGCCGAGCCGCGCGACGATGTCGGCCCCACGAACGGTCGCCCGCAGGCGCCGGGCCGTCTCGACCAGGACCGCGTCCCCAGCGGCGTGCCCGTAGGTGTCGTTGACCGCCTTGAAGTCGTCCAGATCGACGTAGGTGACCACCAGTGGCGTGGCGGACCGCTGCACGCGGGCGAGGGCCGAGCTGAGCAGGATGTCGAACAGGCGGCGGTTGGCGAGCCCCGTGAGTGGGTCGCGCAGGGCGAGGGTCGCCAGGTCGTCCTGCAGCCGCCGGATCTCGGTGACGTCGCGGCCCACGCCCTGGACGCCGTCGTCCAGGCCGACCACCTGGAGCTCCAGGACGAGGTCGGACCCGTCCGGGCGGCGCAGCCGCAGGTCGAAGCGGTCGGGGACGTCCGTGCCGGCGAGCACCGCCCTCGCGACCTCGAGGCTCTCGTCGTCGAGCAGCGAGGCCAGGTGGCTGAGGTCGTGACCGAAGTCCTCCGGGGTCCACCCGGTGATCCGTTCGACCGACGGGCTGAGGTAGGCCAGGTGGGGGTGGGGCGCGCTCGAGAGCCGGAAGACGGCGTCCGCCGAGCGATCGGCCAGGTCACGGAAGCGCGCCTCGGACAGGGCGAGCCGTTGCTCGGCGAGCCGGCGCTCGGTGACGTCACGGCCGACGGCGAGGATGTGGGCGCCGTCGGGCCCGATGAGGTAGCGGTCGGCCCACTCGATCCAGCGGTCCGGCGTCCGGGTCGCCGGCCGGGCCTGCGAGTCACGCAGGTACGGCGTCAGCGGGCCGAGCCGGGCGAGCTGGGCGTGCAGGCCGTCGATCTCCCCGGGGCTGAGCAGCTCGTCGATGGGGATCCCGACGAGCTCCTCGGGGTCGGCGTGGTGCTGGGCGGCCCAGGCGCGGTTGCAGTAGACCAGGGTGAGGTCGTCGACGCGGTACCGCGCGACGCGTTCGCTGAGCAGGTCAAGGGTCTGGGCCAGCTCGCGGTCGCTGGCCAGCGCCCGCTCACGCTCCTCGGCCATGTCTCCCCAGGCTCCTTGGGCCGCGGTGGACCCCGCAGCACGGACGGGTGCCATGATCCCCGATGACGACCCGCTGTCCTCAGATCGGCTCACGTGGGTGCAAGTTGAGGACGCACCTCTCGTGTGACGTTCATCACATCGATATCGTCGAGCTGGAGCGTGACCGGGTGCAAGGCGGCGGGTCGCGGCGACATGAACACGGTAGGCAGCCCGTCGAGTCCCTGGAGGCATGCGTGCGTGACGACGCCTGGTTCGACGCTCTGTTCCGTGCCCATGGCACGGCCGTCTACCGCTACCTCGCCCGACGCGTCGCCGTCGACGACGCCCAGGATCTCGCCGCTGACGTGCTGGCCACGGCCTGGCGACGGCGCGAGGACGTACCCGAGGGCGGCGAGCTGCCCTGGTTGTACCGGACCGCGGGCTACGTGCTCGCCAACCACCGGCGCAAGGGCCGGCCGGTACCGGTCGAGCATGTCCCGGACGAAGCCGACGACGTCGACCCGGCCGATCTCACGGTCACCGACGAGGACGTGCGCGCGGTGCTCATGGCGCTGTCGGCACGCGACCGCCGGATCCTGCTGCTGCACGCCTGGGAGGGCCTGGACGGCGATCAGCTGGCCGCGACCCTCGGGATCAGCCGTGGCGGGGCCGACGCCGCGCTGTCCCGCGCCAGGGCTCGGCTCCGCCAGGTCTGGGCCGAGCTCGACGAGGCGACGGCCCGCGACGTGCGTGCAAGCAACGGGTCGGGTGCGACACAGATGGGGTGAGAGACGTCACCCCCAGGAGGTCACCATGGACGCCACCACACCAGGACCGGACGAGATCGCCCGGCTGACCGCCGCGGACCCCGCCGCGGGCCTGCACCCCGACGAGCGTGCGCTGCGCGCTGCAGTCGACGCGCGCAGCCGCGCGGTCCCCGACCAGCTGGCCGCCGCGCGTTCGCGTCGCTGGACCTCGTGGCCGGCCAGGGTGGCGGGGATCGCCGCTGCGGCCCTGGTCGTCGGCGGTGGCGGCGGCTACGCGCTCGGCGCCTCGGGACCCGACCCCGTCCCGGCTGCGGCCGCGATCACGCTGAGCGGTGCCGGGGGCGGCGCGGAGAGCTCGCAGGGCCTGTCCGAGCCCGCGGCCGATGTGGCCGGCGGGGCGGGCGGGGCGGGCCTGCGCACCGCGGACATGTCGTACTGGGGCGGCTGGGGACGGGTGGTGTTCACCGCCTCCGGGCTGACCGACGACGCGGGCAGCCACGCCGCGTGGGCGCTCGACCCGGCTTCGGTGTTCAGCGAGGCGACGGCCGCAGCGGCCGCCGCGGCGCTGGGCGTCGCCGGGACCCCGACGCTCACCGACGGTTACTGGACGGTCGGGGCGACCGATGGGACGGCCTCGTCCGTGACGCTGTCGCCGGACGGCACCGCGTCGCTGAACTACTACGACCCGACCACCGACCCGTGGTTGTGCTCGGCCGAGGGCAGCGTCGAGGGCAGCGTCGGGGGCGGGACGGAGGGCTCCTCCGGAGCCGGGGCCCCGGACCCGTGCACCGAGCGGGACCTCGGCCCGGCCCCCCAGGGCGACGAGGCGCGCGACCGGCTGGCCGGGCTGCTGACGTCGCTCGGCCTCGACCCCGCGGCCTTCGAGCTCGTCGCCGAGGAGAGCGGGGCCGTCTCCTACTCCTACGTCACGGCCCACCAGGTGCTCGACGGGCAGCGCACCGGCCTGTCCTGGAGTGCGAGCTTCACGGGCGCAGGCCTCCAGTCGCTGTACGGCTCGCTCGCCCCGACGGTCGCGCTCGGCGACTACGACGTCATCAGCGCGGCCGACGCCGTCGAGCGGCTCGCCGACCCGCGCTTCGGGTCCGCCGGGGGTGGCCCCATCGCCTACGCGACCGACGCCGGTGCCGTTCTCGAGGGTGACCTGGCCGTCCAGTCCGAGCCGGCGGTGCCCACCGTGCCCACCGTGCCGCCGACGGTTGCCCCGGGCAGCGCGTTCAGCTGGCCGGTCGGCCAGGTGACGATCACCTCGGCCCGGCTCGGCGTCGCGCTCTACATCCAGAACGTCGGCGCAGCGGTGCTCGCGCCGACGTGGGAGCTGACCGCCGATGACGGCGGGATCTGGACCGTGCTGGCCGTCGTCGACGGCTCGCTGGACTTCGCGCCGGCGGGCTGAGGCAACACAGGTCCGGGTGTCGTGCGTCGTGGCGCACGGCATCCGGGCCTGTGCTGCGGCACGCTGTGCCCATGCAGAGCGGCGACGGTCGGCGTAGGTTCGGTGCCGCACGGCGTCGCCCCGGACGTCGTCGGACGCGGCATGGGGCAGGTGCCGCAGGTGGGGAGCTGAGCCGTGGACGAGAGTGACGCATGGGACCGGGCGGGCCAGGCGCTGTCCCGACGTGAGCTGCGGGCTCTGCGCGGCGCCGTCGAGGAGCAGGAACTCGACCCGGGGCAGGTGGAGACTCTCCCCTCACCGGACGGCGACCTGACCGTCGACGACGTGCCGGCCGAGCCGCCGAGCGAGCCCGACGAGCAGGACGCTGCTGAGTCGGTCCCGGTCGACGCAGCCCCGGGGAAGGCCCCGGTAGACCCGTGGCGCCAGCGGGTGGACTGGTCGCTGCGCCATGAGCTCCCGAGCGAGCTGCCGCCCGAGCCCGAGCTGGACGACGTCCGGTGGGACGGCCCGCCGGTCGCACCGGCACCCGGCACGGCCCCCACCAGGGTCCCGGTGCTGCGCGCCTCCTTCGCGCCCGCCGACCCGTTGCCGGCCGACGAGCCGTGGCCCGACGTGGTCGGCGAGCCGGCCGTGGAGTCGGGGCCCCCCGTCGCGGCCCCCCAGTCCGTGCCTGGTCCGCCGCCTCGACCGGTCGAGCCCGAGCCCGGGCCCGAGCCCGACACCGTGCCGACCTCGCCACTGCGTCTGGCAGGGCCCCGACCTGTGGACGGCGCGCTGCCGACCCTGACCGACCTGCTCGCCGGGCGTCCCGTCCCGCCGGCCGGGCCCGCGCAGCACGGCTGGCAGGGCACCCTGCGACGGGTCTCCGGCGGGCTCGTCGCGCTGCGGCCCGGACCTTCCGAGCAGCGCCACCGGGCGGCGATCACCTCGGTGCAACGAAGCCTCGACGGGCCGAAGACGGTCGTGGTCATCAACCCCAAGGGTGGCGCCCACAAGACCACGGCGTCGCTGCTGCTCGCAGCGACGTTCGGCCAGCACCGCGGCGGTTACACCCTCGCCTGGGACAACAACGAGACGCGCGGGACGCTGGGCTGGCGCTCGCACCAGGCACACCACCACAACACCGCGGTCAACCTGCTGCAGGATCTCGACCGGTTCGCCGACCCGGGTTCCGCTCGCGTGGGCGACCTGGACAACTATGTCCGCGCGCAGGGCTCGGCGCAGTTCGACGTGCTGGCCTCTGACGAGGACGCGGCCTCGGCGGCGTCGATCGACGCGTTCGCGTTCCGCTCGCTGCACCGCACGCTGTCGCGGTTCTACCGGATCATGGTCGTCGACACGGGCAACAACATGCGGGCGTCCAACTGGCAGGCGGCGATCGAGGCGGCCGATCAGGTGGTCATCGTCTCCACCGTGCGCGAGGACACCGCGCAGTCGGCGGCGTGGGCGATCGACGCCCTGCGTGCGACCGGCCATGCCGATGCCGTCCGCAACGCCGTGACCGTGCTGTCTGCCCCGGCTCCTCGCCGCGACGACCGGCTCGCCGCCCGACTGCACGAGCACTTCGGGCAGCTGACCAGGGCCGTGGTCGACGTCCCCTACGACCCGTCGCTCGTCGGCGGCAGCCCGCTGGAGATCGAGCGCCTCGCGCGGCCGACCCGCGAGGCATGGCTGCGGGTGACCGCGGAGGTTGCGGACGGGCTGCAGACCTGATCCGGTCGCGGCTCGTCGTCCGCCGGAGCGGGTGAGGACCCGCCGCCGCCACCAGGTCGCTCCGCGCCTCACCGCCACCACCAGGTCCGCCCTGCCAGACGCCGGGGGACAGCCCGGCCCGCGGGGCCGCTGGCCAGAGCCGCCAGCGCAGCGGCGCACACCCGGAGTCGCACGGTGCCTGCCAGTGGTGGGCCGGCCAGCGCGGTGCCCGCCGGCACATGCCCGATGGCTTGGGCCATCGATCCGTGCAGCCGAGACTCGGCGCGCTCCGCCCGGCCTGCGAGCCGGCGGCCAGCGACGGAGAGCCGCAGGACCGCGGTCCGGCCGTCGAACGGCTCGATCGTCCGGTCCACCCAGCCCGACTCGACGAGGGTCCGCGCCAGACGGCTCGGGCTGCCGGACTCGCGGACCAGAAGATCTCCGAGGTCCCGGACGGTCAGCGCCCCGTGCTCCTGGAGCACCGCGAGCGCGTCCGCCTGGGCAGGGGTCAGGCCGATGACTCGGAGCAGGCGCGCGTGCTCACGGTCCAGGTCACGGTGCGCGGCCATGATCCACAGGCGCAGCGCGGCGATCTCGTCCATCAGCCGATCCTCGGTGTTCCCCGGCGACGTGACCGCAGGGGTCGCCCGGCCTGTGGACGCACCCCACCAACGCCTGCCCTGGGGACCTACCCCTTTGGAGCCCTGCCCTGCGAACGCCTGCCCTGCGAACGCCTGCCCTGTGAACCGCCCTGCCCTCTGAACGGCCCTGCCCTCTGAACGGCCCTGCCCTGTGAACCGCCCTACAGCTCGCCGTGCGCACCTCGCCCTTCTCTTCGACGTGTCGATCCAGATCGGATGACGTGTCATGGGGCCCTCATCCGTGTGGCGCCGATGAGGTGGCACGCACCTTGGCGCAACGGATGGCGCCAGACCCCGCGACGTACTTCGGAACGGCGTTGACGCACTCCCGATCACGAGTCGCGCCTCTGACCCGGGTGCGCCACCGGCGGTGAGCGTCGAGGATGGGGGGATGAGCATCGGGCCCGGCAGCTCCCCTCGTGACCTCCCGAGGACGGCGGTCGTCACCGGCGCGGGGCGGGGGATCGGAGCCGGGCTCGCGGCGGGCCTGGCTGCGGCTGGCTACGACGTCGCGCTGCTCGGCCGGACCCGTGCGCATCTCGAGGACGTCGCTGCGCGGATCGCCGCAGTCCGGGAGCGTCCCGCGGACGCGGACGCGGATGCGGACGCGCCCGCCGACGCCGACGCCGACGCCGACGCCGACGGTCCCGCAGACGCCGAGACCGACGCGGACGCCGATGCACGGCCGCGGATCGTCGTGGTACCGGTGGAACTGACCGATGCGGACGCCGTCAGGGCGGCTGCCGCCCAGGTGCAGGACGAGTTCGGGAACGTCGGGCTGCTGGTCAACAACGCCGGCGTCATCGAGCGGGCGGAGCTCCCGTTCGCGAAGGACGACGTCGAGGACGTCTGGCGGGTGATCGAGATCAACCTGCGCGGCCCCCTGCTCCTCACCCACGCGCTGCTGCCGGGGATGCTCGCCGGGGGTGGTGGCCGGATCGTCAACATCAACTCCGGTGCGGGGCACCGCGGAGCCGGGCAGCACACCGGCTACGGGATCAGCAAGGGTGCGCTCGCCCGGATGACGACGATGCTCGACACGCAGTACCGCGACCAGGGCCTCCGGGTCTTCGACCTGGCACCGGGCGTGGTGCGAACCGACATGACCGGATCGATGCCGGCGCACGACGACCGCACCGAGTGGACCCCGCTGAGCGCCGTCGTCGAGATGCTCCTCGCCCTGGCCGACGGTCGGCTCGACGCGTTGACCGGCCGGCTGGTGCGGGCCGGTGCGGACACCCCCGCCACGCTGGCCGCCCACGTCGAGGCGATCCTGGCGGCCGACGCCCGACGGCTGCGTCTGGTCGCCTGGGGCGCGACGGACCCTGTCACCCC
>Ga0335397_10011605_pt1 | contig 10840 bp, 7 predicted proteins | sample MAT04_FD_205740 | JGI IMG/M metagenome (GOLD analysis project Ga0335397, IMG submission 205740) | Freshwater microbial communities from Lake Fryxell liftoff mats and glacier meltwater in Antarctica - MAT-04 (spades assembly) (version 2) ...
GCTCGGGCCGCCGTGGATGCAGATGCTCTCCGGGCTCAGCTCCTTGATCAGGGCCGAGAGCCCGAGGTTCTGGTTCACCGTCCACTCGTAGTTCGAGAACAAGAAGACGGCGGGCCCGTCTCGTTGGACCTTTCGGCGCAAGGCCTTCGGTGAAGTGACCCATACCGGGAGGAACTCGTAGGAGTTGTTGAGCCGACCGTGGTCGTAGTGGCTGCCGTACGCCAACAACATGCCTAGAGCCAGATTTACCGCGGAGAGGTCGTCGTGGAGGGCGATCACCGATGTTTTGCCCGGTGCGGCGGGCCGGCGCAGCAATTCGACTCCCGACGCGATGAGCGTCTTGCGGCGCGAGAACATCTTGTCGGGGTCCGCAGGGAGGGGGTTGCGGCTTTCGGTGGCCTCGGGCTCATCGACCTCCGCCACCACGATCCCGGTGCCGAGCAACACGTGGAGGGTGGAGGCTGGTAGGGCGGTGGCCCCCGGCTGGCCCAGCGTCAGCAACGCCGTGATGTCGGATGGGGAGAGCACACACGCGGCGTGGCCGGATCGGTCGGTGAGCAAAAACCCTTCGGGGGTGACGGCGGCCGTTCGTGGGAGCACGGCGCGCCAGGTGTGGTCCGCCGTCGGATCGGGGGCGTCGGTGCCGTCGGTGGCGTCGGTGCCGTCAGTGGCGAGGGGCGACGGGCCGCTGATCGCCGGGATCGGTGTGAGCGCCTGCGGACCGAACCGGGCCGCGACCTCCTCGATGCGTTGGGCCAGCGCTTCGATCTCGGGCCGGCGATCGGCGCGGGGCGAACGACCGTTGGCGGCGTCGAGGAGGTGGGGCAGGTCGGTGGGGGAGAGCACCGTGGTGTCGGCGCCGCGCTGGTACAACGCCCCGTTGGGGGTGAGGATGAGGATCACGGGTGACGAAGTCATGGTGGACACGGCGCGGTGATGGTGGAGGGCCGGGCCGCACGCCGCTGCCCGTACACGTCACGTACTGCGTGCGTCAGACTACCCGCTGAATCGAGGTTGGGGCCGGGCTGAGGATCCCGTCGGCGGGAAGGACATCGAGCATGCGGGCCGATGCCTCACTCAGACACGTTCGCGCCGCATCGATCTGGGCGGGCGAGGAGGTGATCCCGGTGGGTTCGAAACGACACGCCAGGTAGCAGTACCTCCCGGCGGCAAGGCCGGCGGCGAACTCGCCTACCCGCGTGAAACGGGCGAGGTTGATGCCGTCTTCGGTGGGGGCGAGCTCGGCGGTGTGATCTGCTCGGTTGGCGAGCGCAGCGCGCACGTTGGCCGTGATGTCTCGTTCGTCGATCAACCGAAATCCGGTGGCGTGGAGTAGCGCACGCCACGGTTGTACGGCGTCGACGTGGAGCAGGTCGGCCCAGCAACAGCGTCCCCCCGGCGCCAACACGCGCCGGACTTCCATGAGGAAATGGTCGATCCGTGGGTAGTGAAAGGCCGACTCGGCGTTGAGCACGATGTCGATGGAGGCGCCAGCGAAGGGGATTCTCTGCGCGTCGGCGGCGAGGAGGTGAGCGGTGCCCACACCCCATCGCTTTGCGTTGGTGACCGACGATTCGCACAGGTCGTAGCCGATCACCCGCCCCAGGCCGCTTCGGTGGGCCAGGAATGCCAACGCGCCTCCCCGACCGCAGCCGATGTCGAGCAGGGTCCGGCCGTCGAGGGGGGTGTCGCCCAACATCTCGACCACCATGCGGGCGGCTTCGCGAGAGGGTTGGCGCGGGCTCACTGGTATGGCTGCCGCATCGGGGTGGCCGGGCACGGGTTCGTAGCCAAGGTTGCCGAAACGCATCCAGCGGCCCCATCCCGATCGTTCCACGGCGTCGTTGTAGGCCGTGTAGAGCTGCCGGAACGTGTCGAGCGATGACAGGTCGATGGGTGTCGGGGCCGGTTCCGGGGGTCGTTCCGAGGCCACTTCCGAGGCCATTTCCGAGGCCTGGCGGGCCGGGGTCAATCGGTGACCGGGGCCATCGCGATGCAGCCGTTGTGGCCGCCGAGGCTCACCGACGTGCTGAGGCTGAGGCCGGGGGTCCAGTCGCGTGGTTGTCCGGCCACGACGTCGACGCCGAGGGCGACGATGTCGGGGTCGAGCTCGCGAAGCCCGGCGGTGTGCGGGATCTTGCCTCGGCTGATCGAGAGGGCGACGGCGGCCGACTCCATCGCGCCGGCGCCGGCGCCGGAGTGGCCGACCAGGCCCTTGATGGAGTGGATCGCCGGGCCGGGATCGGTGCCGCAGAGGTTGGCGGTGGCGAGGCACTCGGCCACGTCGTTGGTGTGGGTGGCGGTGCCGTGCACGTTGACCAGCCGCACGTCGGTGCCCACACCGTCAGCGTCGGCCACGGCGATCGACATGGCTTGACGCAGGCCCTCACCATCGGTGCGGGGAGAGATGAGGTCGGTGGCGTCGTTGGTGTTGCCATACCCCACGATTTCGCAATAGATCTGCGCCCCGCGAGCCCGTGCTGCTTCGTATTCCTCCACGATCATCACGGCGGCGCCATCGGCCGCCACGAAACCGTCGCGGTCCTTGTCGAACGGGCGGGACGTGGCATCCGTGGTGAGCACCCGGAGGTTGGCGAGACCGGCGAGCATGGCGTCGCACAGCTCGGTGGATCGTTCGTCGTCCTCCGGGGCGTAGAACACCTCGGCACCACCGGCATAGACCATCTCGGCGCCGCCGTATTGGATGAGCCGCATGGCGTGTCCCATGGCGTGGGTGCCCGACGCGCAACCCGACGCGATGGACTGCGTCTCCCCGGTGCACTTCATGTTGAGGGCGATCAGCGCCGTGCCGGCGTTGCTCATCGTGCGCACCCCGATGAGGGGTGACACGCCGACGGGGCCGTACTTGCGGTAGTTGTCGAGCTCGTGGATGGCGCTGGCGCCGCCGCCCCCACCGCCCGTGCCCATCACCACGCTGGTGCGCTCCGGCGCATACTGATCGGGCTTGAGACCGGAATCCTGGGTAGCGAGGGTGGCGGCGGCGAAGCCGAACTGCGCGAAGCGCACGGAGTGGCGCACCTCGCGGCGGTCGAGCCAGTCGCGCGGGTTGAAGTTCTCCATGCGGGTGAAGGTGGGACGCGGCGTGGGATCCGTGAGGGCGTCCCAAAACTGATCGACACCCGCGACCGGGCCGCACATCACCCCGATCCCGGTGATCACGGCTCGGCGGCGGTGGCTCCGGGTGACATCGTTGAACATGGGTACTCCTTGGAGGATCGGCGGGGGGCGGCACGAGAGCCCGAGTGGGGTCGGGGTCGGGGTCGGGCGTGCCCCGGGGTGACGGCGAGTTGGCGTCGGGGTTTCAGAACCCCATGGCGAACCCGCCATCGACGGGGATGATGGCGCCGGTGAGGAAGGCGGCGTCGTCGGATGCCACAAAGGCTACGACCTCGGCGACCTCCTGCGGTGTGCCGAGCCGTCGGAGCGGGGTCTGGTCCCGCACGTTGTTGACGTGACGGTCGACGAGGGGGTTGGTGGCCACGAGATGGCGGAGGTAGCCGGTGTCGATGACCCCGATGGCGACACAGTTGACGGTGATGCGCCGGCGGCCGAGCTCTCGGGCCAACGAACGGGTGAGGCCGAGCATCGACGCCATGGTGGCGGCGTAGGGGGACTCGACGGCCACGCCATAGAGCGACGCCACCGAGGAGAGCAACACGATGCGGCCCCACTTGGCCGTCGACATGGCGGGAGCCACCTCTCGAACCGCCCGCCACACCCAGTCGAGATCGTCGCCCACCGCCCGTTGGGCGGCGTCGGCATCGCTGCGGAACACCGGTTGGGCCTCGCCGGTGCCGGGGCTGGTGACCAACACGTCTACCCGTCCGTGGCGCGCCACCGCCTCGGCCGCGATCGCCGCGACGTCGTCGCCCACGACGGCTGCCGGTGAGATCACCACCACGTCGGGATGGGTGACGGTGAGGGCTTCGCCGGCGATCGACACCCGATGCCCGTCGGCGGCGAACCGGTCGGCCGCGGCCGACCCGATGTCGGGGTTGCGGGTGAGAACGAGGACGTGGCGGGGTGCCGCGGACGGCATCAGGCGCCGGGCGCGCCGAGCCGAAGCAGTTCGACGCCTTCGGCCGCGGAGAGGGTCATCTCGAGGTGTTCTTCCGGCGTGAACTGCGGTTCGGGGTCGGCGGCGCGCTCAGAGCGTCGGCATCGGAACACCTGATAGGCGCCCTTGCCGCCGGTGAGCACGTCGTTGAGGGTGGAGCCATCGGCTCCGACCCATTCCTCCATGCCTTCCGGGGCCTTGCCGTCGCCGAAGGCCAGGCGCTGGCGTTCCGCCCGCATCTTGCGGCTTTCGGCCACGTTGGCGGTGACATCCTTCTCGCCCACCACGTCGAGGCCGAGGGCGGTGAACACCTCGCGGTAGCGCGGCACGAAGGTACGGGCCATGAGGTCGGCGTAGAGAAACCAGCCGCCGGGCTTGAGCACACGGCTCACGTCGCGAAAGAACCGTTCGACGTCCGGGTAACAACCGGAGGATTCCACGTTTACGACGGCATCGACCGCGGCATCGCGCACAGCGACGAACTGGGCGTCGGCCTGGAAGAACGTGGCGCGATCGGCGGGGTAACGATTCTGGCAGTACTCCATCGAGTTGAAGGCGATGTCGGTGCCGAACACCCGCCCGACGGCGTAGTGCTCCATGAGGAGCCCGAGGTTGCCTCCCCGCCCGCACCCGACCTCGAGCACCGTGGCGCCCGTGAGGGGGGCATCGCCGATCACCTGGAACAGCAAAAGGGCGGAGTCGCGGTTCGGATAGTTCCGGCCGAGATGGGGGCCGAAATGTTCCTCGCCGTCGAGCGGGGCGTAGCCAAAGTTGAAGAAGCGCAGGTAGCGGTCGTATTTGGTGGTGTGGAGAACGTCGTTGAAACGGTCGAAGTTCTGCCGGTAGCCCTGGCCGATGGCCTGCTCGTCGGTGGAAAGAGGCGAGGCGGTCATGGGTAGGTCAGGACGCCTTGGCGATCTCGCGTTCCACCACATCGACGAAATCGCCGAAGGTCGCGATGTCGTAGAGCAATTGTTCCTCGATCTGGAGGTTGAACTCCCGCTCAACGTGGTTCACGACCTCGATGATGTCGATGCTGTCGGCATCGAGCTCGGCGAAGTCGCTCTCGTTCGTGATGGTGTCGGGCTCGACTTCGAGGATTTCCGCGAGGCGTTCGCGGATCCAGATGAACAATTCGTCGCGGCTCATGACACTCCTGATCAGGGGGTTGCAGAACGAGCCACTTCGGCGCCGCTCCGGCCGAACACCCTAGCCCTATGACGGCAAGCCACCCGATGATCGGGTTCGCAGTTCCTCGGGCGTGTGTTCGATGTGGCGAATCTGGGCGGAGCGCGAGACTTCGGATCGCAGCTCGAAGTCGACGGTCTCCCCATCTCGCACCGGGCGGCTCCCGTCGATCAGTCCGCACACCCCGTGCGGATCGGCGACGGTGAGCTCGCCGGCCGGAAAGGTGAAAAGCCTGGGCACGGCGTGGCGCCATCCCTGAGGGTCGTGGGCCCGGGCGGCGAAGGCGTTGTGGTACCACGCGGCGTAGTCGTGCGGAAGGGTGATCGTCTCCGGGAACGGACGATGGAGTGATGGGGCGAGCGCGCCACACACGGCGAGCACGCACGCCAACTCGGGGTCGTCGCGATCAACCCCGGCGTGCTCGCTGATGAACCGGCCGAGCTCGTCGTAGAGCTGGGGCCAACTGAGCGGTGGCACGGCGAGGTGCGCGAGGTGCCGAAGGGACCACAGAAGGAGCGGCCAGCGGTCGGGATGCGCTCGGCATTCGGCTTCCAGCAGGCGATAGAAGTCGACCTCACGGATACCGGTGCGGTGATGCACCCACAGTGCGGCGTGCCGATACAGCCCCACGTTCTCGGCCACGCCCATGACGTCGCGGAGCCGGAGCATCCTGCCGAGGTCGGCCCGCGTGTAGGACGCCGTGGAGAGCACGAGCGCCCGTTTGCCCCCGGCGATCTCCGCCGGCTCGACGGCGGGCACGATCTGGTGCAGTTCTCGGTAGGCCGGGTCGTTCATCGGGCTGTTGACCAGCACTTCCAGGCGCACCATGCGTGACGTGACCTGATTGTCGATACAGAACTGCAGATCGTCGGCGAAGGAGTCGACCGTGGCACCCGGGAGCCCGATGATGAGGTCGGTGATCAGCGGAAGTCCGGCCTGACGGAACTCCTCGGCCACCTGCACGTAGGTGTCGGTCTTGATGTTCTTGCGCTCGATGGTGGCCAACGTGGTGGCGTCGGTGGACTGCAGCGCCAGGTTGCCTTCCGTGAGGATTCCGTTCTCGATGAACAAGGCGATGATGGGCTGGAGGTACTTGGCGGTGTTCTTGGCGAAACAGATCGTGACGGCGAGCGGATAGCCGTGCTGTTGTTTCAGTTCCACGATGCGCTGTGCGATGTCGACGTCACGGGCGAAGATCCCGAAGTTGGCGTCGGCCAGCAGGAGCGTGGACACCTGGTTGCGAGCGCACCACTCGAGTTCGGCAAACACCCGGTCGAGGTCGAACTTGCGAATTCGGGAGAGCGTGGCCGATCCCCAGTCGCAAAAGGTGCAGCCATAGGGGCAGCCCCGGTTGCTCTCCAGGATCACGAAGCGTGCGGCGCCGTTGGCGTAGCCGTCGAAGAGACCGTCGAGATACGGCGACGGGATCTCATCCAGTGCGGCAAATCGGTCTCGGTCCATGTTGCGGGCCACGCCGCCGTCGCCCCGATAGCTGAGCCCCGGCGTGTTGGCGAGAACCCCCAGGCCGGCATCGACTCGTTCGGCCCGACCGGCGAGCCGGCCGTCGAGGGCGGCGAGCAGGTCGGCGGTGGTGAGCTCGCCTTCACCGCGCACGGCGATGTCGACATGGGAGTGCTGCGCAAAGAATCGTTCGGTATCGCGTTCGTACTTCGGGGTGCTCGGGCCACCGTGCACGGTGATGCTCTCCGGGCTCAGCTCTTTCACCAGGGCCGAGACGGCGAGGTTCTCGGAGAGCGACCACAAGTAGTTGGAGAACAGGAAGACGCTGGGACCATGCTCGGCGAGCAGCCGTTTGATGGTGCGGCGGCGCGGCATCCACTGCAGTTCGAAATCGTAGAGATCGTGGAGCCGCCCGCCCTCGAACACGTCGGCGTAGGAGAACACGAGCCCGAGGGCAAGGTTGGGGCTCACGATGTGCCAGCCCTTGTCGAAGATCGGCGCCGTATGGCTCACCGGGATGACGGCCGGCTTGGCGGCTCGATCGGTGAGCCCGCGTTTGGCGCGATAGGCGTCGTTGGCGGCATCCATCTGGTCGACCAGCCGGCGAGCGGATGTCCAGCCCCCGGCCGCCTCCACGTTGCCCTCCGCAGACGGCGTGCCGTTCGGTTCTACGGTGGCGGGAGGACGACGTTCGGCGTCTACCAGGAGCCCGGCGTCGTGCAGCGCACGAGCCAGAACCTGGCCCGGTGGACGTTCGCTGGAGTGAGGGTTCTGGTGATCAGAACGGCCCGGGTGATCAGAACGGCCCGGGTGATCAGAACGGCCTGGGGTGAGTCGTTCTTCGGCCGCATCGACGGTGGATGCCGAGGAGAACTCGGCCAGGAACAGCACCTCGTGGGCGTCGAGTGTGAGCAGTGGTGCGCCCGCGGCGTCGAAGAATCGGAGCCCGTCGGGTTCGAACCGACCGGTGAGCACGCACGGAGTGGTGAGAAGCCGAGGGAGCGGTATGAGCGGATCGCTGGGCTCGGCCCGATCTGTGACGTGAGCGGTGGTGTGGTCGCTCGTGGAGAGGGCGGTGACGGGGATCACGTAACCGTCGTCGGTGAGGCGCTCGAGGGCTACGGCGACGCGGTCGGTGTCGGTCTCGGAAGCTTCGGGTGGTGGTCGGGGTTGGCCGCCTGCCGCGATGTCACAGAGCACATGCAACTCGGCGACGGAAAGCACCGCAGTATCGGACGGATGCCATTCGACGCCCTCGCCGATGAGCTCGTCGGCCGCATCGATGTTGGGGCGAGGTGGTTGGATGCCACGGTTGGTGATCGCAAGAATCAGCCACGGCGCCACCGCATAGAGAGGCGAGGGTCGCGACGCGTCGCCGGGCACGTCGCCGATCATCTGGCCGGTCACGATGCCGCCTGCGAGGCGGCGATCACGGGGGTGCCCTCGGCGTCGAACACGTGGCGATACGGCGCGAGTTGCGCCCGGCTCACCGGTGAATGCAACTCCCAAAGGCCGTTGCTGGCGTCGGCGTTCACCATCCGACCGTCGAGGGTTTCGCACACACCGTCGGGATCGGTGACGGTGAACTCGGCCGCCGCGAAACTCGCCAGGGGCGGTACGTGGGCGATCCAATCGGCGCCGTGCTGCGTACGAGCGGCGCGCACCAGCGTGTACCAGGCGACGTAGTCGTGGGGGAGCGAGACCGTGTGAGGAAACGATCGGCCCCGCTCTGGAGCGAGCGCGAGTTGTACGGCGAGCACCGTCGAAAGGGCAGCGTCGTCGGGAGCGTTCGCCTCCTCGATCAGGAAACGATGCACTTCGTCGTAGAAACAGGTCCAGCTCACGGGAGGTGCGCCCACGTCGATGAGGTGGCTGCATGCCCAGGACAGGAGGGGGAACCGGCGCTCCTGGGTGCGCGAGATCAGTTCCAGCGACCGGTAGATGTGCATCTCGGGACGGCCGGTGACGTGGTGCACCCACAACACGGCGTGTTTCAAGAGGCCACCGTTCTCGGCGAAGGTGAAAAGGTCGCGCCACCGCGCCATCAGCGCCAGGTCGGTGCGGGTGAACGTGCTCGTGGACACCACCAACGGTCGCTCCGTGGCGCCCCGTACCACGGGGTCGGCCGACGACTCCACGTGGAGGCGCCGACGCTCCTCGGGGTCGTTCATGGGGCTGTTCACCAGCAGTTCGAGGCGGCTGATGCGAGCCTGCACTTCGTGGTCCACGCAGAACTGGAGGTCGGCGGCGAACGTGTCCGGGGTGGATCCGGGAAGGCCGAGGATGAGGTCGGTGGTGATGGGGAGTTGGGCCTCGCGAAAACGCGCGCCAACCTCGACGTACTCACTCTCACGAATGTTCTTTCGTTTCACCACCGCCAGCACCTGAGGGTCGTTCGACTGCAACGCCAGGTTTCCCTCGGTCATGATGTCGGCGTCGACCAGGATGCTGATGATGTCCTTGAGGTACTTCGCCGTGTTCTTGGCGAACGACGCGTGAAATCCTTGGGGGTACCCGTACTTCGCCTTCATTGCGGCGACGTGTTCGGTGATCGCCACATCCCGAGCGAACATTCCGAAGTTGGCGTCACCGAGGGCGATGATGTGCATCTGGTGCTGCGCCACCCACTCGATCTCCTGCAGCACACGCTCGGTGGAGAACGAACGGATCCGCGACAGCGTCGCCGAACCCCAGTCGCAGAAGGTGCAGCCATACGGGCAGCCGCGATTGGTCTCGATGATGGCCATCTCGGCGATGCCGGCGAAGTGGTCGAAGAGGCCGGTGAGGTAGGGAGACGGCAACGTGTCGAGTTCCACGATGCGTTCGCGGTCGGGGGTGCGCACGACGGCTCCCGCGGCGGAACCGTCGCGATAGCTGAGCCCGGCGACGTCACGGAGCATGGAGAGGTCGCCTCCCCGGCCGGCGATCCCGCCGTCGAGCGCATCGAGAAGTTCGGCCGTGGTGATTTCACCCTCATGGCGGATGGCGACGTCGACATGGGGATAGGCCGCAAAGAACCTTTCGCAGTCGACCGGGTACTTCGGCGTGTTGGGTCCGCCGTGCACGGTGATGCTTTCCGGGCTCATCTCCTTGACCAGCGCGGACAGTTCCAGGTTCTGGGCATAGGACCAGACGTAGTTGGAGAACAGGAACACGCTGGGACCGTGTTCCTCGAGCAGCCGGCGCACCTTGCGACGGCGAAACACCCAGAGCGGTTCGAAGTCGTAGCGGTGCAGCAGCGCCCCGTCTCGGTACGCCTGGGCGTTGGCAAAGATCAGGCCCAGGGCCAAGTTGGGGGAGAGCACACCGGTGCCGATCTGCACGACCCGCATGGCGGAACTCACCGGAATCACCGCTGGACGAGCCGGTCGATCACCACGCTGGTTCCGCCGATCGATCACGCCGCTGTCGATGCGTTGGTCGAGCAGCTTGGCCTTGTCCCATTCCCACGCCGCCAGCCGGGCGGCGCCACCGCCGGTGTCGGCACGGGGCAGGAGCAATCCCACGGCCGTGAGTTGACGGGCGAGATGAGCGAACTCCTGCTCCGTCATCGGCTCGTTGGTCCCGGCCAGGTGGCGGAGATAGGCGGAGCGCACGGTGGTGGCCGACCGAAACTCGGCGTAGGCCCAGAGTTGCATCGGGCTGAGCTCCACCAGAAGCCGGCCATCGCGTTGGTGGAAGGCAAAGCCCGTCTCGGTGGCAAGGCACGTCGAGGGTACGGGGGCACGGATGACCTCGACGTTGTCGAGTGTGGTGCCGGCCAGAGGCTCGGGAGAGGCGGGAACGTGACCACCCTGAACCTGACCACCCTGAACCTGACCACCCTGAACCTGACCACCTGGAACGGGCGGCAGGAGATCGTCGAACGTGAGTGGGGGATCGTCGTGGATGCGCCACTCACCGCCGCCCGGAAGGAAGCGGGTGGCGAGGTCCGGTTCCGCCGGGGGCCGGTGCCACCCCGAGTGCAGCAGCGTGAGCACGGACTGTCGCGCGCGTTGGGGATCGGTCATCGACGCATGGATTCAGCGAACATCAATGGTGTCGGCGAAGGCGTGTTCGAGACGACCAGAGGGAGCGATGACACGGCCGCGAAGTATAGGACCGCGACCTCCG
>Ga0335397_10011606_pt1 | contig 10840 bp, 9 predicted proteins | sample MAT04_FD_205740 | JGI IMG/M metagenome (GOLD analysis project Ga0335397, IMG submission 205740) | Freshwater microbial communities from Lake Fryxell liftoff mats and glacier meltwater in Antarctica - MAT-04 (spades assembly) (version 2) ...
TCCGCCTGTCGCAGTGTTGCCTTCCCTTTCAAAAGCATTCCAATTCCATAATCGTTCCATCGCTCCCACTCGGGAGTGTCGGGACCTTTTTGTCCCGATGCGGCAGTCTCTGCCAAAGGAAGAGTGATCTGATCCTGAGCCAACATCACGACTGGAAGCGGATTGCCGTAAACCGTTCCGGATGCATAATCACGGATTGAATGATCGCCGGGTCGAGATTTTGTCGTGAAGAACTTTACGAACTCAGCGTCGAACTTGCGATAACGAAGAGCAACCTCGATTGAAACAGGGCCGGCGGCATCGTCAGGAATCTGGATTTCATAATGCACCACGTTCGCTGATCCGGGCGGAATCTGATGATCATACAACGGCACAAAAATGTCCTGAGGATTTCTGCGGTTGATTCGGTTGCCTTCTTTGTCCAGCATGAAGACATTGATGAAGTGTGCCCACGGATCGACGATACCATGCTCGTCAATACCACCGTTGCGGCCAATAACTCGGTCACCACACCTGACCGTGACGTCCAGCCAGAGTTCATTAGAATCAACCGTCCCCTGAGTCAGATGGTGCCCCATCTTGAGCGTACGAACGACGATGTCCAGGAGATAGCGTTCTCCCTGCTTCAGTAATGGTACTGCAGGACGCAATGGTGCGTGCAGTTCTCCATCAAGCTGTCCCTGTTCCCGAAGCCCAAAAATGTCCACACGGACGCGGTTCTGCAGAAAATCGGACGTGACTTTCTGTGCATGAACGTTCTTATTCAGCCACGGCAACGCTGTATTGGCGGCCGGGAAGAAATGATCGTGGATACTCAGTTGCGTGCTGCCTGGAAAGTCCTTCGCGCCGAAATCTCCAGAAGCTTTCAGCGGCATGTGACATTCATTGCAGTTCGGTTCCGCCTTCGGCGGGTAGTAAAAGCTGCGAGCACCGTGCCCGGAGACGCCGCTCAGCAGAAATGAGTCATAATGGTTTTGCCCGCGAAGAAAATCTTTATAGTGATTCAACGCAAACGGAAGATGAACTTTGTGACATGTCGAACAGAATTCTTCTGTTTTATGAAAATCCTTCAGAAACGTCTTCTTGTGGAATGACGGCTTCGCTTTGATCAACTGCTGATTGACCCATTGCAATACCGGACTTTCGCTGGTTGCAAATGGGTAATGCAACGGTTCTTCGATGGTAAAATCTGCGTTGCCGCGAGTACTGTTAACATGAGTGATCGCATGACACGTCGTGCATGTGATCCCGGCTTGCGAAGTGACATGCTTCACGTCGTCGAAATTGGGATCATCAAATGCACCACTGAAAAACGGAACAGGGTCATGGCATCCCGCGCACCAGCGAGCCGCCTGGACTGAGCCATCTCGCTTGAAGGCGACCTCCCGTGTTTCACGGACACTGGCCAGATACGCGGGATTGTTAAACGAACTCAGATGATGAGCACTCTGCTTCCATCCGGCATGGGCATCCGCGTGACATTTGGCGCAGTAGTCATCGTTTTGCAGCATCTCGGCAGGGATGAATTTTCCGGAACTTGTGCGAGCCAGCGAGGGCATAAAGTATTCCTCCCCGGACTGCGGCCCAATCTGGTTCCATTTTCGCGGATCGCGCGTCTGGGCCAGAATAATAAGACCGACCAGACCACCGACGATTCCGAAATAGACCGCCACCTTCCGAGCCGGAATGCGAATCCCGGCCAGTCTGTGCAGCCAATACAACCAGCATCCCATCAGTGGAAGCAGCACATGCAGCCAATACACAACGAGTCGCCCCTGCGCGCCGCGCAGTTCCAGCCCGGAGATTCTCAACAGCATCAGACCACTGATCAGAACGAGCAGGCAGATCGCAGCCAGTGTGTATCCCACACGAATCGCGCGACGATTTGGGCGATGGCGAGAGCTGCGAATGTGAAGAATGACGAAAACCAGAAACGGCAGAATCAAGACCAGTCCAAGGACAATATGCCCCAGAAATGCCTGCTGGTAAAAGTAGTCCTGATACGTCTGCCCGGTCCATGCCTCCAATGCAGTGACGCTGGCCAGATAGATCGAATTCGCTCCCATGACGGCGATCATCCCGCCCACAATCAGGAACAGAATCCTAAGCCGTGGTCCAATGGCTGGACGAGGACGTGGACGTGGACGAACAGGTCGAGGTGGTGCGATGGCGTCGATCGATTTTTGAGATTCAGATGCCATAATCGCCCAGGCATTAGGATTTTTCGTTACACTTCACGAGGCCAGATTTGAGGCTTAGTTTGTGTAACCCGTGGCCACAGGTCAGGCTTACACTTGTCGATGCCGGACAGCTTGGCCTGTGGCCACGGGTTAAACAATTCAAGCGACACCGCCAGCAGTTGCGATCACAAAGACCAAAATGCAGACCGCGCGAAGCACAACCGCTACGCTTGTCACAGGTCACACCAATCTCAAAGGTTTTGCGTCCCACGGATTGTGTTTCGGGACTGTATCCTTAGCGGTGACGACTTGCAATTCGTCGGCTTCGGCAGCGTTTTGATGCGAGGATCGCCGATTTGAATATTCGGACAAACTCCTAGCGCCCGCCAATCTTCAGCTTCGGAAGCGCCTTTCTCAACTCAGCGGTGGCAGCGTCACTGACGATACACCTCGTCAGATCTATCGATTCCAGATTCGTGAATCGGTGAAGTTGCTTCATGTCTTCATCGGACAATTCCGACCCTTCCAGACTCAATCCGGTAAGCAGCGGAATCTTTGCCAGATGAGCGAGTCCCTCCTTTTTGATTCCGCAGTACCCCACTCCGACAAACTTCAGATTTGGAAGGCGTTCGACGATTTCAAGATCCTCGTCGTGGATAGAGGTATGCAGGAGACTAAGCGAAGAAAGACTGGCCATATCCTTCAGGACACTCAGGTCACTTACCTTTGTGTAGTCGAGACGCAAATCTTCAAGTAGTGTCATTCCCGCGAGATACTGCATTCCGGCATTTGTAATGCTTGTTTCGACAATCGCCAGGTTTTTTAGACCTGTGAGCTGGCCGCATTTCTCAAGATCGGTGTCTGAGACTTGTTTGCCATCAAGCCTGAGTTCTACAAAAACAGTCTCGTCCAGCGGGGTGTGAAAGTCTGGGCCAAAAATTTTACTCAATAAACCATGCACGCGTTTCTCAGAATTCAGCTTACCGCCGATTGAATAGACGTGTTTGCGAATCGCAATGTTGTCCTTCTCCAGATTCACCATGCGAAAATAGACACCAGCTCCGACGATGACCGTCAGAACCAGTATGCTCGACTTCCATGCAGTCGATGACATTTTGTTTGCAATACCAGACAAAGATTTATTCTCCTCGAGATTTTTTGAAACTTTCAGGCGATGATATTCAACTTAACTCCTGAAACGAATCGAAAACTGGACACTGATTTCTCATTCTGCACATTTTCGGCTTCCCAGGATGTCTGAACCTTCTGCTTTTGACTGGACTCAGAGACTCTTAATACAAGATACAAGGCGGTTCCGCTGGTTGATCTCACCTCAACACTGCTGGACGTTCAGGGGATTCCGACTCCTGATCGAGTCGGGGGGACGAAGCCTGCTGTCGGCGATGGAAGGTAAGTCGCTCGACGCGCATCCTTGTTACGCAGAACCGGAAACACCGCATCTGTACAATCGTTGATCTTCCCTCCATGCAGTCAGGATGAATCGATGGAAGTATATCCACACCACAAGGCCTGAACTGTCAGACCTGGAACAAGATCCCGGAGAATTGAAAGACTTGGCGATGTCGTCAGTCGATCAGTGCAGAGAGATGCGGAATATTCTCTCAGTCATGCAGGAAGCGTTTGTTCCGATCCCCGCCCAAAACCCTACACTTTTAGAGAAAGATCTGGAAAATCTGCAGACTCTTGGATCTGCAGCCAGCGGTAGTCAGGTGGTGATGTGAGTGAATTGCGGGACGCAGAGCATCTCCCCGACATCAAAGACATGCTGTTTCTTCCGGGAAGATACGAAAGGATGAGGGAGATCACGACGGGGGGGGGAAATTCGAAGAAGCGATCACTATTTTACGGAAAATCGCCAGTACCACAGAAAATTTTCCTGCATCAGAACTGCTTCTGGCAGATTGCCTGTCGCAGGCAGGCCACCTGGAAGAAACGGTGACGACGAATCTTTCAGTACTTGCCAGGCGTACCGATTTTCTGAGCGCCCGCTCTAGTCCGGGAAGGATTTTTTCCAGTCAAAATCGACTCGACGAGGCTGCGAAATAATTCAGAGAACTCCTGACGCAGAACCCGGAAGTCGCGACCTGCCATTTCGAATTGGGGCACGTGTTAAAAAGGCTGGAGAATTTCGATGAAGCAATACGTAAGTATCGGGAAGCAAGTCGCCTCGCGCCAGGATTTGTCGTTGCCAACTTCAATCCTGGACGATACAAAGAGGTTGCTGATTGATTCGAACGGGCCATTCGTTATACACGCGAAGCCCCTAATGGTTGTGGGGGTCTGATGACGTGACTCGCAGAGATGGTCCAGTCCGCAGAAGCGATCAGGCATGGAAGTTAAGGGCGTTGCACTGGAACCGAACTCGCTCGATTTTCGCTTTGCTTTAGAAGTCCTGCTTATCGAGCAACAGCGATACTCGAATGGAATGGAGGAACTTCGAGAAGCTCAGAAGTTACGTCCGGATGATCCAAGACCACTAAAGGAAATCCAGGGGATCGAAGCTGCACTTAAACAGCCTGCTCCTTAAGTTTTGCTGCTGCGTTTCCTGGAATCCGGTTCTTGACGGCACAAAAATCGCACCCACCCAAATGTCAGGAGAGTTACGGTCGTGGACAAAAAACATATCGGTCCTTTGGCCTTCGTGCTGTTCGCATTACGGTCGGAAAATTTCAAAACACAGTCACGTTTTTTGGTCGATGATCTTGCACTAACTTTGCACAAATTCAATGCAGAACTGCCACCCACGTGACAACTTCGGATAATCCCACTGGGTGATAACTTCAAGTTCATGACACAAAAACTTACAGAAGAAATTTTCGAAAATGCCAAGTCGCACAATTGACACACATTCTGTTTAGGAGATATTAGAGTGAAGACTGTTCGAGTCATCTGTGGTTTTTCGCTCAAACATCAAAAAATAAATTTGGATTTTTGCTGGGGGGCGTTCACTGCGGACCTCTGATTGCAGCAGCCGTTAAAATTTCCCGGGCGTTGAATCCCGTAGCCGAAGAAAAAGAATTTGGTCAAAAGGCCTGCTTTAAACGTCATTGTGAAAAATTGATTGCCATTAATTAAATAAGGGTCGGATTTTATGTGTTTATTTGCAAGTTACCGCTCAAGTCTGATGTCGAGCGGCCTTTTGATTACAATCGCGCTCACTGGTTGCGGTGGGAGTGGACCGACGTTGGACAGACAGGCGATTAAGGGTTCCGTGACCCGGGAAGGACAGCCCATGGACGCTGGAAGTCTTCTGTTCGAACCGACGGGAGGCGGCCCTGGTGTGGCGGCATCCATCGTCGATGGCAAGTACGAGGTGTCGAAAGAATCCGGACCGACCCCAGGTTCTTACAAGGTCAAGGTCACACACAACTTGCGGCGTGTGGAAGCACCAGATACGCCTAAGAAAGATTGGGAAGTGATTGCAGAAGATCGGTTTAAGGCTCAACAACCTGTAGGTGGCTGGAATTTAACTGCGGATGTGAAAAAAGATCAGAGTGAGCCGATCGACTTCAAAGTCGGCGAATAGTCGTGGTCGGCGTTATATTAAGATCGGATTTATGGTTCAAGTAACTTTCGGCTCTGGATTCGAACCTCGGTGCGTGGGAAAGGAGCAGATCAGCAACGGGATTGTCGGCTGTTAGGATACGTTGGGTTCCGTTGGAGCTCACGGAGTTTCATTTGTTTTGCTTCTATCACTGGAGAATCTGAAATGCAATTAAGAAAAAAACGTGGTTTCACGTTGATCGAGTTGCTCGTTGTGATCGCGATTATCGCAGTGCTTGTCTCCCTGCTGCTCCCAGCAGTGCAGCAGGCCCGCGAGGCGGCACGACGAACGCAGTGTCGGAATAACCTCAAGCAAATCGCACTGGCGTGTCATAACTACCTTGACGCCCACAGCGTATTTCCAATGGGCGTCGGTTATTCGCTATTCGGCTGGAAGGTTTACATACTGCCATTCATTGAACAAAATGCTCAGTATCAACTGATCAACTTCAGCGACGATGTTGACTATGCAGGGACAACTTGTCGTGGTCAGGGAACTCCCTGTCTCACCAGCCAGCATCAGGCCAATGCTTTCACGACAGCGGGCAAACGCGGCTGGTTTAACACACCATTCGCGTTTCTGGGTTGTCCGTCGGATCCACTCGGCAATACCCCATACGGCGGAAGTGGTGTAAACACTAAAGACATCATCAACGCCAATTATTACGGCGTTGGTGGAGATATCAACAGCGTCGTGCGCGCAAACAGCAACTACGGACCTAACAGTCGCCACAGAATTGTTTTGCCTCGTACAGCAGCTCCGTGTGCGGCTCCAGCAACGGGGTCCCCTGACGTCCTTGGATGTTACAATCCCGCAGTTGAGTACAACGGCATTTTTGGGATGGGTCTGAAAGTACCGATTGGCCATGTCACCGATGGAACCAGTAATACACTGTTGATCGGTGAGCGAGCAGTAGATGCATCGCATTCCTGGGGTTGGACGCTGACCGGTAATGAAGGAGACAGTATCTTGGGTACAGGTGCTCCAATCTGGACCGGGGCCTTGACGCTAGCCAACAATTACAATGCAGGAACTGCGGTGATGTTCAGCAGCCACCACTCCGGCTTGGTCCAGTTTGCTCTGGCTGATGGTTCAGTTCGCGGCCTCAGTTCCAACGTTGACTTCACGACCTTCAAGAATCTCGGCACTCGTGCCGGAGGCGAGGTGATAGGCGAGTTCTAACAATTCCTCGCGGAAGGTGCTTTTTCATCACTCTGCCTGGCAGAGTAGAAAACTCGAGAATCCCGGTCTGGCGACAGACCGGGATTTTTTTGCTTGAAGCTTCAGAACCCCTAACAACACTTGCGTGATCCGCGACGTTTGAGGTTGCTTTTCAAGCAAGGAGAGAGACATCCCGTCGATGACGAACGACTGCGCCTGAGACGCAAACACAGGCGACCCGGAGGGTTGCGACCACAGGAATCTGCGGCGTCATCGCTCCTCGTCGCCATTTGTGGTCTCGTCGCTCTTCCTTGCAACTCTACCACTGTCGCCGCAACTCGGCCACGGAGTTCTTGCCAGGGGTTGTTACAGCATAGCGTCCGGCAGTTCCGGAGTAACACCGATCACTTCAGGCTCTTCTTTGACGCCCGCCACTCCGTAATGAACACAAAGGAGTCTGTTTTTCAGAAGCCCTTTATACAGATAGACGTCGTACCGCTCCTCGCCCACAAATGCTTTGACCATTTGTGTACGGTCAGGCTGTCTGTTCAGTACTGTGTCAACCTGCGATTTTGTAACCTGGGATTTCCCGGCATCGGCCTCCTCGAGTTCCGCCTGCAGGCTATTGAAGGCTTTCTGGAATGACATCTGCGAGTAGCCTTCGATCGAAGACACAACCACCAGCAGCCCAATCCCGCCCCATACCACAATCCGCTCCGTACTGGAGCGTGCTGGTTTGACTGTGGCTTTTTCCGGAGATGAAGGCTCGGGAGCCATTGAAGCGGTTGAATCCTGTTTAGCCATTGGAAATGCTTTCGGTGATAAATTGAAAACTGGAGTTCAAGTAAGCCACGAGTATCTTTTCCGCAGCGATTTGTTTCAAGCGAGTGACGGCTGGTTTGCGCAGTTCGTTAGAATTCGCACCACCACGTGTTACCGGAGAATCCGTTTCTGCCGCCAGCCTGATTCACAAACCGCATCCGCAACGGACTGGCGCATCGGCAATCATCAGATTCGATTCGATATTGCCCGTCACCAGATAAGTTTTCGAATCGGTAACCGCTGCGAACTGTTGATTAGGCTCACCGACATTCACATAGGCAATACGATGAGACTGCTGCACCAGATCACCTGCAGACAGAATAATCGAACGATTAAGCGACATCGTGACCCACGAAGCCGCTGCCACGGCGAATAAAATACGCAGCGCGATGCAGTGACGTACTGACCCGGCCGAATCATTCTGTACTAAACGTTTTCTGTTCATGGCGTTGAGGGGTGTACTTCAAAAATCGCCTCGATTTCAACTGGAACATTTGCTGGCAGTGAATTCATTCCCACGGCACTGCGTGCGGCTTTGCCTGCAGATTCACCAAACACCTGAATCATCAGTTCGCTGAAACCGTTAATCACTTGAGGTTGTTGATAGAATTCGCTCGTACAATTGACCATGCCCGTCGCTTTGACAAGCCGCGCGACGCGATCAAGGCTGCCAATCGACTGGCGCACTGTGGTCAGAATACTCAGTCCGATTTGTCGAGCGATCGCGGCTCCCTGCTCAACGGTCAAATCCTGACCGAGCCGTCCTGCGAGTGGCTTTCCATCCGCCGTCCAGGGAATATGGCCGGCTGTGAACAGCAGATTTCCTGTCAGAACCGCCGGAACATAAACGGCCACTGGTTTCGCAGGTGCTGGAAGCTCAATCCCCAGTGCTTTGAGACGTTCTTCGTGGCCTCCAGCAATCGGTTTTTCGTCGGCCACCGCCGTATTGCCGAACTGCCATCGCAACAACTGGGGCGAAAAGACTCCCACACCAGCACCGCCGGCAGCAATCAGGCAATCACGAAGAAAGGTTCGACGAACCCGCAGTTGAGACATAGACCAGCTCCTGGATTTTTGGTTTTGCAGTGAAGTGACTCTTCATCAGCCCATCAGCGTACCAAAACCAGGGATTGCAGAAAAGGATGAACCGTCTCATGGCGAGCGGCATGTGTCAGCTTGCCGGTACAACAACGAAGTACCGGAGGGCTCACGCCGCTCCGCTCGCCGGTCTCATTTCTGGCCGCGCGAAGAATAAGTAATAACGCAGCACTTCAGCGATTTGCATTTGCTGTCGCGCGAACCGGGCGAAGTGTGGTGGTGAGTGACTCTTTGATGTCGTCCGTTTCTCCGGTCAGCATTTCCAGCATCCAGGCACTGGCTTGTGGAATGACGATGACTCGCTTTTGACTGCCGGGAGTCTTATCGTCGATGACGATCGTGATTTCCGGGCCAGAGGTTTGTCCGGCTGCAGGCGTCACCACGACTGGTTGAACCGCAGGCGGATTCTCTGAGGAAACGGTTGACCTGACTGCGGCAGGAGGTTCGAGCAACGAGTCGGGTGACACTTCGACAAAATCACTTGTATCGTCGAATTCTAATGGCGTCGGTGTCGGTTCGGACGGCTGTTTCTTCACCGAAGGAGTCCTAAGCAGTGGATCTGCCAAAGCCGTTCTGATGGTACCCGGTTTCGTCATTTGCTCGACAAAAGATTCTGTAGGGTCTTCACCTGCGCCCGCTGCAGGTTTTAGAATGTCTTTCAACTTGCAATAGCTGACCAATTCCAGAATTGCGCCATGTGCGGCGTACAGACCTTCATGTGTTTTGCGATCTGCACAACTGCAGACACCCAGAAGCTCACCACTTGCACTAAACAGTCCACCGCCCGAGCGACCGCTTGCAGGATCCACCGTGCAGACGAAATTCGGAGGACCGTGATAACGATTGATCTCGACCAGTTTGGTGTCCAGTCGAGTTGGATCCGCTCCGTCGTTGCATCCAAAACTGAACATTTCCTGGCCTGGCCTGGCTTCATAAACACCACCGCCGAGTTGCGTAGCAGGGAAAGTCTTTGATGTCTGAATTCGAAGCAACGCAAGATCCGCGTCATGATCACCGCCCACCAGCTTTGCCGGATAGGTGACGGGCTTTCCGTTTTCAAAAATTTCAATTTCTACGACGGCTTCTTTGACGGCGATATTCAGAAACAGATGGGCACAGGTCAGGATAATGGCCTGCCCCGTGGCACTGTGAATAATCGTTCCGGTTCCAACATCCTGCAGGTACTTGCCGTCTTCAGTGGACTTGCCTGCGACGCGGACTCGAACCGTTGCTGCAAAAGCCGTCTTCACGGGATCAGTTGTCGCGTCGCCTTTCGATGCCGGATCCTGGCCTCGCACGCTGGGCGTTTCGGAGGCATCCGAACCCTTGCCGATCATGCGACGGAACATGTCCCCCAGTGAACGCTTTTCCTCGACAGGGGCTGCATTGCGTTGCACAACATCAGGATTTTTCGCATCCTGCCTGACGATCGGTGTATCAGTTTTTGTTTCCACCGAAACAAATTGTGGTCCTGGCGTTTTGGCTGCTGCCGTTGCTGTCCTGCGTTTCGCTGACAGTGCAGCAGACGCCTTGTTCATGGCCGCGCAAAGTTCATCTTTGCTTCTGAGGCCAACGAAGCGTTCTATTTCTTTGCCTTCGACCATCAGGACCAGCGTCGGAATGCGTTCCACTTTGAAACGTTTGGCCAGTTCCGGGTCTTCAGTAATATCAATCTGCCGAATCGGATATCCCGCATGTTCCATGCTTTGCAGGATAGGCACCATCTGCTGGCAAGGGCCACAGTAGCCCGCTGAAAAATCGAGCAACTGCACGTCGGGCGCTGAACTTGATGCACCATCAATGGCCATCATCAGCAACATGATCATCTTCATAGGTGGCTTCCCTGCCTAAAGAGATAGTACGCTCGCTTTGAAGTTCATCCGCGATCCTGCGGAAAACTTTCACTGCGGTGCTCGAGCGCTGAATTCCATTTCAGGCAGACCGAGCAAGTTGTCAGATTTACAAGTTTTTCTGGCAACGTATTCAGAGGCAGGACAAAAACACTGGAGATTTT
>Ga0335397_10011607_pt1 | contig 10839 bp, 10 predicted proteins | sample MAT04_FD_205740 | JGI IMG/M metagenome (GOLD analysis project Ga0335397, IMG submission 205740) | Freshwater microbial communities from Lake Fryxell liftoff mats and glacier meltwater in Antarctica - MAT-04 (spades assembly) (version 2) ...
CCAGCAACCTGACTGGTCAGGATCTGGGTGGACTCACGCTCACCTCCGGCGTCTATCATTTTGACACATCGGCTCAGTTGACGGGAACGCTCAAACTCGACGCCCAAGGCGCCAACAATGCATTTTGGGTTTTCCAAATAGGTAGCACGCTCACGACTGCAAGCAGCTCCGGAGTACAGGTAATTAATTCAGGTTCAAATAACGGTTATGGTGACGGCGTGTTCTGGCAGGTCGGCAGCTCAGCTACTCTCGGCACCACTACAACGTTCGAAGGCAATATCCTTGCGCTGGCGAGCATCACCCTGAATACCGGTGCAACCGATCTGAACGGCAGGTTCTTTGCTCAGACTGGTGCGGTGACGATGGATGCCAACGTAATCAGCAATGTCTGCCCCTTTAACGTCCCCGGCAACGGCGGTCCCGGCTACAGTGGTGGCATTGAGCTCATTAATGGCAAGGCTGTACCGATTGGCTCAGACGCTGCTCCAGTGCCGGAACCGAGCACAATGCTCCTCTTTGGCACGGGGTTGATAGGATTTATAGGATATGGCAGAAGACGATTAAGTATACTGCATACCAAGGACCAATAAATGATCAAGAGAGGGGCCGGGACAAATTCCGGGGACAATTTGCATAATTCTTAAGTTGAGCTTGCCACAACGGACCTGGCTCAAACTGTCGTGAATTTAAAGTTTGAGACTACTTATACCGATAAATTTCGGGTGCCATATAGGCCATTGAAGATAAGGAAAACTCAGCATTTCATTGACATGAATCACATGTGGGTTTTTTTATCACCTTTTGACAGGAGATGAGCATGAACTACGAAGATCGCGACACCTATGGCATGCACAATGGCAACATCCTTGGTGGAGTTGGAGGACCTGATGTACGGCATGGCCTCGGACCTAACCTTATGGGTGCCGAAAGGTGTCATGCAAAAAAGAGCACGTACGATAATGAAATTATATACTACCGCTCAGATGGTGGCTGGTTGCCCAGTTGGCAACCAGCCGCCCTGTATAAATATTTTAGACACGGTCGAAATGAAGCATAAGAGAATATACGTTCGTGTTCCCTTGAGTGGGGAGGCGATTCTATCAAGAAATGGTAATCTGACGATAAGGGCACGAACAATTGATATCAGCCAAGGTGGGGTTGCCATCACAGTCTTCTTAGAAGAGGTTCCCAGCGCTGAACATCAGATCGAAATTCTCACCGAAGTCGGACAGAAAATTGAGATTTTTGCAAAGCTCGTTCGAGTCAATGATTTCTTCGTAGGTTTTCAAACCTTACATATAGATCAGAAGAGTCAGAAAATCATTGATGATCTGGTTTTTGAATACCAAAAAACTACTGACTTTATTAAGCAACTTGACGAATTTAATTTACACAAGGTTTTGGATGAAGAAGGGAAGGAGATTGAAGTCGCTTTTGAAGAAGTTTCTGTAAATGGCATATAGTCTACCAACCCCAACAAAGGAGAACAACATGCTGAGAAAATGTATCTATACAATCGCAGTGACAGGTTTGCTCGTTGTCGGCAGCAGTTTTTGTGTCAGCGCCGCAGGAGAAGAAGTGCAGCCTCAGATCGACGCAATCAAAGGCGCGCTGCCGAAATTTGCCATACCGATGCGCGAAGTAGGTGACAGGTTCCAGAATATAGCTTTTGCCGCCGAAGGTGGTAACTGGGGTCTGGCTGCCTATATGGGAAAATACATGAACGGTGCCATGAGTCCCGCAAAGGTCACCAAACCAAAAGAATATGCCGACTGGAAAAGTTTTTATGAGGGTGACTTTGCCAAGGTCACAGCAGCTATCGCCTCTCAAAACCTAGATAATTTCAAGAAGGAATACAATGCGATAATCGCTACATGCAATGAGTGCCATACGGGCACCGGCTACGGATTTATCAAGGTAGTTAAACTTGCCGCTCCTGCCGATCAAGGTATCGAATACAAGCTGGCCTCCAAGGCTGCTGACGTCCCTAAATAATTATCCCAGCTTTCTGCAGGCAAGGCCGCACAGTCCCGAAGGCTTGGGAGTGCGGCCTTGCTTTTTAATCCCCTTTACACCTATTTTTAGCAGCCTCTACTCCTTTACGACTGTACAGCTCTGACCCTTCCTTTGTGAAGCATTGCGATGGTCATATATGGCCATATGGGCAAATATGACCTTAATTCAAACAGCGCCGACACCTCAGTCGATCAGGGTAATCCAGTAATTGTTCCTCAATAACAATAAGTTGGATGATTCCGTGCAGAGTCAAAAAAATATGGCATGAACATTGCAATAACATAGTAAATATCGTCTGGCTTAACGCTTTTTTCGGTAGGATCGTTTTGTCAAAGTGGCCCTTGGTCAGCATTGCCGACTGTCAGCTCCATAGTTTCATCGAAATCATCACTTGAAGGCAACATCATTGGTGAAATCAAGGAAATCATGTTGCACATGCGCAGCGGAAGAGTCAGATGTAGATTATCACTTTAATTTCTATAAAAAGGAGAATCAAATGTTGTGGACAATCACTGTAGTATTGTTGGTGTTATGGGTGTTGGGGCTTGTAAGCAGTTACACTTTGGGTGGATTTATTCACATCCTGCTGGTTATTGCTCTGATTTTAGTGGTGCTTAGTCTCTTTCAGGGGCGTGGGAGGGTATAGCTTCAGAGGCGTGGGGGTAATAGCTTGTACGGCGATTTAACCGAGTAGTAATGAATTTTTTAGATGCTCACATTGATGAAAAAGGAAAGAAAATGCGAACCCTGACACTCTTTGCTGCCGCTGTCCTGCTCCTTGGCGGATGCACTCAGGAAACCCAGAACAAGATCGGCCATGCCGTGCAGAATTGGACCGGCACCGATGGCGTCCTGGAGGTGTACGCCGGCGACAAGCTGGTGAAACGCTTTCTGAAGATCGATAAACTGACCACCGCCACGGCAACCGGCGGCAAACAGGAACGACCCTACCGTTATGGCTACGGCATTCTCGATGCCAATTTCAACAGTATTGCCGATCCGGGCGAAAAAAAGGTGTATTTCGAGTTCAGTGACTACTCGACATCCTATATCTTCTACGAAAATCCATCATAGCGACGGATCACTCTCGTCTGTTTGGCTTGCTTTGTTCTCCCGGCCGGTTTTCTTTTATTGAAGGTCCATACTAATGTCGCAACCACGCTCCTACCAGGATTCTGAAATCGAAGCAGACAACAGCGAGCCCCTGGAGAACTCCTCGAGTGGTGAGGTTCAAGGTCCTGCCGACCAGCCGGACCAACTGGAGCAGAACGGATCTGTACAGGAAGTATGTGCTCGCATCGGGCTGGTAACCGGGCATGGCCTGGCCGCAATCATAAAAGAAGCTTTCTCCCGTTGGGTGTTATACTATGTGAAATATCAATGGGTGGCGCTTCTTGTGCTGTTTTCATACATAATCGTGGCATTTTTTTCACACCTCGACTGGGGTCTGGCTCTCATGTCGTTAGTTGTGCCGACAATTACCTTGGACGCCGGTTACATCACGATGTTGGTTGCAATCCTGGGAACCAGCATTTCTCCCTATATGTTCTTTTGGCAGGCCAACATGGAGGTCGAAGAAGAAAGAGCCTCCGGATTCGATTGCCTCGTCCGACTCGCAGCACCCTCGCAAGCTGTTCCTGGGCAGGCTGTTATAGGGGCGCTTGAGGATTCCCGTTTTTTATATCATACCGGCGGTAAATCTCGACGCTTCATCCTCGCGCATTTCCACAAAAAATATGTGCTGCAACAACGATCCTCCCGGGCAGGATCCTGCCGCCAATGCGGTACCTGCTGCAAACTTCTGATCACTTGTCCCAGGTTGACAAAACAGTCGAATTGTTTCGCCTACGGAACCTGCCGACCGGAAGTCTGCAAGATCTTCCCGATAGACCAGCGGGATATAGAGGAGGTTGCACTCTGTGGAGGTCAATGCGGATTCGATTTCTCCTCAGCCCCTCGCGATCAGTCTGCTCCGGCTGCAACTGTGCGGAAAAAAAAGCGAAAAGCTGCCCCTTGACAGTGGTTTTAAACCCCTGCCGCTTTTCTCCTTTGATTATTTATGTGACGTTCCAAACCGGTTTTGGCGTCTGATTGACAACGATGCTTCACATTAACGACCTCGGTTTCGGCGAACGGTGTCAACCGCGGTAAGAGAGAACGCCAGCCAGGCGCAACCGGCGGCGCCGGCTCCCAGCACGTCACTCAAATAATGTGCACCCAAGTACACTCGGCTACATCCAACTAACAGTATTATGACGATTGCACTGAGAACTGCCCCTACTCGCCAGCGCCACGTTTCGAGTACGATGACCGCGAAGACAGCCAGAAGGCCATACAGCAATGTGGCTGCCATAGTGTGGCCGCTGGGAAAACTATAGCCATAGAAGATCAGGTACGAATCGTCAAAATTTGGGCGTTGACGATGGAAGATAATTTTGAGGAGAAAGTTCAGAACCATACCTCCAGGCACGACGAGTCCCAGGGCCAACAACCGATACCAGTACCTCTTCCACCACAAGATGAGCCCGGTTACCGTCGCGACTCCCGTAACCCAGATTGTAGAGGCGAGAGCGGTCATAAGCTGCATCATAGCAGTCAGTCCGGGGGGCTGGCGTGCGTGGAACCACTCGGCGACATACTTGTCGAGGACCGTCAACGGATCGCCGGCAACCACGTCCTGCGCGATGCCGCCGAACAGCCATGATGCACCGATGATGAGCAAGACCCCAATCGTCAGGTGTAGTCCCAAATAGCCCTGCGGCGAGAGTCGATTGAAAAAAAATTCCAGTAGGGGAGCACATTGCCGGCGCAGTGATACCATGCGCGGATTCTTCGACAACGCATGCCGGCGACGTTTAACTTCATCCTCGTGCCGCCACAACCAGCGCCAAAGCAAAGCCAGCGCGATAAAGACCAGCAGTGCACCGCCGACAATTTCACCGGCAACTCCAACCCATTTGGCAACCACACGCCAACTTCCACTTGCTAAATAACCAAGGGTGACGAATGTACTCGCCCAGGCTATGCAACCCATTGCATTGAAGAGCAGGAACTTCAGATAGCGCATGCGGCGATCGCCGGCGACAAAGGGCATCAACGACCTCAGGAGATGCATAAAATGGCTGGCGAAAACCGCCTTTCCTCCATGTTTCACGAAGAATCCATCAACGCGATCCAGGGATTCCTTCCGCATCCCAAAGTGTCCCACATGTTTCAACAGCCAGTCCCATCCCAGATGTCGCCCCAGTTCGTAGCCTATGCTATCGCCGAGTATAGCTGCTATGGAGATTACCAAGACAAGGAGACCCGGTTCGAACAAACCTTGTTCTGCCAAGAAGCCACTTACCAACACCAGACTCTCGGCCGGCATAAACAGGCCCAACAACGCCTGGCATTCCAGCACCACAACAATAAAGATTACGAGGTAGCCCCAGTGACCGAGAAGGCTTATGGTATTGATAAAATAGTCGAGCATGAGATTTGCTGTCCTTAAGGGCTGGAGCTGATTTTGATACACATCATAGCATGATAACACTGGTTTAAGCAGATACAATCTGTAAAAATATATGGCAACCAAGAGTGAAAGACTGACCGTGTTGTCCGAGGCAGAGCAATTCACCTTACTCCTTTACGACTGTACAGTTCTGACCCTTCCTTTGTGTAGCATTGCGAAGGTCATATATGGCCACCTGGGCAAATATGACCTTAATTCAAACAGCGCCAACACCTCACTCGATCAGGTCGATTCATCAATTGTTCCACAATAACAATACGTTGAATGATACTGCGCAGAGTCCGACAAACATGGCATGAACCTTGCCTAAGCATACTGTAAATATCGTCAGACTTACCGCTTTTTCCGGCAGGATTGCTTTGTTAAAGTGCGGGGAATTTGCTGTCTACTTATCTTTATGTGTGTGAAAATTGCAATAATAAAAGGAGTATTTATGAACATAGAAAAGAATCAAAATCCCAAAGATGCAAAAGTGTATTTAATTGGTAGTGGAATTTCCTCTCTTGCAAGTGCTGTTTATTTGGAAAAAGATGCCGGAGTACCTGGAAAGAACATCCATATCTTTGAAAAAGACACAATCCCGGGTGGAGCATGTGATGGAGCTGGTAATAAAGAAGGAGGTTTTGTTGTAAGAGGAGGAAGAATGCATGAAATGCATTATGAGTGCTATTGGGAATTACTTTCGCATATTCCTTCACTGGAAGATCCAAATGTTTCAGTAAGAGACCAATCTTATGAATTTAATGAACGGTTTGTTTCAAACGGACAAGCCCGGCTATTGAAAGAAGGAAAAAAACTGGATGTCTCTTCTTATGGCTTGTCGTTTAAACAACAAGCAGATTTTCTTAAATTAACATTTGTTTCAGAAAATTCACTCAGCAATAAACGGATAGAAGATTGGTTTGATCAAGATTTTTTCGACACAAACTTTTGGTATATATGGACTTCCATGTTTGCATTCCAAAAATGGAGCAGTCTTGCAGAAATGAGAAGATATATGAAAAGGTTCATCCATCTTGTTGACGGGTTATATAAATTGGGTGGTGTAATGCGTACCAAATACAATCAATACGACTCTGTGATAAGACCGATGAAGAAATACCTTGAAGAAAAGGGAGTGACGTTTGAAATGGGCAAAGAAGTTGTTGATATTGATTTCAATCTATCCGCTGTCAAAAAGAGCGCGACAGTACTTCACCTTAAAAACAAAACCGAAATAATACTTGGAAATAACGATTTTGTGTTTTTCACAAATGGCTCTATAACAGAAAGCACCGATAATGGAACATGGGATACGCCAGCAAAATTGAAAGGTCTGGAAGAGTCAGGCTCTTGGAAGTTGTGGAAGAAAATAGCAAAAAAAGATGCGTCTTTCGGCAATCCAAATCCATTCTGTGACAATATTGATTTACAAAAATGGTACTCATTTACGGCAACAATGAAAGACAGCACATTTCTCGATTACATGGAAAACTTCTCGGGGAATGTAGATGGAACAGGCGGACTTGTCACTTTGACTGATTCTAACTGGCTGATGTCAATTGTGATAGCACGGCAGCCTCACTTTCCAAACCAATCTGATGATGTTAAGATTTTTTGGGGTTATGGGCTCTATCCTGATAGAAAAGGAAACTATATTGACAAAACAATGGCGGAATGTACCGGTGCTGAATTGTTAGAAGAGCTTTATTTTCATCTGAAAATTCAGGATATGATGAAACCAGTTACAGAAGCCGGAAAGGTAAATTGTATCCCCGTTGCGATGCCGTTTATTGATAGTCTTTTTATGCCGAGAAATATGGGTGACAGACCAGATGTCATACCAGAAGGATCAACAAATTTTGCTTTTTTAGGCCAATTTGCAGAAGCACCCAAAGATTGTGTATTTACCGTTGAATATTCTGTGAGGACGGCTCAAATGGCAGTTTATGGCTTGTTTGATACCGGTAAGGAAGTGCATCCTATGTACGATTCGGCGCACAATCCAAAATATTTACTTGCAGCACTTATAGCTATTAGCAGATGACGAAATACGATTGAATATCATAGCAAAAGAGAGATACACTAAAATGGAAAAGAGAGAAGATTCTTCTGCCAAGGTTTATCTTAATGGTCTTGGTTTGGGCTCCATTGCTGCTGCGATGTATCTGATCCAGAAGGCGGATTTTAACCCATCCAATATCCATATCTTTGAGCAAAAGGGCGACAAGGATCTTGTTGGAGGAAGCTGTGATGCCTCAGAGATGATAGTGGACGACCAACCGGCGTACTTTATGCAAGGTAGTCGTATGTTTGAAGACAAGGTATATCCCTGCACCAAAGAACTGTGGTCCATTATTCCCTACAATAATAATGAATCGTGTCTGCAAGACCATCAGAAAAACCGTGAAGAATGCAGAATTGACACGGTCGTTCGCCTTCTGCATGAGAATGGTAAGAAGGACACCGGATATCAACTTGGTCTCAACACGGCTGAAAGATTGAAGATGGCAAAACTTCTGGCCACGCCCGAGTTCTTGATTCCAGACGGCGCAAAGATTACCGACATCTTTGGAGAAGCTTTCTTCACCAGTAATTACTGGTACATGTGGCGGGCACTTTTTGCCTTCCAGCCGTGGCATTCAGCGGTGGAAATGAAGCGCTACATGCACCTCTTCTTTCACGAGATGCCGAACATGAACACGATGGTCGCTCTGGAGCGTACTCGCTACACCAACTTCCATTCGTTCATCCTGCCCGCCCTGCGCTTCATGCAGAAGAAGGGCGTGAACGTCCACTACAACTGCAGGATCTCGGACGTAGACTTCAAGATCGACTCCGGCGGCAAGGAGAGGTGGATTGAGCGCATCCACCTCGAGACCGAGAGCGGCGAGCCCAAGCCCTCCATCCAGGTGCGCGACACCGACCTGGTCTTCCTGACCATCGGCTCCATGGTCGGCAACTCCTCGTTCGGCGCCCACGACCGCCCGGTGGACAAGCCCGCGGTCGGCAGCCGGAATCTAGGCGGAGCGTGGACGCTGTGGAAAAAAATCGCCGCCAAGCAGCCCGACTTCGGCCGCCCCGACCAGTTCCTGCGCGACATCTCGCAGTCCAAGATGATGACCTTCACCGTCACCTTCCGCGGAGGATTGTTCCAGCGCAAGTTCGAGTGGTTAGTGGAGCGGCAGATGGGCCGCCAGAGCCCGCTGCCACTCACCGCCTCTCCGTGGATCCTGCACCTCCACACGTACCGCCAGCCCGTCTTTCCCGATCAGCCCCGCGACACGTGCGTCATCTGGGTGACGGCGCTGGGGTACAACAACATCGGTACGTTCGTGAAGAAGACCATGCCCGAGTGCACCGGTCGCGAGATCCTGGAGGAGCTGTTGGGCCACCTGCAGTTCGACCAAGACGAGGTGGAAAAAAACGAGATCCTCGACACCTCCACCTGCATCCCCTGCATGCTGCCCTACAGCATCAGCCAGTTCCTCAGCAGATCCAAGGGCGACCGGCCTGCGGTGGTGCCGGCGGGCTCAAAGAACTTCGCGTTCCTCGGGCAGTTTGTAGAGATTCCCAACGGGATCGTCTTCACCACGGAGTACAGCGTGCTGGGCGCGATCCATGCGGTCAAGAAGTTCGTCAAGCCGTCGCTGGTGGTGCCGCCAATGTATTTCGGACAGTACCACCCGCTTACGTGCATTTCGGTTGCGCGTGCTTTGGTCCGCTAGGTGTCTACCAAGATTGATTTCCAGTGCTTCCCCATCGCGCGGCGGCAGATCGATATACATAAAGAGCATCTGCTCATACAAGGTCTTCAGATCAAGCGCCACGGGTAGAGGCATTGCCGGATGTGTGGAATCCACCCAGCCAGTTTCAAAATACTCATCTACCAGCCACTTGCCTGAACCATCTGCCGCCAACCGCTTAGCCGCGGTGGCGAAAGATGGTGTAATCCAGATCAGACCAGGCGCAATCGATATCTTCCATGTGCAGGAGATCCGCATCGCTCAAGCGGTTTTTATCATCTAGGTTTTTTGCGGCCCAGATGAGCTTGAGAAAGCGCTGATGGTGGTGGTGAAAGCGCTGATTGGCATATTCCTTGGCCTGCGTGGTAAAGAGAAGGAAGGGCCAGTCGCTGCCTTGCATCAGAAGCAGCTCGCGCCCTAACTGACGCATAATGCGCTTGCCGCGCTCATCCGTGGGGATGATCATTGCCAGGGTCTGTTCCGTTTCCAGCACGCTGTCATTGATGAGCGGCCAGATCCAGCCATGCTCCTGGTTCTGCCATACGGTGAAGTCCGAGTTTAGGCCCCAAGTGCTGGGTGTCATGCTGATAGTTGCAAAATAGCGGCGATTAAGGCCGCAATATTCGTCCAGGCTTTGCAAGGCTACGCTGCTCTGGTCTGCCATAACGCGGCAGACCTGCTCTAACCAGGCGACACCTTCATGCCACCAATGGCCGAAAAGTTCGCAATCATAGGGGGATACGATTACGGGTCGGGCCGCCGGAGAAACGGTCTTTTCCAGCAGTGCGATAACCGAATTGACGAAATGGCGCGCTTGCTTTTTGACCTGGTTGCGGGCGGCATCGACATCATAAACCTGCTTTGCATCCTGTCCCGTAACTCTCCAATAATGCAAACCGGATTCAGCATCTTTCTGGTGAAATTCCAGGTAATTAGTGTCACCAGGGTAGCCTTGATCAGGAGACCAGACCTGTTTGCCGGTAGCCTCGTTGCGCCCAAAAACCGCAACGCCGGATTCCAGCCGGTAGCCGTTGAAGGTGGTGGGAACGGCTTCCTCATAGCGGTTCTCCACGAATGATGCCCGCGTGATGCCGACATTTTCCACAAAGAAATATTCAATGCCTTCATCGCCCAGCCAGGCATCGAGCCCCTTGCGCATGCGCTGTTCCTTTTTGGACCATTCAGGTCCCCGGTAGGCGCATTCCGGCAGCCAGAACCCGCGTGGCTGGCGACCGAAATATTTCTTGTAGGTATCGACACCGACCTGCACCTGGGCATACACGGCACTGTCATTTTCCATGAGCGGTAAAAAACCATGGGTTGCGGCTGAAGTGATCACCTCGATAGCGTTTTCGTCCTGAAGCCATTTGAGTGTACCTAAAATATCGCGATAAAAATCGGTGGTATAGGCCCGGTAATTAGCCTCGAACGTTTCCAGCCAATATGCAGCCACGCCATGCATGGCAGGATCAGCCTCAAAACGTTGCATATCTTGGCGCGCGCGGCGGATTTTATCTTCCATATAGGCGCAAAAGCGCTCTTTCATATAACCGTCGGTCAATTGTTCCATAAGCACCGGCACAA
>Ga0335397_10011608_pt1 | contig 10839 bp, 11 predicted proteins | sample MAT04_FD_205740 | JGI IMG/M metagenome (GOLD analysis project Ga0335397, IMG submission 205740) | Freshwater microbial communities from Lake Fryxell liftoff mats and glacier meltwater in Antarctica - MAT-04 (spades assembly) (version 2) ...
ACTGCCGCCGAAGGAACTCCTTCAGAGGAAGCTCCATGCCGCTGCGGAATTAGCCCGCAACCGGCTGGAAACATCCAGTCCGGATTGATGGTATCGCAAGAATCCCACGTCAGGTATTTTCTCTCAATCGTCAGCGGAGTAAAACTTGAAACGAATTTGTATCGCAATACCCTAAGAATTTCCAAACAACCCATTTTGCCCGTTATTACGAGTTGCCCATGTTACGCAAACGCTTTCGGCCCACTACCCTCCGTGTGTCAGGACTCCGTATTGAAGAGTTGGAATCCCGCATCACACCAGTGCTGGCGAATAACGCTCTGGCTCCACTGGTCGATCCGGGTACCGGGTTCGACGGGGTCGTGCTGATAACAACAACCATCGGTGGCAACTCGTTCACCGGAACCGGGTTTCTGCTCCCGGGTGGGCGGCACATTCTCACAGCCGCTCACAACTTCACAAACGATCAGAGCAAGATCGGCCTCGACGAGGCCGCTACGGTGTCATTCGACCTGCCGACAGTTGGGCGGATCAATATCGACGTACCGGTCGCTAACATTGTGCTGAATCCTGGATATACCGGGAACCCGGAAAACGACCTGGCTGTTATGACGCTGCCGGTCCTCGCTCCATCCGGCCCGACCGGTTTCGGGGCCGAGCGATACCCGGTCTACCGCAACACAGATGAAGTCGGGCAAATCGTCACGATCGTCGGATACGGAACCATCGGGACTGGCACGACCGGGCAGCAGACGAACGAAGACCTGACCAAGCGAATGACCCGCAACAAGTACGATACGCTGGGTGACCGCGTGAATTACGGGGGCACTCAGGCGCTGCTTTACGACTTCGACAACGGTCTGGTAGCGAACGACGCCTTCGGCCGAATCCTGGGGATCAACGATCTGGGCCTGGCAGATGAGGGAACTTCGGGTCAAGGCGACTCCGGTGGCCCCGCGTTCTTCCGCGTGAATGGTCAACTCGTCGTCGCGGGAACTACGACGAGTGGGCCGGACGAGAGGAACCCGGAAAACCCGGCGGTTGTCAATAGCGCGGTGCAGGCCGGATTCGGATCGCTCTCGCACGATACACGGCTGTCTTTCCATGCGACCTGGATTGACGGTCAATCGGTCCAACCGGCTGCGGAGGCCCTCGACTTGCGGACACAAGTCGTCGGGCGAGATGCCACTGCGGACGCCATCGCGGTGCGGGTGCGGGCGGGAAACCTCGAAGTGGTGGTCAACGGCGAAGTGTATCAGTCGACCCCGGCGACCGGCGTGACTTCGCTGGCGTTAACCGGAGCCGGGGCGGACGGCACGCCGTTCGCGACCACGGCGACGATCCAAAGTTCGGTTCCGATGTCTCTTGCGATAACGTACCAGCGAATTCTGACGGTGAACGATCAACGCACGAGCACAATGACGACCCCGCCGACACCCGCCCCGCCGACACCGCCCGCGCCGCCGACAACGGTGCAGCCCGCGCCGCGTCCGGAATTGCCGCTCGATTTGAATACGTTCCCAAACCTGGCCGTCGCCGCGAATCTGGTGGTCGTGGGTACGGAAATCGGCGCGGCTCCAAAGGTAGTCGTGATCAACACGGCGACCGGGGCCAAAGTCAAAGAGTTCGACGCATTCGAGCCGACATTCATCGGAGGAGTTCGCACGGCCCTCGGCGATGTCACCGGGGATTTGGTGGATGACTACGTAGTGACGGCCGGGGTGAGCGGGTCCGCCCGCGTTCGGGTCTTCGATGGCGTGACGGGTAATGTCGTCCGCGACTTCTTTGCCTTCGAGGAATCGTTCCGGGGCGGCGCGACTGTGGCCGTTGGCGATGTGAATGACGACGGCGTTGGCGACATCATCGTCGGGGCCGGGGTTTCCGGCGGGCCGCGTGTGAGCGTGTTCGACGGAGCGACGGGGATACGGGTGCTCGATTTCTTCGCCTTCGAGTCGACGTTACGGACCGGTGTAACGGTCGCTGCGGGCGACGTAAACGACGATGGCATTTCCGATGTGGTCGTCGGAACCGGAATCGGTGGTGCCCCCCGTGTGAGTGTGTTCGACGGCGAATCACTCGAAGTGCTGTCGAATTTCTACGCCTTCGACGCTTCGCTTCGCAATGGCGTCGCGGTGGCAGCCGGGGATACCGATGGCGGCGGTTCGGCGGAAATCTTCGCCGGGGCCGGAGCGGGCAGCGGTCCACGCGTTCGTTCCTTCAACGGCCTGACGGGCGTGGGGCGGCTCGACTTCGATGCCTTCCCGGCAACCAACATAGGCGGCGTTCGCGTCGCAGTGGCCGACGTGGATGAAGACGGCCTGTCCGATCTCGTGGTCGGCTCTGGGCCGGGCAGCCCGCTGATTGTCCGCTCGTTCTTCGGTGTCTCCGGGAACGCCGGGCCGGTATTCTCCGGTTTCGACGCGGCCTTCAACGGTGGCGTATTCGTCGGTGGCCAAGGTTGATCGACTTTCACGGATAGCCGGTTTTCCGCAACGGGATGCCCAGCCGGGTCGGTTGGGCGTCCCGTTACTCACTTCTTCGAAAACCCGTGTTCTCACTCGGCCGAAATCGTATCGATATGCGGAACTCGCGTATTTGTCATTCCGCGTTCCTTCCTGTGTTCACGAGATTCACCATGCCAGCAGGACGGACTGTTAAGACCGAAAATCGCCTGCAACCGCGTTGGCGGGCTACAACTGCCGATCACGTTGTGGGGCTGGCGTGGTCGCCCGATGGCAAACGCTTCGCGGCGGCTGCTGTCAGTGGCCCGATTACGATCTTCGACGCCGGTTTAGGTACAGTATTGGCCACGCTTTCCGGGCACGGCTTCGGTACCACATCGGTACTCTGGAAGCCGGGCGGCGAGGCGTTATTTACCGCCGGCCAGGATGGCCACGTTCGCGTCTGGGACACCACGCTGTGGCAGGAACGCGCGAAATGGCCCGGCGGTGCGGCATGGGTGGAACACCTCGCGCTCAATGCCGATGGGTCGTGTCTCGCTTCGGCTGCGGGGAAGATCGTGCGACTTTGGGACACCGCCACCGGTGCGATGTTGCGAGAATGGCCTGCCCACGCGAACACGGTGTCTGCGCTCGAGTGGCGGCCGAATGCCAACCAACTTGCGGTGGCCGTTTACGGTGGCGTGCGCGTCTACGATGCCGCATCCGGCGATCTGTTGCGGACGCTCGAATGGAAGGGCTCACCGCTCTGCGTCCACTGGTCGCCGAACGGCACAATGCTCGCGCACGGCAATCAGGATGCCACGATTCACATCTGGGCTATCGGCAAAAATGCCGACAAACCGCTGCAAATGCACGGCTACCCGACCAAGGTGCGGTCGTTGGCGTGGGACTTTTCATCGCGATTTCTGGCGACGGGCGGCGCTCCGTCGGCGTGCGTGTGGGATTGCGGCGGGGCAGGCCCCGAGGGCACGAAACCGCAGATGTTGGCTGGCCATGAAGAACCGCTGAGCGCGCTGGCGTATCAACGCCGCGGGTACCTCCTTGCGACCGGCGGCCCCGAAGGGCAAGTCTGTCTCTGGCAGCCCGCCAACAAAAAAGCCCCGCAAATCGGCACGGATCGCTACCCCAGCGAGATCTCCGCATTGAGTTGGTCCCCCGACGACCAACGCCTCGCCATCGGCACCGCCAGCGGCGACGTAGGAGTGGCACGCTTGGGGTGATTGCTGCGAGTGCCGCAGCTCTCAGCCAAACCTCTTCGCGCAGGTATCGGTCCATGCGTTATTGGCTCGAATCGTTTTGAAGCGAACGCCGTGCCTTCGATTTGACGAGTCCGAGAAAACTACTACAGCGAGGATCGTCGATGCGTAAATTCGGCATTCTTCGTACTCAAATTGCAATCCTACCCCTTAACGTCCTTCTCCGAACCCCGATTTCACTTTCGTGCCCCTCCTCACACACTTACGGGTTGGGGGCAGTATGCGAGCAGATATGGCGAAGATTTTGGTCGAACGGCCACGCTGACCGCAGCACATGCCAAGAGCGTTTACGGTCGTGCGGTGTATGCGCTGTCGCGCCGCCCAATGACGTGAAAAGAACTGTTGCGTTACCCCATTCCGGATGCACGGTTCGTCGGCATTCGCGCCCCCGAAGCGGTGAAATAATCACCGCAATTCGAATACGCATCGTCTATGGAGCGCGCGATCGTTGCGCAAGGTCTTTCCTGTATAATAAGCATTTTCAGCCCCTGTCACAGTCGTTACTTGCCCACCTTGCGCGCGCGCAAAAGTTTAGCAAAACTAATGTAAGCCGCTTATCCGGTGCAATCGTGCCACGGTTTCGTAAAAATGTCCATTTCGATTCAAGTCGTCGCTGGGCTTCGATTGACTGCTTCGTAGGGTCAACGTAGAGTTGCGACGTAACCACCCGTGAAACCGCAGCAGCCAAAAGACCGAACGACGACATTCGCACGATCCCCCTCGACGAATGTCTGGACGATTCGGTCGCCCACGGAATACAAAGGTAGCCCATGCAGGAAATGAATCACTGGCGAATGGACCGCCCAGAACAAGACGAGGCCGAAGGGGGCGAACTGACCCACGCGGAGAACATGGCCGGGTTACCGGTGCGGACGTACTTGCCCGAATCGCTCGTACCCGGCTATCCGTACCCGCTGCTGGTGATGTTCCACGAGCGTGGCGGGAACGAAGAGCAAGTGTTGCGTTACGTTCCGCGAATCTCGTCGCAGAACTTCGTCTACCTCAGCCTACGTGGCCCCGAACCGCTCGGCCGCCGTCCCGATGGCAAGCGCGGCTTCGGTTGGGCGCATCGCAATGCGGGCTTGCTCAGCGAATACGTCGAACTCGCGGTGGCGCTCGTTCGCCAGACTGTGCAGATTCATTCCGAGAGGGTCTACCTCGTCGGCGTGAACGAAGGGGCCGATGCCGCTTACCGTGCCGGGTTCGCGCTGGCGGGGAAAGTCGCGGGGGTGATTGCACTCAACGGCACCATGCCGCAGCCGACCCTCGGTAAGCCCGTCTTCCGCTTCGACGACGCGCGTAAGCTGCGTGTGTTCATGGGGCACGGCGTCTCGAACCCCGAAGCGATTCGCCGTCAGACCGACAAAGATTATAAAGTCCTGTACGGTTGCGGTGCGGACGTGCAATATCAGACGTACCCGACCGATCAGGATCTGCACGCGGAAATGTTTCGCGACGTGAACCGCTGGATCGTCGGCAACGTCAACGCCGAGCACGACATGTACGCCGTCCGCGACTGATTGTTATGCAAAACGCGAACGGCCCCGGTTAGGAAACCGGGGCCGTTTGCGTTGACTGGAAGTCGGGTCAATCGCCATCGCGTTCGGCGGCGACTGCGTTTTCGGTGAGGTGGGCGGCGGTCACGCCGATGCGCTCGAAGCATTCGGCGACGATGCTGTTCGGAGTGCTGAACATCGTAATCAGGATGTCCATCTGCGTGAGAAAGTTGCGACCGTTATCCATGGCACGGGCGTACGAGTCGCGGAGTAACCGCAATACATTGTCCGATAGGAACTCGCGGTTGAGTAACAGCGGCGGAACCGGTTCGGTTTCTTGGTAGAACAAGTCGCGGAATTGATCGAGCAATTTGTGCATGTCCGCACCGATGCGGTCGGCCCACGCAGTAATCGACGAATCGGGTGCGGCGAGCAACCCCATGAATAAGTGCGGCGTGCGGACGCTGTCCCAGTTCGTGGAGCGCGTATGCAAAAGGGCTTCGCGGAGAGCGTGTGCGGTGGTTCCGTCCACAACATCGGGGCGAAGGCGGCCGCTGATGAGGAAAATATCCTCCTCAAATCGATCGGACATGGCCTACCTGCGGTATGAGATATAAAAGTCTGGCGTCACTTTATCCGTGAGGGGAATTATGGTCATGACGCCTGACGTCCGCAAGTGATACTTGCCCCTCACAATCAGAATTTTCCAAACGACTGTCTGGTATCTCTGCAATACGCAATAGTTGAACTCGGGCGCGAACGAAACCATCTCGAACTTTTCGTGCCAGCCCGCAGCACCAGCAAGGGGAACCCGCGTCAAACTCGATGCCGTCTCTCGAACGATCGCGTATCCGCTCACTTCGTTCGTAGTGTAGTAAATTCCGTATCCTTAGTTGCAACTGGTGTCGGCGCAAATTCCCCCATTCGAAAGTCAACATGGCCGATGTTGCGCGGATTCCGTCGCTGGATCAATTCCGAGGCTATACCGTCCTCGGGATGTTCCTCGTCAATTTCGTCGGGTCGTTTGCGGCCATCAAGGCCGTGCTTCCCGTCCTCAGCCACCACCACACCTATTTCAGCTACGCCGATTCGATCATGCCGCAGTTCTTTTTTGCGGTTGGGTTCGCGTATCGGCTGACGTTCCTTCGCCGCGCCGAAACCAAAGGCTCGCGAACGGCGTATGCGCACGCCGTGCAGCGGAACTTCGCATTGTTGCTCGTTGCATCCGTCGTTTACAGCGTCGGTTCGCGTTGGGAGCAATGGGCCGACGCGACGCAACTCGATGTTGTGCTGTTGCGTTGGGCGAAGCAAGATTTGTTTCAAACGCTCGGCCATATTGCCGTCACGTCGCTGTGGGTGCTGCCGGTGATCGCGTCGCGACCGGTCGTTCGCATCGCATTCGCGGTCGGCTCGGGGCTGTTGCACCTGGCGCTGTCGTACGCATTCAACTACCGCTGGGCGAACACGCCACCGAACGGCGTCGATGGTGGCCCGCTCGGTTTTCTCACATGGACGATCCCACTGATAGCCGGTTCGCTCGCTTATGACGCGTGGGTTGCGGATGGCAGCCGTGCGCGGGTGGCTCGCCGATTACTGGCGTGGGGCGTGGCAATCATGGCGCTCGGCTACGGCCTGACGTGCTTGCATCTGGCACCGTCCGACCGGGACGAATGGCAGTTTCGAATGACGGTATCACCGGCGGCACCACCGTTCGTTTTCGTCCCCGAAAAGCCGCCGACCGACAATTTGTTTACCATCAGCCAGCGTTCCGGCAGCCTGACGTACCTCGTTTTCGGGGCGGGTTTTTCACTCGCGATTTACGCAATATTCGTCTGGGCGTGCGACATCGGATCGCTACGTATCGGCATCTTGCGTACGTTCGGAACGAATGCGCTACTCGGCTACATTATCCACGGCATGGTCAACGACGCGGTGAAGCCGTTCGCCCCGCGCGACGCCCCGCTCGGGTACGTCTTCGCAGCGTTCGGCGTTTCGCTATCGATCTGTTACCTGTTCCTACGCTACCTCGAAAAGCATCGGTTGTTCCTGAAGATGTGATACGATTACGTTCCCCCAAACCCGGCGACCAGAAAATTCAATCCGGTACACCATCACGAGGACTGCAAAATGTTTTTACTAGTGAAGCGGGGCTGTTTTCTGAGTGCGATTGGCTTTTTCTTCTGTGCCGCGGGTGCCGATGCGGCAGAACTGTATGTGGGCGGCGCAACGGTGAGTATTACACCGGACAAGCCCGTCGCGCTGTGGGGGCAGTTACATACGCGGATCTCGCTCGGCGTCGAAAGCCCCGTGATGGCGACCGCCTTGGCGCTGGAATCCCGCGATGGTGACAAGGTGTTGGATCGGGCGATCTTGGTGGCTTGCGACCTCGTGTTAATCCCTGCCGATGCCCTGGCCAAGACTCGGTCGCGGGTGCGGAAAGCGCTGCCCGACTTTCCGGTCGACAAAATCATTCTCAGCGCGACGCACACGCATACCGCCCCCGTATTGACGGAAGGCGTTTATGAAATCCCAAAAGAGGGCGTGATGCAGCCGACGGAGTACGTCGAGTTTTTCGCCGACCGCGCGGCAGAAGCCGTGCTGACGGCCTGGAAAGCGAGACAACTCGGCAAGGCCAGTTGGGGCTTGGGCGAAGCCGTAATTGCGCACAATAGGCGGGCCGTCTACGCGGACGGCACCGCGGTCATGTATGGAGCCACCGACAAGCCGAACTTTCGGATGATTGAAGGCTACGAAGATCACGATGTCAACGTGCTCTTCTTCTGGGACGCCAAAGATAAGCTCGTGGCCACCGCGATCAACATCGCGTGTCCTGCGCAGGAAGTCGAAGGCCGGTCGGCGATCAACGCGGATTTTTGGCACCCCGTACGCGAGTCGCTCCGTGCCAAGTACGGGAAAGACCTCCACGTACTCGGTTGGGCCGCGGCCGCTGGCGATCAATCGCCGCGTCCGATGTTTCGCAAACAAGCGGACGAACGGATGCGGAAACTCCGCGGCCTCGACCGCCTACAGGACATATCCCGTCGAATTGTGCGTGCCTGGGACGACGCTTACGACGGCGCCAAGAACGATGTGCATACCGACGTGCCGCTGAGTCACCGCGTCGAGCCGCTCGAACTCCCTCGCCGCGAGGTGTCCGAGCGAGAATGGCAACTGGCGAAAGCCGACGTCGCCGTCTACTCGAAAGAAAAAGGAAAGCAGACGATGGTGTGGTGGCATCAACAGGTCGTGACGCGATTCGATCGGCAGCGGGCCGGAACCGTCGAGCCGTTCGTAATGGAACTCCATGTGCTACGGCTCGGCGATATCGCGATCGCCACGAATGCGTTCGAGTTGTTTACGGACTACGGCATTCAGATCAAAGCGCGCAGCCCCGCGATGCAGACCTTCGTGATTCAGTTGGCCGGTTCGACCGAAATGGGTAGTTATTTACCCACAAAACGTGCGGTACTGGGCGGAGGCTACAGCGCGATTGTGCAAAGCAACGAAGTCGACCCCGAGGCGGGACAAATCCTCGTCGACCGAACCGTCGAACGCATCAACACTTTGTGGCCAACGAAGCCAAAATGAGCATCTCATTCGATCGACGTTTCGCCGCGACGCGAAAGCATTGCGTAACGAAGCGCGTAGGATGTGTTAAAATCCAAAACACCCACAAGAGGATTTCCGATGTCGCTGACGATTACCGATCCTGCCATGCTCGCCACGCTTTCGACCGCCGTCGGTATCGATCTGGAAATTCGCGGCCCCGACGGTCAACTCCTCGGCCGCTTCACGCCCGCACCGCGACCGGGGATGCATTTCCCGGAACTCGGCATCACCGACGAAGAAATGGATCGCCGTTTGAACGACCCAAATGCCAAATGGGTGACCGGCGTCGAAGTGATGGCTCGACTGAACTCGCTGAGGGATAACCCAAATGTTTGAATCCCTTTGGCTGGAATCGACACTCGATCAATTGGCCGTCATTTACATCGCCGTCGATGCACAGAATCGGGCACGGCTTTCCGAAGGTGTCGAGCGGCTCAACCGTCGGCTGTCGTCCGACCCGCTCGATGTCGGTGAATCGCGAGCCGGCGGTTTTCGCGTCGCATTCACGCCATTGTTAATGGTGTACTTCCACGTTGATGAAATGAAACGCCGCGTGCGCGTAACCGATGTCATTGCATACGGTAATTGATGTTGCTCGATGAGGACATCGAGCGATTGGCGATTCAGACACCCGTTAATAGTCGCCGATCGGATCGCCTTCTGCGCGGCTTACCAAGGCACGCAGCACGAGTGGCGCGACGGTTTCCCGCAAGAAGATCACGTGGCCATCGGCGAAGACCACATTCGCGCCGCCCGAGTGGAAGCTGAATAGCTCGTCGTTCGCACCGCAATTCATCGGCGTCCACGGTTTGCTACACGACGGGTTCGACACGCTCAGGTGGTAGTTCGGCGTGAATGTCACACCGAAGGCGTTGTCGGCTTCGGGCCATCGCCAATGTTTGCGTTTCGTCAGCGACGGACCACCCGGCGACGAGATTGGGTCGCGATTTCGTCGCCGTCAATCAGATCCGTTAATCTCGCAATTCCCGGCACGACAAGTGCGGTAAATAATCACGGGTCAAGCGGCTGCCAGCGTGGAATCGTTGCAGATCGCTTTGCTGTTACCCCGTTCGGAAGAAATCTCAGGAGTATCGAAAGATGATGAGCACAATTTTGCGCACCGGCCTGTTTGCCGCCTGCCTGTTTACCGCATCACTGGCATCTGCGGCAGAGCCGATAGAAGGCACGCATAGCCACTTCCGGGCCAAGCAAGTGATGGGCACCAGGATCATGATCCAAGGGGATACGGCGATCGGCACAGTCGACGACATCGTGTTCGACAATGCGGGAAACCTGGAATACCTGATTGTGGAGAACGAGGGCAAGCTGCTCACGGTTCCGTTCGAGGCCGCCAAGTTCAACGTCGAGAAAAAGACGGCCGTTCTGACCCTGACGTCCGATCAATACAAGTCGATTCCGACGTACACTCCGACGACGTACCCAAGCTTCTATACGCCGACGTATCGAAGCGAAGTGTACAAGTACTATGGTTTGACCCCACGCGAACTGCGCCGTCTCGGCCCACCGATCCGACGATAATCGATCGCGTAACGTAACGTATACAAGACGCAATTGGATTCACACCAGGTTCTGCAACAAGCCCCATTCAGCCGTTATCGGTTGAATGGGGCTTTTTTAATCGACGCAATCGCCAACGAAGAGCTTCGGCTCAAATAATCGGTCACGGCGTCCGCGCGATACGATGCCTTCATGGAAAGCGATACACCACCTGAATTGTGGCAGACGATTTCGCAACACTGGCAGAGCCTCGGCATCACCAACCCGCCCGGTGCGACGGATGCCGAGATCGATGCCTTCGAGCGCAATCACGGCGTGCGTTTACCGGCCGGGATCCGCGAGTTTTACTCGCATGTGGACGGCATGTCGCTGGGGGAATGGGACGAGTCGCTGATTCGCTTCTGGCCGCTGTCCGAGTGGTACTCCGTCCCCGTGCTTTCATTGCTGTGTCGCGGCATTCCGGACTTCGGCGGCATCGAGAATTTCTTGCCGGATGCGGCC
>Ga0335397_10011609_pt1 | contig 10838 bp, 5 predicted proteins | sample MAT04_FD_205740 | JGI IMG/M metagenome (GOLD analysis project Ga0335397, IMG submission 205740) | Freshwater microbial communities from Lake Fryxell liftoff mats and glacier meltwater in Antarctica - MAT-04 (spades assembly) (version 2) ...
CCAGTGCCCGCGCATACTGCTGCCGGGGTGAGCGGTAGAGGTTGGCAAAATCCATCGGCAGCATCACATTCTGCGCACAGGTGAGCATGGGCATCAGTTGGAAGGATTGAAAAATGACGCCCACCTGCCGGCCGCGCCAGCGCGTGAGTTGCCCTTCGCTGAGGTTGTGAATCGCCTGACCGTCAATCGTAATATTGCCGGCGGTCGGCCGGTCGATGCCGGCCATCATGTTGATGAGCGTCGACTTGCCGGCGCCGGAACGGCCCAGCAGCGCCACAAACTCGCCGGCGGCAATCTCCAGGTCAATGCCGCGCAGCGCATAGAAGGCCCCGGCGGGGGTTTGGTACGCCTTTTGCACACCGCTCAGGCTGATCAGAACGTCACTCATAGGAAAGCACTTCGCGAATTGTCAGCTTCACAGCGCTGCGCGCTGGCCCTAAACTTGCCACCACGGCAAGCCCAAGCAGCACAAGGAACCAGATGATGGCCGCCGGCAAGGAGTAGGTGTAGGTCAAGGGCATGTCCAAGAGCGCCACCCCGATCTCCCGGCTCATAAACTGGGCAGTCGGGAACGAAAGCAAAAAGCCGAGCACCCAACTGAGCGTGGCGATCACCAACCCCTCCAGCAGCACGATCAGGCGGATTGCCCCATTGGAGGCGCCGATGGCACGCAAGACGCCAATTTCGCGAATCCGCTCGACCATGTTGATGCCCATGGTGGTGGAGAGACCCAGCGTCCCCACCGCCCCCAGCAGCACGGCCATCAAAATTAGAAACCCGATAATCACGCCAAACATCAGGCCATTCTGCGCATTGAGGGTTTGGGTGGTGCGGGTGGATCGCACGTCGAGACCCCGGTTCTCAAAATGATTGAGCAGGATCGACTCCATGGTCGCCTGGCTAAGCGGATCATGCCAGCTCGTGATCACCTGGAGGCTGTTGGCCTTGCCCAGCGTGCGCGTGGCATAGCCAAAAACGTCGTAGTTCATGTAGAGCTTTGGCCCCTGGGCGTCCGTGCTGGCGATGCCGACGATGGTCCAATCCTGTTCGCGATCCGCCATGTCCAGCCGGATCAGATCACCCACGGCCAGATCTTTTTCGTCGTCGGCGACGGTAGCGTTGATGACCACGGCAAAGCGATCATCCGCGCGCAGCCAGCGGCCGGCTTGCACGATGGGCTCTACCATTTTTGTCGCGGCGGGCAGGCCGTAGACCTGGTAGCGGTTGCTTTCGCTGCCATCGGGGCGCAGCCGGGTGGCGCCGCCGAGACCCCAGCTTTCCACCGCCACGACATCGGGTAGTTCGAAGGCGGTAGATGCGAGACGGGCGAGACGATGCGGCTGCTCAAACTGCACCTGTACGTCGTACCGGTGGTAGCGCAGAAAATCCGCTTCCGTGGTGTCGACCGACTGTTGCACCGAAATGACGGCGATGAACAGGGCTGTACCCAGAATCATGACGACCATCGTGCGCAGCAGACGGCTCTTGTGGCGCAGCGTGTTGCGCACGGCAAGGATCAGGGGCCGCTGCAACCAACGCCGCGGCAGGCGGGCCAGCAGGTGCTCCACCAACCTGCTGCGCGCCGCCCCGGCGTGGATACCGACATCGTTGAGCGCGGCATAGGTGCTGATGCGTGTGCCTTGCCAGACGGGCAGCAAGCCGGCCGCCAGCGGAATCAGCAGCCCGACGCCTACCATGACGAGGTAGACCCAGATGGGAACGGCGTAGCTGTCGGAGCGGATGTTGACCAGGCCCTCGACCAGGTTGGTCATCAACAAACGCGCCGTAACCACCGCCAGGGGCACGCCGATCAGGACGGCGATGATCCCATAGACCAAGACCATCGTGATATACATCGTCACCATTTGCGCACGGCTGGCGCCGATCAGCTTCATGATGCCGATCTGATTGACCTGCTGGGCGATCAACGCCGAGATGGTGTTCACGACCAGGAAAGCTGACAGCAGCAAGATCACCCACCCAAAGATCGAGAGGATCATGACCGTCGTATTGACGATCGACTCGATAATCGACTGGCCAATGATCGTCGTGGCCAGAATGTCACGGTCGCTGCGTTCGATGTGTTTTTCGACAGCGTCGACCACCGTGCGCACGGTTGCTTCGGTGGGCGCCTTGCCGGGTGCGGCATCCGCCACGCGCAGATGTAATTCCGTATAGAGCGGTGATTGACCCAGGTAGACCATGGTAGCCGGCGAGACCATAGCGGTCGTAAAGCCCGTGACCTCGGGGCTGGGGTAGCGCGGGTTGTGGGCAATGCCGGTGATGGTCAGTTCCTTGTGCGTGTCATCGCTTAGCTCGACCGTGAGCGTGTCGCCGATCTTGGCCCCGATCCAGGGCAGCCCCATCCACTCCAGCATGATCTCATCTTTTTGGGTGGGCCACGCCCCATCCACCAGCAGCGCTTTGTCCACGTGCATTTCGTCGAAGTCCTGCACGGCGACAATCTCGATCTCGCGACTGGATTCTGCCCCTGTGATCACACGTGCGCTCAGCGATTGGCGCCCTTCGGCCGCCGCCACCCCCGGTATTTCGGCAATGCGCCTGGCCAACTCGTCGTCAAAGGGATAGGTATTGATGATAGCGGAAGCGAGGCGTGCATCATCGCGATCCGAATGGAATTCGCGCAGCAAGAGCGCCTGAATCGCCAGGACGCTGCCCACGGCATAGACCCCCACGGCAATTGCCAGTGCCACAATCAGGGTGCGCACGCGGTGCGCCCATAAATCGCTGATGACTTTGATCCAACGCGTCTTTAACACATCGTCCATCATAATCCAGGTTTTGGCTTTTTCCTGTTTGCCAGATTCCGCAACGCGCGCGGTCAGTGAGGCAACTCGCACAATGCACACCATGTAACGCGGGCAGAATTGCCCAATTGACGGTCCGTGCACGGTCTGGTATGCTATGGGCACGTAGCAGCGCGGAATAATGGCGTTCCTCAGCTACATCCGCCCTCAAACCAAAGATCGGGACCAACGTCCCTTATGCGCCGGACAATCTGGATACCACGCCTCTTGGAGGCGCTATTACCTATCGTCGCCGTGCTGTTGGCCTTTGCCATTGGCGCCATATTGTTGTTGGCGTTGGGCGAGAACCCGCTGCAGGCCTATTGGATTCTGATTACCGGCGCCTTTGGCAGCGTTGCCGGTTGGACGGCCACCCTCACCAAGGCCACGCCGTTGATGCTGGTGGGCTTGGGTGTGTGCATTTCGTTCCGGGGCGGTGTGATCAACATCGGTGGCGAAGGGCAGTTGATCGTGGGTGCGCTAGCCACCTCGGCTGTGGCGCTGGCCCTGCGCACGTGGCCGGGCTGGGTGCTCCTGCCACTCTGCCTGCTGGCCGGCGCCGCCGCCGGCGGTGTGTGGGGTGGCATCGCCGGTGTGCTCAAGGCGCGACTCAACGTCAACGAGATTCTCACCACCGTCATGCTCAACGCCATCGCCTTTCAGTTGATGAACTGGCTGCTGCGCGGGCCGATGCTCGACCCGGCACAGGTGGCTGCCGGCACCAATATTCCACAAACCGCGGCGCTGCCGGAGCAGGTATGGTTGCTGCGACTGGTGCCGCGCACCCAATTGCACGCCGGCATCTTTCTGGCGATCGCGCTGGCCGTGCTGGTCTATTTCCTGTTGTGGCGCACCACCATCGGCTATCGCATCCGCACCGTGGGGTTGAACCCGGCCGCTGCACGCTATGCCGGTATACCGGTGCCGACCTACGTGGCACTCTCGCTGATTCTGGGCGGCGCCTTTGCCGGCCTGGCCGGCGCCGTGGAAGTCACGGGGATGCACCACCGCATGCTCGAAGGGCTGTCCGGCGGCTATGGTTTTAGCGGCATCGTGGTGGCGCTTTTTGGCAAGCTGCATCCACTGGGAGTGATTCCGGCCTCCGTTCTCTTTGGGGGGCTGCTGGTGGGCGCCGACAAGATGCAACGTGCGATCCAAGTGCCCAGTGCGTTGATCACGGTGATCAACGGCCTGGTCGTGATGTTTGTCGTCGCCAGCGATTTGTATGTGCGTCGTGCCCGGCGCCGCTACAGTGCCGAGGCCGCCGCCGGGCCAACCATACTGCCAAACACCCAATCGCTTCCTAGTGCCGACCAAGCGAGTTCGACGCCATGAACGAACTATTTTCGTTGACGGTCATTGTGGGGATCATTACTAGCGGCATCCGCCTGGCGACGCCCTACCTGTTTGCCTCGCTGGGCGAGATGTTCGGGCAGCGCTCCGGGGTGGTCAATCTGGGCGTGGAAGGCATCATGCTTACGGGTGCGTTCACCGGCTACTACGCCGTGCTCAAGACCGGCAACCCGTGGTTCGGCATGGCGGTGGCGTTGGCGACCGGCGCGCTGATGGGGCTGCTGATGGCCGTGATCAGCGTGACGATGCAGGCCGAGCAGGGCATCAGCGGCATCGGGCTGACCCTCTTTGGGGCTGGGTTGAGCAGTCTGCTCATGAAGGTGCTGGTGGGTACGCCGACCGGGGTCAGCGGTTTTCGGCCAATCAACATCCCCGGACTCAGCGACATCCCGGTGTTGGGTGAATTGTTGTTCAATTACGAGATCCCAACCTATATTGCCTTCCTGCTGGTGCCAGTGAGTATCTTTATTCTGGGACGCACGACGCTCGGTTTGAAGATTCGCGCCGTGGGCCAGAACCCGGAGGCGGCGGATTCGCTCGGTGTGAGTGTGGTGGGCGTGCGCTACGCCACGGTCATCTTCGGCGGCGCCATGGCCGGTGTGGCAGGCGCCTCGCTCAGTATCAGCATTTTGGATATTTTCCAAGAGAACATGACCAACGGGATGGGGTTTATCGCCGTGGCGTTGGTTTACTTTGGCAGTTGGCGGCCGGTGGGCATCTTGGCTGGTGCGATCCTCTTCAGTATGGTGAATGCCCTGCAATTGTGGGTGCAGGTGCTTGGCCTGCCCATCTCGCCCGACTTTGCCGTCATGATGCCTTACGTTCTGACCATTGTGGTACTTGCGCTCACGGCCAAACAGATTCGCCAACCGGCGGCCCTGACCAAACCGTACGAGCGTGGCGAATAAGGATCAGCGGTTCGTTGTTCCGACCTGTTATCTAGCCGAAGGAGAGTAAGCGAAATGTCACGCAAATTGTTTGTTACCCTATCATTGCTGTTATTGGTGGCGTTGGTCGCCGGCGCTTGCACCGCCGCCATGCCACCGGCAGCGCCGGCCGCCGACACGGCGGCGGCCACGGAACCGGCGGCGGCCGCCGGCACACCGTTCAAGATCGCGCTCATCATGCCCAGCACGACCACGGATTACTCGTGGAGCCAGTCGATCTACGATGGGCTGAAGGCGGTGCAGGCTGAGATGGGCGGCGAAAGCGCGATGGAGATTGCCGTCTCCGAGAACCTGTTCCAGGTGGCGGATGCCGGCAACGCCATCCGTGATTATGCGACCAACGGCTATGACCTGGTCATTGCTCACGGCGCGCAATACGGCAACCCGCTCTTTGAAGTCGCCAAGGACTTCCCCGAGACCAGCTTTGCCTGGGGCACCACGACCAATACGGGTGCAGATGAGGGGTTGGCCAACGTTTTTGCCTATGAGCCGGCTGCCCAGGAAGGCGGCTATCTCAACGGTGTGGCCGCCGCCCTGTTGAGCGAAAAGAATATCATCGGCGTGGTTGGCCCGGTGGAAGCGGGTGACGCCAAGCTGTACATCAACGGCTTTGTGGATGGCGTCAAGGCAACCGAACCGGACACCAAAGTAAATGTCACGTACACCGGCAATTTTGGCGACACGGCACTGGCCGCCGAGGCAGCCAACACGCAGATCAAGGCCGGCGCCGATGTGCTGACCGGTTCGGCGCAGCAGGTGGTAGGCTCGATCCAGGTTGCCAAGGATGCCGGTGTCTTTTGGCTTGGCAGCCAGAGCGACCAATCGCCGCTTGCCCCCGAGATCGTCGTCGTCAACCAGGTCTACGACTGGACCAAGGTCATCAAGGACATGATCGAGTCGCACAACAGCGGCACGCTGGGCGGCAAGGTCTTCACGATGACCCTCAACGACGGTGGCCAGACCACGCTCTTCAATGACGCCGCCAAGGTGGCGCCCGAGAAGATGGCCGAGATCAAGACCGCCGTCGAAGCCGCCGCCAAGGGAATCCAGGACGGGACGATCGTACCGGCGCAGTAGGTGAGAGGGAGAACGGGTGAGGGGGTGAACAGACAGTTTTTTCACTCCCTCACCCGTTCTCCACGAAGGGGTGGACTTTGAGCCAGCGACGCGTCCAATCTGTCTCTATGCGTGGGATTGTCAAGCGCTTTCCCGGGGTCCTTGCATGCGATCAGGTCGACTTTGATGTCAAGGCCGGCGAGGTGCACGCGCTGCTGGGCGAAAACGGCGCCGGTAAATCGACGCTGATGAAGATCTTGTACGGGCTTTACCATGCGGAAGCCGGCGAAATTGTGCTGGATGGCCAGGCCGTGCGCATCCAGTCGCCGACCGACGCCATTCGCCTGGGGATTGGCATGGTGCACCAACACTTTATGTTGGTGGACGAACTGACTGTCACCGAGAACGTGGCGTTGGGGCTGGCTTCCAGCCGAGGGCCGGTGCTGGATCTGGATCGTGTCGCGGCGCGCATTCGGGAACTGACGACCACCTATCGCATGGAGATTGACCCCAAAGCGCCTGTGTGGACCCTCGCCGTGGGGGAGCGGCAGCGTATCGAGATCCTCAAAGCGCTCTACCGGGGTGCCGACTTGTTGATTCTCGACGAGCCGACCGCCGTGCTGACGCCGCAGGAGGTGGATGATCTCTTTGTCACGCTGCGCCAGATGACGCACGACGGCCACGGCCTCGTCTTTATCAGCCACAAACTGCACGAGGTCGTTGCCATCAGCGATCGCATTACCGTACTACGCGCCGGGCGCAACGTGGGCACAGTGCCCAACCAGGGCATGACGCGCAACGAGCTGGCGCGTATGATGGTGGGGCGGGACGTACTATTGGACCGGCCGCACGAAGGATTGGGGCTGGGCGAGGTCAAGTTGGCCGTGAGCGGGGTCAGTGCCGTTGGTGTGGTGGGGCTGCCTGCGCTGCGCGATGTCTCATTTGAAGTGCGCGGCGGCGAAATCCTGGGCGTCGCCGGCGTCAGCGGCAACGGACAACGCGAGTTGGCCGAGGTAATTGCGGGGCTGCGCTCGGTGACCGGTGGGCGCGTCGAAGTCGCCGGCCAGGACGTGACCAGTTGGTCACCCGGTAAGCACACCGCCTTTGGCATGGGGTACATCCCCGAAGAGCGCATGCACGACGGCATCGTGCAGGAGTTCAGCGTAGCCGAGAACCTGATGTTGGACGACCACACGCGGCCGCCCTTTAGCAACGGTTTCTTTCTCAATTTTGGCGCGATTGCCACGCGCGCCCGTCAGCTTGTGCGCGACTTCAATGTGCGCACGCCGTCGATTGATACGCCCACGCGCAGCCTATCGGGCGGCAACATCCAGAAGATCATCCTGGCGCGCGAATTGGCGCGTGATCCGCGGGTGCTCATCGCCGCGCAGCCGACGCGCGGCGTCGACATCGGCGCCACCGAGTATATTCACGAACGGATCCTCGACCAGCGCCGCCATGGCACGGCGACGCTCCTCATCTCGGAAGACCTCGACGAGATTTTTGCGCTTTCCGATCGCATTGTCGTACTCTATGAAGGCCGTGTGATGGACATCGTTGCGCGTGAACAGGCCACTGCCGAACAATTGGGCCTGCTGATGGCTGGCGTGCAGGCAAGATAGTCGCGTAACGGACAGCGATTTGTCTGGTCGCGTGCACCCCGTCTGGATCCCCATATGAGGAGAATATCATGCAAACTATTCGTGTGCTGCCCCGTACGCTGCTGATTCTGGCCCTCGTGCTTGCCATGTTGCTGCCGGCTGCGTTGCCGGTCAGGGCGCAAGCCACTGCGACCCTCCACTACCACCGTCCCGCCGGCGACTACGACGGCTGGGGGCTGCATGTGTGGGGCGACGCCGCGCAAGAAACCACGTGGGCCGACCCGTTGACGCCGGCGGGGTCGGATGACTTCGGCGTATTTTGGGAAGTGTCGCTCAGGGCTGACGCCAAGGAACTCGCCTTCATTATCCACAACGGGGAGGAGAAAGACCCTGGTCCTAACCAAGCGTTGGACCTCACGCAAGGCGCCGCGGCATGGGTCGTGTCTGGCAGCCCCGAAGTCTATCTGTTGGCCGTGGACCCCGCTGAAGTCGCCACCGATCTGCCGGTCACGACAGAGCCGCAACCAGCCGAGCCTGTCGCTGCCCTCGGTGACGGCCAGTTTGTGCGATCCGCCATTCTGCACGACTCGCGTGCCGACCTCTATCGCGCGCCATTTGGCGCACAGCCCTTTAGCACCACGGTGACGCTGCGTCTGCGTACGGCGGCGGACGATGTAGAAGAGGCGGCGCTGCTGATTGGCGGTGTCAGCAGTGGTGCCGCCCGCCGTGTGCCCATGACCAAGGTGGCCAGCGATGGCCCCTTTGATTGGTGGGAGACCGCGATCGAGACCGGCAGCCAGCCCGATGTGCTTGCCTACGGCTTTGCGCTCACCGACGGCGGCGTAACGGCCTACTATGCCGACGACGGCGCCCTGGACGGTGGTCCCGGCCAATTCTATGTGGAACAGCCGTCCGCTGAAGCGGGCTGGAACATCTACGTCTATGAGCCCGGCTTCGCGGCGCCGGAGTGGGCCAAGAACGCCGTCATCTACCAGATCTTCCCCGACCGCTTTCGCAACGGCGACCCGGCCAACGACCCGACCGCCGCCGACTGGTTCTATCCCGACGAGCGCGGCCACGCCTTTCCCGTCAGCCCGTGGAACACGATCGTGCCCGACCCCATGCCCGCCGACCCTGCAAAGAACCCCGAATGGCACGGCACCTGGAGCTCGACCTTCTATGGCGGCGACCTGCAGGGGGTGACGGAAAAGCTGGACTATCTGCAGTCGCTTGGCGTCGACACGATCTACTTCAACCCGATCTTCGAGTCACCCTCCAACCACCGCTATGACGGCCGCGACTATCGCCAGGTGGATGACAATTTGGGTGTGTTGGGTGACCCGGATGGCTCGAACGCACTGTTTGTGACGTTGGCGGCTGAGGTACAAAAGCGGGGTATGCACCTGATTCTCGACGGGGTGCCCAATCACACCTCGTCCGACAGCCCCTTCTTTGACAAGTTCGAGCGCTTCGACAGCGCCGGCGCCTGCGAGACCGTGGACAGCCCCTACCGTGCCTGGTACTTCTTCGATCCGGCACAACCGGCCGGCACGGGTAGTTGCGCCGGCGACACCAACTACCGCGGCTGGGCAGGCGTCTCGACCTTGCCGCAAGCCGATACGGCCAACGAAGCGGTCATCGACAACTGGATCGGCGCGGACGGCATCGCCACGACCTGGCTGCAGACGCCGGGTGTGGATGGCTGGCGCATCGATGTCGTGCCCGACGTAGTGGGCGTCAACCCACGCTTCTTCGAGCGCTTCCGCGCCGCGGCCAAGCAAGCGAACCCCGAGGCGTTGCTCATCTCCGAGACGTGGGGCGAAGCGGACGCGCGCCAACGTGTATTGGGCGATGAGTTCGATTCGACCATGAACTATCGCTTCCGGCGGGCGGTGCTGGGCTTTCTGCGTGACACCGACTTCACCGAGGACGGCGATGGCGGCATCCCGGCGCTGACGGCCACCCAGGCGGAGGCCGCCCTGCGCGCGTTGCAGGAGGACTATCCGCCGGCGGCCTTTGCCACGGCCATGAACCTGCTCTCGTCACATGATGTCAATCGCGCCGTACGCGTCCTCGACCACGACGGCATCGACTACACCCAGTTGGAACCGGTGAATAACTTTGAGGATGGCCGCCGCCGGCTCGCTCTGGCCGCGGTGCTCCAATTCACGTTGCCGGGCGCGCCGACCGTCTACTATGGCGACGAAGTGGGTCTGGTCGGTTTTGGCAGCGACATCCCGCGCGACGATCCCTACAATCGCCAGCCCTATCCGTGGGCGGATGCCGAAGGCTACGACACGCTGCCCACCTGGCGCCAGGCGGACGATGCGCTGCTGGCGGTCTACAGCCAGCTCGGCCAACTGCGCAACGCGCACAGTTTCTTGCGCACGGGTTCATGGGACACGCTGCTGGTGGACGATGCCGGCCTCTATGTGTTTGGGCGCAAGGACGCCACCGGCGCCTCCATCGTGGCCCTCAATCGCAGTAATGACCTAGCCAATCTCAGCGTGGATGTCGGCGGTTACCTCCCGCGCGGGGTTGCGCTCACGTCGGCGCTCGACGCGTCCACCGCCCAGGTGGGTGATGATGGGCTGATCGGCTTTGACGTGCCGGCGCTCGGCTATCAGATCTGGATTACGCCCGACGACGTAGACTGGAGCACCCCCACTGTGCCGGCGTTCAAGTTGACCGAAGAAAATGGCGGGGTGACGCTGGACATCACCGGCGACATCTCGACGACGGAGTTTGTCCTCTATCGTTCACTGGTAAACGGCGGTTTTGCCCAGATTGCCACGGTCGTCGCCGATGCGGGTGAGGCGACTTTCAGCGATGTTGACCTGGCCAACGGTACAACGCTCTACTACCAGGTCAAGGGGCGCGGCGCCACCGGCTTGGAGAGCGCGCCGAGTGCCGCACAGCCGGCGACACCGCACGTCGCCGTCAGCTCGGTCACCGTGGCCGACCCGACCGTCATGCAGCATACGCTGAGCGCGGTCGAACCGTCGCCGGAGACCCAAGGCGCCGTTGGCGTGCCGGGTGTGACCGACGAGCCGGGGCAAGCGCCGGGTGTGCTG
>Ga0335397_10011610_pt1 | contig 10838 bp, 9 predicted proteins | sample MAT04_FD_205740 | JGI IMG/M metagenome (GOLD analysis project Ga0335397, IMG submission 205740) | Freshwater microbial communities from Lake Fryxell liftoff mats and glacier meltwater in Antarctica - MAT-04 (spades assembly) (version 2) ...
ATCTACTCATTCCCCTTACCTTAGTTGGGCTCTGGATATACTACGGAATTGTGTTTCACGACTTCCTGGCCTACTTTAAAGTGGGGGGGAATATTAACCTTTATTTCCCACCATTTATGGTATTTGGCTCACATTTTGATTGGGTTTCTGGAATGTGGCTCGAAGATATTATTTACACCTATATATTTTATGGAATTGGTATGGCAATGTTCTGGAAGAACTTTGCCATACAAAAGATTGAATATAAAATGATTGGTTATTTTGGATTTATTTACCTTTTTATGCTTGCGTTTATTGTCCACAGAGATATAGCTCGCTATGCACTGCCGATTGCTCCTTTGGCAATTGCTGGTTTTAGCCCGCTTCTGCAATCAAAATATTTTAAAATTGGACTCTCGATTATCATTATCCCGGTATTTTTGTTCTCCTGGAATTTTATTTTAAATAACGTCCAACCAATTATGGATTGGGCACCATTTCTATGAAATGGGTCAAAATTATTTCAATCGCACTACTGACTACCGCATTTGTCGCCTCAATGAGCGTAATTATGCCTAGTGGTAGTAAGTATTGCTACGAAAATAGCTGTGGCGTGTACTTTTGGGGTGCACATGAACATGATTCTGTCTGGCATTTGGCAGTAATAAGTAATTTACTGAATCATTTTCCATTTGAAATGCCAAATATGAGTAAGACTCCAATCGCAGGATACAACTATTTAATGGATATTGTAATAGCAGTCCTAGTTTTTATAAGTAAAATAGACGGCAGTATTTGGTACTTTAAAATTTTGCCAGTTTTATGGTTTGGCATGATTAGCTATTTGAGTTTCAAATTTGCAACAAGTTATCGTAAAAGTAAAACCTATCCTATTTTTGTATGGTTATTTTTATTCTTCGGTAGTTCGTTTAGCTATTTTATTAAATGGTATCAAACTGGCAATATTTGGGGCGGGAGTAGTGTGATATCGATGCAAGCTTTACAAAATATGTTAAATCCTCAGTTTGCATGGTCACTGATCCCACTTTTTATGCTACTTATTGGCTTTAACCGATCCAAAAGAACAACCTTAGACTACCTTTTGTACGGAGTATATAGTGCGATCGCTATAGGACTTAAGTTCTATACTGGCATGGCGATGCTTGCGATTATTGCCTTCGATCTGCTAATTACCATGATGGCTGACAAGAAAAAACTTTTACCAGTAATCATAAATGGTTTTATTGTGGTGGCTCTAGCTGGGTTATCCATATGCATTTTTTATAATCCTGGATCATCAACTGGATTCCCATTTATCTGGAAACCATGGGAAACAATTAATCCTATTATCGAGGATAATAATTTATTTTATTTACCTACCTGGGCAGAGCGACTATACGCGTATAAGGGAATGAAATTGATAGGAATAGAAATATTAGTTCTAATAATTTTTACTGTATTTAACTTTGGAACTCGATTTATTGCTCTTTTTGGAAATATGATAAGTGATAAAAATACTATGGAAAGAAGTAAGCGACTAGTAATTTTTGGATCAGTCATCACTGCCCTTCTATCTATAATGCTTACCCAAAGAGGGGTGTGGTGGAATACGGTTCAGTTTTTGTATGTATCACTATTCTTAACTGGATTACTCGCAGCCGAAGGGCTTGATAAAATATGGCAAATTAAAAATAACTGGGGCAAAATAGGTGTGATTGGATTAATTGTGCTAACCATCCCGAATAATTTGGATATTTTTCGCTTATTTAGCAGTTCTCCTGGATCCTCGTATATCAAAGCAGATGAAATAGAGGCACTCCAGAGACTTGGCAAGGAAAAAGATGGCGTTATACTTACCCCATTATTTTTATCTCAAGCTCGAAATGTAGATGAAGCTGAATTGCCAAATAAGTATGATACTGCTTATATTTCTGCATATTCTGGCAAACAAACATATTTGACAGACCTCATCCAGCTCAAACTATCAAATGTCGAGTATCAAGACCGGATTCATGCTATCTCAAGATTTGATTGCGAGATACTGCGACAAGTCGATTACGTCTATGAATATAAAAATAATCAGTATGTGAAGGGATTTAATTATTGTGGGATTTCTTTACATGCAATAATTGAAAACGACGCTGTGTCAATTTACCAGATCAACAAATAAATAATTATTCTTTCAACAATTCTTCTTGCCCGTACTATAGAAGCTTAAGGAGTACACAAATAATCCAAAAATAAGCATGCAAATACCTAATGTGCGAAAAGGATATAACAACGTAGTTGAAGAAATAAAATATGTATAGTAGCGTGTTATCGGAAATATTTCTATCTCTTTATACATAGCCCCATAAAGTGCCCCTAAAAAATTGATTGCAAAACTAATCGGTGCCAAAAAAGTAATTATAAATTTGACTATTTTATTTGAAAAATATGTTTGCAGTCCCAAGAACCAAAGTGGCAAAATGGGAATGAGATACCTAGGTCCAAATTGTAAATCTCCCTCTGTTTCAAACGACGCAAGGTGAACTAAAAAAATCAAAGTCCCTAGAAGTACAAAACTTTTCATAACACGAAATACGCGATTCGTATTTTTTGAGGTAATCCAGCCATATAATCCCATTACGGCCAGCGGAGAAAATAATATCACACTCAACCCAGGCTGGGTAACATATCTCATGAGATTTGGTATCATTTGCATTATCGAAAAATGAGGAATAGTGTCTAGTGATGCTCCCATCACATTTGGAAAATGCAAAAACCCACCTAGAGCGAAGTAATTGTATGTTAAAGTAGGTACTAAACCCAAGAATAAACCCAATGTAAATTGAGCTGTGGAGAACCATCCCGAGTAAAAAATGATAATAAGAGCCAAAGTTATAATTAAACTAACTGGTAACATCGAAAAGAAAATTACTATACCAGCGAAAAATCCAGACCAAATAAAGTAGTCATGTCTATGCTTGGATGTTGGCGATGCCGCACCTTGAATCCCCAAATATGTGGCTAGTAATACGAATAACAAGGCGATCGTATCGTGATGAGGAAAACCTGAATAGGGTAGAAGATTCGTACAGAGCACGGATCCCATCCCTAATAACGAAGCAAGACGCATTCCCGCACCTAGTTTGTAAGAAAATACAAAGACGATCAATGCGATCAAAGCCAAAACAAAACTACTCGTAACAATAGAAACCCATCCACTGGCTAAGAGATAGTTAGTTGCATAATGTATCCCAAATTTAGAAACTGGATAATACGCCATAGCTCCAAGAAATCCTGTTCCTGGTTGTTTTATGCCATAAACTTTGCCTTGGTACCATAAAACATCTCCGTTTGGTTGTAGTTCTGATGCGTACGACCCACCAAGATTAACAATCCGTCGTTCGACGATAGCTTCGGAGATCATGTGATGTAAACTAAAGTCTTGGAGATTTTTAGAGTTTATTGCAAATAGTGAAACACCAAATACAATAAAAAATATCGATACAAAATACCATAAATACTTTTTCATTTCTTTTTCCACACAAAATGAGAGTAGGCAAAAAAGTTCCAGAACATCCCGATTAAAATACCAATAACTGAGAAAATCAGACCTGTATCAATACCAATCTTGACAACTGGAACGGTGAACAAAGCATGAATACCGATTAATTTCTCACCAAGGAAAGCAATAACCAATTGAATGAGAATGGAGCCTGCCGAAGCTAGGTTGAATTGGAGGAATTTGCCAGGGACTTGCGTTGCCTTCAATTTTCGATCGGCAAATGTCCACAAGTTGCTGAGCGTGAAATTGGAGACAATAGCCGTTTCGATAGAAAGGAAGTTGGCCAGTTGGTAACCTAGTCCCAGACGATATAAATAGAGTGCAACAATTTGAACTAGAGTCCCAGTACCCCCAGTTATGACAAATTTGAAAATACGACTATTTACAATTTCACTGATTTTAGCTTTCATAATATACCTCATTGTATTAAATATATACTCTGGACCTAGCTTCGAACTACCCTCTGTTCGATCTCTAAAGTAAAAAGGCACTTCACTTACTTTATACCCATTTGAAATTGTTTTCACTAAAAAACCTATTTGCCAGGTATAACCGTGAAAAGCAGTATTGTGCATAATATTTAAGATATCTTTGACCACTGTAGACCTGATAGCGCGATATCCCGTTGTCCAGTCATGAATTGTAAAGTTACCCATAACCAAGCGGATAAAATGATTACCCCCAACAGAAAGGAACTTGCGATACCATGGCCAAGTCCCCGGTATCCCGCCACCATTTATATAGCGAGAGCCAAGGACTAGATCACTTCCCTGTTTTATTTCACCCAACATCTCAGGAATAATTGATTCATCATGTTGTAGATCAGCATCAAATTCGAAAATTATGTCAGCCTTATACTTGTCGATTGCCACAATGAATCCTTTTTTATAAGCATGGCCGAGCCCACCTTTGTGCCTGTTGTTTAGGAGATGAACAAAGGAATATTTGCGACTCAAGTCACTAATTATCTTGCCGGTTCCATCTGGAGAGTTGTCATCGACGAAGAGAATAGAGATACGATATTCTGGACATTTTTTAAAAATCTTTAAAAGAGAACTTGTCACCGCACTGACATTTTTGGCTTCGTTATAGGTAGGGATAACAATGACGACATTATTCATGATAGTATTTTAAACATAATTTAAGACCATCAACAAAGGAAATGTGAGGCTCCCATCCCAGAATCGACCTGGCTTTGGTAATATCTGGTTGGCGACGTTTGGGATCATCCGGAAGTGCGGATTTTTTGATCAGTTGAAGACTATGTCCAACGAGGGATTCGATTAGCTCGATCGAGCTACTTACGCTAAATTCGCCAGGATTGCCCAGATTTATCACCTCGCCAATAGCTTTGTCACTCTGAAATATTTTATCTATCCCACCTACGAGATCGTCGATGTAACAGAACGAGCGAGTCGCACTACCGTTGCCATATAAAACAAAGGGTTTATTATTTAGGGCACTGTCAATTAAATTAATTGTAAACCTGCCATCATCTAGTCGCATTCCGGGGCCATAAGTATTAAAAATGCGAATGACTTTTATTTTGGTTTGGAAACGGCGATAATAGGCGAATGCGATGGATTCCATAAACCGCTTGCCTTCGTCGTAACAACTGCGCTCACCCGTTGAGGAGACATTGCCCCAGTAAGTTTCTGGCTGGGGGTGGACGAGAGGATCACCATACACTTCTGAGGTCGAGGCAAAAATAATTTGGCAGTTATTTTGGACTGCGAGATCCAACATATTTTTGGAACCCACACTACTGACCATAAGGGTTTCGACCGGGTGGTTGATGTAGGAAACGGGAGAACTGGGATTGGGGGAGGCTGGACAGGCGAAGTGAAAAATGGCATCAAACTTTAAATCAGTGATGGTGGTTGGAAGATCTTTAATAATATTATGCTCTACGAGGGTGAAATTGTCGTTGCCCAGCAAATCCTCAATATTCTGACGCGAGCCGGAGAGGAAATTGTCTACACAAACTACGCTATAACCATCTTTGACAAATTTGTGACACAAGTGAGAGCCAATAAATCCAGCACCACCAGTGATTAAAATTTTGATCATACTTTTTCTAGGTCGAGATCGGACTCAACCATAAGACGAATGAGTTCGTCAAAACTAGTTTTGGGGACCCAACCGAGCTTTTCTTTGGCTTTTTTGGGATCACCTATTAAATGATCTACTTCGGCGGGACGCCCGTATCGAGGATCGTTCCAGACGACTTTACTTTCCCAGTCTGTAATACCTGCAACAAGGAAAGCTTTCTCGGTGAATTCTCGCACAGTATGTGTCTCTCCTGTTGCAATCACAAAATCATCAGGTGTATCTTGCTGTAACATGAGATGCATCATTTCGACATAATCCTTGGCATAGCCCCAATCGCGCTTGGCGTCGGGATTACCCAGATATAACTTGTCGACTTTACCATATTTTATTTTGGCAACTGTATTTGTAATTTTGCGGGTCACAAACTCGAGTCCACGGCGGGGTGACTCGTGATTGAAAAGTATTCCTGAGACAGCAAAGAGATTGTAGGACTCGCGGTAATTGACTGTGATCCAGTGACCATAAACTTTGGCGACTCCGTAGGGGGATCTGGGCCAGAAGGGAGTTGTCTCTACCTGAGGGATTTCCTGAACTTTACCAAACATTTCAGAGCTACTAGCTTGATAAAATTTGGCATCAGGTTTGGCCATACGCATAGCGTCAAGCATCCGAGTGACGCCAAGGGCCGTCGACTCTCCGGTGAACATGGGCTGTTCCCAGCTGGCTTTAACAAAGCTTTGAGCAGCAAGATTATAGATTTCATCAGGTTGGACTTCGAGGATAGCTTGGTAAAGTGAGTATGGGTCAAGGAGATCACCAGAGACCAAATGAATCTGCTCAATAATCCCAGATAAGCGCGATTGATTGGGGGTGCTTGTGCGACGATTTAAACCATAGACTTCATACCCCTTAGTGAGTAAAAGCTCTGCGAGGTAACTACCATCTTGCCCAGTGATCCCTGTTATGAGTGCTTTTTTTGCCATATTTCTCCTTATTTTGAATTCCTGTAGCTATTTAGTATATCTGAAATGGTCTCTTCAAGCGAGTATTGACCTTGCCAGGAAGTGAGCGTGGTAAATTTAGTCGAATCGGCAATTAAAACTGGAACATCACTTGTGCGGACAAACTCTACGTTGACTTTAATTTCCACTTTAGACTTTGAAAGTGACTGTAAGATATCTAGAATTTGTTTAACTGTATAACCTTTGCCTCTACCGATGTTATATATTTCTCCAGATTTTGCCTGTTGCTCTGCCATGACATAGGCATCGACCATATCACGAACATCAGTGAAATCACGGACACTATCTAGGTTGCCTACTTCGATGATTGAGTCTATTTCGCCCCGCTCGATTTTGGCGAATTGCTCTGCCAGACGTGGAATGACAAAGTCAGTGGTCTGACCTACGCCAGTGTGATTAAAGGGTCTGAGAATTATCACATCAAGTGAATATGCAAGGTAATACTGAAGTGCCAGCATCTCCTGTATGACTTTGGAAACAGCATAGGCATTGAGTGGACGAATGGGGGTTGATTCATTAATTGGCTTGCTTGTATCTTGAACTGCACCATACACATTGGCTGAGCAAATGGCTACAAACCTGGCCTTTGGAGCATAAAGACGAGTAGACTCTAAGAGATTGTACGAGATGGCTGTATTCCCATTCATCAGATCAAGGGCTTTTTCGTGACTATTGTGCACGACTGATAAGGCAGCGAGATGATAGATTACATCAGGAGCACAATTTTTGATCAATTGTGAGGTAAATTCGAAATCAGTCAAATCACCGGCAAAAATGTGATCATGGTCTAGGAGAGAACTAAGATCGCTGGTTGACTTGTAGACTGCAGCAAAAATCTCTACATCTTTTTGCTTTTTAAGTGAATGAATCAGGTGAGTGCCAACGAACCCGCCAGCTCCAGTAACTAAAACCTTTTTCATCGTCCAATTCCTCGGTATTTTAGTCCTGCATTCTCAGCCACTGAACGACTAAATTGATTGCGTGTATCGATCAAATACTTGGGTTCTTGCATGAGCTCTGAAACCTTGGGCAAGTCGAGGCTCACGTACTCATCCCATTCAACTAACAAAATTACAACATTTGCACCTTTGATGGCTGTGTAGGCGTCGGCAAGATATTGTACTGAATTAGGTAGTAGAGGCTTGATTTCTTCGACTGCTTTGGGATCGCATGCGTTGACGGTTGCTTTGTGCGCCAGTAACCATGGGATGACTTTGAGCGAAGGCGCTACTCTTGTATCATTGGTATTTTTCTTAAACGAAAGGCCAAGAACAGCGACTGTTTTGCCCCCAAATCCACCTACCAATTCGCTGTATTTGGTCATGAGTTTTTCGATGCGTGCTTCGTTGATTTCGTCTATTTTGATAAAGAGACTATTAGTCTCTCCAGAGGCTTTGGCGTAGGCGGCAATTTCTTTGACATCTTTGGGGAAACACGAACCTCCATACCCTAGTCCTGGATACCAATAATGACTGCCAATTCGCTTGTCTTGTCCGATGCCCCTGATAACTTCTTGGATATCAGCGCCGTTCTTTTCGCAGAGATCTGCGATCTGATTGATAAAAGTGATCCTGGTCGCTAAGTAATTGTTGGCTGCGTACTTGCACATCTGTGCACTTTCGGGACTCATCACAATTACGTTGGTGGTGAGGGGCTGGTGAAGTGCTATCAAAATATCTCTCGCTCTGTCAGTCTCAACGCCGATTACGGCTCGATCGGGGTGGAGCGTGTCTGCTACTGCAGTCCCCTCTTTGAGGAATTCGGGCACCGAGGCCATCTCGAAAGTAGTACTTGTCTTGGCTTGGATAACTGATCGCACTTTGGCGTTGGTGCCTGGAGGAACAGTGCTTTTGACGATTACTATGGCGCCTGATTTGAGATGGGGAGCGGCAGATTCTGCGGCCGCAAAAACGTATTTGAGATCGGCTTGACCGTCAGGGGCAGAGGGCGTCCCGACCATGATCATAACAATATCTGCGTCCTGGATGGCCAATGCATAATCGGTGGTAAAGGTGAGATTGCCTGTGGATTGGGTTTCGATCAAAAGTTCCTGCAGATCTGGCTCAAAAAAAGGCACGATCCCCTGCTTGAGTGAGGCAACTTTTTTTATGTCGATATCGAGACCAATGACCTTGTTACCGAGTTTGGCAAATACGGCTGCTGAGACTACCCCCACAAATCCAGTACCAATACAGGCTATTTTCATATGCATATATGATATCATCCCGATTTGTTTGTGTAACCTGCGAGGATATAAGACACTTATAACCCTGGAGGTTGTAAGTCAGAGATGATTTTTGCAAAGTCGGGATTTTTGGTGATTTTGGCGATACCGTCGGAAATAGTGAACCAGCCGGCGTCATAATATTCGGTTTTGATAAAATCAAATACCTGGTATTTGATATGGACGAGATGCCAGACATCGTAGTGCGCCATGCAATTGAACTCGAGGCGGTTGATCGGTTTGACGGAAATGTTAAATGCCTGTAGCTGATCTCTCGTGATATCCACACCAAACTCTTCTTTCATCTCGCGAATGCAGGTATCTTTGGGGGTCTCGCCTTTCTCGATATGGCCCCCGGGAGGGATCCAGTCATCGGCTTTGATGTGATTACCCAGATAGATCATGCCTTTCGCTTTGTCATAGGGGAGAAAAAGAGAGTTATAATGCCTGGGATTGCCCTCACCTTTGGTGTGGACTTGGCTCCCTGATTTGAGGTCATTGAACATCTCGACTGTTTTGATATCAACGTTGTCGAGGTAGTAAATACTTTCTATTTCGTCCCAGGCTTTTTGATTCATAATTAATTATCGAACTTGAATTTTTTGATAAATGAGACAAATAACATTGCGCCAAGTCCCCAAGCAAAAGGGACCCAATAAGGGATCCCACAAAATGAGGGATTCGCGAAGCGATAGATATCTGCTCTGGTCAGGATTAATTCGAGTAAGGTGCCAAATACTACACCAAGAATAAATACTTTGAAATTTAGTAGTTTGCTTATTTGCACGTTTTTATTGTAGCAAATAGTTTGGGAGCCATATACAAACTAGTAGATGACCTGAGCGTAATGCGAGACGTTCTCCCTACCCGCATGGAGCGAAAACGTAGAGTGGGCGAGCACCGCAGCGAATTGAAGACGGAGACGTCGAGTTATTAATCCCTATATGTTCTTAAAAATGTTTTCTATACCTCTAATCAATTCTTTACGAGATGAGTAGGAAACTATGTTGGCCGTCACAGCCTGCAATGAACCCGAAGGTTTGGAGTCTGATCTGTGTACGCAAACAATGGGAACTCCAGAACTGTGAGCCCAACCAAGTTCGATGCCTAAGCCGGTCGAGGGATATGAAACTTCGGCGATGACTAAATCGATTTGGGCGTTCATGAATAACGAGTTGGAATCAAAAGACTCGTTGCTTAATTCATGGGGAAGTATGAATTCGTGATGAGCGTTTAGATCACTTTGGCGAATCGGAAAGTAGAGCTCTTTTTTGTAATCGTAACTGGTTGAGTGGGCAACGTATATTCTCATAAAGAATTGATTATATTGTAGAGTTAATAACTCGATTTCATATAACGTTCGCGTGTATGCGAGGTCAGGCGGGTTTATAATTGAGAATATTATACTTCAAATCCGCCTGATCTGGGCGAACGACTGCAAGGAATGGATCCGCATACACGCTAGTTAGATGACCCGAATTGAGACAGCTAAAATTATTCTCCTAGCTGGCTCAATGGGAATGCAACGCCCGCGAACGAAGGGAAGCGAGTTGCTAATTTGTATTCGACAATTGCTTAGCGGTTTCGAGGAAGAGAAGGTCTCGTTCTTGGATAAAAGGGCCCTCATAATTTGTTGGGTGGTCGTTCTTAACTTTGGAAATTGCCTCGTCAATTGAGAGCCATTCGAGTCTAAATCCATCGCTCAATTCCTCGTCCGTAAAACTGGGATCTCCTTTTGATGTTATCTTGCCTAAGTAACAATATGATATTTGCTTCAAATTGATCTGGGATCGATACTCAACTATTTGACCAACTTCACCCGTGACTTCGATGGTACTACCCACCTCCCCTATCACCTCGCGAATTAGGGCGTCTGACCGACTCTCGCCAGGATCGATACCACCGCCGGGCAACTTGTGAAAGTTGTAATTTGAAGCGAATAGCATAGGAATTGAGCGATTCTCATCAAATAGAATGGCTCGCGAGGCTTCTCTAATTTCTAAAGTTGTTT
>Ga0335397_10011612_pt1 | contig 10836 bp, 9 predicted proteins | sample MAT04_FD_205740 | JGI IMG/M metagenome (GOLD analysis project Ga0335397, IMG submission 205740) | Freshwater microbial communities from Lake Fryxell liftoff mats and glacier meltwater in Antarctica - MAT-04 (spades assembly) (version 2) ...
TGACGGTGATGCTGGTGGCTGAAGTGCATGAGGTAATTCTGCCCGTGGTGGGCAAATAGCCAGGTGGCCGCCGACCGGCCGCACTGCGGCCTCCACCTGGCGAGCGCACCCCGTACACGGGTGGCTGCCGCGCCTTCACCGACGTTCCGCTTGGCTTGCGTGGGTGACGCTGCGCGCGTTGCGGGTGTTAAAGGCACTGGCACCCCCCATGACAAAGCTCGAGAATCCACATGTCCCTGATGCTGGCAACATGTCGGCTGCCCAGCCGGCGCTGCGATATTCTGAGCTCTGTCCAATGGATTTGTGAGAGCCACGCACTCAACCCGCGGCGTAGCGGCCCGCATCCAGCGCCACCGCCTGACCCAACGCGGCCAAGGTATCGAGCAATTCCGACACGCGCGTGGTACGCCTGCCCGCCGGTCCGCTGAAGTGGGCGGTGACTTCGGCGGCTGTGAGGGCGGCGGCGGCGTTCTGCAATACGCTACGCACGGCTGCCGCCTGGGCCGGCATAGAGTCGGGCCAGGGCAGCGCCGCCGCAATGATAGGCGGCGTTTCGGCTGTCTCTTCGCGTTCCACTAACGCACCTTGCACGTCCAGCGCGAAGCCGGCGCGCGGCGCCTGGTACGAAGGACGCAGCCAGCGGATGTGTCCTTGGATTTCCTCGGCGGCGCGTTGGGTGTTGAGATCCACCAGTCGCTGCAAGATCTTGGCCGCGGGCAGATCGACGGGCCAGCCATAGGCAGCGGCCACGGCGGCGTCCAACTCGTCGTGCAGTTGGCGCAGGATGCTCACCAGACCCTCTTCGTGGGTCTGGCGTTCTTTGCCCGTGAGCGCCGCGCCGCTGCGCAGCTTTTCCAACACGTTGTATAGATCGGTGAGGGCGAGGGTGGGGTAGAGCGCCTGCTGCCGCTTGCGGTGGGCGTCCAGTTGCTCACCCAGGGCGCGGATGCAGGTTTGCTGTGCATCGTCGGCAGCGGGGAACGGGAATCTCTCAAAGCAGGTGGTCTTTACATAGACCGGGTCATTGCCGACGCCTAGCCAGCTACCCGCCGCCAATGCCCACGTCCCGTGGATGTGGCTGGAGAGCACGCCCAGATAGTAGGCGTCGTCCAAAGCGATCGCGATCAGTTTGTTGTCCGGCACGATCGATTGGTCGAGAAAGACGAAAAAGCGGTGCTTGGCCGTCTCCACTGTGGCGATATAGCGGGGCAGGCCGGCCAGAGCCGGGCGCAGATTGGCACGAGCTTCGCCATGAATCCACCATTTGTCCCGATAGCTGGCACGGCGGTTCACGTCGCGTTCCGGTTTGACGCGTTCGTAGACCCACTGGTAAATGGCCGGGAACTGCGACCGCACTTCATTTTCGCTGAGGCCAAACAGGTCGATGACCAAAACATTGCGTGGCGTTTGGGTCAGATCGCGGCCGTTGCGGTATGGCTTGATGATCTGTGCCACAAGAGGTTCTTGTCCATAGCCTAACCGGGCCGCCTCCTCTGGCGTTACGATGAAGCCGGCGCCAAACAGTTGCATCCCGCGGCTGGAAAGGCTGCTGTTACCCGAAAGAGGTTTGGCGCCGGTCACGTTGGCACCGGCAGTCAGGTCTGCGCCGATCTGACCACGTGCCGTCTCGAGATCGATTTCGGCCACATCATTCGCCCCTGGCCGCTCTTTAACCACTGTGAGCAGCGACCCCATGTGTGTGCCGGCTTGCGCCACCGTCATCGCCACGCGTACCGCGGCGCCTTCTGCGGAATCCACCCAAGGATGGTCGGGAATGGCAAACATGATTGACAGCGGTTGCTCGCCGTTCAGGTGATGCTCCAACACCCGGCGGTCGTACACCTGCCGCAAGCTGTTGGTCGTGATGAAGCCAAAGCGCTGTACTTGCCCGCTGCGCACCAACTCGGCCGCCTTGTCCCACCAGTACATCACGTAGTCCGCCGACGCCCCCACGTGCGGGTAGACGCTGCGGATGGCCTCGGCGTAGCCGTCGCCCAGCAGTTCACGCATGCGCGCCGTGCCCACATAGGGCGGGTTGCCCACCACGTAGTCCGCGGCCGGCCATTCCGCCGGCCGTGGGTTTTGATAGCGATAGACCGGCACTTGCGCATGCTCGTCGGGCACAAACTCGCCCGTCACCGCATGGCGCTTGAAGGTGCGCCCATCCCAGCGTGTCACGGGCTGACCGGCGTCGTTCAACAGCGGCTCCACAGCGTCCCACGCCAAGACGGCGTCGCGACACTCGATGTTGGGATGGTCGCGCAGGATGGGCTGGCTCAGCGGCGCGTCGCGCTCGGCGCGGTAGTGCCATTGTAGATAGCCGATCCACAACACCAGTTCGGCAATCGCCGCCGCGCGCGGGTTGACCTCGATGCCCAGCAATTGGGCCGGTGTCACGGTCACGCCTTCCAGTTCCAGCGGCAGTTGGCCCTGGCCCAGTTCCCGTAACAATTCGAGCACTTCGGCCTCCAGCCGCTTGAGATGCTCCAACGTGACATAGAGGAAATTGGCGGTGCCACACGCCGGATCGAGGACGCGCAGGTGGGTGAGCTTGAACAGGAAATCGCTGACGACGCGCAGCGCCAAGCTATCCTGCGCACTCTGGTGCAACAGCAACGCAGCCGTTTTGACGTTGTCCCACTCCCGGCGCAGGGGTTCGACCACCGTGGGCCAGACCAGACGCTCCACGTAGGCGCGCGGGGTGTAGTGGGCACCCAGCTTGTGGCGTTCGTGCGCGTCCAATGCGCGTTCGAGCAACGTGCCAAAGATCGCCGGCTCCACATCGCGCCAGTCCGCGCGCGCCGCCGCTGCCAGCAGATCCACCTGTGCCGCATCCAGCGGCAACACGGCGGCCTCGGCAAAGAGCTTGCCGTTGAAGTGCGCCACGCTGCGGCGCAACGCCACCGAATAGCCGCCCTGCTTCATGCTACGCCACAACTCGGCCGTGAGCGGTGCGAAGCTGGCGGGGTCGTCGTGCGCATTTTCCAGCAGCTCGGTGAAACAGCCGGTGGGCAGCAGCCCTACATCTTCGGCAAACATCGTGAAGAGCGCGCGCATGAGGAAATGGGCCACGGCATCGGGCGAATGTTGTGCTTCCAGCGAGCGCGCCAGCGCCGCCAGTTGGGCCGAGATGGCGCGCGTGACGTGCGCGCTGCGCCGGGCGGGGTCCAGGCTCATGGGGTCGTGCCAGAGGGCGGCGAGCAGGGCGCGTACGTCGGGCTTGCGCAAATCTTCCAGCGTGAAGCGATGGCGGCCGGGGTCCGGGAAGGGTACATAATTGCCGCCGCTGCGCGTAAACTCGCTGTAGAGTTCAAAGGTGGCGCCCACGTCGATCACGAGCAGGAAGGGCGGGCGCCCGCCGCTGACCTCGGCGGTCGGCAGGCTGCGGGCATAGGTTTCGGCCTGGCGGCGGGCGCGCTCCATGGCCACGTCCCACGTACTGGTGCCGCGTACGGCCGTCCCTTTCCTGCGCGCTTTGGCTGTGGGCGACAAGGTGGCGCTTGTGGCTGATCCTGGCGGCTCCGGCGCGTCGCTGCCCTGCTTCGCCTCCAGCACAAAACAGCCGCGTTTGTAGAGATCGATGCGCCCGACTGTGCCGTAGGGCAGAGGCACAGCCTTTTCAAAGACATAGCCATCGGCGCCGGCGTCATTGGTTTGCGGGTTGGGGCGCTCCAGGCCGAGCACGTCGCAGAGTTCGCTCAGAAAGAGCACATAGTTGGCGCGTTCGGCGGCGTTGGAGGCGCGCCAGCGGGTGATAAAAGTATCGAGGTCGGGTATGGGCGTAGTCGAGGGCATAGGATTGGCGGGATGAAGTTGTGATGTCCGTGGCATTGGCAACTTGCTAGATTATAACAGATCGAACCACTCCGCCATTCGTTGTGTGGGAAGTGTCACGGATTGGGGGACATCGTTATCGAGCATGTGCCATGCTTCCACGCCGATCGGGCTGCCGCCCACGCGCTTTCCACGCGTTTTCCACGCGCCTGGGTGTTATGCTGGAGGACAAGAGGAGAGACGACGATGGCTAACGAGCAGCGTTATCTGGCTTACATGGTGCGGCTATGGAGCGTGCATGACAACGGGGACCTGGTGTGGCGTGCCTCGGTTGAGAATGCCCACACCGGTGAGCGTCACGCCTTCACCGGTCTGGCGGGCCTGTTCGATTTTATGCAAGCGGCGATCGATCAGCTTGTAACCCATCAATTGGGCCAATGCCAGGATCCAGGCGACGATGCTTGTGTTTGACTTGCACGCCAATTGAACGATTGAGAAAATCTCACGTTGGGGACAAGAAAAGGATAAGCCAATCCACCGGCGTCTCCATCCATGTTCCCAGCCCGAACTGCTCTATCGAGATGTATAGAGATTCCACTTGAGCTTGCACAGTTTGAATTGCCGAGAGCAGTGCATGCGCGGCAGCCCCACGGGCGTTAACGCCCGCGCTCACACGCAAAGCCCCCTCAAAGGGGGCGCTGGAGGATCATCGCCATCGATTCGGGGAGGTACGCTAGCCCGGTTTTACCGGGCTTTGTGTGTGAGCACGGCGGTTGACCGCCGTTGCGCTTGGCTCCATTGGGCATACCGCCGTTGCGCGCAACGCCGTTCATAATGCTCGCCACAACTCCTGCTTGCGCCCTTCGGCGGCCAGTTTCGGGGCTTCACCATACGGACATTTTCACTCCACGCGCTTCCCACGCGTTTTCCACGCGTCTGGGTGCTATGCTGGCGAATCAGGGGAAAATGGAGATAGCCGGTAAGTGCAATAGCGTGGCGTGCTGCTTGCGTTGGCGCTGCCGAAAGCCCACGCATTCGTTGTCTCTAGAATTCGGGACGGACAGCGCGCCAGCCTCCAGTGTCTCTGTGCTGATCCATTCCGTTTGAATCCCGTCGATCTTCCCCATCGCCGTCGATGTATGCTACAATCGCGAAAATTCGTACAACCGCCGAGGAAGTGGAAGCAATGTGCATAGGCGAAAAAAGTACTTCGACACCCAACTGGCACAGAAGCACCCGTCTGCCGTCACGTTGCAAGCTAATATCGCAACGTTAGAACACGACAGCGCCGCCCTCGAGCGGGAACATAGGAGGAAATTGACGATGACAACACGCGAACTGCTGATCCACGAGATAAACCATGCACCCGATGATGTGCTTAAGGTGACGTTGCGCTATCTGCAAACCGAGTTACAGCGACGCGGGCTGACACAACATCGTTCGGTTGAACAGACGACCGGCCCGTATGCTGACTATTGGAATCAGTTCATCGGCGTTTTTGCCGATGAAGAGTGGGATCGCCCAGCACAGGGCACACTGGAGCAGCGTGAAGCATGGTGAAGCCGTCCTATCTGTTGGACACCAACACCTGGATTTATTCGCTAAAAGGTCGGCCAGCGACAGTGGTTGCTCGCCTGGGAACTGTCGATCCTGATTCAGTTACCTTCTGCGCGATCGTCAAGGCTGAACTGCTCCACGGCGCCTATCGCTATGACAATTCAGAAAAACGGTTGGACATTCTGCATAGTCTGTTCAGTCGTCATCGTTCTTTGCCATTTGATGATTCAGCCGCCGAAGCCTACGGACGAATCCGCCACGTACTGGAGATGACGGGGCAGAGCATTGGGCCTATGGACTTGCTGATAGCATCGATTGCGCTTGCCAATGATTTGATACTGGTTACCCACAATACGGCTGAGTTTGGGCGTATCGCCGGTCTTCAGTTGACTGATTGGGCCATGTAGTGTCATTAGCCAATCTGCGCCAACGTCAGGTTCATCTCGGTGCGTTTCCAGGCCGGCACGCCCTTGGCGCCCAGCGCTTGGTTTAGGAAAGCGCGTGCGAGGATGAAATCTTGTTCTGCCAACGCCACGCGGCCCAAACCCAGCCATGCCGTCGCCCGGAAGCTGGAGTGGCTGGCGCCTAGGTCGGTCACCACGCCAATCGCCTCGGTGTAGTAGCGTTTGGCCTCAGACGCATGCCCTAGCGCGATCTCGACCTGACCCAACGTACACAGCGACCCCACTAAGATGGTATGATCGCCTGACCGCCGGCCCACCGTTTGGCGCTCGCTTGCGTCTCATGTTCTTTACGCAAGGCAGCGCGCGTGGTGGCACGTGATCCGGTCACTCTTCGAGACCTCTGATTGTTTAACCCACGCGCCCTACCGTGGGGCAAGCATTTCCAGTGGAGTGGTGTCGAAGTGATCGGGCTGGAGACAGCTCCATTGGGCTCCCTACACGGGTTGTGGCAACCGTCCGGCTGTATACGGCGATTCCCAACATGAATCTGGTTGTATTGTAGAGCCCCACGGGCGTTAACGCCCGCGCTCACACGCAAAGCCCCCTCAAAGGGGGCTGGAGGATCATCGCCATCGATTCGGGGAGGTACGCTAGCCCGGTTCTACCGGGCTTTGTGTGTGAGCACGGCGGTTGACGGCGGTTGACCGCCGTTGCGCTTGGCTCCATTGGGCATACCGCCGTTGCGCGCTATCGCGCCGGCGACAAGTGGCACGTGTATCCACCCCATCAAGGTGACCGGCGCTGCGGGCGCCGCGTATCCACGATCACAGTATCCTTCGCTCATCAATTTGACAAGTCCGGAGAATGCTTTACGATCTGCAGTTGCGTACTTGGCTGGTAATCGGCTGCACATCGGATGATCCAGATCTTCTTCTTCCCCTGTTTAAGCCCGCGCCATCTCCAAATCCTTTTCATCCGCGCTCTTGTCGGGAATGCACATGGCAAGCTACATCCGATCTTTTCTTAGCCAGCTGGAAGCCGAAGCCATCGGTGTGCTGCGTGAGGCGGTTGCCCAGTGCGGGCGGACGGCCCTGCTTTTCTCAGGGGGCAAAGACTCGATCGTTTTGCTGCACCTGGCCAGGCGCGCGTTTTGGCCTAGCCGGATCCCGTTTCCTGTGCTCCACATCGACACCGGGCACAACTTTCCCGAAACCCTGCTCTTTCGCGATCGCCTCGCCGATGAACTGGGCGCCAACCTCATCGTCCGCTATGTCCAGGATTCGATCGACCAGGGGCGCGCCGTCGAAGAAACCGGGCCGAATGCCAGCCGCAACCTGCTGCAGACGGTCACCCTGATGGATGGCATTACCGAACTCAAGTTGGACGTCGCCTTTGGGGGCGCCCGTCGTGACGAAGAAAAAGCGCGCGCCAAGGAGCGTTTCTTCTCCCATCGCGACCGCTTCGGCCAATGGGAGCCCAAACAACAGCGGCCCGAGATCTGGAACCTCTACAACGGACGCAAACACCAGGGCGAACATTTTCGGGTATTTCCCTTGAGCAACTGGACCGAAATGGACATCTGGCACTACATCCGCGAACGCCACATCGAGATGCCCTCACTCTATTTTGCCCATCAGCGCAGCGTCTTTCGTCGCGATGGCATGCTGCTGGCCGCCTCGCCCTATCTGCCCTTGCTGCCGGACGAACGGGCGGAAACCAGCCTGATCCGCTTTCGCACGATTGGTGATATGACCTGCACCGGCGCCATGTACTCCAGCGCGACCACGATTGACGACATCATCGCCGAGTTGGCGGCCTCGCGCGTGACCGAGCGCGGTTCACGCGCCGACGACAAGCGCACCGAAACCGCAATGGAAGACCGCAAACGGCAGGGCTATTTCTAATGACAGAACCCCATGTAGAGTTACTCCGTCTGGCGACCGCCGGCAGCGTCGACGACGGCAAAAGCACGCTGATCGGCCGGCTCCTCCTCGACAGCAAGGCGATCCTCGAAGACCAGATGGCCGCCATCGAGCGCGCCAGCCAGATGCGCGGCGATCCCTACCTGGACTTGGCGCTGCTGACCGACGGCCTGCGCGCCGAACGCGAGCAGGGCATCACCATCGACGTGGCCTACCGCTTTTTTGCCACCCCCAAACGTAAGTTCATCATGGCGGACACGCCGGGCCATGTCCAGTATACGCGCAACATGATCACCGGCGCCTCGACCGCCGAACTGGTGATCGTGCTGATCGATGCGCGCAAAGGCGTGCTCACCCAGTCGAAGCGTCATGGCTTTCTCGCCTCGTTGCTCCAGATTCCGCATGTGTTGGTGGCCGTCAACAAGATGGATCTGGTGGGGTATCGCGAAGAGGTATTCCAAGCCATCGTGGAGGATTACCGGCTCTTTGCCACCAAGTTGACCGTGCATGACATCACCTTCATTCCGATCTCAGCCTTGCTGGGCGACAACGTTGTGCACAAAAGCCCCAACATGCCCTGGTATGATGGTTCTTCCCTCATCCATTACCTGGAGCAGGTGACGGTAGGCACCGGGCGCAACCTGGTGGACTTCCGTTTCCCAGTGCAAATGGCGCTGCGCCCGCACCAGGATTTCCGCGGCTTCGCCGGCCAGTTGGCGTCCGGCACGATCTCACCGGGTGAGGAAGTCGTCGCCTTGCCGTCGGGTCAACGTAGCCGCATCCGTTCGATCGCCACGTATGATGGGGACATGCCAGAGGCGATTGCCGGCGACGCCGTTGTGCTCACGCTGGAGGATGAGGTCGACATCAGCCGCGGCGACATGATCGTCCGTCGCAAGAATCTGCCGCAGGTGGACAGCGAATTTGAATGCATGCTCTGCTGGATGGGCGAGGAGTCGCTCGATCTGCAGACATCCTATATCCTCCAACACACGACGCGGCAAGTGCGCGCCTTTGTCGACGAACTCAATTATCGCATCGACGTCGACACACTGCATCGGGCGTCCGCATCGACGCTGCGCCTCAACGAGATTGGCCGCGTCAAGATCACGACGACGCAACCGCTCTACTACGACCCCTACCAGATCAACCGCGCCACGGGCAGTTTTGTGCTCATCGACCCAGCCACGAACAACACGGTCGCCGCCGGCATGATTCGCCGCCGCGCGCGTGAACTCGAGGAGATCGTCCGCCAACCGGCGCCGCGCCAGCAGTCCGCCAACGTCGTATGGGAAGAGACCCCCATCACGCGTGCCATGCGCGAGACGTACAACGAACACGGCGCGGCGATCCTCTGGCTCACCGGCTTATCCGGTTCGGGCAAGTCGACCCTCGCGCACTTGCTTGAACACCGGCTCTTCGCACAAGGTGTGCAAACCTTCCGCTTGGACGGCGATCACCTGCGTCATGGGCTTTGCGGCGATCTGGGGTTTTCGGCACAAGACCGCCAAGAAAACATCCGCCGCGCTGCCGAAGTCGCCAAACTGGCTTTTGGCAACGGCAGCGTCGTCCTCTGCACCTTTATCTCCCCCTTCCGGGCCGACCGCGACTTTGCCCGCTCGTTGGCGCCCGCCGGCGCCTTCCTGGAGATCTTCGTGCAATGCGACGTGGAGATTTGCAAACGCCGTGACCCCAAGGGGCTCTATGCCAAGGCGCTGCGCAACGAGATTACCGAGTTCACTGGCATTTCAGCGCCCTACGAGGAGCCGCTGCAGCCGGAATTGACCCTCGACAGCAGCGTCCTCACCCCGGCGCAGTGCGTCGACTTGATTCTCGACGAACTGCACGTACGCGGCATCGTGCCGCACCGCCGCCAGTCGTCGTAGCTGCCGCGGACACGACTTAGTGAGTACAGCGCCCCTCCCATCCCTGTGTTTCACAATCCACCGCCCGCGCGTCCGCCGCCGTCACCCTCTTGTTTTTCCCGGCATTGGCAGCCGCGCGACCAAGCGGCCGACCGCGCTGCTGGCTTGCTGGAACGGGTCACGCAGGCGCGTCGCGGCCTCGGCCACGGATTCGGAGAGCCAGCCGGCCAGTTGCCGTTCGTCGACGCCGGAGAGCGTGCGCGCGCGCTCGCGCCAGTCTTCGGTGGCTGTAGCGTCCAACTGCAAGTAGGCCTGCGCACGGCGACCGACAAGGTAGGTGGAGACCAGGTTGATGCCCGCCGAGGTGGCGATGCCCGCAAAGGGAATCGCCTTGACCAGCATGCGCGACCCGGCTTCGCTGGCCAATTTGGCTGTGGCTTTGGCGGCCAGCTCGCTGCCGGCCTTGGCGGCAAATTTGTTGCCGGAATCCACGCCGGCGATCAACAGGAGCAGATTGCGGCGGTCGAGCGCGGTGATGTCATGATCGTACAGGGCCGCCAGCTCGAGAATCAGATCCTTCTGCATCTGGATTGTCTGTTGCACATCCACCATCAGCCCAGCGGTCGTGGCGATCGCCGAGCCGATCCCCGGGATCAGCGCCGGCGCCGAAGCCAGCACGGCAACCACGCCGGTCTCGATGCACTTCTGGCGGATCAGCACATTGGCGAGTGCATTGGCGTCCGCCGCCGGCCGCCGGGCGCGCAGCGCGGCCACCTTCTGGCGTGCTTTGGCGATCTCGGCAGCGCTGATGTTGCCGACCAGGCGTTGCATGACCTGGTCGAAGGCGGAAGGGTCGTAGGCCGGCAGGTCTGGCGGTAGGGTAGGTGGCTGTGTCGTCATAGCCATCTATTATCGGGGTCTAGTTTCATGATGGCAAGTTGCCGCGGGGAAATTAACCAAGTGCAGGTCTTGTTGGTCATCCCCATCATAGCCGCACGGGCAGGGGTTCACGGCCGCGATCATCACAAAATTCGCCGGGAACGTCAACGACCCCGCGTCCGGCTAATCGTAATCACCCGATCTCTACCAATTGGGAGGGCGCATGCAAACTGTATAGACATGTGGTAGATGCAAATGGCCGTTACCGTCGCATAATCATGGCATACCCAGATCGGCGCGGCAAGCAGACAAGGAGTCTCCAGATGTCCTACGCACGTCTGTTTTACCATTTCGTATGGGCCACGAAACAGCGGGAGGCACTCATCACCGAACACAACCGTCCTGCGATCTTCGCGTGCATTGTCCACAAGGTAG
>Ga0335397_10011618_pt1 | contig 10832 bp, 6 predicted proteins | sample MAT04_FD_205740 | JGI IMG/M metagenome (GOLD analysis project Ga0335397, IMG submission 205740) | Freshwater microbial communities from Lake Fryxell liftoff mats and glacier meltwater in Antarctica - MAT-04 (spades assembly) (version 2) ...
CGGCCCGGTGCCCTTCCATCTGCCCAGCGACCCGTTCACCAGCGAACTGGGGCTTGCGGTTTAGCGCTCTCACCGACAATAAAAAAGCGCATCTGATTGCTCAGATGCGCTTTTTGTATTTGGTGGTGGAACACGGAACCGAACCCGCGTCCGCATCCCGATAAGGATAGCAATGTTTTGGCCTTGAGGGCGTGGTTTCGATGATTTGTCCTAGCTGACCACTTGCTCAGACTCAAGCAGTGGCGCATAATATCATCACTTTGATGATATTAATGGTCGTGCAATGAGTAGTCAATCCGCGTTTTTCGGTCTTACTGTCGCTTCTTGTGGATGAGGAGCGCTTGATCATGCACCCCCAACGTGTCGAGAGTCTGAGCCACGCCCAGCGGGAGCGTCTGGCTTATATCGACTTCCGCCTGTACTTCATGGGTGAAATCGGTCGCCCAGACTTGGCGAGCCGCTTTGGGGTGGCCCCTGCCGGTGCGACGCGCGATCTGGCCCTGTACCGGGAAATCGCGCCGCGGAACATCGAATTCGACGGAAGCAATAAGATCTACCGCATCGGCAAGACGTTCTCCCCGATCTTTGAGCACGCGACGCAGCGTGTATTGTCGGCGCTCTCTCTTGGGTTTGGTGACGGGGTGCACGTCGACTCGCAGCCGCTGCTGCCTTGCGAGTCCCCTGCCGCACTAAGCAGCCCAAGGATGGACGTACTGGCCCCGATCTGCCGCGCCATCCATGCCAAGCGCCCGGTGGCGATTCGCTACCACTCGATGAGCAACGGCGAGTCCGCGCGGGTCATAGTTCCCTTTGCGCTAGTTGACACCGGCCTGCGCTGGCACGCTCGGTCCTTTGACCGCAAGTCCGGCGAATTCCGCGACTTCGTCGTCACCCGCATTGAAGCGCCGACCTTGGTCGATGAAGATCCCAAGGCCAACGAGCGCCCGGACAACGACATTCAGTGGACGCGGATCGTGGAGTTGGACTTGGTGCCGCACCCGCGCCTTGCCCGCCCGGAGATCATCAAGATGGACTACGGGATGACCGATGGCTCGATCCGGATGCGAGTCCGTGCGGCAGTCGCGGGCTACATGCTGCTGCGCTGGAGTGTCGATGCGTCGCCTGACCACAGTCTTAAAGAAGAACACTACCGCCTTTGGCTCAGCGACCCGCTGGCTTTGTATGGCGTAGAAAACGCAAAGCTCGCGCCAGGCTACCGTGCCCCGGCGACAAGCACTACACGGAAATAAGATCACAAATGGCCATCAAAAAATCAGACCTCTACTCATCTCTCTGGGCGTCTTGTGATGAACTGCGCGGCGGCATGGATGCCAGCCAATACAAGGACTACGTCCTGTTCATGTTGTTCATCAAGTACGTTTCGGACAAGTATGGGGACTCTGATGACTTTGCCCCGCCAGTCACCATTCCGCCCGGAGCCAGCTTCAAGGATATGATCGCCCTTAAAGGGGATAGCGATATCGGCGGCAAGATCAATACTCAGATTATTCAGCCGCTGATTGACGCAAACTCCCGCCTTGCTCGCACGGACTTTCCAGATTTCAACGATCCAAACAAACTTGGCGAGGGCAAAGAGAAGGTTGAGAAACTCACCAATCTCATTGCCATTTTCCAAAAGCCAGAACTCGATTTTTCGAAGAACCGCGCCGAGAACGACGACATCCTGGGCGACGCCTATGAATACCTGATGCGGCACTTTGCCTCGCAGAGTGGCAAGAGCAAAGGCCAGTTTTACACGCCTTCCGAAGTCAGTCGCATCATGGCCAAGGTCGTGGGCATCTCATCGGCCAATGCCGTCGCATCGACCACCGCTTACGACCCAACCTGCGGCTCCGGTTCCTTGCTGCTCAAGGTTGCTGCAGAAGCAGGCAAGCACATCACGCTGGAAGGCCAGGAAATGGACGTGACCACTGCTGGTCTCGCCCGTATGAACATGATCCTGCATGACTTCCCGACCGCCAACATTCTGCAGGGTAACACGCTGGCCGCACCTAAATTCAAGGATGGCGAGTCACTGCGCACCTATGACTACGTCGTCGCCAATCCACCGTTCTCCGATAAAACCTGGGGTACCGGACTGATCCCAGCGAGCGATGCCTACCAGCGCTTTGCTTGGGGCGAGCCGCCGAAGAAACAAGGCGACTATGCATACCTACTGCACATCATTCGTTCGATGAAAAGCACCGGCAAAGGTGCCTGCATTCTCCCGCACGGCGTTCTCTTCCGGGGCAACGCCGAGGCAGTCATCCGCGAGAAGCTGGTGCGATCCGGCATCCTCAAAGGCATCATCGGGCTCCCAAAAAATCTCTTTTATGGAACTGGAATTGATGCGTGCATTCTTGTTCTTGATAAAGAGAATGCGTCAGCACGTAAGGGCATCTTCATGATTGATGCCTCAAAAGGCTTCATAAAGGATGGCCCCAAGAACCGCCTGCGCGAGCAGGATATTCACAAGATCGTGGATGCCTTCACCCGATTGACTGAGCTACCACGTTACTCGCGTATGGTGCCACTCACCGAGATCGCAGACCCCAAGAACGACTACAACCTAAATCTGCCGCGCTACATCGATAGCATCGAGCCCGAAGACATCCAGGACATTGATGGCCACTTGCACGGCGGTATCCCCGAGCGTGATCTTGATGCGCTGGCTGACTACTGGACGGTAATTCCTGGTGTGCGCGAAGCCCTATTCGAATCAGTCGGGCGCGTTGGTTATGCGCAGCTGAAATTGCCTATCGCGGCGGTGAAAGCCACCATCTTTGAGCATCCAGAGTTCACTGCATTTAATCTGGCAGCCTCTAAGGTGTTTACTGATTGGAAGCAAGTCAGCACCCCGCTGCTGAAGATGTTCGCGAAAAACGGCCTACCAAAGCAGTTGATCGAAGCGCTATCCGAGGATTTGCTGTCACGATTCAAGCCAACGCCCTTGGTCAATGCCTATGACGTGTATCAACACCTCATGGACTATTGGACGGCAACGATGCAAGACGACTGCTACCTGGTCGCGGATGCAGGTTGGCAAGCAGGTGCGCAGCCGCGCGAGATCCTTCAGGTAAAGAACAAGGACGGCAAGCTGACTTGGCCTGAGGTACACGATTACAAGCAGGGCAAACGCCGCTTCAAGTCCGATCTGGTTCCCGCAACGAATTTGATTGCCCGCTATTTTGTGGCTGAGCGTGACGCAATCAGATCTCTCGAGATCAAGCTCGCTGGCATTGATCAGACGCTACTCGAGATGATGGAGGAGCACAGTGTTGAGGACGGCCTTCTGACCGAGGTCATCGAAGGTGAAGGCGATAAGCAAAAGGTCACCATCAAGTTATTGAAGGCTCGGCTCAAGGATATCGCCAATGACCCTGACTATGTCGATGAGCGGCAGGTGCTTCAAGACTACGCAGCGCTACTTAATCGACAAACAGACGTGAAGACCAAGATCAAAGTCGCACAGGAAGACCTTGATGCAAAACTACACGCCAAGTATCCCAATCTCAACGACGACGAGGTGAAGTCTTTAGTCGTTGACGATAAATGGCTGATTTCGATGGGGGCTGCTGTGCAGAGCGAGCTGGATCGCGTATCGCAAACTCTCACAGAACGTATTCGTCAGCTAGCTAAGCGCTACGCAACACCACTTCCGCATGTCGTTGAAAAAGCAGCCACTGTTGCTGCTCGTGTTAACGACCACATCAAAATAGCAGCGGCCCAGCAACGAGCTACCGGAAGGGCCCGACTTCCGGGTTTTCAAGGCCAATGGGATGTAAAAACGTTGGATGAACTATTTACGTTTGGCGGCGGCTATGCGGCATCGCGTGATCAGCTTTCAACAGAGGGACACTGCTATCTCCACTACGGCGACATACATGGGTCGGCGAAGACGTCCATCGATACAAAAAGAGACTACGAGGACATTCCAAAGCTCGACGTGCAACTAAAGCAGATTTCACCAAAATCCCTACTCAAGGATGGTGACGTCGTGTTTGTCGACGCATCCGAAGACGACGACGGAACCAGCAAGCATGTTGTAGTGGTAAACAAGGATAACGTCCCGTTTATTTCTGGGCTTCACACCATAGTCGCTAAAAGCAAGACCAACGAACTATGCAATGAATATCGACACTACTGCTTCCAAACAGCCGCGATTCGCCAACAGTTCCTCTTTTATGCCGTTGGAACCAAGGTTACAGGAATCAGCAAGACGAATATCGCCAAATTGAAATTACCCATCCCATCGCCTGATGAACAAAAAGCCATCGCGGCGGTATTGGCAGACGTAGACGCAGAAGTAGCGGCATTGCAGCAGCAACTGGATAAGCTGCGCGATGTAAAGCAGGCAATGATGCAAGGCTTGCTCGCAAGTAAAGCAAAGGGAGAACCTCATGTCTGAACAAGCCCGCTCTGAGCGCAAGACTCAAAACCGCGTTGCTACCCTTTTTACAGATGCGAGTGGGCCGGACTGCCTTGGCTACGACCACCTAGGTGAGTGGAGCAAGGGCGACAACAACCGGCCCATCGAAGCTGATTTTCTGCGTAGCAATCTTAAAAAGCGCGGCTATTCGGATGCGCACATCTCGGCAGCCCTGCAAAAACTTCTGACTGCGGCAGACTCCACCGGCATCACTCTCTACCAAGCCAATCTGCGTACTTATCAATTGCTGCGCTATGGCGTGCCAGTGCAAATTGCAGCTGGTCAGGCGCACGAGACCGTGCATCTGATCGATTGGGAGACGCCCGGCAATAACGACTTTGGTCTGGCCGAAGAGGTCACCCTGCGCGGTGGCTATGAGCGTCGGCCTGATCTGGTGGTGTATATCAATGGCATCGCAATTGCGGTCATTGAGTTGAAGCGCAGTTCGGTAGAGGTGGCCGACGGTGTTCGCCAGCTCATCACCAATCAGGAAGAGATCTTCAACAAGGGCTTTTTCAGCACGGTGCAGTTGGTGCTGGCCGGAAGCGACTCGCAGGGGCTGCGATACGGCACGACCGGCACCCCGGAAAAGTTCTTTGTGGAATGGAAGGAAAAATCGGCCAACTCTGAGCCCCTTGCCGAAGGGGGCCTGCTGGACAAACCGCTGGCGCAGATGTTCGATAAGGTGCGCCTACTGGATCTGATCCGCAACTTCATCATCTTCGATGGTGGCCAAAAGAAGGTGCCCCGCGTCCATCAGTACTTTGGCGTGAAGGCCGCACAGGATAGGGTGAAGCAGCAGGAAGGAGGTGTGATTTGGCACACCCAGGGTAGCGGGAAGAGCATTTTAATGGTGCTGATTGCCAAGTGGCTGCTGGAGTTTGACCCGCACGCCCGCGTCCTGGTCATTACCGACCGCGATGAACTGGACAAGCAAATCGAAGGCGTGATGCGCAATGCAGGCGTGATCGGTGCGGAATCGCCGTCACCCCGAATCACGTCGCGTCAGGAATTTTTGGCGAAGCTGGCAGCAGGCTCGCCGCGCCTGTTGTGTGCGCTGATTCACAAGTTCGATCTTGATCTGACCAGCCCACCGCCGCCGATTCAGGGGCGCTTCTATGTGTTCGTTGATGAGTGCCACCGCACGCAGGGTGGCGGCATGAACAAGCAGATGAAACGCTGGCTAGAAAACGCTATTTTCATTGGCTTCACTGGCACGCCCTTGCTGCGCAAAGACAAGCAGACCACGCGTGAGGTGTTCGGCACCTACATCCACACCTACAAGTTTGATGAGGCGGTGGCCGATAAGGTGGTGCTCGACCTGAAATACGAAGCGCGCGATGTGCCACAGCGCCTGACTTCGAAGAAAGCCATTGATGCGTGGTTTGATCAGAAAACCAAGGGGCTGAACAACTTCCAGCGTTCGGTTCTGCGTAAGCGCTGGGCGACGATGGAGGAACTGATGAGTGCCGGTGAGCGCAAGCAGCGCATCATCGCCGACATCATTCACGACTTCGGCGTGCAGCCGCGCCTGAACAATGACAGGGGCACGGCCATCTTGGTGGCAGCCTCCATCTACGACGCTTGCCACTACTTCCGCTTGCTCCAGAACACCTCGTTCGGCAAGTACTGCGGAATCGTTACATCCTACGAGCCCAACCACAACGCGATCTCGCGCGAGCCCAAAGATAGCGACGAGCGCTACAAGTTCGACACCTACACCCAGCACGTTCTGCAGAAAGACCAGACGACCAAGGACTACGAGGACAAGACCAAGCAGCGCTTCATCGACGAGCCTGCCAATCTGAAGCTGCTGATTGTGGTCAGCAAATTGCTGACCGGTTTCGATGCTCCCTCTTGCACCTACATCTACCTTGACAACGAGCTGCGCGATCACAACCTGTTCCAGGCCATTTGCCGCACCAACCGGCTCGACGGAGACGACAAGGACTATGGCCATATCGTCGACTACAAAGAGCTGTTCGAGAAAGTACAGGACTCCATCGCCGTTTACACCTCGGATGAGCTAGACATCGACGAGGGTGGCGATGACGGCAATGTCACCGTGAAAGACTGGTTGAAGGAAGGCAAGGCACAGCTTGATGCAGCCCGCGAGGCGTTGCGCTATCTGTGCGAGCCGGTGGCCACGCCGCGCGAGATGGAGCAGTACCTGCACTATTTCTGCGGTGACGCCAACGATCCCGAAGCATTGCTAAATACTGAACCGCTGCGCATTTCGTTCTACAAGTCGGCCGCCACGTTCCTGCGAGCCTACGCTGCAATTGCTCAGAACCTCGAAGACGCAGGGTATTCGGACGCTGATATTGCCGCGCTCGAAAAGGAAATCGAGTTCTACAGCGATACGCGCACGGCGATCAAGAAGCATTCAGGCGAAGAGCTCGACATCAAGCCTTACGAGGCGGATATGCGCCACCTCATCAACACCTACATTCAGGCAGACCCTGCCGCAGATTTGGGCAATTTGAGTTCGCTCTCACTCACTGAGCTGATCATCGAAACGGGCATTCACGACGCCATTGCCAAAAAGCTGAACCAGAAGGGCAAGCTCTCGAAGAATGCCATCGCCGAAGGAATTATCAACAACGTCCGCAAGACGATTATTCGTGACCAGCTGACTGACCCGAAGTTTTACGACGAGATCTCCAAGCTCCTCGAAGACCTGATCAAGCAAAAGCGCGACGACACCGCTGCCTACGAGAAATTTCTCCAGAAAGCGGAGGAATTGGTCAAGAAGATGGCGGCAAAGAGTACGGGCAGCCATCCCCATGTGCTCAACGGCCACCCGGAGGCTATTGCCCTTTTCAACAATCTGGCGAGCATCGCGTCCACAACTTTCGTTTGTCCGGCTGACGATGACGGCAAAGCGACGCTCGCGCTTGAACTCGATCAGGCTATGCGAGAGCAGGCACCGGCAGGCTGGAAAGGTGATGACACTCGGGAGAAGCAGGTGCTGAATGCCTTGTTCCCCATCATGTCGCGGGATCGCGTTGCCACGCAGGCTATTTTTGAAATCATCAAGAACCAACCGGGGTATTGATGAACGAGACGATCCAACTGGGCGAGGTTTCGATAACGGTGACCAGGAAGGACATCAAGAATGTTCACCTGACCGTTCATCCGCCTGACGGACGCGTGACCCTTGCCGCCCCAACCAACACACGCTTCGAAGTGGCGCGTGCCTACGCGATCTCCAAGCTGGTCTGGATTCGTGAGCAGCAGAGAAAATTTGATGCCCAAGCGCGGGAAACACCACGCCAGTTCGTTGAGCGCGAGAGCCACAACGTTTGGGGGCGTCGCTATTTGATGACGGTCGACTACCAAGATGTGAAGCCCTCCGTTGTCCTCAGCAACAAGCGGATCACCCTGATCGTTCGGCCTGGCTGCAGTGCAGAAAAGCGCGCCCAAGTGATGCACGAGTGGCACAAGTCGCTGCTGCATGCGGTTGTGCCACCGCTGGTGCAAAAGTGGGAGCGAAAGCTCAAAGTCAGCGTATCAGGCTATTTCCTGCAGCGGATGAAAACCAAGTGGGGTAGCTGCAATCACGCAGGTGGAAACATCCGCCTCAATACGGAGCTGGTGAAAAAACCGAAGGATTTGCTGGAGTACGTCATCGTGCATGAAATGGCCCATTTGATTGAGCCAACGCACAGTGACCGATTCATCGAAATCCTTGAAGAGCATTACCCCAGCTGGCGAGAAGCGCGTGCCGAGCTCAATGAGCTCCCCCTGGCCGCCGAGGTTTGGAGAGAGTGAATTCATGAAAAAAAGGCTCGTCAATAAATCCGCCAGATCCCTTGCGAAACTCGCCGAGGAGAATTTTCTGCGATGAAATTGCTTGCAATTGACGGCGGTGGAATTCGCGGGATCTACGCCAGCCATGTACTTGAGCGTGTTCAAAATGAATTCAATACTGAATTTCATCGTGAATTTGACCTGATTGCGGGGACAAGTACCGGCTCGATCATCGCCGCCGCGATTGCATTTGGCATTCCAATTTCAAAGGTTACGGAGCTCTATCGCAACGAAGGGCCTCGTATTTTTAGCCCGAGACGATGGTCTTTCGGTGGGACTATCGCTTCGCGTTATTCAAGCGATCCATTGCGTAGAGCTCTGGTTGCGGTTTTCGAAGATGCGACTTTAGCTGACGCGAAGACGAGGCTTGTTATCCCGGCAACAGACATCGGAAACGGTGGCGTGCATGTTTTCAAATCTGCATATGATGAGAAGTTTGTTCGTGACCGGAATGTCAAGGTTGTCGACGCTGTCTTGGCTTCTTGCAGTGCACCTTCCTACTTCGCTCCGGCCAGAGTCGGGCCATATCAATTGAGTGATGGTGGACTGTGGGCGAATAATCCTTCGTTGGTTGCAGTCACCGAAGCCCTTACCCGCCTAGGTGCGGAGCGTTCCGAGATTCGGCTGTTATCCGTAGGAACCGGGATTGGAAAGAACTACTACCCGCTTACTAATGCGGACAAAAAATGGGGATTCTTGACTGGTTGGGGGATTTCAAAGTTCATCTCAATGCTCTTGAACCTCCAGGCGGCGACTGCCAGCAATGTCACGCAGCTTATCTTGGATAAGCATCAGTCAGTGCGGGTGAATTTTGAATCCGATCTTCCTTTGTCCCTCGATGATGTTGGCACGCTTGATGATCTGATCAGTCGAGCAGACAGGGATTTCACGCACAACTCAGCGGCCATTCGGCAGTTACTTGGGGGGCATCAATGAAGCTTGCCGAATATTTCAATAGGTTCTTGGTGGACGTTGTCAATCTTAACCAGACACGTATTGACACGTTAAAGGCTCGAGTGGACGCCATCGTTGCGGCAATCGAGGGATTTGATGTCTATTCGGAAATTTTGATCGATACGACCCCACAGGGGTCTTGGGGGCATCGCACAATCATCAAGCCAGCAGGAATCTCGGGCTCGTTTGATGCGGATGTGGTCGCATTTGTAAGACCGCATGAAGGTTGGGCTCCGGCCGACTATATCGACCACCTGTACGATCAGTTCAAATCGCACGGCACTTATTCTGACAAAGTGACGCGCAAGACGCGCTGCGTGACGATTCAGTACGCGAACGAATTTTCAATTGACGTGGTGCCATGCATCCGCAGATCCAGCATTTGGGAAACCACAGAATGGATTATTAACCGTAAGGATGACATCGAAGAGCAGGCCAATCCTGATGGTTATACAGAGTGGTTTTTGCAGCAGAACACCTACGTGGGCAACAATCAGCTGATTAAAGTTGTCCGGATTCTGAAATATCTTCGAGACTTTAAGCTAACGTTTTCAGCGAAATCTATTTTGTTGACAACTTTGGTCGGTCAGCGCATCTCTTGGTTTGATGAGATGGGGAACGAATTTGCAGATACACCAACCGCTCTGCGGACAGTGATCAAGCGTCTGGACGCATATCTTCAGCAGCGCCCTGATATGCCTGAGGTTGTAAATCCAAAGCTGCCATCAGAGTCGTTCACGAGGCAGTGGGATCAAGAAAAGTACACCAATTTTCGAACCTGCATCAATCGCTATGCTGAGTGGATTGAAGATGCTTACGTTGAGAATGATAGTGACGAAAGCATCGTCAAATGGCGAAGAGTCTTTGGCGGTGATTTTGCAAAGTCAGTGGTACTCACCAAAGCCGCGAATCTGGTTGAGACGCAGATTGATGACGTATCTCATGTTACCCAGCCGCCGTGGCCTGTCCTCCCTACAGGACGAATTGAAGTTACCGCAACACTGCATTCCTCGAAAGAGGGAAATTTCCTAGGGACATACCGTTCCGATGGGCCTGCCTTGTCACGTGATACGTGGCTGCACTTTAGTGCCAAGCATTCTTTCACGAACAATGTGGCAATTAGATGGCAAGTGGTTAATACGGGATGGGCCGCACGAGCAGCACGGTGCCTGAGAGGTGGCTTTGATCATTCTGGTTCAGAGATATGGGAGCACACGCTGTATAGAGGCAAACACTGGGTTGAATGTTTCGCCGTTGATTTGAAGCGGGGTGTCAGCCTTGGTCGAAGTGGGCGCTTTTACGTCAATATTTCATAATCGGATAATACGATATGGCCTTGAATTTGGCGAAAGCCGTACTGGAGTGCTTGAGAGCACGGCCCGAAGAAAAGCTGACCGCAAGGCAGATAGCCGAGTGGATTTTTGAAACCTATCCGGCCGAGTGTCAGGAGAAAAAATCCAACAGCCGAGGCGATTACATCAAAACCGATGGGAATTTGGTACAGCAACTGGTCGCGGAGATCAGCTCGCAGCGCCCGCGTTTGCAGAAGCGGCACCCGGAGATGAAAACAACCGAGGGTCGGCCGCGCAAATACTACTACTCGGAGAAGTCCGACATCGCCGAGGTTGCGGCGGCT
>Ga0335397_10011619_pt1 | contig 10832 bp, 10 predicted proteins | sample MAT04_FD_205740 | JGI IMG/M metagenome (GOLD analysis project Ga0335397, IMG submission 205740) | Freshwater microbial communities from Lake Fryxell liftoff mats and glacier meltwater in Antarctica - MAT-04 (spades assembly) (version 2) ...
AGCCGTAAAGCGCACCTCTTTCGGGTCGGGAGGGCGCGAGAAGATCTCAACCAAAACTCCAAGATCCACGCTCCCTTGTGGCCGCATCGGATTGGCCAGCTTCACCCCGGCGCTGCGGATTTCCAGTTGCATAGTCAGCGGCCTCGCTTTGTCGATAAACGGCAATGGCAAATGCATCCGCCCAATACACCAGCCCGCAACTGCTTCGCTTTTCAGCCGGTTCGTGGAATACACCGGTGTCCGGGGAGTGGTCTGAGAGAGCTGCACAGCGGAGAATGTCTCTTCCCAAAGATCGTAGCTGAGCACAAAGCGATGCAATGTCCGGCCGAGCGGCTTTACGCCATCCAAAAGCTGCAACTGAAAATCGAATGTAACGCTCTGCCCGTTCTTTAATCGGTCCAGCGCTTTACCCTCAAGGAACTTCAGATTCAAAGCGTTGAGGCTGAGCTGCCCGTCATTCAGACGTGGCGATACAATCTGCGCCGCCAGCGTGTGGAGGAACAGCGTGAAAAGCGCGATAAGTCGCGCGCGGGTCAAAAGTTCATCCCCACCATAAAGATGGGTTCGATCGAGGAAGATCGTATGGGTATTGCAACCATAGCTGTGATTCCGCTGATCACAAAACCGATTCCAGCGGAATGCCTAAGTACTTTAGGACGTCCCGCAGTCCAAATGGTTCCAGTGTCATAAACGGCCCGCACAAAACTATACCGGCCGTCGGCGGAAAAATGCATCATGCGGTCTGCCCCGAGCGGCGCAAGTTCATAGCGATTCCAACCGCGCAATGTTTGGGTATTGCCCAGCACGAAGCGATCCAGCACCGGGGCGCGCCCGTCGATCGCCCCAATCATCGAGCTAAAGGCAAGTGTGGACTTCGACTTCTCACTATTGCCAGAAGCGAAACTGAGCCGAGCCTCACCCAGGTGGCGGCGATAGTTGAAGTCAGAGCCAAGAGAGTGGGCGGCCGCGCGCAGGCTATAACCTGCTTCCAGCGTTTGTGTACTGGTGAGACCAAGCTGCCACTGTTTTAAGTAGCGCAGAGTAGTAATAACAGCGTGTGCTGCCTGGTCTCTCGCGGCCGGAACTTGAAATTCAAGATTGTTAAAACTGAAGCCCCCTCGCAATTCGAGCCCCGGGGCCAATGTATAAATCACAGTCGGTTCAAAATTGGTACGCGAGCGGTAGAACTCCTCCGAGTCCCCGCGAAACCGCGATTGATACGCTTCACCCAAAAACGCAATCCGCAGATTCTTGACTACCGGGGCAACAAAGGCCGCCCGAAATCCCGAGAATCGCTCTACCCGTTCATCGTTATCCGAGATAAACCCCAAACTGGTACTCGTCGTCCCCAGATTCAGGTCAGCCGTTACTCCAAAGCTGAACTTCTGTTCGGAATGAAATGCCATACGGGACACGTTCAAATCGAGGTTTTTTCGTGATCGTTCGAGAACAAAGCTAACCCGGATCTGATCCTGCTTCTCACCCTTGGCGACATTGCACGAAATCGTGAAACCCGGAAATTCTGAGCGAATCCGCCGCTCCACCGCATCGATCGTCTCGGTACGATAAGGCCGGCCAATCAGGCGATCCAGTTCGCGCTGCAAAGCCGCAGACACACTGTAGGTCACATTCTGAATCGAAATTCGTTCAATTCGATAACGAGAGTTCACGTTGGTGTACGAAGTATTTTCAAAGGCCACGGCCCTCTCGTGAGGGAGTAGGAGGACCGTGGTTGCCAAAAGAGTGGCGAAGAGGCACTTCATGCACTACCAAATAATGCAAGCCGTGTGCCAATCCGCAAACCATTGATAAATAAAGACTTTCTAACGCGTTCGGTGTGCTCGGCACACTCATGTGTCACTGTCCGGCCACACTCCCTCGCACCTTTACAATTCATTACAAAAGCCACCGCTGAGGAGTGAAAAACTAATCGTCAAATGAGTGTAATGAATCACATCCGCACAACCTCCCTGCTTTGCAGCGGGGTCCTGCTAGCTGCAGACTTCTGGCAGTCAAAGAAACCAGGCGAATGGACTGAAAAAGAAGCCCGCAGGATTATTGAAAACTCTCCCTGGGTCAAAGAAGTTCAACCAACGATGAACATGCAAGGGATGGGCGGCGGCGGGGGTAGCCGAGGCGGTCGCGGTGGCGGCGGCGGTGGAGTGGGAGGTGGCGGCGGTATGGGTGGCCCTGGAGGCGGCATGGGCGGCCCAGGTGGTGGAATGGCTGGTTCAAGCCAGGGCGGCGGCATGGGTGCCGATAGCGGCGGCATGGGTGGCCCCATGGGCGGTCCCGCAGGTGGCGGCATGCAGTTGCCCAAAATCAAGGTAGCGTTTGAAACCGCAATGCCCGTAGCCGAAGCCAAGGCCCGAATCGAAATCAAAGACGTCTTCCAGGGCCTCCGAGACGAATTCGTAATCGTCTCAGTCAGCGGTATGCGAAGCATGGGTGCTACCCGCAAAGGAGGCGAGGATGCAGATCGTGCCAAGGACATGCAAGCACGTCTCCTCCAGTTGACCACCCTCAAGGTCAAGGACGACAAGGTTTATCAGCCGGCCGATGCCAGGATCCAGCAAACACCAACCGGAAGCGTGATGCTCTTCGCCTTCCCGCGTAAAGAACTCCAACTCACCCCAGAAGACAAACAAGTCACCTTCAAGACCACCATGGGCCCCATGGAGATCTCGGTCAAGTTCAACTTGAAGGACATGGTCTTCGACCAGAAGTTGTCCCTCTAAATCAACCTAAAGTCCAATAAAAAAGGCGGCCCGAAAGGGCCGCCTTCTTCTTTGTAACGTGGTTGAAGTTACTTGACTTCGACGGTTGCACCGGCGTCGACAAACTTCTTCTGCATTGCTGCAGCTTCGTCCTTGGTCACGCCTTCCTTCACAGTCTTGGGGGCGCCGTCGACGAGGTCTTTGGCTTCCTTCAGACCGAGCGCGGTGATTTCGCGTACGACCTTGATGACGTTAATCTTGTTTGCGCCAGCGGCGGTGAGAACTACGGAGAATTCCGTCTTCTCTTCGACGGCTGCAGCGGGGGCGGCCCCGGCGGCAGGAGCCGCTGCGACGGATGCGGCAGCTGCCGATACGCCGAGCTTTTCCTCGAGCATTTTCACGAGTTGGGATGCCTCAAGAAGGGTGAGGCCCTGGATTTGTTCCGAGATTGCGTTGATGTCAGCCATTTTTCATCTACTCCGATTGAATTTATCTGTTACTGATTGAACTTGTTTTCTTGTACGCCTTGGTCGATGACCACAGCAAGGTTCCGGCCAACGCCATTGACGGCAGAGACCAAACGCTGTGCTGGCGCATTGATGAGGTAAAGCAGTTTTGACAGAACCTCTTCACGCGACGGCAGATTGGCGAGCTCGTTGATCGATGTTACTTCAACGACTCGCCCCTCAACAAAACCCGCCTTGAATGTAAAGGTCGGATTCGTCTTGGCGTATGTGACGAGTGCTTTTGCGAGTGCGACCGGGTCGCCATTCGTGTAGGCAATCGAATTCATTCCCTTAAGTCCGGTTACGGCAGGAGCGATGGCCAGGCCTTCGCTCGCCTTCTCCGCAAGGGTATTCTTGATGACTTTGTAGCCTCCACCAACGCTTCGAATCGTCTTACGCAATGCGTAATCCTGAGCGACGGTGAGCTTTTCAAAGCCCGTTACGAAGACGTTCGGCGACTCGACGAGAGCCTTTTTGATGGCTTCGAAATCTTTTTGCTTGTCGACTTTATTCTTCATGGTTGCTAATCCTTAAACCGCGACGGCCAGTTTCGAAGAAACGTCGGAGATATCGAGACTAATGCCGGGTCCCATCGTGGAACACAGCGTCGCACTCCTGACGTACTTCCCTTTGGCTGCGGAGGGTTTGGCGCGCAATACGGCAGTGATGAGGCTCTCGGCATTCTCGATAAGCTTGAGAGTCTCAAACTGAATCTTGCCGACAGGTGCGTGGATAACGCCGGTCTTGTCGACTCGGAATTCCACCTTACCCGCTTTAACTTCATTAATGGCCGTAGTAACGTCCGTGGTAACCGTACCCGTTTTGGGGTTCGGCATAAGACCACGCGGGCCGAGGATCTTACCGAGACGCGCCATTGAGCGCATCATGTCGGGGGTCGCAATCACCGCGTCGTAGTCGAGCCAGTTCTCTTTGATGATCTTTTCGATCAGCTCATCGCCGCCGAAGAAGTCCGCTCCGGCCGCTTCGGCCTCGCGCACTTTCTCACCGGAGGCAATGACGAGAACCTTCTTGGATTTTCCGAGGCCGTTGGGCAGTACAACCGTGCCGCGAACCATCTGGTCCGCGTGCTTGGGGTCGACGCCAAGGCGCATGTGAATCTCAACGGTTTCGTTGAATTTCGTGAATTTGATTTTCTGGGCGAGGCCAACGGCTTCAGTCACGGAGTACGTCCGTGCTTCCACTTGATTGGCTGCGGCCAAGTATTTTTTACCCTGTTTTTGAGCCATGTTTCGTTTTTTTCGAACGGTTTACTACTTGAATACTTCAGATGACGATGAGCGAGAGCCTCATCAAAAAGAGGAAAACTTTGAGTGGTCCAAACGGCTTTCAAGCACGAACTGCGGCCTGTCTGCCTCCCAAACGAAGGAACCGACCTATCGATTATAACAATTTGCAATCGGAATGCAAGTTTTGCTACAGCGTGACTTTGCCCATCTCGCCGCCTTGCCCCCGCTCCCCTGTTACTACCGCCTTTGTGAATGCCGCAAGAACTTGAAGCATTCCGCCTGGACTATCCCAAAAATCGCCGCGTTCCGCCTCAAATCGGATAAGCGTCATATTCGGGTCGTCGATGCCACCGGGAAACCATGTCTTCAAGATTGGCGTGTAGAGCTGACTCATCCTGTCGCGATCGTCATCCATTTCGGCATCTCCAAACAGGTGCATGTAGGCACTGTCGGAATCGCTTTGAAAGATTAACGATACAGCACCGTTGGACTTGATTTCTTCAACCTTACGGCAATTGCGATCTGTGAAAAACCATAGCGTGCCTTGGAATTGGCTTGCTTCTCCCTGAATGCCCATAGGGCGGGAATGCAATTGCGCGTACGCATTCGTAATCATCATCGTGCTGCGGAAATGCTTCAAAAGTTGACGAACCTTTGTCAAAGCTTCATCTCCAGATAGGTGGAGAGTTTCGTAATTGGATTCTTTAGACATGTATATCGGATTGAGCTTGCGGATGCGCAATCTGTTGCCAGACTCTCAACAAATCTCTGAAACAATATCGATACGATTTTTCTCTTTGAGCCGAAATAATGTTTATGAACAAATCACTGATGTTGACTTTGGCGCTTGCGGGGGTGGTAGGCCTTCTAGACGCCCAAAATCTGAATTCCAGCGATAAGGGCTTTATCGAAAGTGCCGCTGGGAAAAAGGCGTAACTTTGCCTGCGGGCGCCTCCAACGAGGCCAAATCGATGCCCTTCGCCATGAAGTCCGGAAACGAGTTCGGCGTCGCCTACACGATTGCGATGGCGGAGGATCGCAAAAAAGATTTAGCTGCCTTTGAGAAAGCGTCGAAAACTTCAATCGATCCAGAGCTGAGAGCCTGAGAGACCAAGACGCTGCCCACCTTGCGCACCCATCTAAAACAGGCTCAGATGCTCCATAAAACGAAGATGTAGCCTTGGACCGAAATTTTGGCCCTCGGATTGCTAAGAGTGACTTATATGAAATCCACAGCCGCGTCGCCGGCCTTTGAATCCTCTGAGGTAGATCAGACCCAGATCCTGCTTGCCGAGGATCAAGCCGCCATCACCAAGACAAACGACCCACGGAGCCCGGTTGTCCAACATTTACAGCACCAACTCGCAAATTCAATACTTCTGTTTTTGGAATATAAGAAGTGTTCCTGGCAATCTGAAGGTATCTCTGCCCACTCGCTAAGAGAGACTTTCGATACCTTCGCTGACCAAACCAAAGGCATCTTCGATCAACTGGGCAACAGGTTGAGAATGATTGGACAGGATCCAGACTTAATTCTCGATTCGCTGATCGAGGGTGCAGGCATCAAGCAATCCGTAAACGGAATACCCTTTCTCGATCTTTTGGCTTCAGCAGATGCAAACGCCATTGCGGTAATTCGAGAATTGCGTGACGCTATCGCTGACTTGCGAAACAACGGCGACGACCCAGGTTCAATGGATCTCTTGATCTCAATCGTCCGTCAGCATGAAGAGCATGAATGGTTTTTGCGGCAGATGTTAAAGAAATGACCGCCGAGCGTCACCTTGTTTCGTCACTAACGAGAAAATGTGTAAATGGCAGCGTCGCTGTTGGTCTTGCCTTGGTGAAGGTCAGCTAGAATCTCAGCCGCCATCGCGCTAAAAGTAATACCATTTCCCCCAAACCCTAACGAAAAATATCCGCGCGGGAAAGATTCGTGCGGTCCGATGTATGCAAGGCCGTCTTTGGTATGTCCGAAAGCGCCGGCCCAAGCGAAGGCAACCGTCAATAAGGGTGAATGAGGCATCAGCCTCTGAAATGCACGGGCCAGTTCTAATGTTTTCGATTCAACCCGCGCATCCCGGCGGTCACCGTTCTGCAACTCGTCATCCTCACCCCCAATGAGCACTCTTCCGTCCGAAGTAGTTCGCGCATAAAGATAGTCCTTGCCGCTCTCCCATAACAAAGCTTTCTGATTCCACCACTCGAAGTCTTCTATTGGTTCGCTGACAAATGCATACGTACTGCTGATCTTCACGATGTCCTTCGGAATCCATTCGGTAATTTCGTAACCCGTTGCGAAAAAAATTCGCTTCGCACGGATGCGGAATTTGTTTTCCGTATACGCCACCACACTTCGCTTTTCCTGGCTGTAGCGAATCAATTCGGTGCGGTCGAAAACTCTCGCACCTCTTTCGCTTGCCTTCTTCAGCAGTCGGTGAGTCAAGCGGTACGGGTCGACCTCTGCGCCAATCGCGGATCGAATTGCCGCTGGCCGCGGGATGCCATAATCTTTTTGAAGTTCGGGTCTCTCAAGCCACTCCACGTCAAGTCCGGCTTTAGATCGAGCTTCATATTCCGAACGCAAGCGGGCAACATGCGACGTGTCTTTAGCGATCATCAAGCTCGGATGTCTAGTAAATCCACAGTCTTTGCCGCATACTCGTTCCAGATACCGAATCGCTTCCACACCCATCAGATAGGCCCTCTCGGCGTTGCCTTTCCCCACCAATGGAATCAACTCCACTAGCGGCTTATCTATCTCGTATTGGAGTAGCCCCGTTGATGCGCTGGTGCTGCCAAAAGCAATATGACGGCGATCTACCAGCACGCAATCGATTCCGCGCGCACTCAACTCATGTACTAACAAGGCTCCGCTTATGCCCCCACCCACAACCAATGCGTCGCAACTCAAGTTTTCTTGAAGCGAAGGAAACGTGTGGGTCAAGCCGTTCTTCAACAGCCAAAATGGCAACTCTGAACGCAGGTTCATTTTGCGAAGCACTTGGCGGCAAAGTGGATGGAATGCACGTAGCCTAGATTGGCCGAACCTTTAAATAGTTACCAGGCGTGCGCCTCAAGGACAGTGAGAAACTGATTGTGCATGAAAGTACTTGTTTATTTAGCGATCTCCGCCGCTACCGCCTTTGCGGCCATCGATTTGTCCCGGATGGGCGTAAGTGCATTGCCGGCAAGTGTGGCCCGTACCGTCCTCGTTGAAGAAGTCGCAAAGCGGACAGGCCTCAATTTGGAGGGCAGCGGGATTAAGCTGGTTCTCAATCCATCTGAGCCTGAAATCGGGGAAGAAGGTTATGCCCTTGAAGTTTCGGCTCAAAACATTAGAATCGCGGCACGGTCTCAACGCGGCCTCCTCTTTGGTGTCGGTGCCCTGATCCGCTACCTCAACTGGGCACCCGGCAAGCTCTCCATCCCCGGCCCCATCTCCATCAAAACTAACCCCACCTCCAATATCCGCGGCCACCAACTCGGCTACCGTGCCGCCGCCAACAGTTGGGACGCCTGGACAGTCGCCCAATACGACCAATACATCCGCGACCTCGTTCTCTTCGGCGTCAACGCCATCGAAAACATCCCCTTCCAGGACGATCGGCTCGCCCCGCTCATGAAAATATCCCGTCGCGAAATGAACCGTGAAATCAGCCGCATCTGCAAAAAGTACAGCATCGAATACTGGATCTGGCTCCCTGCCGACTTCGAACTAAAAGATCAAGGTAAGCGCGCTGCCTTCCTCAAACATTTTGAAGAGATGGTCGCCGAAACACCACAGCTCGATGGCGTCTTCGTCCCCGGTGGCGACCCCGGCGACAACGCACCAGAACTGGTCATGCCCTTCCTCGCCGATCTAGGCTCTCGTACACCAGCCAAGATCTGGCTCTCCCTCCAGGGCTTCCGTCGCGAAAAAGAAGACTACGCCTACAAGTGGATTAACGACAACCGTCCCACGTGGCTCGGCGGCCTCGTCTCCGGCCCCTCCAGCCCGCCACCCGCCCGCTCCAGAGAGCGCCTCCCCCGCGAATACGGCCTCCGTCTCTACCCGGACCTTACTCACAACAAGATCTGCCAATACCAGGTTCCAAACCTCGACCAGGCTATCGCCCTCACCCTCGGCCGCGAAGCCATCAACCCCCGCCCCGCCGAATTCGCCCGCATCCACAACCAGTTCGTAGGAACCAGCACCGGCTTCATCAGTTACTCCGACGGAGTCCACGACGACGTCAACAAGATCGTCTTCAGCGCCTTAAGCTGGAACCAAAATCAAGACCCTCGCAGCATCATGATCGACTACGCCCGCACATACTTCTCCAGCGAGCAAGCCGAAGAAATAGCCGACGCGATCCTCGCCCTCGAACGCAACTGGCACGGTCCACTAATGGACAACGGCAACGTAGAAGCAACCCTGCTCATGTGGGACAGACTCTCTGCCCGCCTCCCAGGTCTCGCCACCAACTGGCGGTGGCAAATGCTCCAACTCCGGGCCGTCTACGATGCCTTCGTCCGCCGTCGCCAGATCCACGAGCGCGACCTGGAATCAAAGGCAAACGCAATCCTCCTGCGCAAAGACCTCACCGCCGATCAGGCCATCGATTCAGCCCTCTCCACCATCGGCCAATGGCCCCGCCATACCAACCTGCGAGACCGCATCGTAGATCTCTGCGAGCAACTCTTCCAGTCGATCGGCCTGCAAACCAGCGTCGGCAAATACCAGGCCAGCGGCACAGAACGCGGCGCCGTCCTCGACTTCGTAGACTATCCGCTCAACAATCGCTACTGGCTCGAAGACCAATTCCGCAAGGTCCGCGAACTCACAACCGAGGACGCCAAACGCACCCGCCTCACCGAGATCGCAAGCTGGGAATCCCCCGGCCCCGGAAGCTTCTACGACGACATCGGCAACGAAGGCCGCGCACCTCACACCGAAATGGACGACCGTGACGAACCCATGTTCTGGTGGCTCGACCAGGGCATGAGCCGCCTCCGCCTCTCCTCCCAAACCACCATGTGGCCAAAGAAACTCAGCTACGAAGGCATCGACCCAACCGCCCGCTACACAGTCAAAATCGGAGGCCAGGGCAAAAGCCTCCTCAGCATCGACGGCAAGCCCGTCAACGGCCAGAAGAAAGACGACTTCTTCGAATTCGAAGTACCCGCGGAAGCACTCACCGACGGTCGCCTCGAACTCACATGGGAGATCCCCAAAGACGAAGCCCACCTCAACTGGCGCCAGCGCTCTCGCCTGGCCGAAGTCTGGCTTCTCAAGAAAAACTAGGCCGGTCTAACTCAGCCCGGCAAAGGCACAAACGGCTTGGCCGCCAATCGCGCCATCCACTAAACAGCCTTCGCTTTGGCCTTCTGCCGGTACATGTCCGCGTCTGCCTCTCCAATCAGGTCGGCAGCGGTCATCTCCGGCTTCCAGATACCAACGCCAATTGCAGCACTCACCTCAACCTTAATCGATGGGGCACCAGCTTCCACTTTCAGTGGATAGGTGCCCCATACCCATTGCACAATCCTTTGCTTGGCCGCCTCTGCCTGAGCCATCTCCCCATTCAGCAACACCAGAAACTCATCCCCGCCCCATCGTCCAACCAGATCCGTCTGCCGCAAAACGTGTTTCAGCTCCGAAGAAAACTGTCGCAACAACTGGTCCCCCGCAAGATGCCCATACGTATCGTTGATCGACTTGAAGCCATTCAAATCCACCAAAATCATCGCAAACGGCTGACCCCGGCGAATCCTCGCAGCCAGATCCGTCTCTAACCGCCGCCGGTTTGCCAGCCCGGTCAAAGGATCCATCAGAGCCGCCTCTTCCGTCTGCGCAAGGCGGCTCCGGTAATTCGAAAGCTCCACCTCCAGCGCCCGCATCGTCTGCTCTGTCTCTCGCGACATCTGCTCCACCGTCCGGCTCATCTCCTCCACACTGGACATCAGGCTCGCCCTCAACCGCGTAATGTCTTCCAGCTCGGCAATCCCCTTCAGCCGTTCCGTCAGCCCCTTCAAATGTTTGTTGTGATGTTGATCCCGCTCCCCCACCGATTCTGCGGTCTTGGCCATCAGCATCATCAGGTCCTTCATCTCGGAAGCCTTCTTCCGCAGATAATTCTGTGTCCGGTCCTGCCAGGCATGCAGATGCTGTTCTGCCTCCTGCTGCTTCTGTACCAGTTCCGCCGGCAGGGTCTCAACGGAGATCGACGCTTCAATCAGGTGAAGCTTCACAGCCAGGTCCCCGGCAGAATGCGTACACAGCCCAGCATTGCAATCAGCAGTTGCGGCGAGCAGCTTTTGGTAAGAATCAATCACTGCAGCAAGTGCTTGCTGGTCTGGCGTGTCGAGGAAGTGCTTCA
>Ga0335397_10011621_pt1 | contig 10831 bp, 9 predicted proteins | sample MAT04_FD_205740 | JGI IMG/M metagenome (GOLD analysis project Ga0335397, IMG submission 205740) | Freshwater microbial communities from Lake Fryxell liftoff mats and glacier meltwater in Antarctica - MAT-04 (spades assembly) (version 2) ...
CCCCTGTAAGCACGTCATCGCCGCGCGTCTGGTCCGCGAACGCGACCACGGCAGCGCCGCCCCGCCCATCGTCACGGACGCCGTGCCGAAGAAGCCATCGAGCAAGCAAGACTGGCCGAAGTACAACCTTGCTCAACAATCAGAACGGGACCGCTTCCGGGAACTCCTTGCCGACTTGCTCAAGGGCATCGAGGAACCCGAGCAACCGAGGACCGGGCGGCGGCGCACCCCGCTCGCGGCGATGATCTACGCCAGCGCCCTCAAGGTGTTCACGACCCTCTCGTCCCGCCGGTTCGCGTGCGAGTTGAAGGACGCCCACGAACGCGGCTACCTGTCCCACCTGATGAACAGCGTGAGCGTGACGGACTACATGGAACACGACCTGATGACGCCGTACCTGATCCGACTCATCGAACGCGCCGCCCTGCCGCTCCGGGCCGTCGAATCGACGTTCGCCTCCGACTCGACCGGGTTCAGCACGTCGCGGTTCGTGAAGTGGTTCGACGAGAAGTACGGCCGCGAGCGGTCGGGCCGGGAGTGGGTCAAGGCGCACGCGATGGTCGGGACGAAAACGAACGTCATCACGGCGTGCGTCATCGAAGGCCCGACGGCCGGCGACTCGCCGCAGTTCCGGCCGATGCTCGAAACGACCGTGGCGAACGGGTTCAAGGTGGGCGACGTGTGCGCCGACAAAGCCTACCTGAGCCGCGAGAACCTAGAATTGGTCGAGCGGATCGGCGGCACGCCGTTCATCCCGTTCAAGGTGAACAGTCAGCCGGGCGAGGCCGGGAGCGTCTGGGAGAAGCTGTACGGCTACTTCCAGTTCCGGCGGCAGGAATTCCTCGGCCGGTATCACCAGCGGTCGAACGTCGAAAGCACGTTCAGCATGGTCAAGGCGAAGTTCCGCGACGACGTGCGAAGTCGGACCGACATCGCCATGAAGAACGAGGTGCTGTTGAAGTTCCTATGCCATAACATCGTGGTCGTACATTCGGCGGTAGTTGAACTCGGGATCGAAGCCGAGTTCTGGCCGAAGGACGGCGGGGCAAAGAAGGTGACTCCGATGGGTCTGCAACAAAACGTTTCATTGCGCAATGAAACGACTGCCTTTTAGGCAGTTCTGTTGCAAGGCCCCTGGCTACACTCCGTCAGCCCCTCCGGGGCTGAATACCACACTTACGTCGCCCAACCGTGTACCTCAGATTTGTGGTAAACCTCGCGTCACTTCACCAGCACGCAGAAGTCGATCTGATAGGCGGCGAGTTCGGGGCGGGCGCTGACCTCGCGGACGACGGCGACGGCGTCCGGGGGCGTGCGGACCTCGAAGCAGACCATCAGCTTCTTGCTCCCGGTCCAGCGCACGTCCACCTCACTCGCCCGGCCGCGGCAGACGGCGCGGATGAGCGTCGCCACGGGATCGGCCTGCGGGGACGAGTCGCCGACCTGCCCGCGGGCGGTCGGGAGCGGGCGGGTCGTGTCGGTCGCGCCCGGCTGCCAGCTGCCGTCGGCGGCCGGGCGGACGCCGGGCCGCGGCTTCCCGGTCGCGGGCACCCACGTCCCCGGCGGCAGCTGCTCCGTTTGGTCCGGCGTCGTCTGCCACTTCACGTCGTCCGCGACGACCCCCGGTAGCGGGGCCGGCGCGGTGAACGATGCGACCGGCCTGGCGACGGACAGAACCGCCGGCGGGCGGGCGGGTTCCGGGTCCGGTTCGGGCGGCGTCACCGTCGGGACGACGGCGACGGGCAGCGGTAGCGGCACCATCGTCGGGACGCCGACCGGTGGGCGGGCGACGGACACGGGGGCGACGCTTGGGTTCGTGACCGGCAGAAAGCGCGGGGCGTCGCCAACGGGCGGCAGTGGGGCCGGCTTCGATGCCGGCGCGACGGGCGGCGGCGGGGCGAGCCTCGGCATCGGCGGGGTTGCCGGGGTCGCGGCGTTGACCGGCGCGCCGGTGAAGGCGTCGTTCGCCCGCGGTTCCACGAACGCCGGGCGGGTCGGCCCGAGGGCGACGTAGGCCGGCGGGTCGCCCCCGGCGGCGAGGTAGCGCGGGTTGGCGACCGGCACCGGGAACGCCCCCGGGGTCGCCTTCGTGACCGTGAACCAGTTGGCCGACGCCCGCGGGTACTCGCCGGTCGGGGCGAAGGCGTTCGCCCCCGGCGTGACCGACCCGTAGCCGTACCACCGCCACGCCGGCGGGCCGGCGAGCACCGGCGACCCGTTCGCCGCGGTCGCTTGCAGCGGGGCGTTCGGGTCGGCGACCGGCCGGGGGTCGGGCGGCATTCCGTTGGCGAACGGGCTAGCGTTCCCCTTCGCGGCGGGGGCCGGAGGCGGGGCGGCGGTCGTCGGGCGCGGCGGGGGGACGACCAACGGCCGCGGGGGAGTCGGCACGATGCTGCCAGCTGTCAGGTAGCCGGGGGCCGGGGCCGGGGCCGGCGTGATTCGTGCGGGCGGCCGGCTCGGATATTTAACTTGCGTGGTCCCGCCCGCCGGCAGGACGTTGGGATCGACACCGCTCAACCACGTCGGGCCGGACGAGGCGACGACGTCCGCCGCCGGCTTGCGCGAACTGCGAACGACCGGGGTGTTCTCGAACGGCGAGACGGGCGCGTCGCCGATCGCGCCGCGGGCCACGGACGGCAGCGCGGGGATCGGCGGGAGGAGGGCGGCGGCGCGGGTGGCCGGCGACTGCTGGGCCGCCGCCGGGGTCGCCAGAGCCGCCGCGACCGACGCCCCCGTGAGGCCGAGAAGGAGGGTGCGCAGGGCGGCGTGCCGCGTGCTGAACTTCGACCGCAAGACGTCCATGTCCCGGCTCCTCTTGTCGTCCGATTCGGCACCCGACGACTACTTCCGCGGCGTCGCCGGGCGATTGTTCCCGACCCCGCCCAAACCGGGCCGCATCCCCCGGCCGGCCGACCCCGGGAAGTACCCGAGTGTGTTCCCGAACACGACCGGGTGGCCGGCCGGCGGGAGGACGTTCGCCCCCGCCCCCGTTTCCGGGTCGGGCAGGTTGAACGGGTCCGGGCCGGTGGCGAGTTGCGGGAAGAACGCCCCCCGGTTCCCGCCCCCCGCGAAGTTCGCCGCCCCGGCGGTGCCCGCGTTCCCGGCCCCGCCGACCGTGCCCGGCCGCACCCCGTAGTAGTAGTTCGCGGCCGGGTTCGATCCGCGGAGCATGTTCAGGTACGGGCTGAGCGGCTGCGTCTGCGGGTTGTAAATGTTGGGCATGAAGTTCCCCGGGTTCTGGGGCACGCCCGCCCCGCCCCCCGACTGGGTGTAGGGGTTGTTCGGGAACTGGGCGGCCGCCGCCGCCGCCAGCCCCAGCACGCACCCCGCCGATCCGAGTAGTTTCGCCCGCATGACTGACGCGCTCCGTGACCGGGACGGCCGCTCCCCACCGCCCGGCACCGCGCCCCGCCGCGCCGGACGCTGGATTGTACCCCGCGGCCGGGGTCACTGCCCGAAGTTGTTGTTCCCGAAGCCGACGTTCCCCTTGATCTGGTTCACCGTGTTCGCCCCGAGCAGCGTTACTCCGAAGATTCGCTCGATCGGGCTGAGAATGCGGGCCAGGGCAGTGTCGATGGCGACGAGGCGCTGGGCCTTCACGTAAATCCGGTCGCCCGGCATGACCTGGTAGTTCGTGACGGTGACGCCGTGCTGGGTGATGCCGACCCAATCGACCGGCAGGATCTGCCACGGCTGGTTCGGGTACGGGCAGCGGCGGGCGACCCAGATGTTCCGCTTGCTGGCGACGGCGTGCAGCCCGTTCACGTTCGCCAGGGCGTCGAGGACGGTCTCGCTCCCGGTGACCGGGAACGGGTAGACCTGCTCCCCGGCCCCGCCGCCGTCGAGGATGACGTAGTACCGCTTGCTGTTGTACGCCAGCACGTCCACGATCACGACCACGTTCTCGGGCTTGGTCCCGAGGCGGCGCAGGGTGTCCGACCGGACGAGGTGCTGGCGGATGGCGTCGGCCGCCTGCTCCAGGTTCAGCCCGGCGATCATGACCGACCCCCAGTAGCCGATCCCGACGGTGCCGTCGATGCGCACCTGGAACGGCCCGCTCACCGCCTGGACGGGGAGGCGGTCGGTCTGGGTCTTCTTCGTCTTCGTCTCCGGGTCTTCCACCTCGCTCCGGATGATGACCTCAATGAGCAGGTTGTCCGGGGCTTCGATGACGTAAGGCGGGAGGACGATCTTCTTGAGTTCCCGGGGGGCCGCGTCCTCCGGGGGGACCATGATCGGAACGTTCCCGCCCCCGGCGTATTGGCCCGGCCCGACCATCGGCGACTGGGTGTGGAAGCACCCCACGCCCCCGAGGAGGGTCGTCGCCACCGCCAGAGTTCCGGCCCACCGGCGTCCGCACCGCGCGCCCCGCATGGTGCTCCCCCCTTGCCCGCCCACCCGGGCCGCACGCCCCCGCGGGACGCACCGGCACCGGCCGAAAAGCCGTCATCGCTGCTAGTATCGGCGCGGCCGGAACCGGGACGTGACGATTTCGCGGAAAAGTGCCGCGATTCGATCAAGGGGGGCGGGTTGGGTCAGGTGGTGAGTAGCCGGGCGAGGTTGAAGTACGCGACGAGGGCGATCACGTCGGCGCAGGTGAGGGCGATGGGGCCGGCGGCGAGTTGCGGGTCGCGGTGCATGAGGCGGAGGACGTAGGGGACCGCCAGCCCCGCGACCGCCGCCCCCGTCACCCCGATGCCGATTCCCCCGGCCAATACCCAGAAGAGTACCGGCAACCCCTTCCACGCGGCCGCGATCCCGGCCACGAGCAACCCGGTGGCGAGGCCGAGGAACAACCCGGTCGTGCCCTCGTAGCGGACGCGGCGGGCGAGTTCGCCCCACGTCGGGGCGGTCCCCCGAAGACCGTCCAGGGCCAGCGTCACCGACTGAATCGCCACGCTCTCGGAGAGCGCCAGCACGACCGGAATGAAGAGTGCGAGGACCGCGTGATTCCAGGTCAATTGGACGTGGTAGACTTCGACCAAAATCGCCGCGAGTGTCCCCCCGGCGACGTTGCACAAGAGCCACGGGAAGCGGCCGCGGAAGGCCCGCAGCGGCCGCGTCTGCTGGGTCTTGGTGAGCCGCACGCCGATCAGCTGGAACAGGTCTTCGCGGCCGGCCCCGGGAGCCGTCTCGCCGGTCTCGGCGAGTTCCTCGGTGTACAGCTCCACGTCCACTACCCCGACCAAGCGCCGGCCGGCCTCGACCACCGGGAACGCGAGTAGGCGGTGCAGGGTGAAGAACTCGCACGCCTCCAGCACGGTCGCCTCGGCCGGAATGGCGATGACCTCGCGGATCATAATGTCGCGGACCGGCGCGTCGGCCGGGCTGAGCAGCAGCCGCCGCGTCGGGACGACCCCGTGCAGCCGCATCTGGTCGTCCACGACGTAGAAGTAGATGATCCGCCCCGGCGGGGGGAACCGCCGCATGTGGTCGAGCGCCTCCCCGACCGTCCACTCCGGGTAGAGGGTGGTGAAGTCGCGGCGGACGTGGTTGGCGACCGGCTCGTTCAGCACGGCGTCGGGCAGGTGGCTCGGCATGCGCTTCCGGGGGGCGAGTTGGGATGAAGGGTTCGGAGGAGAAGGGGTGAGGGGGTGAGCGGGTGAAGCGGTGAGTTGTCTGCTCACCCCTTCACCCGCTCACCCCCTCACCCCTTCACTCTTGGATCAAGACGGCGGCCCCGTCGGTCAGCGCGCCGAGGTTGCCGACGACGACGCGCTCGGTGCCGGCGAACGGCAGCCAGTCGCCGGCCGTGTGGCTCGCCCGGCGGCGGCCGAGCACCTGCACGCTCGGGCCTTCCGACCGGCCCACGCGGACCCGGTACTTGACCGCCTTGTCCTCCTCCACCAAGTAGGCGTAGTGCGTCTCGTCGGCGGGGAGGACGCACGCCGCCGGCAGGACGGTCGCGTCGGCGGCCGCGGCGTCGAAGCGGACGACGGCGTACATCCCGGGCTGCAACGCGCGGGCCTCGTTCGGCAGGTCGATCTCGGTCCGCAGGGTGCGCGTCTCGGGCTGGACGACGCCGGCGGTGCGGGCGATCGTGCCGGCGAACTCCTCGTTCCCGAGGGCCGGCACCCGCACCGCCGCCTTCGCCCCCGCCCGCGCCTGCGCCGCCGACGCCTCGGGCACGTCCACGAACACCCGCACCACGTCGAGGCGGGCGACGACGAACAGCGGCGGCCCCGCAGTCCCCGTCGGCGGCTGGACGAAGTGGCGGGTGTGGACGCGGCGGTCGGTCACGACGCCGTCGAACGGGGCGGTGACGCGCAGGTAGCCGACGCGGGCCTCGACCTCCTTGACGGCGGCGGCGGCGACGCGGACCCGGGCGTCGGCGGTCAGGATGTCGGCGTCCACCTTGTCGCGGCGGGCCTGCCGCTCGGCGACGGCGGCGGTCGCCGACCCGACCCGCGCCACGGCCTCGGCCCGCGCCGCCTCGGCCGCTTGGTACTGCTTGCCCACGACCGCCCGGCTCTGGGCGTCGATCACCTTGCGGCTCACGAGGTCGTCCGACTGGGCGAGTTCGGTCTTCCAGCGGTCGGCGTCGGCCGCGGCCTTCGTGACGCCCGCCTCGGCCTCCTTCGCCATCGCCCGGGCCGCCGCGAGCTGGGCGTCGGTGACGGCGAGGTCTTTGCGCACCTGCTCGCGCTCGGCCTTCGCCTGGTCCTCCGCGGCCCGCTTCTGGGCGGCCTCCTCGACCAGTTCGGGGATGTCCAGCGTGGCGAGGAGTTGGTCCTTCTTCACGACGCTGCCGATGTCGATGACGGCGTCCGCCCGGCCCTGCTGCCGGGCGTGCGGGTCCGGGGCGATCTCGCGGACGTAGCCGGCGAGCTTGGCGGCGACGGGCGTGACCTCGAACGCGGTCAGCGTGCCCGGCTGCTCGACCGTCCAGTGCAGCGCCTGGCGCACCGGCTTGACGACCTTCACCGCGGTCGGGCCGGTCGCGGGCGCACCGACCGCCGGGCCGGACGCGGCGGGCTTGCCGCACCCGGCGGGCGGGCAGGCGACGGACAGTGCGACGAGCCAGCGGCGGACCGACATGGTACGGCCTCGGGCGACGAAACGGCGACCGCCTCAGTCTACCACCCGCGCGGCCGGCCGCCCGCAAACTTGATTCCGCCGCCCGCCGGTGGTACCGTACCCGGTGCCGCGACCGCTCCCCGCACCGAGTCTCCCGACACCGGCCCGCCATGCCGCTCAGTCTCGAGCAGTACGTCGAACGCCTCGACGACCGCACGGATTTGCCGTGGCCGGCCGCCCCGCGGATCGACGCGCCGAAGGCGAAGCCGCACCTCACGCGGCTGCCGGTCAAGGCGGTCATGTGGACCGTGTACGGCACCCTCGTGGCCGTCCCGCAGGGGGAACTGCTGCACGAACACCCGACCGACTTCGTGATGGAGAACGCGCTGGAGAAGACGATCAAGGAGTTCAAAATGTGGAACTCCATGAGCCGCAAGCCGGGGAAGCCGTCCGAGTACATGCGCGAGCTGTACACGCGGGCGCTGAGTACGCTGCGAATCACCGGCGGGGGCGAGGCGGCGAGCGAGCGGGTGTGGGACGACATCGTCAAGAAGTTGCAGCAGAAGGAGTACACGTTCGACGCCGTCACCTACGGCCCGCTCCCCGAGTACGTTAAGAAGATCGCCTACTTCTTCCACGCGAGCTTGCAGGGGGCCGGGCCGTACCCCGGGGCGGCCGCGACGATCCGGGCCGCGGCCGACGCCGGCAAGACGCAAGGATTGCTCGCCGACGGCCAGTGCTTCACCGTCGGGCAACTCCAGCACTGTTTACGCAAGGACGACCCCGGCTTCGACGCGGCAATCTTCCCCGTTTCGCTGCGCCTGATTTCCGCCGAGCGCAAGGCGAAGAAGCCGGCCGACGCCTTCTTCAAGGCGGCGGTGCAGGCACTCGGCGAGCGCGGCATCGGGCCGGGAGAGGCGGTCCACGTCGGGTCGAGCCTGGCCCGCGACATCGGGCCGGCGAAGAAGCACGGGTTCCGCACCGCGCTGTTCGCCGGCGACAAGAATTCCCTGGCCGCGACCGGCGACCAGCTCAAAGACCCGGCCTTCCGCCCGGACGTGCTGTTGACCGAACTCCCGCAACTGCTAGAAGTGATCGGCTGAGAGCCGCGCCCCGCCCCGGGCGGGCCGACCCGGGTGGCCGCAGGAGGGCTGCATGGCCGCGGACGCGTTAGACCTCGACGTGACCCGCCTCGACCTGTCCCGGCCGATCGCCGGGATCGACGACATCCGGGCCGTCAACCCGCACCGCTTCGAGATGGAGATGATCACGGCGATCGTCCTCCTCGACCCGGCCCGGAAGCTGATTGTCGGGTACAAAGACCTGACGGCCGACGACTTCTGGGTCCGCGGGCACATGCCGGGGTTCCCGCTGCTGCCCGGCGTGCTGATGAGCGAGGCGGCGGCCCAGCTGTGCTGCTACTACACCGTCACCCAGAAGGTGTGCGACCCCGGGGTGCTGATGGGCCTCGGCGGGATCGAGGAGACGCGCTTCCTCCGCCCCGTCCGCCCCGGCGACCGGCTGGTGATGGTCGGCCGGGGGCTGAAGGTCCACCGCCGCCTCACGCGGTTCCGCACGATCGGGTACGTTCGCGGCGAGAAGGTGTTCGAGACGACCGTGATCGGGGTGCCGATCGGCAAGTGGGAGGAGTTGAAGGGTGCGTAAGCCGCGGCGGTTGTCCCCCGAAGAACTGGCCCCGTATGTGTGGGAGCTTCGCGCCGCGGGACAGGTGACAGGGGACGGGGGACAGTCGGAAAATACCGAATCGGATTGTGCCTCGCCTCCTGCCTCCTGGCTCCTGCCTCCTATCCCACTGGATTGGACCGGCCTGTTCGGGAACGCGAACCCGGTCGAGGTCGAGGTCGGGATGGGCAAGGGGCTGTTCCTGCTCACCCAGGCGGTGGCGCGGCCGGGGGTGAACTTCTTCGGGATCGAGGTCGTCCGCAAGTACCAGCTCTACGCCGCCACCCGATACGCGATCCGCGGCCTGCCCAACGTCAAGACCGCCTGCGCCGACGCGAAGGCGGTGCTGCGGGACTGCGTCCCGGCCGCGAGCGTGGCGGCGGTCCACGTCCTGTTCCCGGACCCGTGGTGGAAGAAGCGGCACAAGAAGCGGCGGGTGTTCACCCCCGAGTTCGCCGCCGACGCCGCCCGGGCGCTCGCGGCCGGCGGGCGGTTGCACATCGCGTCCGATGTCGAAGAGTACTTCGGGGTGATGACCGGGATCGTGCGGGCGATGCCGGCGTTCCGCGAGTTGGCGTCCGAGACGGACCGCGACCCGGTCGAGGTCGCGGGGTATCAGACGAACTTCGAGCGGAAGGCCCGCATCAAGGGCACGCCGGTGGGCCGCGCCGCCTACGAGCGCACGGCGGAAGCCGTCACCGTCGCGCCCGACCCCGCGGACGCGGCGTGATCCTTTTACCCCTACACGGTCCGGCTGGTTGTGTCTGATCTGGCTTTTGCTTGTGGCACGGGTCTCTGACCCGTGTGGCCTGCACGGGTCAGAGACCCGTGCCACAAGCAAAAACGGACTCGACCAAACGGAACGCGTACCAGGACCGCGAGCGATGCGGCTGTCGGTCGCCCTCTGCGCGTTCAACGGCGAGCGGTTCCTACCGGACCAGCTCGACGGCATCCGCACCCAATCCCGCCCGCCGGACGAACTCGTCGTCTGCGACGACGCTTCGGCCGACGGCACGGCCGACATCGTCCGGCGGTTCGCGGCGACCGCCCCGTTCCCGGTGCGATTGGTCGTGAACGAGGCGACCCTCGGCTCCACGGCCAATTTTGCGGCGGCGATTCACCTCTGCACGGGCGACACGATCGCGCTCGCCGACCAGGACGACATCTGGCTCCCGCATAAACTCGCCACGATGGAACGGGCGCTCGCCGACGCGCCGGCGGCGGGGTTCGCGTTCAGCGACGCGGAGGTCGTGGACGAGAGCCTCGCGCCGGCCGGGTACGGGTTGTGGGAGGCGATTCGTTTCGGCCGGCGCGAGCAAGTCCGGTTCCGCCGCGGCGGGGCGTTCGCGGGTTTGCTCCGGCGGCACCGGGTGACGGGGGCGACGATGGCGTTCCGGGCGGAATATCGTCCGCTCGTCCTGCCGATCCCGCCGGGTTGGGTTCACGACGCCTGGATCGCGTTGCTGATCGCCGCAGTCGCCCCTTGCGTGGTCGTTTCCGAACGGTTGATCCGCTACCGCCAGCACGCGGCACAACAGCACGGCGGAAAGAAACGGGGGTGGCGCGAGTGGCTCGAAGCGGCGCGCCGGTCGGACCGCGAGAAATTCGCGGCCGTCGCCGCCCGGTCCACCGAGGCCCGCGACCGACTCCAGGGCGTAGCCGGCGTTCCGCCCGACTTCTCGGTTCGTCTCGAAGAGAAGGTGCGTCACTCCGGGGAGCGGGTGGCGATGCGAGAACCGGGCGCGTGGCGGCTACCGCGCGTGCTGCGCGAACTCGGGCGCGGGCGGTATCACCGGTATTCGCGGGGGTGGGCGGCCGTCGCCCAGGATGTGTTTCTTGGCTGAGGCACACGCACCGACGCAAAAAAACGCACGGGAGGCCCGTTCCGGCCCCCCGCACGCCTTAGACCTGTCTACCGTTCAACTCAGTCGTTCGGCTTCGGGGTCTCGACCTTCGGCTTCGGGGTCTCGACCTTCGGCTTCGGGGTCTCGACCGTCTTCGGCATCATGTCCGGGGTGGTCGGCGTGCTCGGGACGACGATCCCGCCGCCCACACAGCCGGCGCTGGGCCCGTAGACCGGGGTGCCGGCGTGACCGCCGTTGCAGCCGGCGTAGCCGCCGTTGTAGCCGGC